>Ga0256404_1001218_pt1 | contig 64078 bp, 55 predicted proteins | sample RumenRJG_01DNA_FD_185990 | JGI IMG/M metagenome (GOLD analysis project Ga0256404, IMG submission 185990) | Bovine rumen microbial communities from Lethbridge, Alberta, Canada - RJG_01 | ecosystem: Host-associated > Mammals > Digestive system > Stomach > Rumen | place: Canada: Alberta | collected...
CAGGGACTTACAAGTTCATACTTGCTTGTCTCTATTTTGTACTAGATCTTTCATTTTGGAACTATATCTAGTTCCTTCATTTAAGACCTGTTCTGCACTATGAAGTTTTCAAGGTTCCGCCGTCGCTTTCTCGCGGCGACTTGTTTAGTATACTCACATTGCCGATAAGTGTCAACAACTTTTTGAGATTTTTTTGTTATTATTTTTCACATATTCCGGGGCGGTTTTTTGTGCTGTTTCAACCCCATTAACTGAGCTCCGGACGGCTCCTTTCAGCCGCTATCATAGGTGCATATTCTCCGCCCTCCCACAGGCTGTACGGAGGATATCTGAGGAGGTACTTCTTATACGCCGTTCTTGTTCTTGTTATGCTGTTCTTCCCCATTGTGACGCACTGTCCGGAGTGAAAGCTGACCATATTGCCGGTTATCTCTTTGACATGGTCAAAGTTGATTATGAGTCCTCTTATCGGTCTGTAGAAGGCCCGGCAGGCAAGCACCGGGATGATCTCCTTCATGCTCTCATAGAAGCTGTATTCTCTGTCAGGTGTTATAACGTGCAGCTTGCGTCCTTCCTGCTCGATGACCTCTATGTCATCGATCCTGATCCTGGCGCACTGTGACGAGCTGATCACTGAGATGTACTCGGGCATATTATTGTTGCCCATTATCGGATTAAAGTTCTTCATGATGTCCTCCTTTCTTATTTCTGTGAATAATGTATTTCTTACATGTTCACATATATAAGGAAGCATATGCTGAAAAACATTCCGCTGTAATGCGCCGGAAACACGCAGCCATTCCGGGCGGTCTCCAGGGGCAAAGCATAAACCGCCGTTACAGCAGGCTGTTACAGGCGGTTTTTTCGCGGTTCCGAAACTGTACAATTATATACTCGTGTTACAACTTATTGTGCCTGTCGCACTGGAAACTACATAATACCATCTCAGTCGATCACTTCGTACATATCCTGCGCATCATCCTTGCGGACCGTCTCAGGCATGGACACAACTCTGACCTTCAGTATGTTGTTTCCGAAAGTGATCCGGATGACATCGCCGGTCTTGAGTTCGAGGCCGGGCTTGGCTGTCCTGCCGTTTACCTCCACTCTTCCCTGCTCACATGCATCCTTGGCGACTGTGCGCCTCTTGATTATTCTTGAGTTCTTAAGATACTTGTCTAATCTCATTATGCTTATTCTTCTCTGATTGATTATTATGAGCACTTATCAGCATATGCTGCCTGAGCATCTTTCAGAACAGATATGCTGAAGAATGCCTTTTATGATAAAAAAGCGGACAGCTCTGAAGCTGCCCGCGATTCAAAAGCCGGTTAGTATTATTTGTTAACAGCGTCCTTGAGGGACTTTCCAGCCTTGAAGACAGGAGCCTTGGAAGCCGGGATCTCGATAACTGCATCCGGTTTCTGAGGGTTTCTTCCTGTTCTTGCTTTTCTGCTTCTGGTTTCAAAGGTACCGAATCCGATCAGTCTTACGCTGTCACCGTCTACGAGTGCCTTTTCAATAGTCTCCAGAACTGCATCGAGTGCGAGCTCTGCGTCTTTTTTCTTGAAACCTGTTTTATCTGCAACCTTTGCTACTAATTCAGCCTTATTCATAACTCGATCCTCCTTCAAATTTGACAACCAAATCTAAAGAAATTATAAATTACACTATTTAGGTCTGTCAATAAGAATCAGCCCTGTTTTACTGGATTTCATGCGATTTTCATCAGTCTTTCAGGCCGTCATTTCGGTATGCGGAACACGGCCTGTGAAGATAGATTTCCCTACTTCGCCAGATGCATCCTGACAGCGATGTTGTACAGGGTTTCACCCTTAGGTACAAGGGCCAGCTCTTCCCTGCTGACAGCTCCTGTTACGAAGACCATAACGAAGTATACGATGACCGCAAATATGATCGCGATGCCTGAAGCGATCAGGTTGCTCGGATGCAGCATGAATATCAGTTTGTACATACCGACTGCTCCGGCGCCCATTATAAGAGACGCCCACAGAGGTCTTATGAATATGTTCCCGAGGTCAAGGTCAACATCCGCATGCTTTCTGAGTCCTCTGTAGTTCAGGAGAGCCGCCGTCAGATAGGCTATGACTGTTCCTATCGCTGCACCGTTCACGTTGAGCGACGGGATACCTACGAGAATATACGTGGCGACGATCTTGATGACCGCTCCGATGCCCAGATTGATGACAGGCAGCGTCATTTTGCCTATACCCTGAAGGCTGGCAGACAGCGTACGCATCACGGACAGTGTGACTATTCCGAGCGAAAGTATCTGCAGCGTGTGGATTGCCATCTCTGCTTCGTCCGGCTTGGTCGGATACAGAAGATGGAGTATCGGTCCGGCAAGCACTATAAGACCGACAGCGCACGGATACGCTATGATCATCATAGTCTTGAGGCCTGTCATGATATTGCCGTCGAGGTCTGACTTGATCTTAAGGGTAAAAGCCCTGGTGACAGCAGGTATAAGGCTGATCGTGATAGCGTCTATGAATATGACCGGCAGGTTGACAAGCGGGTCGCAGTATCCGCTGATGAGTCCGTACAGCGTCTTGGACATGCTGAGCGACCACCCTGTCGCCTGGAGTCTTCTCATGATCACGGCAAGGTCTATCGTCATCATGAGAGGCATGATGGATGAACCTATGGTGATAGGTATGACTATCTCCACAAGTTCCCTGAACCTGTCGCGCGTCGTCTCCTCTATTACTGCCGACTGTGCCGCATTTTCCCTGCGCTGGTGCCTGAACCTGTAATACATTATGTACAGAACGATCATTGCGGCTATCATTCCGGCTGAAGCACCGAAAGTCGCGCCTGCAGCTGCGTACTCAAGATTGGTCCTGAAGAACATGTACGCCAGAAGAAGGCCTGCGCATACTCTTACAAACTGTTCCGCCACCTGGGATATTGCCGAAGGAGTCATTATCTGAAGTCCCTGGAAATATCCTCTCAGAGATGCGGCAAACGGAGTAAACAGAAGCGCTATGGATATAGCTCTTATGGATGCGGCCGCTCCCGGATTGCCGACAAAGTCCGCTATCTGATCTGCACCGAAACAGCAGATGGCAAAAGCTATGATGCTGACCACAACGCTTGTCTGCATCGCGATCCTGTACGACTTGTCTGCATTTATATAGTCATTCTTTGCGACTCTCTCGGAAACCATCCTTGAGATAGCGACCGGGAATCCCGCTGTAGCGATCGTATAGAAAAGCTGGTACACAGGGTACGCCGCACCGTAATACGACTGCCCTTCTGCACCTATCATGTTGGTCAGAGGGATCCTGAATATGCCGCCGAGGATCTTGCACATGATTCCTGCTATGGCAAGAATCGTTGCGCCCTGCATCAGCTTGCCGGCTGCACTGGATCCGGTCTCTGTATTCTTATTTACGTTAACGTTCTTATTCTCTGTGTCCATTAATAATTATGCCGGTTATATATCTGTAGTCTATCCCTGCACGAGTGACAGGATCTTCTTCATAGCTGCGTCTGCTTCAGTTCTGACTCTCTCTATGTCGAGTGTCATGAATGAGCCGTTCCTGTACAGGACATTGCCGTCACACATAGTGAGGACCACGTCCTTCCCGTCAGCTGAGTAAATGAGGTTGTTGAGCATGTCGTATGCCGGTGTCATGTGAGGCTGCGCAGCATCCACCACAATAAGGTCTGCCTTGAAGCCTTCCTTTACAAGACCCGCATCTTCTCTTCCCTGTGCCAGAGCGCCCGCTCTTGTGGCACTTCTCAGAACCTGCTGCGGTGTCATGGCTGCCGCATCCATGCTCTTCACTTTGCCTGTCAGTGCGAATATCTTCATTTCCTCAAAGAAGTTGAGGCTGTTGTTGCTCGCTACGCTGTCTGTACCGATAGCTACATTGATGCCCTTGGCATAGAGTGCCGGTACATCGCACATGCCGCTCGCAAGCTTCATGTTGCTGACAGGGTTGCTGGATACGGAGACACCCTTGGCTGCAAGGATATCCCTGTCATTGTCTGTGAGCCATACGCAGTGAGCTGCATTGGCAGGCACGTCAAAGACTCCGCACTCTGCGAGGAACTCAACCGGCGTCTTGCCGTGGCGCTCGATGCATCCGTCTGTCTCGCTCTTGGTCTCTGATACGTGAACATGCATGCGTGTTCCGAATTCCTTCGCAGTATCAGCGATAGCTCTCAGGAAGAGCTCACTGTTGGTGTACTCTGCATGCGGACATGCTTCTACCTGGATCCTGCCCTCAGCGAATCCGTCGTACATGAATATGGAATCGCGCATCTCCTTGTATCCTACGCAGTCCTCGAGGCGCTCGCAGCCGAGGCTTACGACCGACCTTGAGATATTTGACTTCATTCCGCTGACTGCGATGGCTCTGACCATGTCATCAGTGAAGTAATACATGTCACTTGTCGATACGATACCGAACTGCATGGATTCAGCCATAGTAAGAAGTGTCGACCAGTATACTGCATCGCTGTACAGCTTGTCCTCGAACGGGAATATCTTCTCGTTGAGCCATCTGTCGAGAGGGAGATTCTCCCCGTAACCTCTCATGAGGCACATCGGTGAATGTCCGTGAGCGTTATAGAAACCAGGCATAAGGATTTTGCCCGTGCCGTCATATACCTCGCCGTATACAGGATGCATCTCGCCTGCAGCATAGGACCTGCCGCAGCATGCGCCTGTCTCTCCTGCACTTCTCGGATCAGCGCTGACAGTGTAGTCAAACACCTTATCCGTATCGATGTCATGGGCCTCACCTTTGCTGATGAGCTCGGCCAAGAGATCCGCCTTCTTCCCCCTTGCTTCAGCATCACCTGAAGATGCCGCTGCATATGGAGCAGGTGCCTCTTCTCCCGGTTCAGTCTCACCGATATATGCGATCCTGTCGCCTATTGTTCCTACATACATTCCTTCGCGGTATGCAAAATTCTCATCTACAAGTCCGATGTTCCTGAAAAGCATATGGACCTCCCTGATTATCCTTAAGTCTTTCTGACCTTAATCGTGATATACGTATTCCGGGCAGCCGGAACTGCTCAGAACTCTAACTTATATATTATACTTCAATCCGCATGTCAAATGAAGAGTGTGTAAAGAAGGAACGTTCCGTGTTACACAAAACGGTGCATCATTCCTGCGCGACTGCCTCTGCATCGATCGCATACCTCAGGGTCCTCATAAGTGCGAGCACCTTGTCCAGGTCGGCTTCGGCTGCTGCGGCCTGCCTGCTCACTGACCTGGTGTGCAGCTGGTTGCCTGCATAGAGGCTCAGGCCAGATGTCCGTCCGCTCATGATGGTCAGTGCATCGCCGAATTCCGCCTTGGTCATGACTGCCGCATATGCGCTGAATCTCGTGTTCTCCGCGAACTTCACCTCTATGCGCGGGCCGCGTCTTGTGATCATAGAGACTCCCGCGATCTCCGCATGCGCCCTGACCTCCGCCACCTTGAGAAGGTTCATGGTATCCTGCGGCACATCACCGTATCTGTCGGTCAGCTCGTCCGCAAGGTCCTCCGCGTCCTCTCTGCAGGAGATGCCGGCGATCTTCCTGTATGCCTGCAGCCTGAGAGTTTCATCCGTTATATATGCTTCAGGCACGGATGCCTGAACAGGGATGTCGATCGTGATGTCAGACCTCTGGTCTGTAACGACTTCTCCCTTGAGTCTTCTTACTGCCCTGTCTATCTCCTTGCAGTACAGCTCGTATCCTATGCTCTCTATGTGCCCGCTCTGAGCTTCGCCGAGCATGTTGCCCGCGCCTCTCAGCTCGAGGTCTCTCATCGCCAGCTTGAATCCCGCACCGAACTCCGTGAACTCGCGGATAGCTGTGAGCCTTTTGCGTGCGATCTCAGTCAGGACTTTGCCCGGCTGATACATGAGGTAAGCGTAAGCTAGCCTGTGCGACCTGCCTACTCTTCCTCTCAGCTGGTACAGCTGTGCCAGTCCGAATCTGTCGGCGTTGAGGATTATCATCGTATTGGCATTCGGGATGTCGATCCCGTTCTCGATGATCGTTGTCGCAATGAGAACGTTGGTCCTTCCTTCGACAAAATCAAGCATCGTGTTCTCGAGTGTCTCCTCGCTCATCCGCCCGTGGCCTACAGCCGTGACCGCATCCGGCACGAGGCGCTCGATCGTCTCCCTTATCTGGTTGAGCCCCGTGATCCTGTTGTTTACAACGTAGACCTGTCCGCCGCGCGCGAGCTCGCGCTCGATCGCATTGCGCAGTATCTCCTCTTCGTAAGGAGTCACATATGTGTGGACCGGGAGCCTGTCCCCCGGCGGCTCATCGATGATGCTGATGTCCTTGATGCCTGTAAGGGACATGTTGAGAGTCCTCGGTATCGGGGTCGCAGACAGTGTCAGCACGTCGACGCTCTGCTTGAGCTGCTTGAGCTTCTCCTTGTGCCGCACGCCGAACCTCTGCTCCTCATCGATGACCAGAAGCCCGAGATCCTTGAACTTCACATCGTCCGACAGCAGTCTGTGCGTGCCTATGATAAGGTCGACCTCACCGCTCTTTACTGCTTTGGCCGTCTTCTTCTGCGCCTGTGCGCTCCTGAACCTCGACAGCTCCTGTATCTCGAACGGGAAGTGTGCAAAACGCTCTTTCAGATTGTGATAGTGCTGATTGACGAGAAGTGTCGTAGGTGCGAGCAGAGCCGCCTGCTTTCCTTCTGAAACGCACTTGAAGATGGCTCTCGCTGCAACTTCTGTTTTGCCGTATCCGACATCTCCGCACAGGAGGCGGTCCATCGGAAGAGGCTTCTCCATGTCTTCCTTGATCTCCTCGACAGCGCGGAGCTGATCGTCAGTCTCCGTATACGGGAAGTACTCCTCGAACTCAGACTGCCATACGGTATCCTTTCCGAAAGCGTATCCGCCTGCCGCCTGCCTCTCTGCATACAGCCTGACGAGATCTTCGGCTATGGCCTCTATCGCTTTGCGTGCGCGTTCTCTCTGACGCTTCCAGCTGCCTCCCGAAAGACGGGACAAAGCCGGAGGATTGCCTGAGTTACCTATATATTTCTGTATGATATCCAGCTGCTCGGTCGGTATGTACAGTACATCCGAGCCGGCGTAGCGGATAACAAGGTAGTCTCGCGTCTGTCCGTCGGCAGTCACCGGCTGGATCCCTTCGAATCTGCCTATGCCGTGGGCCTCGTGGACGATATAGTCGCCCTTGTGAAGGTCTGAGAACTCTATGCTGTCAGAAGACTTCTTCTTTTTCTTGGGTTTTCTTGCCTTGCGGTGGTTCTCCGGATAGATGTCTGACTCTGTGATGAAGCAGACCTTGCTGTCATCCATTATGAAACCGGAGCTGAGGGAACCGGTCCTGTATGTAACACCTGCCTCGACGTCTGCCACGGCAAGGTACTCTCTGATCCTCTCCGCCCTTTCATCGGTCGAGCTTACAATGGTGATGCTGTAGCCTGAAGACGACAGCTTGCCGGTCTCGGCTGCGAAGAGATCGATCTGTCCGTTGAAAGGCGCCATCTGCCGGCTCCGTACGTTGACGATCTCATCCATGCGCTCGATACCGCGGATCATTTCAGGGTATGGGGTGTAGACAGAGATGCGGGTGCTGCCGGCATTTGTGCCGCCGGCTTTGACTGTGCCGCCGGCAGGAGTCTGGCCACACGAATAAATCGCGCGCCACTCTTCCTTACTAACGGACTCAGGCAGCTCGTCTTCGAGTCTGGCCGGATCGACGACAGCGACCTCCGCCCCTCCGGCAGCTGCATAATCCCACAGCCTTGCCTTGTCAGTATCGAAGTACTCTATGAAATCAGAATAGATCTGCACGTTCGCGCCATGCTCAAACAGGTCAGTCACCCTGCCCTTGTGCATCTCAAGCGATTCGATCCTTCCGTCTTTTATCCCGTTATGGATATCTATGTCGCCTGCAGCATCGCCTGCGTCCTGGTCGTCGATCGGGCTACCGTCCTGGTCGTCGAATACCGAGCTCTTGGTATACTCGGACTTCGCCTTTCTGATGCGGCGGTCGTATTCCCTTCGGATGCGCTCAAGCGCATTCACCTTCTCATCTTCTGAAGGGATGAACTCTGCCGCCGGTCCGATCACCGCATGAGGAACATTCTCAAGCGACCTCTGAGTGTCAGGATCATAGGACCTGATCGAGTCTATCTCGTCATCGAAGAACTCGATCCTGAGAGGCTCGGAGAGAGCCGGCGGGAAGACGTCAAGTATTCCTCCGCGTGATGTGAACTCTCCCGGTGACTCGGTCACAGGTGCAGAGGTGTAGCCTGCACTGACAAGCAGTTCTCTGAGCTCCGCCGGCTCTATTACATCTCCCATAGACAGCTCTATGACTGAAGAAGTATATCTGCCCGGAGCCGCCATAAGTCTGACAGCAGCGCTGACCGGTGCGATGACAAAAGTCCTGCGGGAACTGCCGGAAGCGGCTGAAGAACCCGTGCACAGTGCATTGATGCCCCTGATCCTCTGGACCTGGGATTCCCTGTTCCTTGCTTCATAGAGGATCTGGATATCATCCTCTTCCGGCATGACGATTATCTCTGCTTCAGGCGCAAAGAAAGAGAGGTCTCCGGCCAGACGCTCTGCTGTGCGTCCGGAAGAGACCACCGCCAGTACCTTATCTTCAGTTTCCTGAGCGATCATCCATGCAGTACGGCTGCCGCTCGTCCCTGTGTAGTTTTTGATCATTCCCCTTTTTCGGCTGCGCGCTGTGCTTTCTCTGCTGCTTTCTTCGCTTCGTATTCTGCCTTGCGGGCGGCCTTTTCGGCAGCCTTTCTGGCTTTCTTCTCCTCGTCTTCAGGGTTGAAGTTGTGGGTGCTCATGGCTTTCTCGATGCCGGTGCGGATGATGTCCTCGGCGGCGCGCGCTGCGGCCTCCGCAGCCTTGTCGAGCGCTGCCTGCTCATCCTTAGGCACCTTGCCGATGACGCGGTCGACAAGATCCTCTCCTGAGGATGCGCCGCCCACGCCTATCCTGATGCGCGGGAAATCCGTTACTCCGAGCTGCTGCACAACGGACTTCATCCCGTTGTGCGTACCTGCCCCGCCCGACTTCCTGATCCTGATAGCCGACAGCGGCAGGTCAATGTCATCGTATATCACGATGACATTGCAGCTCGGCACATTATAATACATCGCTGCCTCACGCACCGCGATACCGCTTCTGTTCATATATGTCTGCGGCTTTACCAGAATGACCTTATATCCGGCGATCCGTCCCTGCCCGATAAGAGCATGGAATTTTGCCCTCCTTATATCTATCCCGGCATCCGCAGCCAGCACATCAATGGCCCTGAAGCCCATGTTGTGCCTTGTCTTCTCGTATTCACTTCCCGGATTGCCGAGCCCGACGATCACGAACGTGTCCTCGTCATATCCGGATCCGCTTTTCTTCTTAAAAAATATTCCCATATGATTTCCGTATATACCCGGTACTGTCTTCTGACGGACCGGCCTGTGACAGCTGTCAGTCTTTTCTTATCCGCGTAATTGTACCACAACTGACGCGTATATCATAATAGTCTCTGCAGCGCCTTATCCGGGACATAAAACACCCGGCATCTGCTGACGCCGGGTGTCTCATTTTCTTCTTAGTCGTTATGGAACATTGTTGAAATCGGCTTGTGGCAGTAGATCCTGCTGATGGTCTCAGCGAAGATGTGTCCTACCGAGAGAACGGTGAACTTGTCGAGTTTCTTCTCTTCCGGAATAGGAATGGTGTTCAGGAGGACCATCTCCTTGATCGGGCTTGCCTCGATCCTCTCGAGGGCCGGGCCGGAAAGTACAGCGTGTGTTGCGCATGCATATACGCTCTTGGCGCCGAGATCCATGAGAGCCTGAGCAGCATTGCAGATGGTGCCTGCAGTGTCGATCAGGTCGTCGAGGATGATGCAGTTTTTGCCTTCAACATCACCGACTACGTTCATGATCTCGCTCTTGTTGGCCTCAGGTCTTCTCTTATCGATGATAGCGATAGGAACATTGAGAGGCTTTGCCATGTTGCGGGCTCTTTTTACTGAGCCGTGGTCAGGCGAAACGATTACGAGGTCTTCGAGTTCCTTAAGTGCAAAATAGTCAGTCAGCATCGGCTGTCCGAGCATGTGGTCTACAGGGATGTCGAAGTAGCCCTGCTCCTGTGATGCGTGGAGGTCCATGGTGATTACTCTGTCGATGCCTGCAGCCGTGATCATGTTAGCTACGAGCTTGGCTGTGATCGGATCTCTCGCCTTGGCCTTGCGGTCCTGTCTGGCGTATCCGTAGTAAGGCATTACGGCTGTAACACTGTTGCAGCTCGCTCTCTTGAGAGCATCTGTCATGATGAGAAGCTCCATCAGATTGTCATTTACCGGATCGTTGGTGGACTGAACGATAAAGCAGTCTTTACCTCTTACTGATTCCCAGATGCTTACACTGATCTCGCCGTCGCTGAACTTGGTAACAGTCGACTTGCCGAGTTCAATGCCCATGTGCTCTGCGATCTCCTGCGCGAGCTCAGGGTGTGAATTACATGTGAAAAGTTTGAGGTTAGCATATTTGTCATGCGCCATGTCGTCGTCCTCCTGATGAAAGTTTGAGTGGTGAGTTGTTGCTAAAACTGTTCGATGCATGGACTTGGCGTCCCGTCTCATTTTCTCGCTCATTTGGTGATGTTCATTCTCCCTTCCGGTTACTCCTTCGCAAGCAGCATCTCTCCGACCTTGTAGACGTCCCCCGCGCCCATAGTCATCGCGATGTCATCCTTGCCCGCGAATTTGTTGATATAGCTGACAATGTCCTCAAAATCCTTTACATAATAGATCTCCCTGTCGGGATACTTGTGTTTCATCGCCGACATCAGCTTGTACGACGATATATTATAGACGTCCTTTTCTCTTGCTGCATAGATGTCCGTCAGGATCAGCACGTCCGTATCCTGGAATGCATCCACGAACTCATCAAACAGCGCCTTGGTCCTTGTGTAGGTATGCGGCTGGAAGACGAGCCACAGCTTGTTGTGCTTCACATTCTTAGCCGCCTTCAGGGTCGCCTTGATCTCAGTCGGATGGTGAGCGTAGTCATCGATCACCATTACCCCCTTGCTTGTGACTCCGTTGAAGTCAAAACGTCTGTTGGTGCCGTGGTACTCCTTGAGCGTGCGTGCGATCGTCGGAATGTCGACCTTCAGGAATGATGCCGTAACGAACGCTGCCATCGCGTTCAGAACGTTGTGTTCTCCCGGCACGGACAGCTCAAGAGAAGCGACTTTATTCCCCTTGCGGTAGATGTCAAAGCACGGGAAGCCACTCTCGTTGAACTTCATATTCTCCGCATAGAAGTCGTTGCTCTCGCTGTATCCGTATGTGATCTTGTTCCTGTGGTCTCTGAGAATGCTCTTGACGAACGGATTGTCCCCGTATGCGATGATCACACCGTCCTTAGGGATCTGTTCCACAAAAGTGCTGAAAGACTTGACTATATGTTCCATATCCTTGAAGTAATCAAGGTGATCGGAATCGATGTTAAGAATGACGCCGATGCTCGGCCTCAGCTGCAGGAAGCTGTCCATGTATTCGCAGGCTTCCGTGACAAAATATGTGTTGTTCTCGCCGATCTCAACGTTTCCGTGGATCTGCGGGAGGTTCCCTCCTACGAGTATCGTAGGCTTGTAGTTGGCATTCCTGAGTATCAGGGACGTCATTGATGTTACAGTTGTCTTGCCGTGAGTTCCGCAGATCGCCACGGAGTTCTCATAGCGGTCCATGATGGCTCCAAGTACCTGCGCTCTTGAGAAGAGCGGTATGCCGAGCTCATGTGCCCTGATAACTTCAGGGTTCTCATCAGATACTGCTGCCGAATATACTATCGCATCCACTCCCTCTACATTCTCGGGTTCGTGAGAAGTGAAGACCTTGATGCCAATGCTCTCAAGATGCCTGGTGACATCGGACGGCTTGATGTCCGTTCCGGTCACGATGTGACCGTTGTCAGCAAGGATCTCAGCAACTGCCGAGAGACCGATGCCTCCGATCCCCAGACAGTGAATCCTCTTATATTGTGTAAAATCCATATACCGGTTCCCCTTTATATATCTGCAACGCCCGCGCCTGCCCTCAGTTCAGATATGCGCAAAAAGGCGCAGACTGTAATACTCGTCACATGCATAATGATTATATTGAAATACCCCTGCTCTTTCAAGGTGAAGAAGGCCGTATTTTGTTCAAATTTGAGCACTTCTGTCAGTTTGTGTCAGTTTCGTGAAAACTGCTCTTCATCACCCGGACAGAGGTCCATGCCGGATATTACTCAGATTCGATAAGCCCTTCATTAGCCCGGATCGAAATGACCTTATTCTCCTCATCTATCTCATCGATAATGAGCACGGATGTATAATTGCTGACCTTCTTCTTTTCAGGCAGTCTCGACTCAAGAGCGACTCCGATTCCGACTGTCTCAACATCAAACTCGCCGAGAATGTCCTGGATCCCCTTGAGGCTTCCTCCGCCCCTCATAAAGTCATCTATTACTATAGCCCTGCTGCCCGGCCTGACCGCGCGCTTGGCAATAGACATCTTCTGGATGTGCTCATCCGTTCCGCTGAAATAGTTGATCGAAACAGTCGAGCCTTCGGAATATCTCGCTTCACGTCTTATGACTACGAGCGGAAGGCCCAGCATATAAGCCGTATGCGAAGCGATCCCCATTCCCTTGGTCTCAACGGTCACTACATAATCGGCTCCGAGGCTGTGGAATCTCTGAGCAAAGATCCTCGCGATCTCTGCGCAGATGTGTCCGTCGAACATGATGTCCGATGTATACAGGTACTTGCCCCCGAGCATCCTCGTTGTATCTGAAAGAGCTTCGATCATTTCAGCCTGAAGTTCACGGATACGTTCGTCAGATATTCCCGGGATATAGCGGATGCCTCCGCCCACGCCCTGGATGCTCTCGATACGTCCCGAACCGTTATCCTTCAGTATTTCATTGATCAGCCTTATGTCCTCAGACAGGCTTGACTTGGCGATGTCGTACTTGTCGCAGAAGTGCCTGGATTCAAAAAGACGGCACGGATTCTGCAGCAGTTCGTCCATCAGCATGCCTACTCTCTTGTTTTTCTTCAAGGTATCACTCCTTTCCCCTCTGTCCGGTCATAATTCCGAACAATTAAGCCGTTTTCAGGTTAATGATAGCCGATTTCTATGAACATTTTACTCTCCCGTACGCGTCACGGTCAATAATAATGCAAAATGACGATTAGCTGTCTCCGGTCGCTGTATGCTTTCACATCGCTCCGGACCGGCGTCTGCAGCGTACATCCGGGAAAACTATTGCAGTTTTCTATGGAATCGCATCCCCCGGATGAAGTACAATAATCATGATTGATGAGGTATCCGGAACAGACCTTATCGATCAGAAGGAATTAGAAAAATAAACATTTTGCTTCGGAAGGAATTATCTATGGAAAAAATCTATCTGGATAATGGCGCGACTTCATTCCCTAAACCTAAAGAAGTCGCCGATGCAGTATATGAATACATGACCTGCTGCGGTGCCAACATAAACCGCGGAGGCTATCAGGAAGCATACGATCTTGAAGGCACTGTCTTCGAGACCCGCGAGATGCTCACTGATATGTTTGATGGTCCTGACTGCAAGAATGTAGTATTCACCAAGAACGTCACAGAATCTCTGAACATCGTACTCAAGGGATTCCTCAGACCGGGTGACCACATCCTCTGCTCCTCCATGGAGCACAATGCAGTTATGAGACCGCTGGTGCAGCTGGAGAAACAGGGCGTGGAGTTCTCAAGGATACCGGGAACAGAAACCGGTGAGCTGGTACTCGATGCAGTCGAGGAAATGATAAAGCCTAATACGAAAGCTATCGTAATGACTCATGCCAGCAACATATGCGGAACGGTCAATCCGCTTAAGGAAGTCGGAGAGATCTGCAGAAAGCACGGCCTTAAATTCATCGTTGACTCCGCTCAGTCCGCAGGCATCCTGCCAATAAGCATGAAGGAGATGAACATCGATGCGCTCTGCTTCACAGGTCACAAGTCACTCCTCGGACCTCAGGGGATCGGCGGATTCATAATAGCTGAAGATATGATCCCTCTCATCGACCCTATCCTCTCGGGAGGCACCGGATCAATAAGCCATACTGAGGAGATCCCGGATTTCATGCCTGACAGATTCGAGCCGGGCACCATGAACCTTCCGGGCATCGTAGGTCTCAATGCAGGCCTCAACTGGATCAGGAAAAAAGGCATCGATGCAGTTGCAGCACATGAGCTGGCACTCACTGAGAGATTCATAAACGGGCTTCTTCCGCTCGAGGAATCCGGTCACATCAGGATCTGCGGTCTCAAGGAATGCTACAGAGAAAAGGACGGCGTCAAAGTCCCTGTTCGCACAGGTGTCGTTTCGATCCAGACTCTCAAAGTCGACTGTGCAGACGCAGCATTCAGGCTTGACTTCGAATTCGGCATCGAGACAAGAGTCGGCCTTCACTGCGCACCTAATGCACACAAGACTCTCGGCACATTCCCGACGGGCACGATCAGATTCTCCTTCGGAAACTTCAATACCGGGGAAGACGTCGATGCAGCAATAAATGCAGTCAGGGAGATCTGCGGAGCATAGAAAGATACCCTGCACAGCACTGATAACAGAAAAGAAAAACCTGCAGTTCCAGCGCTTACGCTGACTGCAGGTATTTTTGTTGCTTTCAGGTTTTCAGACAGTCCCCTTCATGCCTGTGCAGGAACTTATGCGGTGTGCTCCGCCTTCTCTTCTTTTGCCCTCTGCTTCGCGGCAACATCGTTGTTGTCCATCTCATTTCTGTATACCACGAAGGTATCGTAGAGATACTCAAGCGACAGGTTAAGTGCCATGTTGAGAGCTGTAACGAGATACTCATTCCAGTGCAGTGTCTCAGCGAGATAGTTGCCGAGTATAGTCGACGCCGGAGTGAATACCAGATAGAAGGCGAAAACCATCGCCATCGCTCTCGGCACATTCTTGGTCGACTGGAACGTGTAGCGTCTGTTGATCGTAAAGCACCACACGACTGAGGCCACCAGTGCTGTAAGATAGCACGGCCAGTACTTAAGGCCTGTGAACTCATTCATCAGAGTGAACACAGCGAGTTCTATTATTCCGGCCGAAGCGGATACGATTACGAATTTGAGGGTCCTGATAACTTCTTTCTTTTTCATTTTGATCTCCGGCTCAACAGTTTCTCCGGTACCTGTACTATGACTCTCTGGTCTTCACTGTTTCCTTCTGCGAGCGACTTGAACAGCACCTTGTTTGCATTGTACAGCTTTTTAAAAGTCCTGTAATACTTCTTATATGCCGCATGTTTATCCTTGTCAGGTGTATATACTTCCGCAACAGGGATGAAGTCCCTGACGCAGTCGAGATCAGGTATGAGCCCGAGTCCGACCGCTGTGACCGCGCATGCTCCGACAGAGCCTACATTCTGAGGTGAGTCCACAGTCTCGATCACTCTTCCGGTAATATCTGCAAGCATCTGACAGGATACCGGTGACAGCGCACCGCCGCCCACGAACCTTATCCTCTTTGACGACTTCAGCCTGCGGTCCTGGCATTCGAGCATCCACCTGAGATGGTAGAACACGCCCTCGAGCACAGCATGGATCATCTCTGTTTTGCCCGTATCGAGCCCGATGCCGAAGAACATCCCCTTCGCATCCGGGTCTTCAAAAGGACAGCGGTTGCCGTGCAGCCACGGTGTGAATATGACACCGCCCGACCCCGGCGGCACGTCTTTGATGACTTCCGTCATGTAGCTGTACAGGCTGGTGTTCCGCTCCTCGTAGTCTGAAGGTATATTTTCTTTCCTGATGTACACGCCGATCTCGTCCAGAGCAAGGTGGTCTCTCACCCATTCGAGGCACTTTCCTGCGGTCTCCATTTCGGCAAAATAGTTATATTTATCCCGCTCGGCTCCTATGATGGATGCGATCATTGCAGTGACGTCGACCATCTGCTTGTCGGTGACGGTTATGACCCATCCGGAAGTACCGCTGTAAATGTGGGTGTCACCTTTGCGGACAGCACCGGCGCCTACTCCGATAAGCGATGAATCACCGCCTCCGCCGTATACAGGGATGCCCTCAGCGAGCCCGAGGTCCTGCGCTGCCTTCGCGGTGAGTCTGCCGGCCATCTCAGTGGACCTTACTATATCCGGCAGATGCTCACGTCTGACGCCGAGGATCCCGCACATCTCTTCACTCCAGCCCCTGCTTTCAGGCCTTATGTCATAGAGGAAAGTAGCAAACGCCTCGTCTTCTGTCATCGTAAAGCTGCCGGTGCACCTGAGGATCAGGTAGTCCTTGACATCGAGCCACTTGTAGACCTTCTCAAATATCTCCGGCTCATTTGCCTCGACCCATTTGTATTTCCATACCGGATCCTTGACGCTGCCTGCTACGGCACCGGTTATCTTAAGGCTCGGGATCAGCTTGGTAATATTCGCACCGGCTATCTGGATACCGTTCGCGATGCCCTTTCTGATCTCCTTTCTCGCCCTCTGATCCATGTAGCTCATAGGCCGGCGCAGAGCATTGCCCTCCCTGTCTACCAGCACGAGCCCCTGCATCTGCGAGCAGAACGAGATGCCTGAAACCATGTCAGGAGTGATTTCCGGATCTTCAAATATTTCCCTGGTGCTCTCGGCCATACCGCGCCACCAGTCCTCTACATCCTGCTCAGCTCCGCCACCGTCAAGAATGTACAGAGGATAGCTCCTTGATGCGAATTTCAGGAGCCTGATCTCCTCGCCCACTTCAAACAGGCATGTCTTTACACCTGTTGTTCCTATATCATATGCAAGTATGTATGATTTCACTGCTTTCACCGCCCCTGCTTCGTGTTATATACAGTGCCGGCTGCATTTTGAGGCAGCCTCTTCCTTCTCAGCCGCAAAATACAGCAGCCGGTGCTATTTTGCATTCTTAAGCTTGGAATACTTGTTAAGATATACGACCCTCTGCAGCCTTGCGTCCACATAGCTGAGAGGCTTTGCGTGCCTTACATAGCATGCGGCCGCACAGTTCTTGCTGACGATCATTGCCGCAGCATCCGCATCATCCTGTGTCCTGCCTGCGCACACTGCGCCGACTCCCCTTACGAGTACCGCATTGCGCCCTATCATAGGGTTGAGTGCAGGATGCATTCCGCCCATCTGGTGCAGAGCTCCCGTCATCGGGATACTCAGGCGGCCGAGTCCGTTTTCAACAATGCCTCCGAAGCCTCTGGCATTCGATCCCGTATTGTAGCCGAGCAGAGCTCTCTGCACGGTCTTAGGATCGTTGTCCACGACTATCATGTCAGGTCCGACTATCTGCGCAAAATCATCGATGTACGCGCCGACCCTGACGCCTGCCTGGCAGCACTCCATGATGTACTGGTCTCTTACTATCGTGACGCAAGGGAATATCTCGCACTTCACTTTCTCAGTGTCGATCCATTCCCTGATGAAGGTATCATGGTCAGGCACCCTCTTATCGACAAGCCTCTTGCTGAGCTCTTCGAGCTGCTCAGCCTTGTCAAAGGCACTCTCCATGTCGCCGGCAACTATAAGAGCCCCGTGCCTTGCCATCAGGAACGTATCGATGTCAGGGTTGTCCCTGACTTTGACCTCAACATTTCTGACCAGCTTCTTCGTCCCCGGCAGAGCGTATTCTGCACAAGGAGCAAAACTCACATCCCTGCACTCTGCTGCGAGTGCGGATGCATAATACTGGTGCGTGTGGATTATGAAGTTCACATTGTCGCGGAGTGCATATGCTGCAGCGTGAACACCCTTCTCGCTGCTCGGCCTGATATTGCCTTCCCATGAGCAGTCGCTCACCTTCACGATGACAAGGTCCTCCGGCTCGAGAGTATCGTAGCCTCTTCCGCTCGGAGTGATGATGAACTCGTCGACCCCGATCCTTGCGCTTATGTTGCCCCACGTGCGGGCTATGAGCTTGTTCTCAAGCAGCCTGTGACCGGCCTCGATCACGATCTGCCTTGCTTCATTTTCGTTATAGAACATATTGGTTCTCCAGTCTTATTACTTATCCAGCTTTCCGCAGTTAGCGAATACCCTGTCGAATCTTGAAAGCACATCGTCGATCATCTCTTCAGTGTATGCCGCGCTGGTATACAGCCTTGATCCTGCGAGTGTTACGAGCCCCTCTGCCATGTATGCGGCTCCGATGTGCTCCATCTCTATCTGTCTTCTGCCTGTCTCCTTCAGGATCTTAGGCAGCTGCCACGGCTTTGACCAGTCTATGGCAAAATGCATGGTTCCTACGCTGTCGAGGTGACATACCGAGCCCTGGTTGAAGGCTACGAACGGAAGGTCGTGCTTTCTGATCAGCTCCTGCAGCCCTTTTGTGAGTCTGTCTCCCATACGGCCTGCGGCCTCACATGCGTTCCTCTTCTCGATCTCGCAGATGGTAGTGTAGCCTGCGATGCATGAGAGCGGTGTCGCTGCAACGGTACCGCCGCAGAGTGCTTTCTTGACCTTCTTTCCGGATGAATCGAGACCTGCTCCGAGGTGCGCCATGCAGTCCTCGTGTCCGCCGACTCCGCCTGCTCCCGGATATCCGCCGGCGATGACCTTGCCGAATATGGTCAGATCAGGATCGATGCCGAAATACCCCTGTGCTCCGCTGAGTCCGATACGGAATCCCGTAACGACTTCGTCGCATACGAGGAGCGCGCCGTACTCATGGGCGAGTCTCTCGCAGCCTCTTACGAATGCCTTGGTCACAGGGCGGGTGCCGCTCTCAGGTCCGATCGCTTCGATGAATACGGCAGCGGTGCCGCCGTCCAGCTTGTTTCTTCTGAGCTTGCGTTCGAGATCCTCGAGATCTCCCGGGAAGAACTCATCAGTGTGTCTGAATACATAGTTAGGAATGCCTCTCGACTGGATGCCCTTGGTTCCCGGGATCCTGATGCCGTATGCCAGCTGATCGGACCATCCATGATAGGCCCCGCCCATCTTGAGGATGTTCTTGTGCCCTGTCTTGAGGCGCGCGATCCTTGCCGCTACCATGCAGGCCTCAGTTCCCGATCCGAGCATCCTGAACTTATCTACGCTCGGCACGCATTCGCTGATCTTCTTAGCCAGCTTGAGCTCATATTCGTGGAAGAGTCCCGTCGAAGGACCGCAGTCCTTCAGAAGGTCGATGACCGCATCTCTTACTACCGGGTCGTTACTGCCGATCACGATTGGTCCGCCCGTCTGAAGCAGATCATAGTATTCATTGCCGTCTATATCATAGAGTTTTGCCCCCTCGGCCTTCCTGATTGCCAGTGGGAACGGATAGTTGAACGCGAGATTGTGCTGCACTCCTCCCGGGATGTACTGCTTGGCCTCGGCCGTCATGGCCTTGGAACCCGCGCACTTTGCCTCGAAATAGTTCTCAACATAGTTCTTAAGCGCATCTTCCTTAACACCATACACCGGGCCGTCTCTCAGCTCATCAAGCTGCTTTATCACCGATTCAGCATCCACATATTCATCGATCGCAAATCCATTGTATGCCATTTTTTATCTCCTGTTTTCCCTTCTGCTTCCGGCCCCGCTTCCTTGAGCGGGCGGAATGAATATATACGTTTATATTATACACCTGGTTAGTTATTACTTGAATACCTGATATTGAATGCAATACAAAACCCCGGCCGGAGCCGGGGTGTGTAATGCGTATTAACTCTGAGCCGGAACTAGATGAGTGTTCCCATGTGCTTGAGAGTTCTGCAGAGCTGGCTTACATAGCTCATCTCGTTGTCGTACCATGCAACTACTCTTACCTCGAAGATGTGTGTTCCGCACTGCTGAGCGAGAGTCTGTGTAGCGTCGAAGAGTGAACCGTAGCTCATTCCGATAACGTCGCTGGAAACGATCTCTTCCTCAGTGTATCCATAGGACTCGGAAACAGCAGCCTTCATAGCCTCGTTGATTCCCTCTACGGAAACAGTGTCAGTCATATCCTTGAGTGTAGCGTCGAGGATTGTGATGGAGCCTGATGGAACAGGTACTCTCTGAGCGGATCCGATCAGCTTGCCTGCGAGTTCAGGAATTACCAGACCGATAGCCTTAGCAGCACCTGTGCTGTTAGGAACGATGTTGATAGCTCCAGCTCTTGCTCTTCTGAGGTCACCCTTTCTGTGTGGTCCGTCGAGGATCATCTGGTCACCTGTGTAAGCGTGGATTGTTGTCATGAATCCTGTTCTGAGCTCTCTGTAGTCAGCAAGTGCCTTAGCCATAGGAGCGAGGCAGTTTGTTGTGCAGGAAGCGCCGGATACGATTGTATCCTCAGCTGTCAGTGTCTCGTGGTTTACGCCGTAAACGATTGTAGGGAGGTCATTGCCTGCAGGAGCAGAAATGAGAACCTTCTTAGCGCCGGCATCGATGTGAGCCTGGCTCTTAGCCTTGGATGTATAGAAACCTGTGCACTCGAGTACAACGTCGATTCCCAGCTCGCCCCAAGGAAGCTTGCTTGCATCAGCTTCAGCGTATACAGGGAAGAACTTTCCGTCTACTACGATTCCGTTCTCAGCCTCTTCAACTTCAGCGTCGAATCTCTTCTGTACTGAGTCATTTCTGAGGAGGTATGCGAGCATGTGAGGGCTTGTCAGGTCGTTGATGGCAACGATCTCGATATCCTCTTCCTTGTAGAGCTTTCTGAAAGAAAGTCTTCCGATACGTCCGAATCCATTGATTGCAACTTTCATATTAATCTATTCTCCTTTCGTTATGGATCCCCGGTCCCTTCTTTTTGCCATATCTGAACCCCAAGGCGATCCTTTATATCTTATCCGTTTTACAGCCCTGAGGCCGTCACCGGGCCTGTACATTTCATTCGCTGTCCAAAACCCTAAATCTCGGACATTCTACCATTATTTAGAGATTATCACAATCGATTTCGATATTTTTTCGTCAATATTTTGTTTTAATTCAAAACAACACCGCAAAGTATTGGTGTTTTGTCACTATAAACAGGCAAAATGTTTACAGTCCGACAGGCTTTGCAATATTGTCGGTCCATGTGAACACGTATCCCGAATGAGTGATGAACGTTCCCGCGATCAGCTCGCACAGGTTCCACATTGCAACGAATGCGATAAGGTAAGCCGCCAGCAGTGCATATCTGTTTTTGATCATAGCCCTCTCCTTTTTTAAGTTTAATCAGCGATCGTTTCTGTTTGTTACAGTGCGCTCCGGATCTCCTCTTCGGTCCGCGCAAGAATACTCATGAACTCGCGCGAGGATATCCTCAGTGCGCCGTGCTCGAATGAATCCTGCTGTACCAGCATGTCCGAGCTGACGACATATATCCTGCGGTTTTTCATCGCATTGGTCATGAGTCCGATGCGTATATCTGCAGGTTCATTCTCAGAGGTGTATATCACTCTGACTCCGAGATGGTCCTCTTCATATCCCTCGCCGCCTGTGACATTATATGCGTCGAATATTACTGCTGTCTCGGCACCTGTATATGCCGTATAGTTGCAGAGTCTCTCAAGAAGCTGATCCCTCGCTCCGCCCATGTCCTTCTTCGCAAGGTCCGTGAGGTATTCATCTGCATGGATGAGATTGTAGCCGTCTATTAGAATGACAGGTCTCTCCTCCGGTGCGGACTGAGTCTTTTTCTTCTCATGTTTCTCGCGTATCTGCTGATTGCGGAGCTCGTCAGCTGCCTTCTGCTCTTCCGTCTTCTCAGGCATTTCGTACTCAGGGCCGAATCTGTTCTCCCTTGCAGATCTGCCTGTACGCTCCTTAGCCGGTCCGTAGGTCCGCTCGAATATCATACGGAGCTCCTTCTCTGCAGCGAGCTGGCGCTTTCTGGCTTCTGAGTCAGACCTGCCGCCATGCATGGATCCGGTGTATCCGCTCCTGTCTGAGGCGTCATCTGTGTACAAACCGCCTGCCGCTCCGTATGCAGAGTCAGTGCTTCCTGTGTTTCTGTATCTTCTGAGCACGCTGCCTATATGCATGTGTTCAGGTACATCATCCCACTTTATGATATCGCTGCCTCCGTGTGACACGAATACAGAGTCTGCCGGATTGTCGATGTCTCTTTCAGGATCATATCCGGATTCCTCTATGACCCTATCAGCATCGTGGCACGGTGCGTATCCCGCAGGAGTGCATGTAAGCCTGCCTGTGCCGGATGTATATGAGATCAGAGTCTGCTGGTATCCGGCGATCTCAGATGCAGGCACACGCCCGCGTATCCTTGATGTGTCGCCTTCCTGCTCAAGAGACTCCTGAGTTCCGCCCATCTGCTGAATATCTGTCATAGCACGCCCTACAGCCTGCGACGGCAGCTCTATCTCGTACTCATTCCACGGCTCGAGCAGTGCAGCCGCGCCCGCAGCGCGGGCCTGCATCAGAGCATTCCTGACCGCCCTGTATGTCGCCTCGCGGAAGTCCCCGCCGCTTGTATGCTTGTCATGGGCTCTTCCGGCTGCAAGAGTTATCCTTACATCGGTGACAGGAGCGCCCGTCAGGACTCCTCTGTGCTCTTTTTCATCTATGTGAGTGAGTATCAGCCGCTGCCAGTTCCGTGCAAGCTCATCCTCAGGTGTTATGCTGCTTATGACTACACCGCTGCCCGGTTCGCCCGGTTCAACTATAAGGTGCACCTCGGCATAGTGCCTCAGCGGCTCGAAATGCCCGACGCCTTCGAATACATCAGTTACGGTCTCAAGGTACAGCACCTTGCCGCTCCCGAATGTAACATCGTAGCCGTATCTGTCCTTTATCATGGCGGTCAGTACTTCCAGCTGGACCTGCCCCATGAGTCTTATCTCTGTCTCACCCGTCTCCTGTATCCTGCGCACACTGAGTGACGGATCCTCCTGAGCCAGCTTCTCAAGATCCTTCATGACAAGGTACGGGTCCATTCCGGCAGGTCCGCTGACCGTGTATACCATGAAAGGCCTGATGACAGGATCCGCTGCAGGCATCTCTGCTCCGAGCGAGTCCCCCGGCATCACATCAGGCAGGCCTGTCAGTGCACATACCGTTCCGGCCTCAGCCTCATTCACGGAAGTGAACCGGCTGCCCGAATATATCCTGATCTGATTGATTTTGGTCTCGCTATCTTCCTGCTCTCTCCCCTGCACTCTATGATGTACAGTAACCGTATCTCTGGCCCTGAGTGTTCCGCCTGTTATCTTTGCGAATACAAGCCTGCTCCCGTCATCACCGGCAGCCGTCTTATATATCCTGGCACCGAACTCATCACTGTATTCAGGCATGATAGTAAACCTGCTCAGGATCTCGAGGAGATCCTCTATCCCTTCCTGCTTCAGCGCCGAGCCGAATATGCACGGAACTATCTCGCACCTTCTTACCGCATCAGCGATGCTCTCATCATCCGGAGCCCCTTCAAGCTCACCTTCGAGTACCATATCCATCTTATTTATGAACACGAAAACAGGGATGCCCCTGTCAAGGAGCAGCCTGTACAAAGTCCTCGTATGCGCCTGCACGCCTTCCGATCCGCTGACTACCAGAAGAGCGTAGTCTAAAACGGACAGCGCGCGCTCCATCTCCGCCGCAAAGTCGACGTGTCCCGGAGTGTCGATGAGTGTGAACTCAGTCTTCCTGTCTTCCGGGCCGGCCGTGAACAGGGCCTGCCTCGAGAAAACAGTGATCCCGCGGTTCCGCTCTATCTCGCTGTCATCGAGAAAAGCGTCGCCGTGGTCGACCCTGCCGATCTTCCGGAGCTCACCTGTTCTGTACAGGATGGCCTCAGAGAGAGTCGTTTTGCCCGCATCGACATGCGCAAGTATTCCGAGTGTTATTCTTCTTTTCGCATCCTTATATGCCATATATTATTGCGATTTATCTTTTCTCAGGAGCGCCTTAGCTTCCAGAGCAGGTCAAAGCAAAGCCTTCGGAACGGGGTGTCACCGCCGTCGTTCAGATCGATCGGGTCATGCCTTCTATCTTTCTCTCCGCCAGGATCCGGTCGGCCTCCCTGAGGCAATTCTCCTTGTCTAAGAAGCGGATCGCCGACGGGATCGAGAGCTTTTTCAGGTCTCTCTCACGCTTGCGTTTTCCGGGTATCATTCTGCTCATCTATTTCTCAGCAAGGTACTCTACGATCGTATGAGCGGCTATATTGCCCTCTCCTACGGACTTGGCTATCTGATAAGGCCTTCCGGTGCAGTCTCCTGCAGCGAAAACGCCCTTGATGTTGGTGTTCATCGCTCTGTCGACGATAATATGCGCTCCGTCAAGTTCGAGATCCTTGAGAAGAGTCGTCGGAGCAATCGAGTTTCTGAGGCAGAAAATGCCGTCAACAGCCACCTCGGTGTCGTCTGTGAGGACGACTCCGTCCGCCTTGAGACCGCCTTTGATCTTCTTCACAGGCTTTGGAAGCATCTCTATCTTGCCTGCGTTATCGCCTTCAGCTCCGCTGCCGTTTCTGCCGTACTTACCGCCGGCATATCCGGACGCTACGTACACTTTATCTGCGAGCTCAGCAAGATAGTCGACCTCATGCTCGAATCTCTCGTCACCGCAGAATACTGCGATCGTTTTGCCCTTGTAGAGGAAACCGTCGCATGTAGCGCAGTAGCTGACTCCGCGGCCGAGCATCTCCTCTTCGCCTTCAAATCCCTTGGCTGCAGCTGCTCCTGTAGCCAGGAGGATGGTCCTGGCCTGATATACGTCCGAACCGGCCGAAAGCATGAACATGTCGCCCATCGGCATGATGGCGGTGACCATCTGCTCTGTTATCTCAAGGCCCATCTCTTCAGCATGTGCCTCAAACTTTCCAATGAGATCCTTCCCGGAGATGTATCCCATTCCCGGGTAGTTCGCGATCTTTTCGGACTTCTCAACCTTGGTGCTGAGGTTCTTCGCTCCCAGCCATATGAAGCTCTTGTTGTGCAGCTTGAGATTGATAGCCGCGGACAGTCCCGCAGGGCCTGTTCCGATTATTGCAACATCATAAATGTCCATTATTCTCTCCTTTTTCTGTCCTTAAATAATACTGATACCCTTCGGTTTACACTTGTTTCCCCCTCATATGAGCGCCTTGCGGCACTGCAGAAAATTCCAGAATGATTGTATCACATACTCCCGTGCTGCAGGCATAAAAATGCTCCGGATCAGGATCATTTCCTTCCGGAGCATTCTGTATCGATTCAGTACGACATACTGCCGCTATACTGCGACCTGCTCGGTGCCTGTGACCTTGTAGTCAGTACCCTTCAGCAGGCGGGCAAAATCCGCTTCGCTCTTCTCGCTTTTGGAGAGGACTTCGGCTCTTGCGCGGCCGAGATTGACATGCGCCCATGTGTCGCCGGATGCATTGATTGCATTCTCGACTCTTGCAGCGCAGTTGGAGCACATCATGCCCTCGATACCTACGTTGTATCTGTACGGATAATGCGATTCATCCGTATCTTCTACAGGCTTGGCAAGTACGGATTCAGCACTGCCGCAGCAGCTCGCTCCTTTCGACTTGCCTCTTGCCTTCTGGACCGTGCTGTACAGTGCAAAAGCTATAAGTGCACAGCCGGCGATAATTATTACAGTTGCCATTTTACGCCTTTCATATTCCCGTTAATGATAACGGGATGATGTTCGCTACAATATGTTATCACTATGCTTCAATAAGATCGGTCATATTATACACACTAATGCCTATGGTGGAAAGGTTGTGGAGCGTTGCCGAAGTCGCAGGTGTTATTACCCCGAGCGGGACCCGGGCGAGCCTCTCAGTTCCCCTCTTTCTTATCTCTCCGAGAGTCGCAAATGTCGCTTTATGACTGGTCGCTGTACTGAGCGCATGAAAGAGCACCCTCATAGCCCAGAAAGCCAGCATCAGGGCGCACAGTTTTCCGTAATATGCAGCATCTCCCGACCCTCTCATCATTGCCGTGACTATCTCTGCCACCACAAAATACGGGGCGACCGAGAACGCCACTCCTGCGACCGCTAGGATCACGCTCAGGAAATACTCCTTCCTGTGATCACCGGCCTGATCGAGCACCCAGCCCATAGCCGACGGATTCTTCACTTCAGTTTTGACTTCTTCTTTTTCCATGCAGTTTACCTCCTGATAAGTCATCTGTCCCTCTTATCTCTCTGCATTCTTATATCTCGTGCTCCGCCCTGATTACCGGCTGACAGCTAACACCTTTTGCCGGACGTTAACTTTCCCCTAATAAACCAAGTGCCTGTCTTCCTACTGAAGACAGGCTCCTTACGCAATATTTCTGTTTGATGATCAGCTGTGATTAACACTCAGGTGAGAATCCCATGAGCTTCTTCCATCCCGGCATGAAGAATTCCTCTACCGTGCCGAGATACCTGAGCGCATTCTCAAGAGTGTATCCATGCGCAACAGGCTCGAACAGTGCCGAGCAGTACGCAGTTATCAGCATGTGCAGCTCGTCCTCCGAAATGTCCCTGACATCATACCCGGCTTCTCTCAGCATCCTGAGATGCGGCATGAGGCGCTCCTGATGGTCTGTGACAAGCTCATTCAGAAAGTCCTCGTACTTTGAGCCTTTTGCCTTGTTGATGATCATCGAGTACTCATCCATGCGCGGATATATGAGTTCACGCATCATGTCTACCTCGGTGCTGTTCCACATCATTTCAGGATCAGCCGCCACAGCAGCTCCGGCGGCGCTTCTTACCGCTTCCTCTGATGCAGCCACGTGACTCTCAAGCCACTTCTTCATGTCCGTAACAGCCGGCTCTACGAGTGCCTCAAACATGGCCTCCTTGCTGTCAAAGTGCCTGTAAAGCGCAGCCGCAGTAAGGCCGCACCGCTGCCCTATACGCCGCATCGATGCCTTGTCGTATCCGAATTCGGAAAACTCATCCATTGCAGCGCGTATTATTTTCTCGTGACTCAAAGATTTATCTCTCGGCATTGGCCCCTCCGTGCCGGCAGCAGTTATTTACAAAAGATGACAATGAGAACCGTCCCCGTTGTCATCATAGTTAGTTCATATTAACTAACTAATAATTTAACCTCTATTCCCCCAATTGTCAACCTTCGCAGGCAAAAAAACTATTCACATTATTACGGCAAAATAATAAGGGATGGCATAACGCCATCCCCGCGGTATTATGAATGATATTCAGAGGTCACTGGCATCCCTCTGCCTACTTGCAGGCTGCGAGTACTGCCTTGACATACTTCCAGGTCCTCTGTACTGATTCGATGTCCATCCTCTCATCAGGCGTGTGTACTCCGAGGAGATTCGGTCCCAGGCATATTATGTCGAGGTCCGGCTTCTTGCCCATCAGGATACCGCCTTCAAGACCGCCGTGTGATGAGAATATCTCAGGCTCTTCGCCGTACATCTTCTTATATACGTCAACCATGATCGGTCTGAGTTCGGATTCAGGCTTGTACGGCCATGCCGGGTACTCGCTGATGAGGTCGATGTATGCTCCGGTAAAATCGCAGCACAGCTGCAGTCTGTTCATCATCTCGATGAGCTTGCTGTCGACAGAGCTCCTGCACTGGAAGCTTACTCTTACCTCGCTGTCCAGAGTCTTCACAACGCCCGGGTTCAGTGATGTCTCAACAGCACCCTCTACCGAGCGGTCCATTGTCTGAACGCCGTTAGGTGATGCATAGATGAATCCGATGACATTCCGTGTGGATTCAGCATCCATTGCATCGTATGTTCCCGCGGCACCGGTCTCTGCCATGATCTTCATGTCAGGCTCATTGCCGAAGTACTCTTCACCGACAGTCCTGCCCATCTCCTCGAAGGCCTGCGCGAATGCTGCCGCCTTGCCGCTTTCAATGATGACCTCTGCTGTGCAGTCCTTGGCGATGACGTTGGCGCCCATGCCGCCTTCGATATGCATGAGACGGATATCATAATCCTTTCCGAGTGCATACAGGATGCGGGCCATGTCCTTGTGGGCGTTGCCCCTCTGGTTCTGGATGTCGTTGCCGGAGTGGCCGCCTCGGTAATCCCTTATCTTAAGGGTCACTGAAGTTCCGCTGCACTCCGATCTTCTGAACGGGATCACGATGTCGCAGATTTTGGCACCCGCGCATCCGACTGTCAGGCGTCCCTCATCCTCGCCGTCGAGGTTCAGCATCTTGCGGCCCTTGAGAAGTGATGTGTCCAGATTGTGCACTCCGTCCATCCCGATCTCCTCATCGACAGTGAAGAGAGCTTCGATCGGCGGATGCGGTATATCATCGCTTGCGAGAACAGCCATTGCGAATGCCAGCGCAAAACCGTCGTCAGCTCCGAGTGTCGTTTCGCGCGCTCCGATGTAGTTGTCGTCCACGAAAAGGTCGAGCGGCTCAGTGTCAAAGTCATGGTCTGAATCAAGTGTCTTTGCTGCCACCATGTCCATGTGGCCCTGCATTATCACAGGTTCGCTGTCCTCATATCCCGGAGTCCCCGGCTTGTATATGATCACGTTTCCGGTCTCGTCCTGAACATAGTCAAGCCCGTGGTCCTTAGCGAACCGCACGCAAAAAGCGCTGATCTTTTCGTCCCTGTATGTTCTTCTCGGGACCATGGACAGCGCTTCGAATTGCTCAAATACTTCCTTTGGTTCGATGTTACTCAGTACACCCATGTTATTGCTCCTTACTATGCGTCAACAGATATAGTTAACAGCGGCACAATGTGCCTACAATGTAATAGTAACGCAAATGAGCTTTAACGTAAAAGGAACTAATTGGTCATATTAGCCGAGCTGCTTGTTGCACCACTCCTGCCAAGCCTTGACAGTCTTAGGTCCTCTCTCTCCGTCGACCTCAACGCCCAGGAATTTCTGCATTGCCTTGGATGTGCCAGTGCCCCAGAATCCGTCAGCCTCAGCGCCTACCTTCTTCTGGATAGCCTTGATGGTCTCTTCTCCCATGATGCCGTCTTCCTTGCATCCGAGGATGTGCTGTGTAGTAGTGATGGTCTTCTTTCCCCACTCACCGTCTACAGCCAGCTTGTATTTGGAGTCAGCTGCGGCCTTGGCCTTTGCTGCTTCTGCTGCCTTTGCTGCCTCTTCTTCCTTAGCCTTGGCTTCTGCTTCAGCCTTTGCCTTAGCTTCTGCTTCTGCCTTGAGTTTTGCCTCTGCTTCTGCAGCCTTGGCCTTTGCTGCTTCAGCTGCTTCTGCTGCAGCCTGTGCAACAGCGGATGTCTTTACATCTGCAGCCTTCGCAGTATCAGCTGCCTTAGCCTCTACTGCAGCCTTAGCTTTTACGCCGGCTTCCTTAGCCTTGGCTTCTGTCTCTTCCTTAGTCGACTTCTTGAACTTATCAAATAATCCCATTTTGCACCTCTTTCTGCCGGTCATAAGACAGTACCGGCCTCATCGTCAGTATTACGATATACACTAAAATTATAGACCGATTCCCGCAGCCTTTCAATTACAAACTTGCGGCTGATGCCGCACAAGCCCTGCGGCCGGCATGCCGGATTCCGTTCAGCGGAACGCATCAATTGTGTGTGTCCCGCCGTACTTTTTATGATAATATTATATCTGACAGATTATGAGTATTTGATCAGGAGACAATTTGATGAAAGAAGTAAGAGTTGAAATAAATGACGGCATGATCAATGTATGGCTCAGCGGTCATATCGATTCTGCCAACGCTGAAGAAGTCAAAAGCGAACTCTTCGGAAAGATCGGCGATGCTGCAGGTCCTGTCACTGTAGATGCTTCCGGACTTGAATATATATCGAGTGCGGGGCTCAGGATCCTTCTTCAGCTTCGCAAGAAGCACGCAGAACTTCACATCACGGATGTAAGCCCGGAGGTCTATGAGATTTTCGATGTAACAGGCTTTACCCAGATGATGGATGTGTCCAGAGCATATAAGAAAGTTTCGATAGACGGATGTGAGGTCATCGGCAAAGGAGCCAACGGCACCATCTACAGGATAGACAAGGATAATGTCGTAAAGGTGTATAACAATGCGGACGCTCTTGAGGATATCCAGCATGAACGTGAAGTCGCAAGGCTCGCTCTCATCCTCGGCATCCCTACCGCTATCTCATACGACATAGTCAAGGTCGGCGACAGCTACGGTTCGGTATTTGAGCTTCTGAATGCGAGATCGTTCTCCAAGATCCTTGAGACTGAGCCTGAGCGCATCGGCTGGTGTGTCAGCGAATATGTCGAACTTCTCCACAAGATCCATGATACAGAGGTTCCTGAAGGCAAGCTCCCTGACATGAAGAAAACAGCTCTCGGCTGGGCTAAGTTCATGAAGGATCACCTGCCTGAGGAGACAGGAAGCAAGCTTGTGAAACTCGTTGAGGATGTTCCTTACAGCAATCACATGATCCACGGTGACTATCACACCAAGAACGTCGAGCTCACCAATGACGAGGTGCTGCTGATCGACATGGACACCCTCGCAGTCGGAGATCCTGTATTCGAATTTGCATCGATATACAATGCGCTTATAGGGTTCTATGAGCTGAACCACGACGGCGTAGTCGAATTCCAGGGATTCAGCTACGACACATCTGTCAACTTCTGGAACAAGGTCATGGCAGCATATGCAGGAACCGACGATGCCGCAGTGATCGAAAGCCTTTCAGACAGAGCCCGCATCATCGGCTATACCCGCCTTATCAGAAGATCCATCAGAAGAGGCGGACTTGAAGATGAGCAGAGGAAGAAAGAAATCGACCACTGGACGGAAGAGCTCATCGGGTTTGTATCCCGGATCGACTGTCTGTCATACAAAGCATGATCTTAAATACCACAAAAGCCTTCAGCACGTTTCAGTTCAGTGCCGGAGGCTTTTTCATTTCCCGTATTTTCAGTACCGGAACACATCAGTGCAAGTCCTTTTCCTTCATACCTCCCTGTATGTATCCTTCAGGGATCCATTTTGACATATTGCCCGGTCTTCTCCAATTTCTGTTCTTGCGTCCGGCCGGATTTTTGCGGTATTTCTTTTTGAACTCCAGACAGAGCATTGTGAGGTCATCGAACTGAGGTGCTTTGCCGACAAACAGGTCTGTTGCGCGCTTGACGCTTCTCAGTATCTCATCCGGAGTATCATTCTTCACGGAATTCAGCACCTCGATCAGGCGGTCAGTTCCGAACAGCTCCTCATCTTCGTTCGTTGCCTCCGGCACACCGTCAGTATACAGGAACAGTTTTGAACCCGGCTCGAGCTGAAGATCGTATGATTTATACTTCATGTTCTCCATGGTTCCGAGAACAAAACCATGCTTGTCCTTGAGTATCGCGATAATCCGGCTCATTCTCCCGCTGTTCCGGTTCATTCTGCCGCTGCAGGTCTGCTGTCTGCAGAAAACAGAACGAGTCCTCCGCGCCTTATGTGCCCTGTGTCCCACAGTCTCCTGAGATCAAGCCACTCATACGAGCTGTATGTGACAGCTTTTACAAGCACGGTGCTCTGATCATCACTCACTTCATATCCGTTTATAAGGAACCAGTGCCAGTTGTAGTCAGCATATTTTCTGTCCCTGTGGTTGAGTATGAGTGTCGGAACCGGATATCCCGCATCTATCTGCCGCATGACCGCTTCCGCTGCAGCCTCGTACGGTTCAGTGCCTTCCAGAGTCGTCATCGAGACAGAATCCACTCCCCTGTCTCTCAGATATTTTGCGTATCCGTCCACGAATATCTCCGTCCTGTCGATCCCGGACATCCGCGGCCACAGGTACTTCTCCATTATGTGCGCAAAATCCACATAATCGCGTTTTGAGAGCCTGTGCACATCAAAAGGGTATATTCCTTCTATTCCGAGATTCAGCGCAAAATACAGGCTGCTGTCGCAAGCTGTCTCCGCACCGCATCCGCCGATACGCATCATAAACGAACGGAACCAGCCCTGATTGCCGCCGTATGAATTGCCTATGTAGAAATGTTCAAGCTCCCTTCTGCGCATGCGGATCCTTTCTGACTGTTATAAGCACTCCGATGAACACCAGCACGATCCCTGCTACCTGCCTCAGGCTTATCGACTCACCGAGCATCAGATATGAGAACAGCGCCACGAATACCGGCTGCGAAGCGTAGATAAGTGTCGTGTGCCCGGCAGTGCTCAGTTTCTCTGCAGTTGTCTGGAGTATGAAGCCGAGAGCTCCGCATCCGAGTGCCAGATACAGGAGCTGCCACCAGCCTGCTGAGCTTGCAGGGAGTCTCAGCCCGTCTTCAAGTATGAGAGAGAATATGAATCCGTATATTGATACGAATATGAGCTGGAATGTGCCGAGCAGCACCGGGTCGTCCTCTCTTGCATATCTCTCTGTGTACAGCATCTGGAATGAATAGAAGAATGCGCTCAGTATGCACACGCAGTCCCCTTTGTTGAGGGTGAAGTTCCCGGACAGGCACATGAGACCTACACCTGTAAGGGTTATGAAAATGCTGATGACATGAGCCCTGTCAGGCCTCACCTTCTCCTGTGCGAAGATTATGAGCGGTGTGAAGAAAGCCACAAGACTCATCATGAAGCCGGCATTGGATGCTGTAGTGTATTTGCAGCCTACTACCATGCACAGGTATGAGAGGAACAGGAACGTCCCCAGTATGAATGCATGCAGAGATGTCCTGCGGTCCAGGTTCCTGTAACGTTTTATGAAGATAATAAAACAGGCAGCGAACGCAATAAGAAATCTCAGCGCTACCATATTGAACACATCCAGCTCTGCCAGGATCTGTTTGGAGAATATGGTCATCGCGCCGAATATCATCGTCGCTGCCAGCATCATCATATCGCCTGCTAAATAGTTCGGCTTTTTCATTCCTGTTCTTTCTTTTTGCGGGTCCCCGTCCTTCCGGAAGGCTTCTCTGAAGCCTTTGCAGCTTCCGCTGCTGCCTTCGCTTCTGCTTTCAGTCTGTCCTCCCTGCGCTCGAGATACCTGTCAAACTGTATCTTGATGAGCGCTGCCGTAGGCACTGCGATGAGCATTCCGACAAAACCTCCGACCGCACCGCCGCCTATCAGTGCAGCGACTACAAGCAGCGGATGCACCATTACATTGCTGCTCAGGAGTCTCGGATTGATGATATTCCCGTCTACGAACAGAAGTATCGCGAGCACGATCGCTCCTGCGATGAGTTTTGTCCACGCTCCGGTCGGTATGCATACCAGCGCCAGAGTGAGATAGCCTATAACAGGTCCGACATACGGAATGAGATTTCCGCAGCCTGTCAGGACACCGACTACCGTGCCGTTAGGCACTCCTATTATCATCATCGCGATTGTTGTCATAACACCGATTATCGCCGCATCGATGAACTGTCCTCTGATGTATCCCGAGAAAACTCTGTCTGCATCCGCCAGGAACTGCTTCATTCCGGCAGGTGAAGAATTACCGGAGATTATCCTCAAAGCACGCATCCAGTATTTGCTGATATTGCCGTCGTCGAGCATGAAATATATAGCAAAGATCACTCCGAACAGAAGGCCGGATGCGACATTGCTGACCCCGTTCACTATGGCGCTCGCGATCCTGCTGATGCGCTCAGCTGAAAGTCCGAACATGCTCAGATATTCTTCCAGCTTGGTGGTGAACGATGTGAAATCATGCTGCATGTATGAAATCAGGCGGCTGATATCACCCTCGCTGATCGTGCTGACGGTCCTGACGAGTGTGAATACCAGTACTCCCAGGATCCCGAATACTATGGCGAGAGCAAGTATTATGCTGATAACAACAGAACCTGTCCTCGCGATCTTTTCAAGGCCTCTGTCCCTGAAGTAGATCTCCAGCTTTTTCACTACAGGCCGCAGCAGATAGCTGATGATGCCTCCTATTATGATCGGCCTCAGCACTGCCATGAACAGTCCCCACGCCATGGACCACACGCCTCTTGTGTTATACAGGAAATACAGGATAAGCGCTGTAATTATGACGGTTATTGCTGCATATGAGCACAGCTTTATGTATTTATGGTCTAAACTTATCAGAGGTTTTTTCATTCTTTTTCCTTTCCTAGTGAAGGGATGCCCATATCACAAGGATGAGCCATGCTGCCCCTGCGATCTCACACACCCTGTTCGCCATCCGGTCTGCGTAGAACAGTCCGAGGCTCACGCCTTTCTTCGCCGGATAGAATAATCTTACCCGCTTTTTGTTTGTCATATCAAGCAGAATATGTGTAATGAATGCGATCGCAAAAGGTTTTGCACACTGCGGGAAGATGAGATACAGAAAACCGGTCTCCAGCAGCAGCGCGATAAGTGAATGTGAAAATCCCCTGTGCGCCGCCACATTGGCAAATGCCACTGTTATAACAAGTCCGGCGACGCCTGCACACCACAGATATGAGCCGCTTTCCGCTATATTCCGCCACATGCCCGCATCAGTAAGTTTGTCTGTTATGAGGGCCGCAGCGGTTATGACTGCTGCCAGCACTCTCTGCTTTGATGCATCTCTTCTTTCAGCCGGCGAGTCGCAGTCAATGTCGCATATCAAAGAACCGGCAGCCGCTCCTGCTATAACAGGTAGAGCTGCCGGCACTGTTTCCGGCATTGCCAGTGTCCATGCCGCTGCCATTCCGATTGTAAGGTGTGCCTTACCGAGCATTATGCCTCAGCAATTGCCTCGATCTCACACTTCACTCCCTTAGGGAGATCCTTGACTGCAACACAGCTTCTTGCAGGCTTTGATGTGAAGAACTCTGCATATACTGCGTTGAATGCAGCAAAGTCAGCCATGTCAGCAAGGAAGCATGTTGTCTTGATGACCTTGTCGAACCCGGAACCTGCTGCCTCCAGAAGAGCTCCTACATTCTTGCAGCTCTGTGCAGCCTGCTCTTCGATGCTGGCCGGAACCTCGCCTGTTGCAGGATCTACAGGAATCTGTCCTGATGTATATACGAATCCGTTGCTGATGTATCCCTGTGAATAAGGTCCGATTGCACCAGGTGCCTTGTCAGTTGCGATTACTTTCATTACTCTATTCCCCTTTCGTGAAGTCGTGAACAGTGTTGACTATGCAAGTCCATTATACATTAATATCAATTCTTGTCTACGGTAATAACAACGTCTCCATTGGTTTCGCCCTTTGCTTCGATCTCAAGTGCGGATGCACCTGCGTACGGCTGTTTACGCATTTTTAGAGTGTTACCACCCAGTCGCCCATAGGATCTTCGATCTCGCCGGTCTGCATTCCATAGAGAGTATCGTAGAGCTTCTGGCTCAGCTCGCCTACCTTCTCACCGTTGATCGGATATTCAGCATCCTTGTAGCTGAGAAGTCCGATAGGCGAAACAACGCAGGCTGTTCCTGTTGCCCATGCTTCTGTCAGTGTGCCGTTCTTGATGGCCTCGATGACTTCCTCGATCTCAAGACGCTTCTCTTCTGTCCTGACTCCCCACTTCTTCAGGAGCTGGAGTGCGCTGTCTCTTGTAACGCCCGGCAGGATGGAACCTGTCAGCGATGATGTGTATACGGTGTCGCCGATCTTGAAGAATGCGTTGGAAGTTCCTACTTCCTCTACATACTTGTGCTCCTTGGCGTCGAGCCAGAGAACTTCCTCGCAGCCGTGCTTCTTTGCCTCTGCGCCTGCGATCATTCCGCAGGAGTAGTTGCCGCCGCACTTTGCGAATCCTGTGCCGCCTACTGCAGCTCTGATGAACTCTTCCTCTACCCAGATGCGGCTGCCGTGGAGCTCCTTGTCGTTGCCCTCATAGTAAGCAGCTACAGGCGTCATGATGATGCAGAAGAGGTATTTCGAAGCCGGATGAACTGCCATGCTTGGCTCCGGTGAGATGATGAACGGACGGATATACAGTGATGTTCCCGGTTCTTCAGGTACCCAGTCGATGTCTGCCTTTACAGTTGCCTTGACTGCAGCGATGAAGAGATCAACATCGATCTCAGGGATGCAGAGTCTTCTGTTGGAGTTCTGCATGCGCTTTGCATTCATGTCAGGTCTGAACAGGTTGACGCCGCCCTGAGGGTTCTTGTAAGCCTTCATGCCCTCGAATGTCATCTGGGCGTAGTGCAGTGTGGTTGATGCCGGATCCAGCTGAAGCGGTGCATACGGAACGATGCGTCCGTCGTGCCAGCCCTGTCCTTCATCATAATCCATGAGGAACATGTGGTCAGTGTAGACCTTTCCGAATCCGAGCGCCTTCTGATCAGGCTTTTCCTTAGGTGTAGTTGTTCTTGTTACCGGGAATGTATAGTTCATCTTTCTTTCCTCCTTGAATGAAATGTTACTGTACCAGGTTGAATCCTTCTGCCGTCAGTGTGTTTCTGACCTGCTCGAGCTGCTCGAAGTCTCTCGTCTCTATCTCGAGTGTCAGTACGCAGCTTGTTACCGCCGTGTTAGGATCGGAATGTCCGTAGTGGACTCCGGTTACGTTGGCTCCGCATGAAGCGATGATGGTAGCTACGTCCACAAGCTGACCCGGCTTATCTTCAAGCGCGATCATGAGTGTCGCGTTTCTTCCGCTTGTCACAAGTCCTCTTGTTATTACGCGGGAGAGGATGTTCACGTCTATGTTTCCGCCGGATACCAGACATACCACGTTCTTGCCCTCTACAGGGATCTTGTCTGCCATTACCGCTGCAAGTGATACAGCTCCGGCGCCTTCAGCGATCAGCTTCTGCTTCTCTATGAGTGCGAGAATGGCAACTGCTATCTCATCCTCTGTTACTGTAACTACGCCGTCAACGTAGTCTTTGATGAGCTCGAATGTAAGGTCTCCCGGGTGCTTGACAGCGATGCCGTCTGCAAAGGTATTGACTGTGTTCAGTGTCACCTGCTCATCGTACTTGAGGCTGTCCGCCATGCTGGCAGCTTCCTTGGCCTGTACTCCGTATATTTTGATACCAGGCTTGAGACTCTTGGCCGCATAAGCGACTCCGGAGATGAGCCCGCCTCCGCCTACAGGTACAACGATGACATCAACATCCTTGAGCTGGTCAAGGATCTCAAGGCCGATGGTTCCCTGGCCTGCGATGACATCAGGATCATCGAACGGATGGATGAATGTAGCGTGCTCTTCCTCCTGCAGCCTGCATGCATACTGATATGCATCATCATAAGCGCCCTTGACGAGAGCTACTTCTGCTCCGTATGACTTTGTGGCCTGAACCTTGCTGATAGGTGCGCCGTCAGGCATGCAGATAGTGGCCTTGATGCCCATTCTCCTGGCTGCGAGTGCTACGCCCTGTGCATGGTTGCCTGCGCTGCACGCAACGATGCCGGCAGCCTTCTCTTCATCTGTGAGTTTGCTTATCTTGAAGTAAGCGCCTCTCAGCTTGAAGCTTCCTGTTACCTGCAGGTTCTCTGTCTTGAAGTAGACCTGGTTCTTTCCGCTGAAATGCGGTGAGTAGATAAGGTCTGTTTTGCGGGCAACATCCTTCAGTACGAATGCTGCCTGATATATTCTGTCGAGTGATAGCCTGTTACTCATCTCTTTTCCCTTCTTACTTCTCCTTGAGCCTTGCCGCCTCGCCTCTCAGCCATGTTATGAGCTGGCTCGCTGTACGTCCGCTCATGCCGCCGTGGCGGAGTTCCCATTTTCTTGCTATATCTGAAAGCTCCTTCTCGCCGATATCTATTCCGTTACGCCTTGTGAGCTCTCTTACTATGTTCAGATATTCGCCTGCGTTAGGCTTGGAGTAGAATATCGTTACACCGAACCTGCTCGCGAGCGAGAGCTTTTCCTCCATCGTATCCGAACGGTGGATATCTTCGTTGTATTCCATGTCCTGTCTGTCGCCCCAGGTCTCCCTGATCAGGTGTCTGCGGTTGGATGTCGCATATATCAGGACCCTGTCGGATCTCGACTCGAGAGCACCCTCCAGCATAGCCTTGAGCTCCTTGTAGTCGCTCTCGTTTTCCTCGAATGACAGATCATCCAGGAATATTATGAATCTGTAGTTTCTCTTCTTGATCTCAGACAGCACCTGTGACAGCTTGCTTCTGTCAGCCTTGGATATATCCACGATCCTCAGTCCGCGGGCAAAATAGTCGTGCATCAGTGCGTGTACGCTCGTGGACTTTCCTGTGCCGCTGTCGCCGTACAGAAGGACGTTGTTGGCGTGCACACCGCTGACGAATGCTTCCGTGTTCTCCTTCAGAGTCTTCTTCTGCTCCTCGTATCCGACGAGATCATCGAAGGTGACATCCTCTGTGTCCGTAACCGGCACGATCCTCATCGCATCCTCGCCCTCTGCTATGCGGAAGGCCTTGTACAGACCGTAGATGCCGACTCCGTACTGGGCATAATACTGAGAGATGATCTCACCGAACGCCCTGACATCACTTGCGTTGGCAAGCTTGCTGCTGAGTATGCGGATCTGCTTTCCCGTGCCGTTTTCTGTTTCCTGAGCGAAAGGCATGTGGTATTTTGCCATCATGGCAAGCAGGTCAGTGCCTGTCGCTTTGCCGAGTGCATCAAGGTCCAGGTGCATCAGCTCCCTGAATATCTCAAAGTCTCTCTCAGCGAGCTTCATCATCGTCGATGTCCTGCCGGCAGGTCTTCGCTCACAGGTAAGAGTGAATGCGTTCTCATGCATCATCATCATGTAGGCGATCCACTGCTGCCATATATTTCCGTACAGTGCAAACTCGGTAGCGAAGGACACGAGCCTTCTCGTGAGCTTCATCACCTTATCTGCAGCAGCAGGATCAGCCTGCCCCTGCGCAGCCGCACTCTTCGTCTTGCTTCCGCGTTCGGTGACAGTGCGGACTTTGCCGTATGCGTCCACCATGACCTGTTTCTGCGCAGGTGCTCCGGCTGCAGCATAACGGATCACGGCAAGAGTGTCGTGCCAGTCCGTATTTATCTGTCCCTCATCACTGTAGAATAGAAATCTGAAATCAGACATTTATGCTCCTTAATTGTGTCCCGTAAGCCCGGCCTATGCCATGTGCTCCAGGATCTTGTCCTTCATCTGGCTTCCTGTAAGCCATGTCTCATCCTCAGGCGCTTTGATATCCCTTGTCCTCCATCCTTCTTCAAGAACTTCGGAAACCGCATTCTCGATGTAGTCGGCCTCTTCTGAAAGGTCGAAAGAGTATCTCAGCATCATCGCTGCAGACAGGATAGTCGCTATAGGATTGGCGAGTCCTGTTCCTGCGATATCCGGAGCAGAGCCGTGTATCGGCTCATACATTCCTCTGGATGTCTCACCCAGCGATGCCGATGCAAGCAGGCCTATGGAGCCTGTTACCTGCGATGCCTCATCAGAGAGGATGTCTCCGAACATGTTGGATGTGACAATAACATCAAAGAATGAAGGATCTCTGATGATCTGCATCGCTGCATTGTCAACGTACATGTCGTCGAGCTTTACATCCGGATACTCAGTCTCGCCGAGTCTGTGAACGGTCTCTCTCCAGAGCCTCGAGGACTCAAGAACGTTGGCCTTGTCCACGCTTGTGACGTGGCCCCTGCGCTTTCTTGCTGTCTCAAAGGCTCTCCTTGCGACTCTCTCGACCTCAGCGACACTGTACTTTTCAGTATCATAAGCCTCGTCGCCGGCTTCGTTTCTGCCCCTGTCTCCGAAATATATGCCGCCTGTGAGCTCGCGGACTATCATCAGATCGAATCCCCTGGCCGCGATGTCCGGTCTCAGCACGCACGCATCAGCGAGTGCCGGCTGGATCTTTGCAGGTCTCAGATTTGTATAGAGTCCGAGCGCCTTTCTCAGGCCGAGAAGCGCCTTCTCAGGTCTCAGATGGTTAGGCTGGCTGTCCCATTTAGGGCCGCCGACCGCTCCGAGCATGACACTGTCAGCTGCGAGGCATCCGTCCACAGTTTCCTGCGGAAGCGGGATACCGCACTTGTCGATCGCATTTCCTCCTGCGGCATATTCTGTAAAAATGAACTCATGGCCGAATTTTTCAGCTGTTTTCTCAAGAACTTCGACCGCATCAGCGATTATTTCAGGTCCGATACCGTCGCCCGGAACAAGTGCTATATTGTATTTCATTTCTTTAGTCCTCAAAAGTCTGTTTGTCGGTATAAATATATCCGTAAACCGCGCTATTTTCCCTGCTTTTCCTTCAGATAAGGCAGAAGTCCGCCGCTTTCAACGATCTTCTGAATGAAAGGCGGGAACGGTTTTGCCTCAAATACCTGTCCGGTCGTCTCGTCTGTGATCTTTCCGGTCTCAGTATCCACGGTCACGATGTCTCCTGCTCTGATGGCCTCGCTTGCCTCAGGGCACTCGAGGATCGGGAACCCGATGTTGATCGAGTTCCTGTAGAAGATGCGGGCAAAACTCGCGGCGATAACACATGTGATGCCGCTTGCCTGTATCGCGACAGGCGCGTGCTCTCTTGATGAGCCGCATCCGAAGTTCCAGCCGCCCACCATGATGTCGCCTGCCTGCACAGAGCCTGCAAAGGAGCTGTCGATGTCCTCCATGCAGTGCTTCGCAAGTTCGGACGGCTCAGGTGCGTTGAGATATCTTGCAGGGATGATTACGTCAGTGTCGACGTGATCTCCGAATTTCCATACTTTTCCTCTGATCATGTCCCTCACCTCCTAATCCTGCGCAAGATGGCATACTTCTTCTTCAATGTCTGCTGCGTCAGGAACAGCCACACATCCTGCAACTGCCGAAGCTGCTGCTACAGCAGGGCTTGCAAGGATGACTTCACTCTCAGTGTGTCCCATACGGCCTACGAAGTTCCTGTTGGTAGTTGCGACTGCTCTTTCTCCTGCAGCCATGACTCCCATGTGTCCCCCCAGACACGGTCCGCATGTCGGTGCGGATACGGCACAGCCGGCCTCTACGAAGGTCTTTACGATGCCTTCCTCTACGCACTTGAGGTATATCTCCTGAGTAGCAGGGATGACTATGCATCTTACACCGTCAGCTACCTTCTTACCCTTGAGTATCTCAGCAGCTGATCTCATGTCGCTCATCCTGCCGTTGGTGCATGATCCGATAACGACCTGGTCGATATGGAGGCCTGCAACCTCTTCAGCCGTCTTAGTGTTGGACGGAAGATGCGGCATGGATACTGTCGGCCTGAGCTCTGAAAGGTCGATGGTCACGACTCTCTCATATTCAGCATCTTCATCAGCTTCAAATACTGCGGGTTCTCTTTCAAATCTGCCCTTCACATATTCCATGGTCTTATCATCGACAGGGAAAATGCCGTTCTTTCCGCCTGCTTCGATCGCCATGTTGGAAATGGTGAACCTGTCATCCATGCTGAGCTCGGCAACGCCTTCGCCTGCGAACTCGAGAGACTTGTACAGAGCTCCGTCAACACCGATCTCGCCTATCAGGTGCAGGATGACGTCCTTGCCCGATACGAACGGCTGCAGCCTGCCCTTCAGTTCTACCTTGATTGCAGGCGGCACCTTGAACCAGTTTAGTCCGGATGCCATTCCTGCCGCCATGTCAGTTGAGCCGACACCTGTTGAGAACGCACCGAGCGCTCCGTAGGTGCAGGTATGTGAGTCAGCTCCGATGATGCAGTCTCCCGGGCCTACAATGCCCTGCTCAGGCAGGAGCGCGTGCTCGATGCCTACTGTTCCTACATCATAGAAATGGCTGATCTTATGCTTTACAGCGAAGTCTCTTGATGTCTTGCACAGCTCTGCGGACTTTATGTCCTTGCAAGGTGTGTAGTGGTCAAGAGCGATCACGATTTTGTCTTTATCAAATACTTCTGTGAAACCGGCCTTTTCAAACACTCCGATGGCTACCGGTGTAGTGACATCGTTACCGAGAACGATGTCGAGCCTGGCTTCGATCAGATCCCCTGCGTGCACTTCAGTCAGTCCTGCATGTGCGGCCAGGATCTTCTGTGTCATTGTCATGCCCATGATTCTTTCCCCCTCTCCGGTGGTCTCTGTGTGCACCAGTTACGCTGTTACGCTTCTGCGGCTCTGCTCTGAACCTCGAGTTTGGCATCAAAGGCAGCAAGCCTGTTGAGTGCCTTGAGGTAAGCGTTTACGCTGGCTTCAATGATATCCGTCGACAGGCCTTTGCCCGTAAATGTGCGGCCGTGCGCGTTTACCTTTACCGTTACGTCTCCGAGTGTGTCCTTGCCTTCCGAGATCGAATGGATGTTGAAGATGTCAAAGGTATGCTCGGACGGCTTCATTATCATGTCGATCGCATTGTATGCCGCATCTATAGGACCGTCTCCGAGAGCTACATCCTGGTACTTCTCACCATCCTTTATAAGACTTACAGTGCATGTAGCAGTCGTGAAGTTGCTTGTGGATACCTGGAACCAGTCGAGCTTATAGCCGTCTTCAGTATCGGTATATATATCACCTGTGTTGTGGGTAGCTATGGCTTCAAGGTCTGCGTCAGTGATGTTTTTCTTCTTGTCGCAGACGATCTTGAATTCTTCGAAGCAGCTGTTCAGCTCTTCCCTGGTAAGTGTGTATCCGAGCTCTTCAAGACGCTTTGCGACCGCGTGACGTCCGGAATGCTTTCCGAGAACGATGTTGTTTACGTTGAGTCCTACCGACTCAGGTGTCATGATCTCGTAAGTCTTCTTGTTGGAAAGAACTCCGTGCTGATGTATGCCTGCCTCATGTGCAAAAGCGTTCTTTCCTACGATCGGCTTGTTGATCGGTGCAGTCTGTCCGATGATGTTGTAGACAGTCTTGCTCGCACGGTGGATCTGCGTCGCGTCGATCCCGGTGTCAGCTTTGAACTCGTCCTGTCTTGTCCTGAGGGCCATTACGACTTCCTCCATGGAAGTGTTGCCGGCTCTCTCACCGAGTCCGTTGATGGTGCACTCTATCTGTCTTGCACCGCCGCGGACACCTGCCAGTGAGTTGGCAGTCGCCATGCCGAGGTCGTTATGACAGTGAACTGAGAATACCGCCTTCTCTGCACCGCGGACGTTCTCCTTGACCTCTCTGATCAGGTATTCCATCTCTTCAGGTGTTGTATATCCGACGGTATCCGGCAGATTGATGGTGGTCGCACCGCTCTCGATAGCAACAGCCGTGATCTTCTTGAGGAACTCGATGTCGCTTCTTGTCGCGTCCTCAGCTGAGAACTCGATGTTCGGGCAGAACTTTCTTGCATATGCAACCATCTGTTTTGCCTGCTCAAGTACTTCGTCCGGAGTCATCTTGAGCTTGTATTCCATGTGTATAGGAGAAGTCGCAATGAAGACATGGATCCTCGGATCCGCAGCTCCCTTGACTGCCTCCCATGCTGCGTCGATGTCCTTGACATTGCAGCGGGCCAGACTCGCAACGGTACAGTCCTTGACGTTCTCCGCGATGGTCTTTACAGACTCAAAATCCCCCGGAGATACGATGGCAAATCCCGCCTCGATAATGTCGACCTTGAGTTTCTCGAGACAGTGCGCAACCTCTATCTTTTCCTGGAGGTTCATGCTGCAGCCCGGTGACTGCTCTCCGTCTCTGAGTGTCGTATCAAAAATTTTTACCTGGTCCATAATAATCCTCTAGTCTTAATGCAGCGCCCCTGTCTGATCAGTTCTGAACAGGTGAACTGCACTGCTGAATATAAATACGTCTTACTCGAGTATCGCACCCTTGTCTGCCGAACTTACAAGCTTGGCGTATCTTGCCAGGTAGCCTGTCCTGATCTTAGGCTCCGGACATACCCATGCGGCGCGTCTTGCTGCCAGCTCCTCATCGGAGACCTTGAGCTCGATAGTCTTGTTGATTATGTCAATAGCGATCATGTCGCCCTCTTCAACAAGGCCGATATTGCCGCCGGATGCTGCCTCAGGGCTTACGTGTCCGATGGACGCACCCCTGGTGGCGCCTGAGAATCTTCCGTCTGTGATCAGTGCTACCGATTCGTCAAGGCCCATTCCTGCGATAGCAGATGTAGGATTCAGCATCTCTCTCATTCCAGGGCCGCCCTTAGGTCCTTCGTATCTGATGACTACAACGTCACCTGGATTGATGCCGCCTGCATAGATGACCTTGATGGCATCATCCTCAGAGTCGAATACTCTTGCAGGTCCCTCATGCTGCATCATTGATTCCTTGACAGCAGCCTGCTTGACTACGCATCCGTCAGGTGCGAGATTGCCCTTGAGAACTGCTATGCCGCCTGTCTTCATGAACGGATCCTCGAACGGACGGATGATCTCAGGGTTGAGATTCTTTGCGTGCTCGATATTCTCGCCCATTGTCTTAGTCGATACTGTCATTACTGACAGGTCGAGAAGGTCACCCTTGGTGAGCTCCTTCATAACAGCGTATACGCCGCCTGCGTCCTCGAGGTCTTCCATGAATGTGTCGCCCGCAGGTGCGAGGTGGCACAGATTAGGTGTCTTCGAGCTGATCTCGTTGGCCATGTCAAAACTGATATCGACATGCGCTTCGTGAGCGATCGCAGGAAGGTGCAGCATAGTGTTGGTCGAGCATCCGAGCGCCATGTCAACTGTCTCCGCATTGTGGAAAGCAGCTTCTGTCATGATGTCGCTTGGCTTGATGTCTTCCTCGACAAGCTTCATAATCTGCATACCGGTAGCCTTCGCAAGGCGGATCCTTGCAGAAAGCGGTGCAGGAATAGTTCCGTTGCCCGGAAGTGCCATTCCTATGGCCTCTGTCAGGCAGTTCATCGAATTGGCTGTGTACATGCCGGAGCAGGATCCGCAGGACGGACAGGCCTTCTCTACGTAAGTCTGAACGTCCTCTTCATCCATCGTTCCTGCGTGGTAAGCGCCTACTGCCTCGAACATGTGCGAGAGGCATGTGCGGCGTCCGTCAGGAAGACGGCCTGCAAGCATCGGTCCGCCGGAGCAGAATATTGTAGGGACATTGATCCTGGCTGCAGCCATGAGAAGTCCCGGTACGTTCTTGTCACAGTTCGGGATCATTACAAGACCGTCGAACTGGTGGGCGATCGCAAGAGCCTCAGTGGAGTCAGCAATAAGGTCTCTTGTAACAAGAGAATACTTCATGCCGACATGTCCCATGGCTATGCCGTCACATACGGCGATCGCCGGTACGAGGATCGGAGTTCCGCCTGCCGCACGTACGCCCGCCTTGACCGCATCAGCGATCTTGTCGAGGTTCATGTGGCCCGGAACGATCTCGTTATATGAGCTGACAACGCCTATGATCGGGCGCTTCTGCTCTTCCTCGGTAAGACCGAGGGCGTACAGGAGACTCCTGTTCGCCGCACGGTCAACCCCTTTCTTTATCTGATCAGATTTCATTTCCTTTTCCTCTTTAGTTGGAAGCATTATCCAGATCGCTGTCATTCTTCCAGAGCATCTCATCTCTGAGCTGCTTTCCTACGATCTCCATCTGATGTCTTCCGAGCTGTGCTCTCTTGGAGTTGAAGAATGTTCTTCCGTTCTTGTTCTCAGCGATCCACTTTCCTGCGAATGTTCCGTCCTGGATGTCTGAGAGTACCTTTCTCATGTTAGCCTTGATCTCATCGTGAGGCAGTACGCGAGGTCCGCTTACGTATTCACCGAACTCAGCTGTGTCGGAGATGGAGTAGTTCATTCCTGCGATACCGGCCTTGTTGATAAGGTCGATGATCAGCTTCATCTCGTGGATACACTCGAAGTATGCGTTCTCAGGCTTGTATCCTGCCTCTACGAGTACTTCGAATCCGCACTGCATCAGGTCTACTACGCCGCCGCAAAGAACTGTCTGCTCACCGAAGAGGTCAGTCTCAGTCTCTTCGTCCATTGTTGTCTCGAGGATTCCTGCACGTGCTCCGCCGATTCCTGCGATGTATGCAAGAGCAATGTCATATGCTTTGCCGGAAGCGTCCTGCTCAACTGCTACGAGGCAAGGTACGCCCTTTCCTGCTACGTACTGGCTTCTTACAGTGTGTCCAGGTCCCTTAGGAGCTGCCATGAATACGTCAACGCCTGCAGGTGCAACGATCTGCTTATATCTGATGTTGAAGCCGTGTGCGAAAGCGATAGCGTTGCCCTCTTCAAGGTTAGGTGCGATCTCTGTCTTGTATACCTGAGCCTGAACTTCGTCGTTGATCAGGATCATGATGATGTCAGCCTTCTTGGAAGCCTCTGCTACTGTGTAAACTTCAAATCCGTCCTTCTCAGCTACAGGCCAGCTCTTGCCGCCCTTTCTGAGTCCTACGATTACATTGCATCCGGAATCACGGAGGTTCAGTGCGTGAGCGTGTCCCTGTGAACCATATCCGATGATCGCGATAGTCTTTCCGTTAAGTGCATCAAGATTGCAGTCTTTCTCATAATACATTTTTACCATAGCTGAATTCCCCACTTTCTTTTGATTCATCTTTAATAGTTGCAATACCTCTTTCAATCGCTACGACACCTGTACGGGCGATCTCAAGCACCTCGAATTCGCTGAGGATGTTGAGAAGTCCGCTGAGTTTGTCAGCATCCCCGGATATTCCGATCGTCAGGGTCTGAAGCGATACATCTATGATCTGCGCGCGGAATATGTTGGCGAGCTGCATGATATCGTTGCGGCGGTCGCTTGATTCTGCGCGGACCTTAACTAACATGAGTTCACGGTAGATCGATGACTCTGCATTGAGCCACTTTACCGAATGGATCGGGTACAGCTTGCGCAGCTGGTTGCAGAGGAGCTCCGTATGAGGCTCATCCGCGAGGACGTCGATCGTGATACGGGTTATGCCCGGGTTCTCCGTCGGTCCTGCCGCGAAAGCTTCGATGTTGTATCCCTTGCGGGAGAAAAGTCTGGCTATCTGAGACAGTACTCCCGGCTCGTTATCTACGAGGAGAGCAAGAGTCTGTCTTTTTACTTCGGTTTTTTCCATATCTTCCTCCCTCCTATATCTTCATAAAATCTGTGATGTGGCTGCCGCCTCCGACCATCGGACGGACCATCTCGTCTATGTCGAGCACACAGTCTATGACGCAGCCCTTTCCGCATTCCATGGCCTCATTGATGGCAGCTTCGAGGTCCTTCTGATTGTTGACTCTCCAGCCCCTTAGGCCGTATGCCTCTGCGAGCTTCACAAAGTCCGGTCCGCGGTCTGTGAGTGTCGTCTCAGAGAAGTTCTTATTATATATGAGATTCTGCCACTGACGGACCATTCCGAGCGTCTTGTTGTCGAAAACGAATGTGATGACCGGAATGTCGTAATACTGCTCAGTGCAGAGCTCGTTGCAGTTCATGCGGAAGCTTCCGTCGCCGGCAACATGGATGACCATCTTGTCAGGGTTGCCGACCTTGGCGCCTATAGCAGCTCCGAGTCCGAATCCCATAGTGCCGAATCCGCCCGATGTGATCAGCTGTCCCGGGTAATCGAAGTGGAAATGCTGTATAGCCCACATCTGATGCTGTCCGACGTCAGTCGCTACGATCGTATCCTGAGGAACCAGTCTTGCGATCGTGTCGCAGACCTGCTTAGGTGTGAGAGTGTCGCCGCCCTCTTCATATACAGTCTCTGTAGGATACGAGAATACGAATTTCTTCCACTCAGCATGTTCCTGCTGGGTAAGTCTATCATTCAGCATCCTGAGGACTTCCTTCGCATCACCGATGATGTGGTGATCCGTCATGACATTCTTGTTGATCTCGGATCTGTCGATGTCTATGTGTACGATCTTAGCCTGCTTTGCGAAAGATGACGGGTCAAGAGCCACACGGTCTGAGAACCTGCATCCGACAGCTATGAGAAGGTCGCAGTTGTCGCATGCTATGTTCGATGCCTGTGAGCCGTGCATTCCGATCATGCCTGTAGTATGAGGATTGCGGCCCTGCATTCCGCCGCCGCCCATGACTGTGATGGCAGTCGGAGCATCAACGAGGTTGCAGAATGTATTGAACTCCTCGTGAGCCCTCGCTCTTACAACTCCGCCTCCGCAGATGAGCATAGGCTTTTCAGCCTCACCGATCATCTCTACCAGCTTGTCGATGTCCTCTTCATCGATCGAAGGAATCTTGAAGTCCGCCATGTCCCTCTCATACAGGGTCTGCAGAACTCCGGTCTTCTTGTGCTCTGAGCGCGGGATGAATTCGTACTCAGCTTCCTCAGCAGTAACGTTCTTGAGGATATCTATGAATACAGGTCCCGGACGTCCGCTCCTCGCGATGGCAAAAGCCTTTCTCACCGTATCCGCAAGCTTGTTCACGTCAGTGATCTGGAAGTTGCTCTTGGTTATAGGGAGCATGATCCCTGTGCTGTCGACCTCCTGGAAGGAGTCCTTGCCGATGAGGTTCTCCGCTACATTGCATGAGATGAACACCACCGGGGATGAATCCATGTAGGCAGTCGCAACACCGGTCGTAAGGTTGGTAGCTCCCGGTCCCGAAGTCGAGAATGCGACTCCGACCTTGCCCGTGCTCCTCGCATAACCGTCTGCCGCGTGCGAAGCGCCCTGCTCGTGTGCTGTCAGATAATGTCTGATCTTGCCCCTGTACTTGACAAGAGCATCATAGACATTGAGTATGGTGCCGCCCGGATAGCCGAATATTACCTCGACATCCTGTTCGAGCAGGCATTCCATCAGAATATCTGCGCCGGTCAATCTCAAAATACTTTCCTCCTTATCTATAAAGAAAACCCTACAATCACCTGAAGTTGATCGTAGGGTCTGCATTTACTGTCTTATCTGCCTGCATACGGCCGTCCAGTCATGTGCATATCATGATTCAACTCAAGGCTACCTATTCATTACAGCCCCTAAGAATGCTAAGGCCGAGAATAAGCTCGATGATAATCATGATAATGCTTAAGATTGAACTGAATGCCATTCAGGTCTCCTCTTAAAAGTCCTAAAACCGTTGAAAAACTAACATTTTCAGAACATCGCCGGTTCTTCTCTCCGACGTGCTTAATGTATGTTATCACTCATATATGGAATTGTCAAGTTTAACAAAATCCAGTCCTTGATTTAGTGCAATTTTACATTTATTCCACAATGATTTCAGTCACATGTGAGGAAAAATGTCTGAAGTGCAAAGCCGCGGTCACTCTCCCGGTCTCCCGGCTCCTGCGTAAAGCGAGTACGGGATCCCGTACCCCTCATCAGTTACAGGAACTGCATAGATCTCGCAGTTACCGACATATTTTGACCAGTAGCTGCCGTCCGATCCCGGTGTCAGATACTCAAGAAATCCTTTCATCGCTATGGCATGAGTGGATATCACAACGTTGCACTTTCTTGCTTCTTCGATGATCTCATCAGCGAATTCCCCGGTCCTTGCAACTACAGATGACAGCTGCTCCATGCCCTCAGGTGCAGGCGTTCCGGCAAAATCCATGAAAAACTCTATCACTTCAGGTGCAGGCGATGTGAGATCCATGCCCTCATACGGGCCGTAATCCATCTCTATGAGACGCTCATCGGTCATTACATCATCTGTGCCGCATGCAAGCTTCGCTGTCTCCACAGCTCTGATGAGAGGACTTGAATATACCCTGTCGGCCTTTATGCCCTGCTCCCGGAGAGCTGCGCCCGCATCGAGAGACTGCTGCCGTCCCTCTTCATTAAGAGGCAGATCGCTTCTTCCCTGCAGCACCTTCTGCTTGTTCTTCGCCGTCTGTCCGTGTCTGATTATATACAGCATATTTATTCCTCATCAAACTCAACTGCGATCTCAACTCCGTTCACTGTAACGGTCTCGCCTACCGGCACGAGGATGTACGTCACCCCGTCGATCGTCTTAGTCTTGAGTCTGAGTGCATTGTCCGCCTCGGTCACGATCCTGGTCTCAGGGGTCTTTACCTCGAATTTCTTCTTCTGGATTATGTTGTTGATATTGAAGTCAGATGCACCGTCGAACCTCTCCTCTACAGTCTTTCTGAATTCTCCTATGCCTTCCTCGCTGACCCCTCTGTCCGCAAGGAGGTCCTCAACATCCTCAAGAGCGATCACAGGCACAGTTACCGTTTCATCATCCTTGCTCTCTTCTGCTATCACAGACATCCTTGCCTGAAGAGCAGTGACGAGGTCGAGGCTGCATTCCTTTCCGAGCGCATCGGCCAGTGATGTGTTGAAGGCCTCCTTCTGTACATCGGCTGCCATCGGGAGCTGCTCCGATGCAAACAGAGCCTCTATAAGCTCGTCATGGATATCCGAGCTGCTCTTTGAGTAGTATGCGACCCTGTATATGTCTGCACCGCCGTCATCGAGCACCGGGAACATGAATCCGAGCGCAGGAGCCGCAAGCAGCGTTCCTGTCGATATGCCTCTGAACTCCTGCTCCTCGGCGTCGTACTGAAGCGCCGCCCTGGAGCTCTTGACAGGACAGATCGCGCATATAAAATACGTGAACTGTTCCACGGATTCCTCCGACCACTCTTCTCCCCTGACGTCCTTCGTCTTAAGGTCGTATGTATCCGATGCGAGCAGTATCACGTAGCTGTCTCCGTCATTATGGAAACTCTCTTTTATCCTCTGATACAGAAGCTCCCTCATATTAGGATCTTTGAGGGAGGCATCTTTCAGAGCCATGAGCAGCCTGTGCTCATCACTGTTATCTACCTGGTCCGGAGTGAACTCTATGTCTATGAGATTTCTCTCCTGTGTTCCCGACAGCACCTTCTTGAGTGTTGCCGCATACATCTCCTTTTCTTCCGTATCCATCCCGAGCACCGGGATCTCCATCTCAGCGACAGTATCTCCGGCGCCGTTCACATAGCAGCCGTAAATGCTGCTGAAATTCTCAAGTGTTGAATCTATCCTTTTTCTTATTCTTCTAATATCTTCAGGTGTCAAAATTTCTTATTCCTTTTCTGTAGTATTGTCTGGCCCTCTGTACTCGATGCACATCATAGTCATATCGTCGAACTGATCATTTTCCTTCACAAACCCGGCAACGCTCTGATTGACCTTGTCCATCGTTTTCTCTACGCTGTCGCCGGATGCATGCATAAGGCATTCAAGGAGCCTGTCTTCTCCGAACAGCTCGTGTCTGCTGTTTTCAGCTTCCGTTATACCATCAGTGTACAGAAGGATCTTGTCGCCCCTGTTCATCTCAATGACGTTCTCGGTATACGGCATGTCCTCCATAGCTGCCAGAACGACCCCGCTCCTTGTTCTCACAAACGAAGGCATGTCTGTTATCAGCACCGGATGGTTATGGCCTGCATTGACATATCTCAGTTTTCCTGTGTCGAGATTGATGATCCCGATCCATGCAGTTACGAACATTTCAGCTTCGTTGTTCCTGCACAGGCTGTTATTGGCAGCAAACACCGCCTTTGCAAGATCATGATAATCCCTGACGTAGCTCTGTATCGTCTGTTTTGCATTAGCCATGAACAGCGCCGCAGGTATTCCCTTGCCGGATACATCCGCAATTACCAGTGCCAGATGCTTATCGTCAGTGAAGAAGAAGTCATAGAAATCGCCGCCGACTTCCTTCGCTGCTGTCATCGAAGCTCTGAGATCCAGTTCTTCGCATCCGGGATTCCGGTCTGTTATGGTTGGCAGAAGTGAGTGCTGTATGACAGTAGCTGCCTGCAGCTCCGATCTGAGCCGGCTCCTCTCCTCAGCAAGGCTCTTCTGATTCCATATATATTTGATCAGGAAGATGAGCATCATGAATCCGGTCGCATTTATAAAGACGAACGGAAGCGCGATCTGTCTGCATATCTCCTCGGCAGTCTCCTGCGGTTTCACCATCAGCATTACGATTATGAGGTGCGTTCCCTCCATCAGTACGCCGACTGTGAAAGCCCATATAGGAGTAAATATCCTGCCCTGCAGGTCACGGGAAAGCCATCCGCAGATGATTCCGATCAGTCCGGTCGCAACCACGCAGGCCTCAGCTGTGATCCCGCCCATGGTGTATCTGTGTATTCCTGCTACCAGTCCGGCTGTGATGCCTGCGATAGGCCCCGCAAGAAATCCCGCCAGCATCGGGCCGATGTCTCTTATAGTGACTATGGCGCCGTTTACATCTATTCCGGACAGGTTTCCGTATATGCCAAAGACGCCGCCGGCCAGGCCTATCATAAAGGCATGTAACCGCTGGCTTTTGGTGGTCGCAATATTGCTCAACAGATCACTTCCTCCTATCACACCGGCTATGACCAGGAATACTGATAGTGAGCTTATCAGTCTGACGAAGACTGTTCCCATTGCAGAAATCATTTCTCTTTTCCCCCTGATAAACTACACCGTCATGGCGTAAAGCATTGGGATAATAACGCACAGCACCCATCCGGCAACAAGCAATGAGGTATTCAAACCGTTGGTTTCTCCTTACATATTGATATAATGCAATCTGCCGTCTTCACCCCATCTGACGGACAGATCACAGTGAACGTTTTGCGAAGGATCCGGATGATCCTTCCACAGGTCGTACAGCTTCGGCAGGAATACAGGCCACTGGCTGGCCTCGTAGTCCTCGTGATCTGTTGCATAATTAGGAACCAGTTTTGCATCCGGGTCCTTTTTAAGAATATCGATTATGAATCCCGGAGGCATCGAAGCCCTGGTATTCGTAACCGTAGCTGTTATATGTACTATTCCGCCAGGTACATCCTCCCACTCGTGAACGGTTGAGTCCACGAGTTCTCCGGCGTCGTTGAAGACGCCCTCACAGATGACGTGTCCAAGCGCTGTCGTGAACGGATAGAAGTCAGTCAGATGCAGCCTGTGTATCTCGACTCCTTCTCCTCCGAATACAGGAAGTGCAGGGTCGGTCGTCTCAGCTATGATATGGATCGAATCCTCGAATCCGTACTCATGAGGAGTCTTAAGCCAGTTGAATCTCTTGTGAGATCCCGGAGCCCACAGGTAGTATCCCTTCTCCATGTTGGCCCAGAACCAGTCAAGCATCTCTGAGGTCAGGCCCGGCAGGAAGTGATGCCTCTGCGAAGGCAGAGTGTAGCCCTTATCTAAGGCTTCCTGAGTCAGCTCCAGCGGAGCCAGCGGCGGCTCCGGCTTTGCCGGCTTTTCAAACGGTACGAAAGGTACCCTTTCATTTTCCTGAAACGGGATATGAGTCTGTCCCGCGCTTGCTACATATAACGTCTTGTCTGTCATTTTCCCCTCTTCTGATCCGGTTTCATACCAGTCGTTAACTTTCATTTTAACATAACGGACAGCATCGTGCATTATTCCGCGATCACAACGCCGTCGAGTATCTCATGGAACACAGCAAGGCTTTCATCCCTGCGCGCCTGCCTGCCGTAAAAATGGAAGTAGAAAAGATTCTCTTCGCTCTTGACTACCAGCGATTCACCGGTCATGTGGATGCCCTGGACGATATAGTTGTAGTCGAGTCCTCTTGCCACCTGCCCGTCGATCTCACGCTTGACATCATCGAGCCATACATAGTTGAACTGCTTCATGCTTTTGCTTATATGCTTTGCCATGCTCCCTGCGGTCTCACGGGTACCGAGGAGCCATGCAGACAGCGCGTTGACCTTCGTCCACGCGACGGAAATGACTATGTGCCTCTCTGAATCTGAAATGCACAGCCCTTTGCCGCCGGCGATAAGGTTCATCTTCTGCAGTTCTTCTTCAGTCAGCTGGCGGAAGCCTTCCGGACAGTCCATATACAGCTTGTTATCTATTGAAATTCTCATATCAATGCCCCCCTATTGATTATCTCCGTTTGCTATTTCAAATACGGTCCACCACATGGCAAGCGTTTCTTCGCTGTCAATGCTGCCTGTGTATTCCGCATCTCCCAGGTACCATTTTCGTGCCTGATTGTCATATACGATCTTTCCTTCTGTACCGGCAGATCCGAAGTGCACATTATAAATACTCTTAGCAATGCTGCCGTCATCGCCGGCTTCATATTCCACGCTCTTAAGCACAGGATCCATCGACCAGAACTCATTGGCAAGCCCTGCAAGTGTGGAAAGAGAATACATGATCGCGTCGTGCTCCTTACCCTCCATCTGTGCTTCACTAATGAGCATGCATGCGGTCAGGTCCCTGAAGAACTCCTTAGGGAAGGTACGGCCTTCTTCAAGCGCTTTCTGCGCCTCATCTGTCATCTCCCCGAAAGTGCACCTGAAAGTCGGGAGCACAGTGCTGTCCGTAATGCCTCCCGGTACCGGTGTGATCTCTATCTTATTATTGACCTGCTTCAAGTTCAGCATAAACACCCGGCTCTGCAGCAGGTGTTTCCTCTGTTTCTTCTGTATCCTCAGTAACAGTCTCTTCAGCTTCATTAGTCTCTGCATCGCCTGCCATGGCAGCATTATCAGCTCCCGAGCATCCTGCTGTCACAAGAGCAATGCATATAAGAATTACTATAAGCCCTGCAAGGCCCTTTCCTTTCAGTATTTCTGTCATCTCAGACCCCCTGTCCTTCTGATCCTGTCACACTTCCACGTAGACAGTCAGTGCAACTAACGCAATAGTGATCTCCGTCTTTGGCTTGCCGTTCAGCGCAATGCCTTCAGGATTTGCTCCTCCCTGATGCACCTCAGCCTCAACATTCCACCACTCAAGGCAGTCTGTTACTACAGACGGATCCACCTCTTCCGGATGCGGAGCATAAATATCTGCCTTGATGAATGCCTGCGTCTTGCGGTCTGTGATCTCAAAAATCTCAGATATGCCCGCCATGCAGCAGTGATGGATCGCATCCTTGGTCGCCTTAAGCACAGCGTTGTTCTGATCTCCGCCGTGCATATCCACACCCTGTCCGAATTCAATTATAAGTCTCTTCAATGCCATATTAAGTCCCTTGCCTCTCTTATGCTCTCAGCCTGATCGTGACCGTATGTCTGTGTTGATTCAGGTTCATGTCTCAATTCTACCTGATTGCTAGCTTTTTATTATTATAATACTACACGACTGTCATCTCTATATAAAACAAAAGCTCCCGGATGTTCTCCGAGAGCCCTAAAATGGTTGCGGGGGAGGGACTTGAACCCTCGACCTCCGGGTTATGAGCCCGACGAGCTACCAACTGCTCTACCCCGCGTCATCATATTCGTAAAGTCGCAATCAGGCATTTATGTAAACGGTGAAGTGGTACCGGAGACCGGACTCGAACCGGTACGAGAATCGCTTCTCATAGGATTTTAAGTCCCAGGTGTCTACCAATTCCACCACTCCGGCATAGAATGTATTAAATGGCTCCGAGGGTGGGGCTCGAACCCACAACCTACCGGTTAACAGCCGGTTGCTCTGCCATTGAGCTACCTCGGAACATTCATTGCCTTATTTGCGACTCGTTTAGTATAGCGGAATCATGTGCTGATGTCAACACCCGATTTCATGTTTTTTATGCAGTGCGTAGAGCGGGTTGAGCGTTTCAAAAATAGTCTCCGCAATGAGCAATGTCATTAAGTTAATGACATTGTCCCGGGAAGGAGCGGTTTTATTATGCATGAAACGGAAATTGCGTTTGAGGACTGATCAGGCTAGCTCAGTTTCTGATCCGCCATTTCCTGCTCTATATTGTTATGTACGATATTGATCTTGTTCCTGTACTTGGCCGCATTGACAGTGTCCCCTGCTGCCTCGTACAGCTGGGCAAGCTCGTCCATGACATCGGTGTTGCTCGGTGACAGCGTCAGCACCTTCTTAAGGTCCGCGATCGCCTCATCGAGGTTGCCGAGAGATGCCTCAGCTACTCCGAGATAGTACCACAGAGGCCACCAGTTCTCGTATCTGCCCTCTTTGAATTTACTGAGGGTATCACGTCCTCCGAGAAAATCCCCCTGCATGATCTGATTGCAGCCCTTTTCGATGGTCACAGGATCCTCAAGATCCAGAAGCATGCCCTGTATCTCTCTTCTGAGGTCTTCAAGCTGATTGTCGTCAAGACCCGAGCCGTTATCATCCGCAGACGATGAGTACTTCAGGAAATCGTCCCATGTCAGCTTGGTTTTGAGATACAGGCCGAGATTGAGATATGCGTATCCCAGGAAATAGTATCCCATGGCAAAATCCGGGTGCATCATGGTCAGGACCTCAAATATGTCCATCGACTCAGCCTTGAATGCTGCGATGTATGCCTCACCCTTCGACTGGTCCTCATCTTCGGATGCAGTCTCATAGCACGCTTTGCACGCCCTTCCGTAGAGATATAGCGCAGCACGCGACTTCGGCTCGATCGCAAGTGCTGTCCTCAGTAGCATGCAGGACTCTTCAAACCTGCCCTCGTCCGCGAGTTTTGCGCCCTCGGATACGAGCATGGGCTCAGCCTGATCACCTGCGACAGCCTTTATATATGTCATGTACTTGTCGGCATAGAGAAAATCCGGATCAGCTCCGATGACCTTTGCCATATCAAGAACGATGGACCTGACGGCGATCTGCCCGTTCTCCCCTTCACTGATAGGGACCGGGATGCCGCTCAGGATCTCCTTTCCGCCCATCATGCGCAGGAAGTCATCACTCAGTTCACCGAACAGCATCTCCCTGTTCAGCGGCGTCAGATATGCGCTTATCCTGTCTTTCTTCTCGTTTTCCATGAATTCTCCTTATCACTTTCAAGAGCACGGTCATTGCTGATCCGTGCTCTCATATAAATCATATTGATCTTATTCAGCTAAGCTATATTGCCATATCCCAGCCGTCTCTGTCAAATCTTATAACAGCCTCTTCCGGAACAGCGCTCTCAAAGTCAGCATGAATAGCGCCTGTAACGACTTCCAGCTTGAGATCATCTTCGAATGTGCTGTATGCTCTTACAGCAAATGCGCGGAGGATCCTTGCGAGATCTTCAGGCTTCCTGAGCTTGTCTCCCCAGCCGTTCTCTGCAATGAAGTCAGTCAGTCTTCCGAAGAAGTCATAAGGTCTCATGCCTGTATCGCTCAGAAGTCTAGGAATGGATTCTTTGAATCCGCCTTCTCCGATGTATGCGTCAGTGACTCTTGCGACCTGTCTGATTCTCAGAAGATCGCCGGCCGGCATATGATCGTTGGAAATCACATCGAAAGGTGTGGCTGTTGTGCTCTCATATCCGTACTTGTCAGCATCGCTTCTGAGTACAGTTCCCTTGCTGAGCTGCAGGAAATCGATCTTGACCGGTGATCCCTGAGCAAGCCCGTATGCCTTGTTGAAGGAGCGGCCGAACAGCGCCTCTGTCTCCTCCGGCAGGCCTGCAGTCAGATGGATATAGCACTTTACCCTGCCGCCCTGAAGCAGCTTGGTAACATTATACATCAGCTGATAGATGTTCTCCTTGCGGCCTACAGCAGCGAGGACCTCTGCATTGGTGCTGGCAACATCGATGTTGAATTCAAACTGTCCCTCTCTTGCCTCTGCAAGGAGACGGATGGTTTCATCATCAAGGTTCTCCCCGTCGATATTGAACTCGAATGTGGTGATGCCGTTGTCGTTATCTATGAGATATTCGAATATTCTGTATGCTCTCTCGTTGCTGAAGTTGAAGAATCTGTCGAAGACGACGACCTTTTTCACTTCCTTGACGAGGAAATATCTCAGCTCCCTGCATACTCTTCCGAGGCTCAGAGATCTGACCTTATTGTTAGGGTAAAATTTCGAATATGCTGTCGTCAGTGAATCACCGCGGATAGTTTCATAATATGCCAGATCCGTATTCAGGATAGTCTCATCATACGGGAATGGAAGGTCTTCCATGTCTACCGGCTCATCGAGGCTGTTGATGATGATCTCATCATCTTCTCTGTAAGCCAGTCCCGGAACGTTCTCAAAGTCGAACTCGTAGGAGCAGACTGTATTGAGGAAGTTGAAGAGAACTGTCTCTCCCTCTCCTCTTATCACATAGTCGACCCATGGGTTGAGTTTCATGAAGCTTCTTGTTCCGAAAGAAGCCTGCATACCGCCGATGACGACTGCTGTGCTTGGTGCTGCCTTTTTGACCATTTCTGCAACGGCACATACATTTCTTTCATTGAGTTCATCACAGTGGAAATATACGATGTTGTACCTTCCCATAATGATGTCCTCATATATTCTTCCGTCAAGCTCATACTTGCCGTAGACTTTCATCTCTGTTTCAAGAGGCGCACCCTGAACTATGGAATACAGGTATCTGAGTGCATAATCAGTATATGTACAGTCGGTTTTGATTGTGGTAAGCAGCAGTTTCATAGCTTTTCCCTCCCTTACATCCTTTCCGGTGCCTTGATACCGAGCAGTCCGAGGCAGTTGGCGATAACTGTTCTTGATGCAAGAACGAGCGCCAGCTTGGCCAGCTTTTCATCCTTGTTATCGACCAGGATGTGCTCATCGTGATAGAACTTGTTGAATGCCTGAGCGATATCGACAAGATGACGTGTCACGATCGAAGGCTCGTACTTTTCAGCTGCTTCGAGCACAACGTCCGGTACTCTGTACAGAAGTTTGACGAGTGTATAGGCCGCGTCACCTGTGAGATAGCTCCAGTCAAATCCGCCCTTTGCGATAGCTGCAAGCTCTTCTTCAGATGCATTGCGGAGTACGCTGGATGCTCTTGCATGTGTATACTGAACATAAGGGCCTGTCTCTCCGTCGAAGTTCAGGACCTTGTCCCATGAGAATACGTAGTCTTTTATCCTGTTATTGGAGAGTTCCTGGAAGATTACAGCTCCGATGCCGACTTCCTTTGATACCTCGTCGATATCAAGTCCGGAAGTGTTCTTCTCTCTCATGATCTCTGCAGTCTTCTCGACAGCTGTGTTGAGAACGTCCTCAAGGAAAACGACGGTTCCTTCTCTGGTCGACATCATCTTGATGTCATCACCGTCAGACAGGCTTACCAGTCCGAAAGGAACGTGTATGCAGTCCTTCTGCCAGGTGTATCCCATCAGCTCGAGCACCTGCTTCCACTGTTTGAAGTGGAGGTTCTGCTGCGATGCAACGACGTAGATGCACTTGTAGAAGTCATATGTCTCTTTTCTGTATACGGCAGCTGCGATGTCTCTTGTGACATACAGGCTTGAACCGTCGGACTTTGTGATCATTGCAGGGCTCATGCCGTACTCTTCAAGGTCTACGATCTGAGCGCCCTGTGATTCGATGAGGAGGCCCTTTTCCTTCAGCTCCTCAATGAATCTAGGCATCTTGTCAGAGTAGAAGCTCTCTCCTGCATATGAATCAAATGTGATCCCGAGCATGTCATATACTCTGTTGAACTCAGCAAGGCTCAGCTCTCTGAACTTCTTCCACAGAGCTGTCTCTTCAGGTGCTCCTGCCTCGAGCTTAACGAATGCCTCTCTTGCCTCATCCTCGAGTTCAGGATGCTCCTTGGCTTCCTGATGGAATCTTGTATAGTATCCGAGGAGTGTCTTGATAGGGTCCTTGGCCAGCTCTTCTTCGCTTCCCCACTTTCTGAAAGCAACGATCATTTTGCCGAACTGTGTGCCGTAATCTCCGAGATGGTTGATCCTGATGACATCAAAACCTACCGCATCGTACAGCTTGTAGATAGCGTTTCCGATGACTGTGCTTCTGATGTGACCGATATGGAAAGGCTTGGCGATATTAGGCGATGAGTACTCTACGATCACCTTTCTTCCTGCGCCCTCGTCAGATCTGCCGTACATTTTGCCCTCTTCGTTGACCTCTTCAACTACCTGTCCGGCAAAGTACGCTCTGTCAATGAAGAAGTTGACGTATGCATTAACGTTCTCGACCTTGGCGAAAGCCTCGTTGCCTGCGATCCTGCCTGCAATGTCGGCAGCGATCATCTGAGGAGCCTTCCTCAGAGCCTTGGCAAGTCTGAAGCACGGGAATGCGTAGTCACCCATCTTCTCATCATTAGGGATCTCGATGAGCGCCATTATATCCTCGACCGAAAGTCCGAGCGCTTCATCATATATCTCGTCAGCAATAATTTTCTTGAAATCTACCATATATCATCTTCCTATCTGTTTTATTTGTTGCCGAATACTCTGGCAAAACTGTTCTCGTCGCACACCTTGAAGTCATCTGCGAAGAGACGGTTTTCATCACTTATGTCCGGATTGTTTCTTTCTTCAAGACATGCATCTATCAGCTTGTCTGCGAAAACACCGAATCCCTTTGTCAGCGTGCCGGTGAAGGTTCCGTCATATACGACGCCTGTTCCGCACGAAGGGCTGTTGGCCTTGAGGACAGCGCCCTCAATGATCCCCTTTCTGTCAATGCGGTTTCCGGCTTCAACAAGTACCGATGCCAGTGAAAGCCTTGCACCGTAGTCAAAGGCCTCACTCATGTCGTCGCCTGTTTTGCTCACGACGGTGAATACGTCCTTGCCGTCCTCAGTCACTCTCACATCCTTGATTTCGGAAGGAACGCGCGGGGATTCAAGTCCCGCAGCTGTCTCAGGGCAGACTGCCACGCAGTCATGAGTCCTGAAGAATTCAACGATATCGTCGTTTTTGTTATTGCCCCCGTCATACTTGCAGTTGAATCCGAGGAGGCATCTGCTGATTATGTACATTACGTTTAAAAGCTCCTTATTGTCGCCACGCGAAAAGACGCGGCTTTTTCCAAATAAATATTATAGCAAACAAACCGGCGATTTACTACAGTGCCGGGTTTGCTTTTTTCGAAATATGATAAGGAAACCTTACTTGCGGTCTTTGAGCTCCACGATAGTGCATCCCTCTCCGCCGTCGTTGTAAGGGGCGGATTTAAATGACTTCACGTGCTTGTTCTTTTTGAGTTCCGCCCTGAGTCCGTTTCTCAGGATGCCCTCGCCCCGTCCGTGTATGACATGTACTGTCTTCAGGCCGGCAAGATATGCATCGTCTATGTACTTGAGCATCAGGTCAGTCGCTTCATCGAGATTCTTGCCGATCAGATTGATCTCAGTCTTGATGGTCTTGGTCTTGCCGAACGACATGCTGCCGTACTTTGCTCTGTTCTTCTCCTTGTGCCCCGCGCTCTCCGACTCTGCGATGATAAGATCGCGGATGTTGACCGTCATCTTGATAGCGCCGAGCCTGATGGCGAGATTTCCCTTGGAATCAGGCAGCGACTCTACCTCGCCCGTCTGATCGAGCTTGGTATATTTCACCCTCATGCCCAGCTTTATCTGCTCAGGCTCAGGTGCCTTTCCTGTCTGCAGAGTATCAGGCTTGCGGGTTTCCTGTGACCTGTATGCAGCCTCGGCCTGTTTGAGAGCCCTTCTGCTGTTTGCAGCGCCGCCTGCTATATGTCCTTCATTGAACCCCGCGTTCCTTCTCCGTTTGCTGATGCTCCTTAGTTCTTCGGAAATATCGTCGATCGTTCCCTGGGCATCACGGAGCATCTCACGCGCCTGCTTTCTTGCATCTTCAAGGATCTTTTCCGCTTCGGCATGAGCCTTGTCCAGCTCACGTGCCGCTTCATCCCTGCTCGACTGAGCCTGGGCCTTCGCTTCTCCCGCTTCACGCAAGGCTTCCTCAGCCTCCGCCTGGTCTGCCTCAACTCTTGATACGGCCTCTTCAAATTCGAGCTGTTCCTCTCCGAGGAGCTCAGTCGCCCTCGCTATGATATCCTCGCTCAGTCCGAGCTTCCTGGATATCTCAAACGCATTGGACTTGCCCGGAAGTCCTACTCTCAGCCCGTATGTCGGGGAAAGCGTTTCAACGTTGAATTCCATCGAAGCATTCTCAACTCCCGGTGTGGACAGAGCGTACTTCTTCAGCTCGGTGTAGTGAGTTGTTGCTGCCACGAGAGCACCCCTTGACTTGAGAGTCTCAAGCTCCGCTATGCCGAGTGCCGCTCCTTCGAGCGGGTCTGTACCGGCTCCGAGCTCGTCCAGCAGGACAAGGCAGCCCTCACCGGCTGACTCGAATATGCCGATCATGTTCTTCATGTGAGATGAGAACGTACTGAGACTCTGCTCGATGCTCTGCTCGTCTCCGATGTCCGCGAAGATCTCCTCCAGGACAGGCATGTCACTTGTCTCATCTGCAGGTATGTGAAGACCGCTCTGCGTCATAAGGCAAAGCAGTCCTATTGTCTTGAGTGTTACGGTCTTGCCTCCGGTGTTAGGTCCGGTGATGAGAAGAGTCGACCATCTGCGGCCAAGCTCTGCATCCACAGGCACGACCTTGTCAGCAGGTATCAGTGGATGCCTGCCGCGCCTTATATCTATATAGCCCTCGTCATTGAGACGCGGCTGCCTGCCTTCCATAAGGCAGGAGAGCTTGCCCTTGGCTCCGATAAAATCAAGCTCAGAGAGCAGCTTCTGATCATTCATCAGTTCGTGGTAATGCTCCGCGACCCTTCCTGAGAAGGCCTCAAGTATCCTTGTGATCTCAGCCTGCTCTTCGGTGTCGAGCTGCCTCAGCTCATTATTCAGGTTGACCACTGACTGCGGCTCAACGAAGAGCGTGGCTCCTGTCGATGACTGGTCATGTACCATTCCCGGGAACAGACTTATGTATTCCCTCTTGACCGGGATGACATATCTGCCGTTGCGCATCGTGACTATTGCATCCTGCAGATGTGTCTTAGCCGATCCGCTGGTGACCATCTTCTGAAGCCTCGACTTGATCAGGTCGTTCTTGTTCCTTATCTCACGCCTGATCCTTCTGAGCTCCGGTGAAGCGCTGTCAGACATCTCATCTTCGCTCAGTATGGCCGATTCTATGTCATGCTCGAGTTTTGGCACAGGCTCAAGCAGACTGCATATCTCAGGAAGCAGCTTAAGACCTGAAGGCATGTCATCAGAGAGGAAAGCCTTCGCCGTCCTCGTGATGCTGAGAGTCGTCCTGACCTGCAGCAGCTCCCTCATGCTGAGTATCCTGCCTTTTCTGGCCATTCCGAGGATGCCGGATATGTCCCCGATCTCGCCGACCGGAATATTTCCCTTATATAGAATAACGGAAACCGCCTCAGTAGTTTCCGTTAATGCATCCTGTACCATGCGCCTGTTGGACATTGGTACCAGCTCCGCTATCCGCTCACGGGTTACCGCGGAGCCGGCCTGCTCAGCAAGCAGGTCCAGTATTCTGTTGAATTCAAGAAGTCCGAGTATCTTAGAGTTCATCGTCGCTGTTCATTCTCTTGATTGATTTCAGCTCGTTCTTGAGGTTGACGTTCTCCATCTGCAGATCGAAATATGCGTTTTCCATCTCGACCAGCTTTTCCTGGAGTTTTTTCTGATCCTCAGTGCTCTGCGACTGTCTGTCAACTTCCGATGACATCTTTTCCTTGAGATCAGTTACCTGCTTCTTGGCCTGTTCCCACTGGTTGATGTAGTGTTTGACATCGTTGTCCAGCTGATGGTTCTCAGTCTGCAGCTTGAGGATCGTGTCAGTGCTGTCCATGAGCTTTTCAGTGATATTAAGAGCAGCCAGAACAGCAGTCTTGAAATTAGGATTGAAGTTGAGCGCTTTGCTTACTGTCCTGATCTCATCATCTACATATTTAGCTATCTCTTTGATACGTTCTTCGCTCTTTTCACTTGAAAGTACGTAGTTGGATCCGCAGATCACAACATCAGCTCTGTTCTTTTCCATATTTAACCCCTTATCATTAATCATCTCTTCTTACGGCTTCATACATCAGTATTGCAGCCGATACAGCAGCATTGAGAGATTCGATGCTGCCCTTCATGGGCAAAGTTACTCTGATATCAGCAAGCGCCATCACTTCATCGCTGACGCCGTTGCCTTCGTTGCCTATAACGAGAGCTGTATTTCTGCTGAGGTCTTCCTCGTAGTAAGGCCTGCCTCCCGCAGGATCCGTAACAGCTATTTTTCTTCCCGATGCTCTCAGGACATCTGCAAGTTCTTCAGTGCTGTCAGCATACACGATCGGTATCTCGAAGATCATACCGGCTGTGGCTCTGAGGACCTTCGGGGAATATACATCCACCGTTCCCTTCGCAGCTATTATCATTCCATAGCCTGCAGCAACAGCAGTCCTGATCATCGTTCCCATGTTGCCGGGATCCTGTATCCTGTCAAGGACCAGAATGTTCGTACCGGATGGAAGACGTGACACTGTCGTAAGGTCAGTCTCCGGCATCCTCAGCACTGCACAGATACCGATACCATTACCCGCATCTGTAAGTCCGGCAAAAGTCTTTGCCGGAACCGTGCAGACTGTCAGTCCGGGATCAGAGATGCACTCCTCTGTAAAAGCCCTGAGACCGCTTAGGTCACCGGTGCCTCCCGACGTCTTCCAGTCATCAGGGACCATCAGGAAATCAATGTCGAGCGACCTGAGAACAGCTTCCCTGCAGAGGTTGAGTCCTTCTATTACGAATCTCCCCTCTGCAGTCCTGCCCTTTCTGGTTGCCAGCTTTCTGACCAGCCTTATACGGCTGTTATCAGATGATTCTACTCTGATAAGCATCTTGCTGTTTCTTGCCCTGTATGC
>Ga0256404_1001219_pt1 | contig 64065 bp, 55 predicted proteins | sample RumenRJG_01DNA_FD_185990 | JGI IMG/M metagenome (GOLD analysis project Ga0256404, IMG submission 185990) | Bovine rumen microbial communities from Lethbridge, Alberta, Canada - RJG_01 | ecosystem: Host-associated > Mammals > Digestive system > Stomach > Rumen | place: Canada: Alberta | collected...
AGAGAACCTGCTGGTGCAGATGCAGGACAGATGGGAAAACCACGGCAGTCTGGATGCAATTGTCGATACCCACGACCCGTTCACCCTTGAAGGTGCACCAAGATTTGAACTGTCAGAGAAAATTGACAGCCTACTGAGTCATGCACTCACAGATGATGAAAACCTGCTGCTTCGCCAGACGCTCGGCATGGGCTGCAGGCAACGCTCCGTAAAGAGTCTTGCCCAGCAGATAGGAACCACCCAGAAAGCCATTCAGGAAAAGCTCGTTACGATTGTTGAGAAACTGCGTCATCATGACGATTCCATCGAGCTCTGGATATATCTCAACCAATAATAACGGTGCAGTGATTGACTATGCCCAAAGCAAACAATACATAGAAATCAAATAAGATGCAGGAACACAAAAATGTCGTGGGCGATATTTTGTTAATCATTCTTAAAGTCTTAGATAAATCGCTTGCGATATAAATTATTCTTCTTACCTTTGCATCGCAGACGACAAAAATAAGTATCAATAAATAAAACAGATTATGCAAAAGATTTATGATTTCAAGGCTTTTTCAAGCAAAGGTAAGGAGATTGATTTCTCTCAGTTCGAAGGTAAGGTATTACTGATTGTCAACACAGCCAGCAAGTGTGGATTCACCCCTCAGTTCGCAGGACTGGAGGAGTTGAACCAAAAGTACAAGGACAAGGGCCTCGTCATCATCGGCTTCCCCTGCAACCAGTTCAAAGAGCAGGATCCTGAGGGCGACGAGAAGATTGAGGAGTTCTGCCAGCTGAACTACGGCGTGACTTTCCAGATGATGAGAAAGGGCGATGTCAACGGAAAAGACGCACAGCCCATCTTCGAGTATCTGAAAGCCCAGGCACCCACCGAGGAATACAAGGGACTGAAGGCAAAGGCTACCCATGCCTTGCTGAAGACACTGAGCAAGAGCGTGGAGAAGGACAGCGACATCATGTGGAACTTCACCAAGTTCCTAATCTCAAAGGATGGTGAGACTATCAAGCGCTTTGCACCAACCACAGAGCCTAAGGACTTCGAGAAGGACATTGAGGAGATGCTGTAAAAAAGTAAAAGGGTAAAAAAAGTAAAAGGGTAAATGCACGCAGAATTACAGCTTGACAATCAGATCTGCTTCCGTCTCTACACGGCAGCAAGACTCATCACGCAGGCCTATACACCGATGCTCACGGAGCTGGGAATCACATACCCACAGTATCTCGTTCTGATGGTACTGTGGGAGAAGGACAATCAGCCAGTGAACGACATCGCCCATCGGCTGGTGCTGGAGACGAACACCGTCACTCCCCTACTCCAACGCATGGAGAAACTGGGTATTGTCAGCCGTAAGAAGGGTGAGCAGGACAAACGTCAGCAGATAGTCAGTCTGACAAAGAAAGGCCGTGATATGGAGGAAGAAGCCTACAAGATTATTCCTGCAGGCATGGGCGAAACAATGAATGCCTGTCCGCTCCACCTGGATGACTATACCCATCTGACCAGTGAACTGGACTCTATCATCAACACGTTAAAGAAATAAACAATAAGTTAAAACAACTATGTTAGGCAACTTTTCTTATTACAATCCCACCAAGCTGTATTTTGGTGATGAGTCTTTGAATTTCCTCAAGGACGAACTGAAGAACTATGGCCCCGTCGTGATGCTGAACTATGGCGGCGGCAGTGTGAAACGCAACGGCATCTACGACCAGGTAGTAGCCATCCTACGTGAGGCTGGCAAGACCATCGTGGAGAATCCGGGCGTGATGAGTAATCCCACGTTGGAGAAGCTGAACGAGGGCGTGAAGATAGCCCGTGAGAACAGCATCGACCTGATTCTGGCTCTCGGTGGCGGTAGCGTCTGCGACTACTCCAAGGCCGTGGCAGCATCCGTCTATTACGAGGGCGACTACTGGGATCAGTTCTGGCTGAAGCAGCAACAGCCCGCAGCCAATCAGCGTCTGCTGCCTGTGGCCTGCATCCTGACCATGGCGGGCACAGGCTCGGAGATGAATGCCGGCACGGTGATTACCGATGCAGAGCACACATTCAAGGTAGGCCATGTGTTCGACAGCCGCCTGATGCCGAAGTTCTCCATCCTGAATCCAAAGTTCACGATGACCGTACCCGAAAACCAGATGAAGGCTGGCATCTACGATATCATGAACCACATCATGGAGCAGTATTTCAGCGACTTCGATGACAACACCAGCGACTACCTTTCAGAAGGTCTCATGCGCAGTCTGATTACCGCCTCGCGCATCGCCGTGAAGAATCCACAGGACTATGAGGCCCGCTCGAACATCATGTGGACGGCCACCTGGGCACTCAACACGCTCATCGGTTTGGGAAAGAAAGAGGACTGGATGGTTCACATGATTGGCCACTCCATCGGTGCCTGGACACATGCGCCTCACGGCTACTGTCTGGCTTCCGTCTCTATGGCCTATTATCACCGTGCCATGAAGCCCGGTCTGGCCAAGTTTGTGCGCTTTGCCAAGAACGTTTGGAATGTCAATGCCGAGGGTAAGACCGACGAGCAGATAGCCGAAGCTGGACTCGAGGCGCTGAAGAACTGGATGTTGGAAATTGGCCTGCCTCTGACCATCAGCGAACTTGGTGCCACAGAGGATATGATTCCCGGCATCACCGAAGGCACCATCTGCTATCCTGCCGGATATATGGACCTGAAGCCTGAGGACGTCACGGAAATACTGAAAGCATCAATGAAGTGAGCTATGAATGGTGGACGTGGATCGCGGGCCGTAGGTGCCGTAATCGTAGGCATTTTCGTATTCCGCGATCCTGTCACATTCTGGCGGCTATTCTTTCTAACGACGCTTATTGCATCTTGACGTCTAACAGATAGAGATTTTTAAAGGCCCGAGATATGCAGAAAGAAAAGATGATTTTGTTCCTTCACGGATTCTATGCCAGCGGCCAGTGTGTGCCAGCTGTGGCATTAAGGGAGGCTTTCATAGGAAAGGCTCAAGTGCTGACTCCCGACCTCCCACTCCACCCTAACGAAGCCATTAGGCTCATCCGAGAGATCTGTGACAAGGAGAAGCCCGATGTGCTTGTAGGCAACAGCTGCGGGTCGTTCTATGCACAGATGATCTCACCGATTGTAGGCATCCCTGCCTTACTCGGCAACCCGCACTTCAAGATGTCAGATTTCCTCCGCGAACGTATCGGCAGCCATCAATACAAGTCGCCAAGGGCTGACGGCAAGCAGGACTTCACTATCGACGAACAGCTCATCAGCGAATTTGAGGAACTGGAGGCACATCAGTTTGACTGCTGTAATATATATAATAAGGATCGCGTATGGGGAATTTTCGGTGAGGAAGACACATTGGCACACTTCGAGCCGCTCTTTTTGGAGCATTATACAAACAGCCATCACTTCCCGGGAGGACATACCCCAACGGCTGAGCAATTCAAGACATGGTACTGTCCGCTCATTGAGAAGCTGCTGCTAGAAGTTACCCTAACTTCAACAAAAGTTAAAGTTAAAAAAAACCGCTAATCCATTATGAATCAGCGGCAAATTTTTATAGGGTGGTCGAGGTGACAGGACTCGAACCTGCGACAGCCTGGTCCCAAACCAGGAACGCTACCAACTGCGCTACACCTCGATTTTGCGGCTGCAAAGGTACAAATTATATTTGAGATTTGAGTTTTGAGATTTGAGATTTTCCTTTTCATTAAGTTTTTTTAAACCTCAAATCCCAAAACTCAATATCCCAACCTTACTTTATGATTCCCTGCTCAACAAAAATCTTCTTCAGCGCTACGACCGAGCGGTCAACCTGTTCCTTGGTGTGAGTAGCCATCAGTGCATAGCGAACAAGCGTGTCCTGAGGAGCACATGCCGGCGGAATGACGGGGTTAATGAAGACACCTGCCTTGAAAGCCAATGCGGTAACAAGGAATGTCTTGTCAACGTCACGCACATAGAGCGGAATAATAGGGCTCTCTGTATCACCAATCTCGAAGCCTTCCTCACGGAAACGCTTCAGGGCATAGTGGGTCACGTTCCACAATGCCTCAATGCGCTCAGGCTCACGCTGAATGATGTGCAGCGCCTCCATAGCGGCAGCTGTGGCTGCAGGTGTGTTGGATGCTGAGAAGATGTAGGTGCGACAGGTGTGGCGCAGGAAGTTAATGGTATCCCAATCGGAAGCAATGAAACCACCGATGCTGGCCAGCGACTTCGAGAATGTACCCATAATGAGGTCTATCTCGTCGGTCAGACCGAAATGGTCGCAGACACCACGTCCCTGACGGCCGAAGACACCAATGCCGTGAGCTTCATCTACCATGATTGAGCAGTTGTACTTATGCTTCAGTTCCACTATCTCTGGCAACTTGGCAAGGTCACCTTCCATGGAGAACACACCATCTACAACAATAAGCTTAATGGCCTCATAGGGAAGTTTCTGCAGCACACGCTCCAGGTCCTCCATGTCGTTGTGCTTATAGTGCAGCTGCTTGGCAAACGAAAGACGACGGCCATCGACAATGCTTGCATGGTCGCGGTCGTCGCAGATAATGTAGTCGTCCTTGCCAACTACCATAGCCAGAACACCCTGATTAACAGAAAAACCTGTCGAGAAACACAGGCAGTCGTCCTTACCGATAAATTCTGAAATTTCTTTCTCTAACTGCACATGTAAGTCAAGCGTCCCGTTGAGGAAGCGGCTTCCTGCACATCCTGAACCGTATTTATCGAGCGCAGCCTTGGCAGCATCAATAATGCGCTGGTCGCCCGTTAAGCCAGTGTATGCATTAGAACCGAACATGAGCACCTTTTGTCCGCCCATTTCAACCTCCGTTCCCTGTTTTCCCTCAATGGCACGAAAATAGGGATACACGTCAGCCTCCATGAACTTCTGCGGCTCACGATAATTCTTGTATTTTTCTTGTAATTGTCCCATTTTTTAATTTGCGTTGCAACACATAATTTACTTTTAGGCTGCAAAGTTACATATTTTTTGGAAAATCGGGCATATTTTTAGTAATATTTCTCACAAAATGCAAAAAATATCTTATAAAGGCCTGTCTTTTCAGCCAAATTTAGTACCTTTGCTCTCAAGATGACGAAAAAAAACATTAGATTTATACTTAACCCCATTTCTGGCTCGCACGGCAAAGCAGAGATACCAGGACTCATCGATGACATCATCGACAAGGAACGCTTTGAGTACGAAATAAGAACGACGCAGTATGCCGGACATGCCGCAGAGCTGGCCCGCGAAAGCGTTGCCGACGGTATTGACGTGGTGGTAGCCATTGGTGGTGACGGTACTGTGAACGAAGTGGCACGCTCGCTGGTACATACCCGCACGGCTTTGGGCATTATTCCCTGTGGCTCCGGCAACGGTTTGGCCCGTCATCTTTGCATCCCCATTGACATTAAGAAATCTCTGAAGATTATCAACAGCTGCAAGATTGAGAAGTTCGACTACGGCGTCATCAATGACCTGCCGTTCTTCTGTACTTGTGGCATGGGGTTCGACGCGTTTATTTCGTTCAAGTTTGCCGAGTCAGGCAAACGAGGCCCAATCACCTACGTGGAGAATGTGCTGAAAGAGGGCCTGAAGTATAAGCCTGAGACATACGAGGTGGAGGATGAGACGGGTGCCAAGCGCTACAAAGCGTTCCTCATTGCCTGTGCCAATGCCTCACAATACGGCAACAACGCCTACATAGCCCCCCATGCCACCATGCGTGACGGTCTGATGGACGTGGTCATCCTGGAACCCTTTGCCGCCCTCGACGCCCCACAAATCAGTATGGACTTGTTCAGCAAGACACTCGAGAACAACTCGAAGATTAAGACCTTCAAGAGCCGCCGCATACATATTCACCGCAAGGAGCCGGGTGCCATTCATTTTGACGGCGACCCCATCATGACGGGTACCGACATTGACGTACACATGGAGGAGCAAGGCATCAGCATTGTCACTAACCCCGACGTGGTGGAAGACACCAAGCAGGCCAACCCTGTGCTCAATGCCTTCAGCGACTTCTTTAATAATATAAATAATGTACGCGAGGACATCGTTCACCAGGGCCGCCGTATTCAGACCATTAACAAGGTACTGCTTCGCCGACTGACAAGGTAGAGTTTTATGGTGAGTAGTGAGTGGTGAACCATGTTTATTGTTAATGTTCCATGAATTCCGTTCAACATGTCATTGTGTTCGTTGTGCTTGCAGCCGCCGTGGGCTATGCTGCCTGGCGCACATACAAGGCTTTCAAGCAGCCCGACGACCCTTGTGCCGGGTGTGACGGATGTGCGTTGAAAGAGCTGAAACAGCAAAATAAGACAGCATGTGATAAAAAACTCCACAAAAAATTTGGCAGTACCAAATAATTGTCGTACCTTTGCATCCGCAAAACAAAATGGTACCTTGGCCGATCGGTTAGGTAACGGTCTGCAAAACCGTGTAGAGCAGTTCGACTCTGCTAGGTACCTCACGAAGAAGGAGCGGAATCTTCTGGATTTCGCTCCTTATTAAATTAAACAACAAACAAAACCAACATGGAAAGAGATCAGCAGATTTTCAATCTCATTGAAGAAGAACATCAGCGTCAGCTGAAAGGTATTGAACTCATTGCCAGCGAGAACTTCGTGAGCGACCAGGTGATGGAAGCTATGGGCAGTTACCTGACCAACAAGTATGCCGAGGGTTACCCCGGCCACCGCTACTATGGCGGCTGCCAGGTGGTGGATAAGGTAGAGCAGCTTGCCATCGACCGCGTATGTGAGCTCTTCGGAGCCGAGTATGCCAACGTGCAGCCCCACTCCGGCGCACAGGCCAACGCAGCCGTGCTGCTGGCTGTGCTGAAGCCCGGCGACACGTTTATGGGCATGAATCTGGACCACGGCGGTCACCTTTCACACGGTTCGCTGGTCAATACCAGCGGTATTCTCTACAAGCCCGTGGGCTACAACCTGAACAAGGAGACAGGCCGCGTGGACTATGACGAGATGGAGCGCCTGGCTCTGGAGCACAAGCCGAAGCTCATCATTGGCGGCGGCTCTGCCTACAGCCGTGAATGGGATTACAAGCGCATGCGTGAGATAGCCGACAAGGTTGGCGCGCTGCTGATGATTGACATGGCCCACCCCGCCGGACTCATTGCGGCAGGCCTGCTGGACAACCCCGTCAAATATGCTCACATCGTGACCTCTACCACCCACAAGACCCTGCGCGGTCCGCGTGGCGGTATCATCCTGATGGGTAAGGACTTCGACAACCCCTGGGGCTACACCACTCCGAAGGGCGTTGTCAAGAAGATGTCACAGCTGCTGAACTCTGCCGTGTTCCCCGGACAGCAGGGCGGCCCGTTAGAGCACGTCATTGCCGCCAAGGCTGTTGCCTTCGGCGAGGCGCTGAAGCCCGAGTTCAAGGAGTGGGCCAAGCAGGTGCAGAAGAACGCCAAGGTGCTGGCCGAAGAGCTCATCAAGCGCGGCTTCAGCATCGTGAGCGGAGGCACCGACAACCACTCTATGCTGGTTGACCTGCGCTCGAAGTATCCTGAGCTGACGGGTAAGGTAGCCGAGAACGCCCTCGTAGCTGCTGACATTACGGTGAACAAGAACATGGTACCGTTCGACACCCGCTCTGCCTTCCAGACCAGTGGCATTCGTTTGGGCACACCCGCCATTACCACACGTGGTGCGAAGGAGGACCTGATGGTACAGATAGCCGCATGGATTGAGGAAGTGCTCAACGACCCCGAGAACGAACAGGTTATCAGCAGCGTTCGCCAGCGTGTGAACGAAAAGATGAAGAATTATCCGCTGTTTGCATACTAATTAAAGACTATAATAAGAAGCGTTCATTTAAAACGTTTACGTTACTTTTTCTGCCTGCCGAGTTACAACTAATGAAAAAACGGTGTAACTTTGCAGGCAGAAATCGTAATATAAAAACAAACTACTAAAAAAGGAGATATAACTATGGGCAAGAAATTTGTAATAGGTGACAGAGAGAAAAATGAGTGGATAGCTGTTTTTGACGACGCTGCCAAACTGATGAGTTTCAAGAACGACCTGAAAGATGCCAAGGAGTATGATGCAGAAGAGGATGCCATCATTGAACTTCAAAGCATGCAGCAGACAGGATTCTTCAGCGACCTGTCGGTCTATCTGAAGGAAGAAGACGGAAAGGCCTACCTCATAGGTGAGCGCGACAACTTCCATCCCATGGGTTAAAAAAGTTGTTATGGATAACAAGAAAAGCGGGAGCACAACTTTGTGTCTCCCGCTTTTCTTGTTCTTCCTCGAAAGGTTTACTGCTGAGCCTTCAAGGCTGCTATGCTTTCCTTGAGGGCGGCAATCTTCTCCTCGCTGTCGCTCTGCTTCTTACGCTCCATAGCGACAACAGCCTCCGGAGCATTGGCAACGAAGCGCTCGTTGCTGAGCTTCTTCTTGACACCTGCCAGGAAACCTTCCAAGTGCTTCAGCTGAGCCTCGGCCTTGGCCAGTTCGGCCTCCACGTCAATCATGGAACCCAACGGAACGGCATATTCGCGCGTGCCCACCATGAAGGTGCTGGCCATGCTGTCCTTCTCGCTGACCTCGTTGATAGCCTCCAGGTTGGCCATCTTCATAACGGCGGCACCATAGCAACCGCTAATGGTAGCACCTACCACCTGAAGGGTGAGCTTCTCCTTGGGAGCAATGTTCTTCTGCGAACGCACGGTACGCACACCGCCTACCACGAGCTTGATGTCCTCAACACTATCCAGCACCACCTTCTCGTCGGCCGTCGGAGCATCTAACTGCAGCTTTTCGCGCATGATGCTCTCACCCGGCTTACGCTCACAGAGTGCCTGCCAGAGTTCCTCGGTAATGAACGGCATGAAGGGATGCAGCATCTTCAGCAGCACGTCGAAGAAACGCAGCGTGGCATCGTAGGTCTCACGGTCAATGGGCTGTTGCTTGCCGTCAACGTAGGCAGGCTTCACCATCTCGAGATACCAGCTGGAGAACTCGTCCCAGAAGAGTTTATAGACCACCATCAGGGCCTCGCTGATGCGATACTTCGAGAAGAGGTCGTCCAGTTCGACAGCTGCTTCCTTCAGCTTGGCGTCGAACCAAGTGACGGCAAGACGGCTGGCCTCTGTCTGCTCCACATCGGCAACCTCCCACCCTTTCACCAGACGGAAGGCATTCCAAATCTTGTTGTTGAAGTTACGTCCCTGCTCGCAGAGTGCCTCGTCGAAGAGGATGTCGTTGCCGGCAGGAGCCGAGAGCATCATGCCCATGCGCACGCCGTCGGCACCGAACTTCTCGATGAGCTCAATGGGGTCAGGCGAGTTGCCGAGTGACTTCGACATCTTGCGGCCCAGCTTGTCGCGCACGATACCTGTGAAATAAACGTGCTTGAACGGCATCTTGCCCACATACTCGTAGCCTGCCATAATCATGCGGGCCACCCAGAAGAAGATGATGTCCGGACCGGTAACCAGTATGCTCGTCGGATAGTAATACTTCAGCTCCTCGCTATCGGGGTTGTTGATGCCGTCGAAGAGCGAGATGGGCCACAGCCATGAGGAGAACCAGGTATCAAGGGCATCCTCGTCCTGACGGAGGGTGAAGCCTCTTCCTGCCTCCCACAACTGGGGGAGGTTCTTCAGTTGCGGGTATTTTTCCAAAGCAAGTTTGTAAGCCTTCTCCTCCGACTCTGCTACCACAAATGCGTCATGCGGTATCAGTTCCTCCCCCTCGGGGGACGTCAGGCGGGGGGCCTCAATATAGTATGCCGGTATGCGGTGTCCCCACCAGAGCTGACGCGAGATGCACCAGTCCTGAATGTTCTCCAACCAGTTCTTGTAAGTGTTCTTGTATTTCTCGGGATAGAACTTGATGTCGTCGTTCATGACGGGCGGCAGGGCGATGTCGGCAAAATGCTTCATCGACAGGAACCACTGCATGGAGAGGCGAGGCTCGATGGCGGTGTCGGGGTTGCGCTCCGAGTAGCCCACCTTATTGACGTAGTCCTCCACTTTCTCCATGAGGCCAGCCTCCTGCAGGTCCTTGGCTATCTGCTTGCGGCAGTCCATGCGGTCCATGCCTACATAGAGGGGCGACTGCTCAGAGATGGTACCGTCGGCATTGAAGATGTCGATGGTCTCCAGGTTGTGCGTCTTGCCCAGCATGTAGTCGTTGGTGTCGTGTGCAGGCGTCACCTTCAGACAGCCCGTACCGAACTCTATATCTACGTAACGGTCTTCAATGACGGGAATCACGCGGCCCACCAGCGGTACGATGACCTTGCGGCCCTTCAGCCACTGGTTCTTCGGGTCCTTCGGGTTGATGCACATAGCGGTATCACCCATGATGGTCTCCGGACGCGTGGTGGCCACGACGGCGTAGTAGCCCTTCTCGTCCTTGTGGATGACGTTACCGTCAGCAGTTGCTACGGAGTCGCAACTTACAGGGCCGTCCACATAGTACTTCAGATAGTACAGGTGGCTCTGCTCTTCCTTGTAGATAACCTCCTCGGTAGAGAGGGCGGTCAGAGCCTTCGGGTCCCAGTTCACCATGCGCAGTCCGCGGTAGATGAGGCCCTTGTTATACAGGTCAACAAACACCTTGATGACACTCTCCGAGCGCTTCTCGTCCATAGTGAACGCGGTGCGGTCCCAGTCGCACGAGGCGCCCAGGCGGCGCAGCTGCTTCAGGATGATGCCGCCGTGCTCGTGCGTCCAGTCCCAGACATGCTCCAGAAACTGCTCGCGCGTCAGGTCGTGCTTCTTGATGCCCTGCTCAGCCAGCTTCTTCACCACCTTGGCCTCGGTGGCTATCGAGGCGTGGTCGGTGCCAGGCACCCAGCAGGCGTTCTTGCCCTCCATGCGTGCACGGCGCACAAGAATGTCCTGAATTGTATTATTCAACATGTGCCCCATGTGCAGCACACCTGTCACGTTGGGGGGCGGGATAACGATAGTGTAAGGCTCGCGGCCATCGGGTTTCGAGGCGAACAACTTATTGTCCAGCCAATACTGATACCATTTCGACTCTACCTCTTTCGGGTCGTATTTACTTGCTAATTCCATACATTATTAATATAAAAGCGTGCAAAGGTAACTAAAAATTCTGATTCCACCAAATTTCTACGGGTAGAAACTTTCGGCAAAGCACCACTTCCCCATTACGCAGGCACCGCATCTCCTTGTCGGAGGCACCGCATGTCCTTGTCTCAGGTGCCGACTTGCTTTACTGTTGACTATAGTCGGAAGAATTGCTGACTATAGTCGGATGTTCTGTTGACTATAGTCGGACGTTCTGCTGACTATAGTCGGAAACAAAGCAAGTCGGCACCTGAGACAAGGACATGTGCCGCATAAGACAAGGACATGCGGCACATGCGCTAATAGCTATGGTCATTCTTCGGGCTTATAGTCAGGGTTGCGCAGATAGACGAAAGCGTTAGTAGGGCGCGTCTCCAGCAGAGGCGGATTGTCGCCGGTAGAAAGTTCGCCGAGCCACTTCAGGGCCTGGTGCTTCGTCAAGCCCCAAAGCTTGATGAATGATCTGCGCGAAATGGAGCCGTGCTGGTCAACATACTGCAGCAGAGAGTACGTCAACTGCTCACGGGTGTAGGGTACAGAGTGCCCCACTACGCCGCGCATCTCCTTGTTCCTGAAGAAGGCGGGACGACGGGTAGCCAGTCTGGTAAACTCAATGTCAGGACGGAAGGCAATGCCCGTCACCTCAACGTCGTTACCCGTAATCTCCATCGGGTCAGTCACCTGCCGTTTGTGAGCCACGCCCTCTTCGTCAACTTCAGGCTTCAGTCCAACGCTCAGCGAGAAGGTACCCAGCCCGTCAATGTGTACACAGTTGTTCCGAAACAGGAATTCAACTATCTCCTCCGTCAGCACTTGTATAATGGCATCAATGGGGTACTGCGCCATCTTGCCGTTCTTGCGCATGTGTTCCACTAGGCCCCGGGTGTTCAGCGCCCCGTGTGTCTGCTGCCGCACCTGGTACGTAGTACGTCCCTGCTCGTCAGGCTGCGGGTTGGGAAGTACGACAAACTCTATCGGTATTAAATCTAATGCTGCCATAAACTAATGATGTTTTATGTAATGATATTACTTTTCTACTTTGCAAATTTACAACATTCTGCCCAATCCTGCAAATGATTTCACGTCAAATTTGTGAATAACAAAACTTTTTCGTAACTTTGCCGTGCAATGAGAACATCCGACAAATTCAAGGAATACATCTGGCTGGTGAACACCATCTACAAGGCCAAGGCCATCACGCTGGCAGAGATTAACAAGAAGTGGCTGCTGACGGAGATGAGCGAAGGCATCGAAATGTCGCGCACCACCTTTCACCGCCACCGCATAGCCATAGAGGAAATCTTTGGCCTCTACATAGACTGCGACAAGAAAAGCAACACGTACCACATAGGCAATGACCACGTGCTGCGCGAGGACACCGTACAAAACTGGATGCTCTCCACGCTCAGCGTAAGCAACCTGCTCAGCGAGAGCCAGAGCCTCAACCAGCGCATACTCTTAGAAAACGTGCCCTCGGGCGGCGAGAAGCTGCAACAGGTCATCAGAGCCATGAAGGAGGGCCGTTGCATCAAGTTCAGCTACAAGCGTTACGCAGCCCCGACCTATAACGAATTCAAGCTGGAGCCCTACTGCATCAAGCTGTTCCAGCAGCGTTGGTACGTGTTAGGACGACTGTCAAACGGATTCCTGGTCACGTTCTCTTTCGACCGCATCAAGGACATCGAGCAGACCGACGAGAAGTTTAAGATGCCCGAAGACTTTCGTGCAGCCGACTACTTCCGCGACTGCTTCGGCATCGTTGCCGACGACAAAGCACCCGTTGAACGCGTCGTCATAAGAGCCTATGGCTATGAGCCTTACTATCTGCGCGACCTGCCCCTGCACGCATCCCAGAAGGAAACGACGTCAACAGCCGACTACGCCGAGTTCGAGCTACGTCTGAAAATAACCCCCGACTTCAAGTCGAAGCTGCTCTCACGCGGCGAATGGGTAGAAGTACTGGAGCCCAAGTCGCTGGCCGACGAAATCACAGAATGGCACCAAAAAGCCATAGACAGGTATAAAAAGTAAAAAAAGTCCACGACTGTTTCACGATTTGAAACAGTCTGCCGCTATCTTTGCACCATGATTCATAAGTTTAACTAAAAAAGAAAGGAAATGAACATGGACAAGATGATTGACTCCGCAATGACCAAACTGTTTCAGTTGGCAGAGTATGTAAGCAACAAATGGTCGCCCGCAGCCGAAGAACCGGCCGTCCCCCAGAACGCCGCCCCCAAGAAGACTGCTCCCCAGAACGCTGCCCTCACCATCCGCTTCTCCCATGAGGACAGAATGGTGGAGGGAGATTTGTTTAAGTAACCCCCTACCCCCTCGAATTCGAGGGGATTAGAAAAGTTCTGATGCTCGATTTAGCAAAAAACGAAAAGATATTTGGATATCTAAGAAAAAATGCGTAAGTTTGCACACAGAATGTACTACCAATTGTCATATACTAAAAACTGAAAATGACCAAGACTGAGAAACAAATAGCTATTTCAGCAGCTGAGTTTGCCAAGCGTTGGAAAGGCAGAGGATATGAACGGGGAGAGTCACAGCCCTTTTGGATTGACCTGCTTTCAAATGTTTATGGAATTGAGACCCCTTCGGATGGATTTATCACGTTTGAAGACCACCGAATGGTTGATGCCTCCAACTTCATTGACGGACGCATACGTTCCACCCGTGTGCTGATAGAACAAAAGTCTTTCGGTAAAGACCTTCGTGCACCAATTAAGCAAAGTGATGGTTCATTGTTAAATCCATTCCAACAAGCACGCCGCTATGTAGTATCGTTGCCTGTATCGGAACATCCGCGCTGGATTGTCACCTGCAACTTTCAGGAGTTTCTTGTCTATGACATGGAGCAACCCAACGGCGAGCCTGAGCAGATTCTGCTTGAGAACCTGGGTAAAGAGTATTACCGCCTGATGTTCCTTGTCGATGCTAAGAACGAGCATTTGAGTAAGGAAATGCAGGTCTCTATGCAAGCAGGTGAAATAGTCGGCAAGATTCACGACGCATTACTCAAACAGTACGATGACAATTCGACTGAGGCTTTGCGTTGGCTGAATATCCTTTGTGTCCGCATTGTGTTCTGTCTTTATGCCGAGGATGCTGGAGTGTTTAGGCACGACCAGTTCCACGATTTCCTTGTGACATACGATGCAAAGGACTTACGGCGCGCATTGCGTGACTTGTTTGAGGTTCTGAAAACGCCCATAGATAAGCGAAGCAAGTACCTACAGCTTGAACTTCAGGCATTTCCTTACACCAATGGCGGTTTGTTTGAGGAAGAAATAGAGATTCCACAGTTCACAGAGGAACTAAAACAGACGCTGTTACAGCACGCATCGCAGGACTTTGACTGGAGCGAGATTTCACCTACCATTTTCGGTGCCGTGTTTGAGAGCACATTGAACCCAGAAACCCGTCGTTCGGGAGGTATGCACTACACGTCAATAGAAAACATCCATAAGGTCATTGACCCGCTTTTCCTGAATGATTTACGGCACGAACTGAACGAAATACTGGAAGAGAAAGTGGAGAAGCAACGCAGAGTGCGCCTCGGCGAATATCAGATGAAGTTATCGTCGCTCTGTTTTCTTGACCCAGCATGTGGCAGCGGCAATTTCCTCACTGAGACATTTTTGAGCCTGCGCCGTTTGGAGAACGAGGTCATCCGCGAGATGTATCACGGTCAGACTTTCCTCGGTTTCGAGGAGGTTAACCCCGTCAAGGTAAGCATTCAGCAGTTTTACGGCATCGAGATTAACGACTTTGCCGTAACCGTTGCAACGACCGCCCTTTGGATAAGTGAGGCACAAATGCTACGTGAGACAGAAAAGATCATTCGCCGTGACATCGACTTTCTACCTCTGAAACCCTATCACAACATTCGTGAGGGCAATGCACTGAGAATGGACTGGGACGTGATAGAGATTCCTTCTGACGTTACTACCATTTATGCTAAGAATGCTCATATTATCCATGAAGACAACAATTGGGGAAAAGCAAGCGAAACTATCGTCGAATACGACGAAATCAACCTCGTCACTTCACACTACGACAGCGAGCCGAAACCAATAACGACAAGGGTAGAGGTACGTTTTGACTATATCATTGGCAATCCGCCTTTCGTAGGCTACACCTTCCAGTCAGAGCGCCAAAAGGAAGACCTTTCCATCGTCTGCAGAGAGTGCGGAAAGAACCTTGACTATGTGGCTGGTTGGTATTATAAGGCAGCCAAGCTCATGCAATCATCACCAGTAAGGGCTGCACTTGTGTCAACTAACAGTATCACTCAGGGAGAACAGGTGTCCGCTATCTGGAAGTTACTTATCGAACAATATGGGTTGCGCATAGATTTCGGCTACCGCACTTTCCAATGGGACAGCGAGGCATCGGCTAAAGCCCACGTACATTGCGTAATCATCGGATTCAGTAGCATGTATAGCCCTGAACCTAAACAAAAGGTGATTTTCGATGGTAAGAACATTATCAAGGCTACCAACATCAATCCTTATTTACTCAATGCTCCAACGGTCTTTGTTGACAAGCGAAAGAAACCGCTTAGTCAGGACGTACCACAGATGATGAAGGGCAGCCAGCCAACTGATGGAGGCAACCTTTTATTGTCGGCAGCAGAACGAAAAGACCTAATTAGAAAGAATCCTGAACTGTCAAAGTATATTCGCCCCTTCATTGGTGCCGATGAGTTTATCAAGGGTAAGGAACGATATTGCCTGTGGCTTGACGGAGCCAACCCGGAAGACCTGACGCACAGTTCTGAACTGAGCCGCCGTATAGCTGCTGTCCGCGAAGCCCGTAGTGCAAGCCCTAAGGCTGCTACGCGTCAATGGGCCAGATTCCCCATGTTGTTTACGGAGAATCGCCAACCTAATAGTACCTATATTATAGTGCCCAGCGTTTCCTCCGAGAAGAGGCTGTATGTCCCTATGGGGTTCGTAAATCCTGATGTAGTGGCAAGTAACCTTGTACTTATCATCCCTAATGCCTCGCTCTACCATTTTGGTATCCTTACATCCTCGGTTCACATGGCGTGGATGAGGGCAGTATGCGGAAGGCTCGAAATGAGCTACCGCTATTCTGCTGACATTGTCTATAACAATTTTCCGTGGCCTCAATCGACGGAAGCCCAAAAGGCAAAGATTGAGCTGACGGCACAAGCAATCCTCGACATACGAGCCAAATACCCTCACAGTTCGCTAGCATCACTCTATAGCGAGAACTTCATGCCCGCCGACCTGCTTCGTGCCCACGAAGACAACGACCGCGCCGTCATGCAAGCCTACGGTTTTAATGTGAAGACGATGACCGAAAGCCAGTGTGTTGCACAACTATTCAAAATGTATCAAGAATTAACAAAATAAAAATAAAGAGGAGAACGCATGATAGAACTATGGGGTGCAGGAAGCATTTTGGCTTTAATCATAATAGCATGTATTCAACTCTCTGAGTCGAAGTATGGAACAGCGGGGTGTCTTATCCTTGCTATAGGATTTATTGCGCTGTGTATGATTACCTGTGCTGAGGTTGAATTAGAAGAAAAAGAAAGAAAAGAGTGGAATGAAAGGTTCCAACAGAAACTTCGCATGAAGGATGAGGTCTGGCGCGAATATGCAAGCACTTTGCCAGAAGACTATAGAGAACGCAGACAGTATTTAGAAGATGGAAAAGATTTTGCTGCCAGAATAAAGCGCGATAGTGCCTTAAGAAGTATAGAAGATATGTTTGAATAAATAACATAAACCGAGGGTCTGGCTACTCTCATTCGAGAAAACTCAAATAAAATTTGGTTTTCTGCTCACTTATTCGTACCTTCGCACCCAATATGGAACAAATGCATACAAGAGAAGAGAAGATGGAAGCCTTCGGACGGTTGCTCGACGTAATGGACCGACTGAGGGTGGAATGTCCGTGGGACCGGAAGCAGACCAACGAAAGTCTGCGGCCTAACACCATTGAGGAGACCTACGAACTGTGTGACGCACTTATCCGCAACGATCAGCAGGAAATTTGCAAGGAGCTGGGCGACGTGCTGCTGCACGTGGTGTTCTACGGAAGAATAGGTGAAGAGAAACAGCAATTCGATATTGCTGACGTTTGTAACAAGTTGTGCGACAAGCTGATATTCCGTCACCCGCACGTTTATGGCGAAGCCGTAGCCAAAGATGCCGAGGCGGTATTAGAGAGCTGGGAACAGATAAAGCTGAAGGAGAAGGACGGCAACAAGACGGTGCTCTCGGGAGTGCCCGCTGCCCTACCCTCACTCATTAAGGCCTACCGCATTCAGGACAAGGCGCGCAACGTGGGCTTCGACTGGGAAGACAAGCAGGACGTGTGGAAGAAGGTGCGCGAGGAACTGGACGAGCTGGAGGCTGAGCTGCGCAAGGAGGACAAACAACGTTCCACCGAGGAGCTGGGCGACTTCCTCTTTGCCGTGATTAATGCTGCACGCCTGTACAAGCTGAACCCCGACAACGCGCTGGAGATGACGAACCAGAAGTTCACCCGTCGCTTCAACTACATTGAGCAGCACAGCATACGTGCCGGCAAGCCCCTGACGGAGATGACCCTCGAAGAGATGGACCAGCTCTGGAACGAGGCAAAAGAACAAGAAAGACAAACTATTAAAGATTAAAAAAGGCAACAATATGAAAAAGCTTTTATTTTCAGGCTTCATCGCCCTTGCAGCCATTACCGTGACGGGCTGCGGCAATAAGAGTCAGCAGGTTACAAACTACTCACAGGACAGTACCTACACCGCACCGGTTGAGAAGCCAACCATCTACGGCATTGTAGCCGGGACGACAACAAACGACACGCTGATGCTGATGATTGACAGCGGCGACACGCTGAACATCGACCTTACGGCAGCACGCCAGGCTAACCACGTAATGGGTACCATTACCGCCGGCGACCGCATGATTGTGCTGACCAACGTGGAGAGGACAGCTGCCGAGGTTGCCATCAACCAGAACATGCTGCTGGGTGACTGGGTCATGCCCGACCCCATCGACGGAAGTGCTGAAATTGGTATTCGCATCAAGGAAGGAGGCATTGCCGAAAGCATTGACCAAAGCGTCATCAGCTACCGCACATGGAGAATTGTTGACGGACAGATTGAGATAGTGTCCATACGCGACGGCGGCGGACAGGAAGAGGAGACCAACTACTACGACATTGTCAAGCTGACCAAGGACTCGCTCACCTATCAGAACGATGAGGACACCTTCGAGTATTCGCGCCAGAAGCCTAACAGCGGATACGGCAGGGACATCAAGCTCGAAGAATCGTCGTACGATGATTTCGCCATGTAGGAATGGAACCGTTCAGAATTCACATATTAGGTTGCGGCAGCGCACTTCCCACACTCCGGCACAACGCGTCGGCACAGGTGGTTGAGGTACGCGACAAGCTGTTTATGGTTGACTGTGGCGAGGGCACGCAGATGCAATTGCGGCGCTCCCGCATCCGCTTTACCAAGATAGGCCATGTCTTCATTTCGCACCTGCACGGAGACCATTGCTTCGGGCTCATCGGCATGATCAGCACCTTCGGCATGCTGGGGCGTACGGCTCGTCTGCACGTCTATGCCACCGCCGAGCTGGGCCCCATGCTTCAGTCGCAGCTCGACATGTTCTGTGACCGCCTGGGTTTCGAAGTGGTATTCCACCCCATAGACACCCGCCTGCAACAAGTCATCTACGAAGACCGCAGCGTCAGCGTGACCACCATTCCGCTACAGCACAGAGTGCCCTGCTGCGGTTTCCTGTTCAGGGAGAAGCCCACGCTGCCCCACATTCGCAAGGAGAAGATTGACTTCTACCACATTCCCACCTCGCAGATTGCCAACATCAAGGCCGGAGCCGGATGGCAGACACCTGAGGGGACGCTCATTCCCCACGAACAGTTAGTACTGCCTGCCGAGGAACCCCGCAGCTACGCCTACTGCAGCGACACGCGCTACATCAGCGACCTGCACCAACGCATAGAGGGCGTGACGGCACTCTACCACGAAAGCACCTACGCCGACGACAATATTCAGCGGGCCGAGAAGTACTTCCACTCTACCGCACGTCAGGCTGCACAGGTGGCTCACGATGCCCACGCCCGACAGCTCATTCTGGGGCACTACTCCTCACGTTACAACGATGAGCAAATACTGCTGGAAGAGGCACGAACGGTGTTCGAAAATACGGTCCTGGCACAAGAAAATACGGTCATTGACCTATAAATTGCAAGGAAAAAAGAAAAAATATGTAGAAAAATTTGGAAGTTTCGTTCCTTTTTCCTATCTTTGCACCAAATATAAACAAAAAGCGTATGACAAAAAGACTACTTTCTATAGCTTTTGCTGCATTTCTGACGCTTAGCGTTCCCGTTAGCCTGATGGCTGTGAGTTCAGAGCCTACCATCGAGCAGAGTGGCGAGCGCGAAGTAACTATTGCTGTACAGCAGTCGTCTATTATTGTCAACAATGCCCAGGGTCAGACGCTTGAGGTTGTATCGCTCACCGGCAAGCAGATTATCAAGGTGAAGATTGAGAGCCCCTCACAGCGCGTGGAGCTGGATGTTCCCAAAGGATGCTACATTGTCAAGGTAGGTAAAGTAGTCCGCAAGATTGCCATCCGATGACCCCTCCCCTTTCAGAGAAAGAGCTTATTGACATGCTCCATGATCCCCAGACGCAACGACAGGCGTTTGGGTTTATTGTTAAACAATATAGCGAACAGCTCTACTGGCAGGTGCGTCGCATGGTACTCAACCACGATGATGCCGACGACGTCATGCAGAACGCCATGCTCAAGGCATGGAACAACATAGGCTCTTTCCGCTCTGACTCCAAACTCTCCACCTGGCTCTACCGCATCGTCATCAACGAAAGCCTTGACTTCCTGCGCCGTCAGAAGAACCAGACCGCCATTAGTGCCGACAACGAGGGATCGGGCATTGCCAACATGCTGACTGCCGACCGCTACTTCGACGGCGACGAGGCACAGGCCAAGCTGCAGGAAGCCATTGCCCGGCTGCCCGAAGTACAGCGCACGGTCTTTAATCTGCGCTACTATGACGAAATGAAGTACAGTGAGATAAGCCGTATTCTGAACACCTCGGAAGGGGCACTGAAAGCCTCCTACCACATTGCCGTAAAGAAAATTTCTGAATATTTACAGCATAATGATTAAACCTTTTTACTGCTGAAACGTCAAAAAGACAACAATAAGAACAAAATGACAAACGAAGAAAAACTTATAGAGGAACACTTAGGCAAGCAGAACCCCTTCCGCGTGCCTGAAGGGTATTTCGACAGTTTTGCCGACCGGCTGATGCAGCAGCTGCCCGAACAGCAGGAGCAGGAGGTAAAACCCGCCAAGACCGTGCGGATGAAAGCCCTGCGCCCCATTCTGGTGGCTGCAGCATGCGTCGCGGTCGCCATTTTCAGCATCACACTTTATTTCCACCAAACTCAAGAAACACCTGAGCAGAACAACGTCGCCGCCGTCACCAGCAACACCGACGAGGAATACCTGGACGAGGCAGCCGACTACGTCATGCTCGACAACGCGGACATCTACGCCTGCCTGTCAGAATAAACGAAAACAAGTACAACAATGAAGAAACTGCTTTTTACACTTGCATGCCTACTTATCACGCTGACCGCCTTTGCACAGCACGGCCACGGGAAATTCTCGCCCGAGAAGTTCCAGGCAGAGCTTGAGGAATACATTATCAAGGAGGCCAAGCTGACCCAGCAGGACTGCACCAAGTTTATGCCCATGTTCAGGGAGATGACCCAGAAGCAGCGCGCCATCTACGAACGCCAGCGCCAGCTGCGCCACGCCCGTCCTACCGACGAGGCCGGCTACAAGGACGCCATCAAGAAGAGCGACCAGATGGACATAGAGCTAAAGACCCTGCAGCAGACCTACCACGAGAAGTTTATGACGGTGCTGCCTGCCAGCAAGGTGTTTGAGGTTATCAAGGCCGAGAACCGCTTTCACCGCGAAATGTGGAAGAAGTGGAATCATAAGAAGCGCAAATAGCACACAGGCCACACTTCTCACAATGAGGCCGCCGCGACGTGCATACATAACGGCCATGCAGCAGCAGCCAATGATGAGCCCGGGGAATATCTTCCTCGGGTATATTTTTTATTAGCATCTGCTCCACCTTGTAAGGGGTGTCTTCGCGCTTCGTCACTAAGCCTAAGCGGTGGCTCACGCGGAACACGTGCGTATCGACCGCCATCGTTGCACGCCCAAAGGCCACGCTCTGCACCACGTTAGCCGTCTTGCGCCCCACTCCCGGCAAATCCAACAGCTCATTCATGTCCGTAGGCACCTCGCCGCCGTGCTTCTCCACCAGCATACGGGCCAACTTCACCAAGTGATCAGCCTTTGAGTTAGGATATGACACGCTGCTGATGTACTCCAGCACGTCCTCTGGCTCAACGGCAGCCATCGAGCGGGCATCGGGGAAACGTCGGAACAACTCTGGGGTGACCTGATTAATACGCTTGTCTGTACACTGGGCACTCAGCACGACGGCCACCAACAGCTGAAACACGCTGCCAAACTCCAGCTCGGTCTGCACCTCCGGCATCTGTTCACGGAAGTAATCTAAAGCTTTTAAGTATCTCTCTATTCTTTTCATATATTATTTTGTGGTTCAATAGTTTATTGATTAGCTATGGCCTTCGCCACAACGTAGGCTGTAGTCCATGCTGCCTGAAAGTTAAAGCCGCCCGTCACGCCGTCAATGTCGAGTACTTCGCCTGCGGAATAGAGGCCCTGACGACTGCGACTCTCCAACGTCGAGGCATTAACGGCCGACAACGACACTCCACCACAGGTAACAAACTCGTCCTTGAAGGGAGCACGCCCCGCTATGCGGTACTGGTCGTTCGTCAAGACGTTCACCAGTCGGTTCAGCTCCTTACGGTTCAGACTGCCCCAGGGAGCATGCGAACGGTTGCCCAAGGCCTTTTGTGCCAGGTAAGTCCACAGACGTGCCGGCAGGTCAATGGGGCGCATGTTGGGCAGCTGCTTCTGACTGGCTTTTACGGTCAGTCCGCCCAGTTCTGCCATTGCCTCTGCCTCACTCAAGCCTGTCCAGTTTACTGAGAGCGGCATTTCGTAATGATGGTCAGCCAACAGACGTGCACCATAGCTCGACAGCCGAAGAACGGCCGGTCCGCTCATGCCCCAATGGGTAATCAGCAGGGGGCCCGAAGCACGCATCTTCGTACCAGGCAGCATGACCTGCGCCTCGTTGACTACCGTCCCCATCAGCTCATGGAGTGCCTCGTCGTCAATACGGAAGGTAAAGAGCGACGGCACCGGCTCAACGAGCTCCTCCTGCTGAAGTTCAAGCACAGGGCGCGTCATGCCGCCTGTGGTCAGCACGATGCAGTCAAAGTCGTGCAACTGGCTCAAGCTGTCAATGCCGCAACCCGTCCTCACGGTCACGCCGTGCCGTTGTGCCTCACGAAGAAAGCAGCCGATGATGGCCTGCGAGTCCTGTGCAGCAGGAAACACGCACTCGTCGTCCTGCGTAGTAAGTGGTACGCCGTGAGCCTCAAACCAGGCATAGGCATCACGATAGCTGAACACATTGAAGAGTCGTTTCATAAGCCTGTGTCCTCGCGGATAGACCGTCTGCAGGTCACGTACACTGGCAAACGAATTGGTGCAGTTACAGCGTCCGCCACCAGAAACGGCAACCTTGGCCAGCACCTTCGTGCTGCGCTCAAAGATGGTAACCTCCATCTCCGGGCACATCTCCTTCAGGTTAATGGCGCAGAAGAATCCTGCTGCCCCACCTCCTACTATGGCTACTCGCTTACTGCTCTTCATCTCATTATTGTAATTTTAAACATAACGTTATGCGTTTCCATAAATTATAATTCTCATAATAATCATCTACTGTGATGGGGTCTGGTGCCTGTATGTATCTTAAAGTCTTTAATGAATCAACAGTAACAACCGCATTGACAAACACGATGTCATCTCCTTTACCATGAATAAAGGGAGCTATGTAATGTAACTTGTTGTTTGTATCATAACAAACAGCATAAAAAGAATTTTCACTGAAATAATACCCTACAATTCTTTTAATTAGAAAATAGCCATCACGAGTACTATCACAATAACAAGCCGTACCTTCACCATAGTATTCGAATCCATTCACCTTTATCTTAAATTCATATTTCATATGATTACCCCTTTTATATGAATTGCAATAATACTCAGGGCGTAGTCCATACGGTAAAAGTTGATAATCAAAATAACTTTTGCCCATAAAATACTTCTCCCTGTCAAATACATAAAAAATCCCAATTACCATTATTATCAGGATAGTTAGTGTTATGATTTTCTTATAATGCTTCATCTATATTATATTCGGCATAAGCTTCATATTTGGTGGCAAATTTAATGAATAATCCTGATATAGACAAGAAATTGGGCGACTAATATTTCACCAACTCAACCTGATTCTTCTTTGGCCCACTTTCCAACCTTCTTCGGGCCACTTTCCAACCTTCTTTGGGCCACTTTCCACTCTTCTTTGGGCCACTTTCCACTCTTCTTTGGGCCAAACAAGGGTGGAGAGAGGCTTGCGTTAGGGTGTAGTTTGGTGCAAACCACGGCACTCTCCAGTTCTCCACCAATCATGCGCAGCCAAAAACGCAGGGAAAAACTCTTTCTACTCTGCGGCTCTGCGCGAGACAAAACTACATTACCTCTATAAAATTTATTTTCGTTGCAACAATGCCACCTTTGCAACAGTCGCTGACAATCAACCTGTTACGCGTGGCATTATGGTGGCAAAAGTGGCAAAGAACAGGCGATTTTAACACTTTTCACGTCATTTTTGGAGCCAAAATGCAGTTTTTTTCATCGTTTTCTTTTCGGTTAAGGCGCCTTCTCGCTCCTGTAAAAGTGCCTCCTCTCTCCTTTGAAGGCGCCTTCTCGCTATCCGCTCCATGGGGTGGAACTATTAGTTCCATGGGGTGGAGCAACAAGAGAAACGGCACTTCTCTCAGAATTAAAAAACGAATTATTCTGGACCGTCTCCAATTTCCTCTTCTTTCAAAAACATATTTTCAAACAGACCAGGACCAATGCCAAATTCTTGTAAGCTTGTTTTTCTTATTACTACCGTATCCAAATGATGCTCCCGACCATGAGTATCTCTTATTGCACATACATAATAATAGTATTTGTCGTTCTGAGTCAAAGAATACTTAAAGATTCTGTATGTAGGAATAAGAGTTTCCAACTTACCACTTTTATAATCAGAAACAATGTTCATGATTTCGTTATATGGATGCTTGACATCATTTATATGTTCTCGCTCTTCTAACGCAATGAGTACACAGCCTTTTCTATTTTTAATATAAACATCTTGAGAAGAATTTTCGGTATCTAACATAGATGATAGTTCTATGATAGAGTCACCTTTAAATATACGGTAATAACTTCTGGCTGGCTTTTCCCTGCTACTTTTAGAGATTGGCATTCCTCTTTTTTCAACGTCAAGTTCTTGGTAACTTTGCCAAACGCCATTCTTTCTAACATACCGGATGGAATGATTCTTGTTGTTAGAAACTCGGACGATAATAGTATCATCTATTTCTTTGACATAAACGTAAGGAGAATGATAAACCTTTCCCACTCCTTCTAACTTATACTCGTCAAATGTTTGATACTGAGTATAGGTCTTTAGTTCTTTATCAGATATATCTTCACTTTCATTTGTATAAAATATAGCCGTATCTTCAGATACCACAGCATTTATTAATGTGCTGTCTAAATTTACTTCAACGATGCCCTTTGGAGTTTTTCCATTACTGCATGAAAGAGCAAGCAATGAGAGTATAATAAAGGCTAAGTAGATCAGGGAGAAGTGAATCTGGGAACGGTTCTCTGATCCACTTTTTGCTCTGTGAATAACTCCAAAACTGACTCCCGTAATTCGTGAGATTTGCCTGATATTCACTCCATGAATCATTGAGCGTCCCGGATTTTCCAAGTGGTCCTGCAGGTAGTTGTGATAGACAGGAACAGCCGACACCAAACGTCCTTTAGCATCATGGGCATAACTGATATAACAGGCAGTTTTCGGCATAAGCTTCATATTTGGCGGCAAATTTAATGAATAATATTGATATAGGCAAGGATTTTGGCAACCAATATTTCACCAATTTTTTGTGACGGCAGTTAATCATCTTCGGTTTGAGGCCTGTACGAATTACTCATTCTCAAATAAGATATAGTCTTTATCTGAGTAGAAGAGTTTCAAACCATCTCCTGTACATTCAGCAGAGATTATTTTCTTATGAAATATCAGCGATTCCACGAACGATACATCTTCATTATCAAATAATACTTTCGTGGATCCACATCCTTTAATAGAGAAATTCCCGTTGGACGATACATATTCATAAGAACCTTGTAACTCGTTTCCTATTTTACATAAGAAATGCCCGTTTTCTTCCAACGTGATAAATCCGGCAAATGGCTTCATGTCTTTATAAACCCCGTCAGAGATGTAGCCTGATAACATCCACGTTCCTGAGATGAAGATATTGCCAGATCTGCTTATTGGTGACACTAAGTCATCATTGTCATCACTACTACTGCATGACAGCAGCGAAAAGGCCATAACTGCCATTAACAGAAGAACCCCATAAAATTGCTTCTTTTTCATCATCATCGTGTTTTATTTGTAAATTAAATAGTCTGCATCTTGGTAACTCACTACCCTTATAACATTGCAACATCAGAAATCTTGCAGTAGTAAGCAACATATTTAACGTTTTTTTAAAGTAATAACTTGGCAATAGTAAATCTGTGCATTTATTAATTTTTTGCCAGAAAAATGACGGGGTTTGCAAAATATTATTTACCTTTGCCAGAAAAAAGAGTAAGACTATGAAGAAAGTACGCATTATTTTGCTGAGTGTAATGATGTCAGCCAGCATGCTGTGCCAGGCACAGGACTACAACATTCCCTATGTGTCAATCCAAGAAATTGCCAACGTGTGGGACAAAACTTCTATGTGCACCCTTGGTAACCGCGAAAAGGCCAACATCAAGAGTTATTTCCTGACCTTTGCCTCCACCTTTCCCAATGATTTCTTCCATGAGGTGCTGGGCAAGATGATGGGGCTGGAGAGTTACAACATTGGAAATTTCGTGTGCGACACGAAGAACGGCTACCTGAGGGCGACTTACCTGGCGCAGATAGAGAGCCACCTGCAGATGTGCTACTGGCGCTGCAACGACGGCACGCGGCTCATCGGCGTGGTGCTGCAGGGCTGCACAGAGGCGCTCATCGACCCTGACTTCGACGGCGACGAGGAGCCCCATTGTACTAACCTGTTGTTTTTCTATAAGTTAACGGAGTACAGCTGCTGGGACACCCCTATGTCGCTGAAGGCGGCCTGCGGGCGTGACTTCCACCTGTACGACTACGACATTGAGCTGCCGCAGGTGGGCAAGGACATTCTGCTGAAAGCAAACGGCAACAACAAGCAGGCCAAGAGCTACCGGCTGAAGTGGAACGGCAACGGCTTCAACGTGACGGGGCTGTAAAAGGCAAAGAAAACGGTATCAGAGACAATATCAACATTTGGAGATAATGAACAACTGGAAAAACTGGATACTGGCCACTACCCTCGCCTTCTGTGGCCTGAGCCTGACAACCATTTATGGCAAGGCTGTCGCTGCCGACAAACCTGTAGTACAGAATGTTAACGACACAACACACCAAGACCGCATCAGACCGCCATACCTTGTGGCTGGCGACAAGGTGGCGTTGATTTCGCCGTCGTACTTCACCCCGATGGAGAACGTGGAGAAGACCGCCGACGTGTTGCGCTCATGGGGGCTGGAGCCTGTCATCGGGCCGAACGTCGGCAAGGTCTATGAGAACAAATATGCCGGGACCCTCGACGAACGGCTCAGCGATTTGCGCTGGGCGCTCAACAGCCCTGACATCAAGGCCGTCATCTGCAACCGGGGCGGCTACGGCAGCATCCACCTTATTGACCAACTGACACTCGACGAGCTGCGGGCCCACCCCAAGTGGCTCAGCGGCTTCAGCGACATCAGCACGCTGGGCGGACTGCTGAGCCGTGCCGGCGTAATGAGCATTCACGGCACCATGAGCTCGTTCCTGGCTAAGGGCGGAGAAGACCAGACAAGCACCCTGCTGCGCGACCTGCTGATGGGCAAGGTGCCACGCTACGAACTGCCCCCGCACCCCCAGAACATCACGGGTCGGGCCAACGGCACGCTGGTGGGCGGCAACCTCTGCACGATAGCCCCCAACGTCCGTTCGCAGGCTGACGCCACAATGGACAAGGACCTGATTCTCTTCATCGAGGAGGTGGAAGAGCCCATGCGCAACATCGACCGCCAGTTTACCGTCTTGGCCATGAACGGCGTGCTCGAACGTTGCAAGGGCGTCATACTCGGTGAGTTTACCGACTGCGGCAAGGAGTTCGAATACGAGAGCGTGGAGGCCATGCTACACGAACGACTCGCAAAGTATAACATACCCGTCCTGTGCGGATTCCCGGGCGGACACGACAAGGTGAACCTGCCGCTCGTCATGGGTGCGCCCGTCACCCTTGACGTACGGACCGACGGAGCCACCCTGCAGTTCGACATCGACGGCGAACAACAGACCGTCAGCTACACAGAGCCCCCCGTAGTGCCCTGCCCCACCGACGACAGCAGCCAGTTTGTGACGCTGACCGACGCCGTGCCCGACGCCATTCTGGAGATACGCTACTTTGGCACCTACAACTTCGTGGGCACCCGAATAGACGGCTACGAGGAGCCAACAGCCCTGCTGACCAAGAAGGCCGCCGAGGCACTGAAGGCCGTCAGCGACGACGTGATGGCACAAGGCTACCGACTGAAAATCTACGATGCCTACCGTCCGCAGAAGGCCGTTGACCACTTCGTGCGCTGGGCATCCGACCTTACTGACACGAAGATGAAGCCCTACTTCTACCCGGACTTAAACAAGAACGTGCTCTTCAAGCAGGACTACATCGCCGAAAAGAGCGGTCACACACGCGGCTCTACCGTCGATCTGACGCTCTTCGACATGAAAACCGAGAAAGAAGTGGATATGGGTGGTACCTTCGACTGGTTCGGCCCTGAGAGCCATCCCGACTTCTGCGGCAATCCCGAGACCGGCAAATACACAGGCAACAACCGCAAGTCGCCTGCAGGCCGCAGCATCACCGCCAAGCAGTTCGCCAACCGCATGATTCTGCGCCGCGCCATGCTTGCCCACGGATTCAAGCCCATCGGCTCAGAATGGTGGCACTTCACCCTGCGCGACGAGCCGTTCCCCAACACCTACTTCACCTTCCCCGTCAGGCAGCTAAGCAAATAAAACAAACTTTTCACGGAATTTGCCAACTCCGCTTTACATTATGATAGGTAGTACGCAAAAATTATTTAAATTATGATTGGCGAATAGCGAATTATGAATTAATTATTGTAACTTTGCGTCCAGTTTAAACAACGAAAATAGTCAAATTGTAAAATAGTAAATAGTAAATTAACGTTATGACAATTAATGAAATGAACTTTGCCGGTAAGAAGGCAATCGTGCGCGTTGACTTCAACGTGCCCTTAGACGAGAATGGTAAGATAACCGACGACACCCGCATTCGCGGTGCCCTGCCCACGCTGAAGAAGATTCTGGCTGACGGTGGTGCTGTCATCATCATGAGCCACATGGGCAAGCCCAAAGGTAAGGTGGATATGAAGAAGTCGCTGGGTCAGATTCGCGAGGCCGTAGAGCAGGCTCTGGGCGTTCCCGTAGCCTTTGCCCCCGACTGCGCTAAGGCTCAGGAGCAGGCAGCTGCCCTGAAGATGGGCGAGGCTCTGCTGTTGGAGAACCTCCGCTTCTATCCTGAAGAGGAAGGCAAGCCCGTGGGCGTTGAGAAGGGTACCCCCGAATACGACGAGGCCAAGAAGGCCATGAAGCAGAGCCAGAAGGAGTTTGCCAAGACACTGGCCAGCTATGCTGACTGCTACGTGATGGACGCCTTCGGTACTGCTCACCGCAAGCACGCTTCTACCGCCGTTATCGCTGACTACTTCGATGCTGACTCCAAGATGCTCGGCCTCCTGATGGAGAAGGAAGTAAAGGCTGTTGACAACGTGCTGTCGAACATCAAACGTCCGTTCGTTGCCATTATGGGTGGTTCGAAGGTTTCCAGCAAGATTGGTATCATTGAGAACCTGCTCGGCAAGGTTGACAAGCTCATCCTCTGCGGCGGTATGACCTACACCTTCGCAAAGGCTCACGACGGCGAGATTGGTAACTCTATCGTCGAGCTCGACAAGCTGGACGTTGCCCTGGGCGTTGAGGAGCTGGCCAAGAAAAACGGCGTTGAGCTCGTGCTGGGCAGCGACTGTACCGCTACCAACGGCCTTGACTTCGACACGATGACCGTAAAGCCCGGTTCTGAAATCATCAACTGCCCGGCCAACAAGGTTCCCGCCGGTTTCGAGGGTGTTGACGCTGGTCCTGAGAGCCAGAAGGCATTTGCCGATGCCATCAGGGGTGCCAAGACCATTCTGTGGAACGGCCCTGCAGGCGTCTTCGAGTGCGACGACTTCACAGCCGGCAGCCGTGCCATTGGTGAGGCTATTGCCGAGGCTACTGCCAACGGAGCCTTCTCGCTCATCGGCGGTGGCGACTCTGTGGCTTGTGTCAACAAGTTCGGCCTGGCTGACAAGGTAAGCTACATCTCTACCGGCGGTGGCGCTCTGCTGGAGGCCATCGAGGGTAAGGTTCTTCCCGGCGTTGCAGCCATTAAAGGCGAATAATTATTAGGAATAACAAAACTCCCCTTCTCAGCCACGAGGAGGGGAGTTCATCTGTTTTATTAGGAATATGAAAAGATTGTATTTTTCGCTGGTGGTTATTGCATTGACGCTTAGCTCATGCAACACTATTGTGAAAAAGTTTTCAGGACTGACAAGCAACGACTTAACTACCGACAGCGTCGTCTTCCACAAGGATGCCGAACATGCTACCGTACACTTTTACGTTGACTTTCCCACAGACGGTAATGAACTGTTGGTCAATGCCGTACAAGAATACATTAACGAACAACTTGGAGGCACTTACACCGGTAGCCAGACCGAGGCACAACCCATGCTGGACTACTACGGAGCCGAACAATGGGACAGCCTGAAGGTGGAATACCAGGACATGACGGCCGACGGCGACACCGACTGGATGAGCGACGTGAGCCTCTATGCCGACAAGTCCATCCGCAAGGTCTATGAGACCGAGAAGATTGTCACCTACGTCACCCAGAGCGACATCTATCTGGGGGGAGCGCACGGTATGCAGTACGAATACGGCGTCACCTTCCGCAAGTCTGACGGGCGCAGGTTCGGTTACAACATGATGCGACAGCTGTACAGCGAAGGCTTCTACCAGCTCACCAAGAAGGGTCTGCAGGACTACTTCGGCGAGGCTGGCGTTGATGCCACGCGCGACGAAATGCTGAAGGAATGCCTGCTGACCGACGACGACGTGAACGCCCTGTCGCACCCCGTTGCCGACCCTTACATGACCGAACAGGGTGTGCATTTCCTCTATCAGCCCTACGAGATTGCCCCCTATGCAGCCGGTATGCCTGCCTTCACAATTAGTTATGAAGACATCAAGCCCTACCTGACCATTGGGGCACTGAAACTGATTCCATAAAAAGAAGAGAGAAGAAACTTATTTTTATTCACATCAATATTTTTACATGTTATGAAAAAGTTTTTAATGATTTTCGCTGCAGCCCTGCTTACAGCATCTGCAAACGCACAGAACACAGCTGTTACGGCCAACAAGGCTGGTGACAACTGGTACATCGGACTGAACGGCGGCGTAGGCTTCACCCCTACCGTTGAGGGCGACAAGGCCACCAAGTTCAAGGGCCTGGCACCTAACTTAGGCATCCGCTTAGGCAAGAACCTGACCACCGTCTTCGGACTGGCCCTCGAGGGAACCGCCTACTGGAAGACCAACGAGAAATCGTCGTTCTACTCAAAGACATTCATCAACGCTACCGACCTGAAGCTGCTCGGCACGTTCAACCTGAGCAACCTCTTCGCAGGCTATCAGGGCGAGCCCCGTCCGTTTGAGGTAAGCGCTGTGGGCGGCTTCGGCTGGCTGCATGCTTTCGGTGCCCCCACTAGAATGAACCTCGTCACCTCGAAGGTTGGACTCGACTTCACCTTCAACCTGGGTGCTGACAAGGCTTGGCAGCTCTACATCGAGCCCGCCATTGTCTATGGACTGGAAGGCTATGTAGGAAACATGAGCGTCAACAACCGCTTCAAGTACAACATGAACAACGCCATTCTGCAGGCTAACATCGGTGTGAACTACAAGTTCGGCAACAGCAACGGCACTCACAACTACGCTATTTCATCGCTGCGCGACCTGGGTGAGATTAACTCGCTGAACGCCCGCATCAACGAGCTGCGTGCCGACAACGAGCTGAAGGACGGCCGTCTGCTGGAGAGCAGCCGTACCATTGCCGGTCTGGAGGCTCAGGTGGAGGACCTGCAGGCTAAGCTGAAGGCTTGCGAGGAGCGCCCGATGCCCGCTACTACCGTTGTGGTGAAGAAGAACCTGCTGCAGCCCATCGTCATCTTCGGTCAGGGCAAGAGCACCATTGATGCTGCCCAGTATGCCAGCGTAGAGATGGTAGCCAAGTACATGCGCAACCACCCCGAGGCCAAGGTGCTCATCAAGGGTTATGCTTCGCCCGAGGGTGACCCCGAAAAGAACATGAAGCTCTCGCTGGCTCGTGCCGAGTCGGTTCGTACCGCTCTCATCAACCGCTACAAGATTGCTGCAAGCCGCCTCACTACCGAGGGTATGGGCGCTACCAGCGAACTGTCGGAAGAGAACGACTTCAACCGCGTAGCCATGTTCTTCGACACTACTGTTGAGTAACATCATTTTTCCAATAAGTTAATGTTTTCGCCATCTCCGGAGCCTCTGGAGGTGGCGATTTCCTGTTAAATAAGGGTCTTTTAGCAATAAAAACGCAGAAAAACTTTCATAATTCGGAAAATATTCGTAACTTGCGCCGCTTTATAAAGTAAAAACCTAAGACTACATGAGACTGCGTCTCCGTTTGAAGCGACTATTGATGGTCGTAACCGTCATGCTGATGTGCTGCACTCCCGCCAGGAGTCAGCAGTTGCAGGCTGCCCTCTCGCACTATTCTGCCGACGAGGGAATGACCAGCAATACCATTAGCGATATTATTATTGACGGCTACGGCTACATCTGGATTGCCTCGTGGAACGGACTGTCGCGCTTTGACGGGTTCAACTTCTTCAACTACACTACGGGCAACACCAGCGGCATACCCCTGCTGCATAACCGCATCAAAGACCTTTATACCGACAAGGCGCAGAACGTCTGGCTGCGCATGTACGACGGGCGCGTCTTTGTGCTCAACCGCCATACCGACACCATTATGAATCCGCTGAAGGGCATCGAGGGCTACGAGGACTTCAAGACCAAGTACCCCATGATGGTCAGCTCGGATGGTGACGTCTATGCCATCATCGACGGAAAGGGCATCTACAAGATGCGACTGGAAAACAACACGGTGAAGACCGAGTTCATCAATACCGGAAACTTCAGGCCGCACGTCATGACCGAGGGGTACAAGGGAGCCATCTGGGTAGGTACCGACCGGGGCGTCTGCCACCTCTTCCAGTCGAACAACACGCTGGAGAGTGACGTCATGCTGAAGGACGAGAACATCAGCTGCATGCACTCCAACGGTCACGAAATAGCCATTGGCACCAAGTCAGGCAAGCTCTTTCTGTATGCACCCGGACAAGAGCCGCGACAGGTGGGCAGCGCCAATGCCCCCATTTCCAGCATCTTCCTCGACAGCCAGAAGCTCATCTGGTTCTCTGAGGACGTTCAGGGCATTTCGCGGCTGAACACCACTACGGGCAACATCAAGAGCTTTACGCAGAACGTCCTGGTTCCGCAGTTCGATGTCAAGGGTGCCACCATCAAGGAAACCAACGGCACGGTCTGGATGATGATGAATCACGGCGGCTTCGGCTACTATAACCGTGAGGCTGACGAGGTGGAGTACTTCCATAACGACCCGTCGAACACATGGAACCTGTCTAACACCGTGCATGCCTTTGTGCCCCTACCCGAAGGCGTTATCTGGGAATCGACCAGCAGACAGGGACTGGAGAAACTGGAGATACTGAAAAACACCATCGAACGCCGCCGGCTCTTCGAGCAAGGAAAGGGATTTACCAACGAGATTCGCGCCATCTACTATGACAAGAAGCGCAAGAAGCTGCTCATTGGCAACAAGGACCATGCGCTCGCCATATTCCATGCCGACGGCAGCCGTACTGACATCAGGGACGACGGCAACGGCCACCGGTTAGGGCGCATCTACGGCATTAACCAGGACCACGCAGGCAACTACTGGCTGAGCTGCAAGGGCGACGGCGTCATCAAGATGACCCCTACGGACAACAGCTACAGTTTTACGTTCTTCAGAAATCAGCCCGGCAACCCCAACAGCCTGAGTAACAACAATGCCTACTATACCGTCGAGGACCCCGAGGGCAACATCTGGGTGGGCACCTACGGCGGCGGCATCAACATCATTATTCCTCAGCCCAACGGCACCTATCGCATTCTGAACAACAAGAACGGACTGACCAAATATCCGCAGGACACCCATCAGAACATCCGAACCATTGCGCTCGACAAGCTGGGCAACGTCTGGGCTGGCAGTACCGACGGAATCATCACCATGTCGCTCAGGCAGAACAAGTTCGCCATCGACATACTGAAGAACGGCAAGGACCACCACTACATGATAGGCAGCAACGACGTGGTCTGCATGGTGTGCGATGCTGACAGCTCCATGTGGATAGGAACCAACGGCGGCGGACTGAGCCACACCATAGGACGCGACGACGAGGGCAACTGGATGTTCGAGAACTTCAGCTCGAAGGACGGACTGCCCTCTGACGAGCTGAAGAGCCTGACACTCGACTCCAAGGGGCACGTCTGGTTTGCGACGGACCGCGTAATCTGCTCGTTCGACAAGGACCGACACCTGCTGGGCACCTTCACCATTCAGGACGGCGTTGACAACACAACCTGCTCAGAGTGCGGAGCCTACACCATGCCGAACGACGACATATTCTTCGGAACGGTGGACGGCTACTACTACATTGACCACAGGAAGCTGACCTCTACCCACGGCTCGCTGCTCAAGCTGCAAATAACTGACTTCTTCCTGAACGACGCCATCTGTACCCCGCGCAATTCCGACAGCTTCAGCTACTACGTGCCCGACAGTACTTACGTCAAACTGCCAAACCACAGCGACAACTTCGCCTTCCGCTTCTGCTCGCTCAACTATCAGCTGCAGCACCGCGTGCACTACCAGTTCATGCTGGAAGGCTACGACCAGGAATGGCGTAATGCCGACAAATCGCGCATGGCCTTCTATAACCACCTGCCCGCCGGAACCTACCAGTTCAAGGTGAAGGCATTCCTGCTCGAATCGCCCGACAAGTTCGACCTGCGCACCATTACCGTTGAAGTGCCGCCACACGTACTGCTCTCCACTACCGCCATCAGCATCTACCTGCTCCTCATTGCCGCCATCGTGCTCTTTGCACTCTTCTGGTATCATCGTCAGAAGAAAGAAAGAGAGAGAGCAGGAGGCCACGACGATGACAAAGCGTTCCTGCAGAAACAGCTCGCCTGGCTCGAAGCCAACTACACCAATACGGAACTGACGTACGACGACCTCATTGCCCAGTCAACACTTGGCAAGGCTGCTTACTTCAACCGGCTGGAGTCGCTGACAGGGTTGTCGCCAAAAGATTTTATTACTGACTTCCGTCTGAAGAAGGCGTTACAGATCATCAACAGGAACCCCAATCTGTCGGTTCCCGACGTCGCCCTACAGGTAGGATTCGCAGACCCCATCTATTTCACCCGCGCCTTCAAGCAGAAGAAAGGCCTCTCCCCCATCAAGTATAAAGAGGAACTGAAGGGCAAAACGCATCAAGCCCAACAGGCATAACGTTAAAAAATAACAAGCGGCAGCAAATTCTTCATTCTTCATTCTTCATTCTTCATTTTTCTTTGTATCTTTGCATCCAGAAAGAAACAGGTCGTATCGGTTCGATCGGGATACTCATCAAATTAAATCGAAAACCGGGCTCACTTCTCTGGCCAATGGCGGGCCACATGCCGCAAGGCAGCTTTATTGCCGGTGGATTACAAAGGCAGAGGACACCCAAATCTTAGCAATAGGAGTTTTCATCACATCACCGGTACGACCCTTTTTTTATAAATCGAAACTCAGTAAAAATCAGTAAATCTCACTATGTTTTCCGGAATCATCGAAGAATTTGCAACCGTTACCGCTATCAAGCACGACCGCGAGAATATTGACTTCACGCTCACCTGTTCGTTCGTTGACGAGCTGAAGATTGACCAGAGTGTTGCACACAACGGCGTCTGCCTGACCGTAGTAGATATCTCAACACCAGACACCTACACCGTTACGGCCATGAAGGAAACCCTCGACCGCACCAACCTCGGACTGCTGCGCGTGGGCGACAAGGTGAACGTAGAGCGCTCCATGCTCATGAACGGACGATTAGACGGCCACATCGTACAGGGACACGTTGACCAGACAGCCCGCTGCACAGCCGTTGAAGATGCTGACGGCAGCAAGTACTTCACCTTCGAGTATCCCGAGAACCGCGAAATGGCACGACGTGGTTACTTCACCGTCGATAAGGGTTCCGTAACGGTCAACGGCGTATCGCTCACCGTCTGCAATCCCACCAGCAACTCCTTCCAGGTGGCCATCATCCCCTACACCTTCGAGCACACCAACTTCTGCGACATCAAGGTAGGCTCCGTCGTCAACCTCGAGTTCGACATCCTCGGCAAATACATCGTCCGGCTGCAACAGCTGTAAAATCCTACACTCCAGAAAATCGTCCAACGAAAGCTGTATCAGTTGGGCTACGGTCGGTTGCCAATGGGAAAGTGCTCCTTCTCATAGTCTATAACTACATCCGACATCATTGTCAACTCCACAGCATTGCGGTCGTTGGCAGGCGTGTTGTCATCTACCATCGGCAACAGTTCCTCAATCCGTGCCAGTGCGAATTCATATTGTTCTTTTGTAATCTTTGCCATATTCGTACCTCCTTTATATTATATCGTTGAAACGTCTATCTTATCGTATTCACTATGCGTACCCACAAATCGGATGAAAATATGTCCGATTGTGAATTTCACGACCACCACAAGTCGATATTTGTTGCCCCTGATGTCAAAGACCTCATACCGAGTGCAAAATTACATAATTATTTTGAATTTCAAAAGAAAACTAATAATTTGATAATGATACCGTTTTAAACCGTTTACGTAAGTTTTTCAAGTTTTTCCGTTAAACTTTTGGTCAGTTCATTAATTCTTTTTACCTTTGCAAAGGAGTTTGTGCGCTCCGTGCCCTTTTAGGGCATTGCGAGCGGCAAGGGCTGGAGAGCCCATCGCTCCTAACATATTGAAAATGAAGCGTTGTGCTTCTGTCTTGTGTTCTGAAACCTGAGAAATTTCAAACTATAATCAAGACGGAATGTAACAATGGTTCACGCGTAAGCGTGGGTCTGTTATATCTGTATCTTATTTATAGTGGGTTTTCTCAGGACCTCAGAACAGGGATGTGGAGCATTTCAGTTCCACGCTTCTCACGTATAATAATTAATAAGGTTCGCGCGAGGGACGGTGAGGGCCACGGAAAAAGCTAAATGTTCGGCAGAGCGAATAGTTTTGGAAAGTATTCATCGAGAAATATTTCACACAGGGAAGGTTTTCCTTGTGAAGTAGCTAATTCCCTCAAAAGAGAAATCAAACAACAATAATAACTTAAAAACAAATGATTATGGGAAAAAAGTATTATGATTCTCCTCAATTGGAGATTGTGAACATTCAGATTGGTCAACATTTGCTTGACGCGTCACCTGTTGAAGAATTGGGCAGGGGTAGTGGAACAAAGAAAGGTGATGATTCTGATGCCTCCCTCTTTTTTGACAATGGTGGTAATAGCGAGAACTGGTAAAGAATTATATTAACAATTTAAAGCAAAACAAAATGAAACATTTAGGATTACTAAAACAATTTCTTCTGCTATTCGCCCTGATAGTAGAAAGTACTAGTGTATGGGGGCAGAACACTGTGACTTTCGTAGCCGGAACTGATACTAGTGAAGGAACAAGTATCACCAAAGGAGGTATAACGGTTTCTTTCTCTGAAGGTTCATTCAACAGAGCTGATAATTATCGGTGCTATTCTGGTGCTTCGATGACTATATCATCTACCGTTGGAAACATGACACAAATTGACTTCGAGGCAACGAGCAGTAACCCGATGACTAAGTTCAGCGGTAATCCAGATGTAGGCGCGTGGACAGACACTAGTACAAAAGTTCAATGGACAGGTAATTCTACAGAAATTAACTTTGGGAAAACTAGTGGACAAACACGTATTACCAAAATAACGGTCACATATACTCCATCTGGTGATACTCCAACTCCAGTTACTCATAATGTTACTCTTCCCGTCGAAAATGAGTTTGGTTCTTATACAATGGATGCAACAAATCCTGTAACAGTTGGCACAGAGGTTAATCTGACTTATACTCCTGCTACTGGTTATGAGAACTATGAGGCTGCATGGAGTATCAACGGTACAGCAATAGCCGGCAATAAGTTTACTATGCCTGATGAGGATGTGACGGTTACAGTTGCTGTAGCAGAAGTCGCAGATTATGTCACTCTGCCATTTGAATGGAATGGTGGTACAAGTGCCCAATTACAAGCTGTTCAAGGTATAACAGCAAGTGGCTTGGGTACTGACTATGCAGATTCCAATGCCCCTTATCGTGTAAAGCTTGATAATACAGGTGACTATATCCAGATAAAGACCGCCAGTCAGCCAGGCAAAGTGACCATTGGCGTTAAGATGATAGGGGGAGGAAGTGCTTCTTCGATAAAAGTTCAAGGTTCTGCAGATGGCACAAACTTTACTGACGTTGAAACTTTGTCAATCAATGGTTCTCAGAATGACGTGTTGACACTTGTTACTAAAAATAGTTTCGCGGCAACAGACAGATATGTGCGTCTCTTATTCACCAAAGGTTCCAATGTTGGTGTAGGTCCTATCAAGATTGAAATACCTTCTACCGACCCAGAAATTGTTGCTGCTGAAACTGTTAGTCTGGCTGCTGATGCCACTTCAGGTGAAATTGCCTACACTATTGTCAATCCCATTAGTGGTACCAACTTAGAAGCTACTTCAGAAGCAAATTGGATTTCTAACATATCCGTAGAACCAGAAAAGGTTTCCTTCACCACTACAGCTAATACTACTGGTGCTGAACGTTCAGCAACTATCACCCTTACCTATGGCTCGGTGATCAAGAATATTACTGTTACTCAGGCTAAGCCTGTAGTAATGGTTAATTATACCCTCGCAACAGCTGTCGTTCCTGGAAAACATTATATCATTACCAGTGGGAAAGATGGTGAAATCTTGGCTCTTGGAAAACAAGCAACCAACTACAACTATCGTGAGCAAGTTTCTGTAACTGCAGCAAATGGTTCACTAAGTGTTGAAGATAATGCTGGAGTATCAGAGTTCCTCATTAATGTTGACAATGCTACAGGTTTCTATACGCTCTACGATGTTGCAGAAGAAAAATACTTATTTGCAAATAGTAATTCCAGCAACAATATAAATGTAGAGGATCAATTAGACAATAAAAATAACGGCGTATGGGCAATTGAGATTTCTTCTGATGGTGTTGCTACCATTAAAGCTCAAGGTGCCAATGAGCGCAACTGGATTCGTTATAATAGTGGCAGTTCCCGTTTCTCTTGCTATGGAGAAACTAATTCGATGGCAGATGTCTATCTTTTCGAAAGAGATAATGACGATAGCCCTGTTCAAACTACTATTACTGTTTCCCCGGCTACAGATAAGACATATACCACCTTCTGCCGTGCAATTGACCTTGACTTCACAAACGTTTCGGGTATAGAGGCTTATGTCGTTTCTGGTCTTACAGAATCTTCTGCATCCATCAAAAAGGTTAATAAGGTTCCTGCAGGCGAAGGAATTATACTAAAGAGAACTGGTACAGATGAGTCGTTTGATATTCCGTTTGCAGAGTCTGCTGAACCTATTGCAAAGAATTACATGGTTGGCGTGACGAAAGAAAAAGACATGACAAACGTCACAAATGCCTACATTCTGAGTGGTGGTTTGTTCTACGAGTGTAGCGGTGGCAAACTGGCTGCAGGTAAGGCTTATCTGAATGATAAGGATGGAGTCTGGGCAGCAGCAGCTGGAGCTCCTTCCTTCTCTATCATTGTTGATGGTGAGACCACTGGTATCGAGAACGTGAAGGGTGAAGCTATTACCAACTCCCAGTACTATACGCTGGATGGTCGCCGAGTTGCAGCCCCCACAAAGGGTATCTACATCGTAAATGGTAAGAAAGTCGTTGTAAAATAACCAAGAAAGGGACAACGATATGAAGAAAAACTATATGACTCCAGATATGGAGATTGTAAATATTCAGACTGGTCAGTTCCTGCTTGACGGCTCTATCAATAGAGGCAGCGGAACTAAAAGCGCTAAGGATTCAGATGCCTCATACTATTACGACGAAGACGACGAGGATGAAGAAGACTGGTAATAATAGGCCGTTGGCTTTTGCCAACGGCCAAAGCAAGAATAAATTGGCGATTCACGTCATAAATCCTGTGACGTGATTCAATGTTGCGAAGAAATACGCCGTGAGGCGGATGTTAGTAAATTTTGTTTTAATTAGTTCCGCTCTGATTGCGGGATTATTATTAGTTAAAGTAATAATTAGTTTTGTTGCCGCTGGCCCGAGAGGGTCGGCGGTTTTCACTATACTGTAATTAAAAGAAGTTACAACCCTGCTACTTTGAGGCCATATCGTGCTACTTTCTGAGTAACTGCGGACGCATCTACTGCGTATATGACCTGATTTTCTCCAGCATCTTGTCGCACCATGCTTTAGAGCCTGGCTTCTGGTAGCGATGATTGCCTGTGGCTGACGGTGTGAAACTGGTTCCGATTTTAGAGGTGAGGCTGACGATGCCGCGCTCAGAAAGTGAGAACATAGCGTCGCCCTCTACAGCCTGGATCAGGGTCATCGGATCCCACATCCTCTGTCCCGTGTCGCAGTTGTAGTTCATATAGACCTGCTTAATGGGATGAATGTCTGTCCTGCTGATGTCGCTGATTACGGTTTCGGGCTTGTACTCAATCTCGTTGCCCACCTCCATGGGTGAGAATACTGCATCGACATCGCGAGGCCACAGCTCAAAGAATTTCTTCGCAAATTCCGGAGCCTGAAGGAAATTATATTCGGGCTCCTCGGAGGATGTGAATATACCGGCCATGAGGTAGAGGCATTTCACCTTCTGACGTACCAATTCCACACCCGATAGCGGCGAGAGGTCGTCGGGTTCCGAAGCCAGCAGCTGAGTCAGGCAAGAAACAAAGCCCAAAGAGCAGATGCTCACCGAATGGTCGGGCTGTGAGGCCAGCAACTGCCGGTAGAGTTTCCATCCGTCGGGTAGTGTGGAATAGTCACTGACGGTCTGCTTAAACATAGGTTCGCCTTTGCCGGTCGTTAACTTATAGAGATTCCTGTAGTCGATAAACACACGTGGGGTCTTGATGCCGTTGCGCTCCAGTCCGATGGGAACATTGGCATGACCGAAGTAAGTATTCATCACGTCTGCCAGAGCTGCATAGTCTTCCCCCTCGCGGTCCACCACTATGCCGAGCAGCTTGCAGCGGCCTTCGTCTTCATAGCGATAAGCCATCTCTATGGTGAAGAGGTCATCGGTAGAGGAACCGATATCCGTGTCAAGTATCACCAGTGGCACACCCTTGTATTCTTTTTGTTCTGACTGTGCAGGGTTATCCTCATTGTCTGTGGTACAAGAGGAGAGTAAAGATGAGCCGCAAATAAGGATGGCGACCATCATCCATTTCACAATTCTTTTCATTATCATTCTTATATAACGACTTCCAAGCGGCTACAAAAATACAAATTAAATTTGTATATCGCGTTCAGAAACAGAAAAAAGTAACAAAAAGTATGGGAAGATGCTGGGAAATAGCCAGGAAATATGCCAATGTTTAGGATAAAGAGAGCGACTTTAGAACGGGAAGTGGCCGAGTTTAAGGTACAAAGGTGCCGAGTTGAGGGTGTAAAGGTGCCGACTTCGGGGTGCAAAGGTGCCGAGTTCAGAAACTGCAGCGGGCGGTGCACTTGATTGCACCGCCCGCCGCAATTGATTGTACCGCCCGCTCAAGTTAAGTTGACCGCCCGCTCAACTCCCCTTTCTGTCCGTGTTGCTAAAACTTCAGCAAACGGAATAGCTGTGACGGGCTAACGGAACGTCAATGCAAAGATACAAAATTTTCTTGACAAATGCAAGGAAAACGGCAAGAATTTTCGTTACAAAAAGATACAAAAAGAGAGGCTCACCTTTTCAGATGAACCTCTTTTGGTAGTCGGTAAGGGAATCGAACCCTTATGCCAAGATTGAGAATCTTGTATCCTAACCGTTAGATGAACCGACCGAGTTAGCGAGTGCCATCAAACTTGTTTGAATGGCCGAGTCTCGATGGAGGAAGAGCGAAGCTCAACCGACCAGTTAGTGCATTTTTAATGTCGAGCGGAAGCTGGGGGATTCGAACCCCCGGTACGGTAACCCGCACGGCAGTTTAGCAAACTGCTGGTTTCAGCCACTCACCCAAACTTCCTTACCCGGTATGTTACCGTAGCATCTTCTCTCAAATGCGGTGCAAAGGTAATGCTTTTCTTTGAGTCCTGCAAATTTTTTGTGAGATATTTTTCAAAAAACTTCAAAAAAAGGGGTGAACGAGAACGTCCACCCCTTCTGTTTATTACAAATTCAGGCTCTTCTTGATGGCCTCAATCTTCTCTTCGGCACCCTTCATGCAACGCTCGTAGCAGCCGGCGCACTTGAAGGTCGGGTCTTTCACCTCGGTATAGAACTTAATCTTCGGCTCGGTGCCGCTGGGACGTACGCTAACCTTAGTGCCATCCTCGCAGAACCACTGCAGCACATTGCTGGTAGCAGGCATGTTCAGTTTCTCTACCCTGCCGTCGGCATACTTGGCCTCGAGGGTCTGGTAGTCTTTCCAGAGGCAGACCTTAGAACCGCCCAGCTCCGTGGGAGGATTGTTGCGGAAGTCGGTCATCATCTGCTTGATCTCGTCGGCACCCGTCTTACCCGGACGTACAACGTTGATGGTCACCTCGCGTGAGAAGCCGTACTCGGCGTAGATGTTCATGAGCAGGTCGTAGAGCGTCATACCGTTGTCGCGTGCCCAGGCAGCAATCTCGCAGATAAGGCAGATGCTGGCGGGGGAGTCCTTGTCGCGAACCTTGTCGAACGGCAGGAATCCGAAGCTTTCCTCACCGCCGCCAATGTACTTCTTCTTGCCTTCAGAGATACGGATCTCGTTGGCAATCCACTTAAAGCCTGTGTAGCAGTCGCGCAGCTCAACGCCGTTCTTCTTGGCAATCTCGGCAATTACCTCGGTGGTCACGATGGTCTTTACGAGGAACTCGTTGCCCTTCAGCTGGCCAAGCTTCTTCTTATTGGCGATGATGTACCAAGAGAACATCATGCAGGTCTGGTTTCCGTTCAGTATCTCCCACTCGCCCTTAGCGTTACGGCAGACGATGGCCAGACGGTCAGCGTCGGGGTCAGAAGCAATGACGAGGTCGGCATTCAGGCGTGTGCCGAGCTTCATGCCCAGCGTCATGGCCTCGGCATTCTCGGGATTGGGGCTGACGACAGTCGGGAAGTTTCCATCGATGACCATCTGCTCGGGAACGACGTGGATGTTCTGGAAGCCCCAAGAGCGCAATGCCTCAGGAATGATGACGCGGCCTGTACCGTGCATGGGTGAATAGACGATGTTGAGGTCCTTCTGACGCAGAATAACGTCCTGGTCAACCATAGCCTCCTTGACAGCCTGCAGGTAGTCCCAGTCCATTTCGCCGCCGATGATGTCGATGAGCTCCTTGTTGCCCTCGAACTTCACGTCGCCAATCTTCACCTTGTTCACTTCGTCAATGATGCCTGTGTCGTGCGGGCTGAGCACCTGAGCACCGTCGTCCCAGTATGCCTTGTAGCCGTTGTACTCGCGGGGGTTGTGAGAAGCGGTTACGTTCACACCAGCCTGACAGCCGAGCTGACGAATGGCGAACGAAATCTCAGGTGTAGGACGGAGGCTCTCGAAGAGATAGACCTTGATGCCGTTAGCTGAGAAGATGTCGGCTACGGACTCTGCAAACATACGACCGTTATTACGGCAGTCGTGACCAACGACGACAGAGCATTGCTTACCGGGAAATGCCTTGAGGATGTAGTTGGCGAAACCCTGCGTAGCCATACCCACGATGTACTTGTTCATGCGGTTCGTACCGGCACCCATGATACCGCGGAGTCCACCAGTACCAAATTCCAAGTCGCGATAGAAAGCATCGATAAGGTCAGTCTTGTCGGGGTTGTCCAACATGGCCTGTACTTCTTTGCGTGTCTCCTCGTCAAAGGCCGGAGTGAGCCATTCTTTTGCCCGTGCCTCGCACTGAGCAATGAGCTGAGCGTTATTTTCCATAATAAATTTGATAAGTTTTAGATTTTACCTTTGTAATATTTCTACAAAGATACTAATTATTATGGAAAACCATGTGAGCCTTCCAGTAATTTTTTATTTTTTTAATTATTCAACAGCTTAATCCTTCAACAGCTTGTCAATTTCGTCAAACTGCTTTCCCATGTTCAGGTTCAGGTAGATGTTGTAAAGAGCGGGCGCCCACTTGGCTTTCTGGGCGGGTGCCAGCTTACGGTAACGCTCCATGTAAGGACGGGCCTGCTGGTAGAGTTCAGTTATGGCTTTCCGGTTTGCCCGCACGTTCCGCTCAAGGGGAATAATCTGGTTAAGCAATGCCGTAGCAGCATTAAAATAAGGTTCGGGCAGACTGTTGTTGATGCCTATAAGCTGCTGGCTCACCTCTAAGCTCTCAACGTTACGCCCCATGTTGAGCAGGGCCGTTGACTTGCCGAAGAGGAACAGTTCGCTGTAGGGATTCTCCTCGAGGGCAGCATCAGTCAGTTTGAGGGCAGCCTCGTACTGGTCTGTCCTGCTGTAAAAGTCCATCAGCCGAGGGTAGAAATAAGGGTGCTCGGCGTTAATAGAAAATCCCTCCATCAGGGTATTGTGGTAGCCCTCATCGTCGCCCGTCATTCGGTAGGCTTCAGCCACATACTGCAGGGTAAACTCAATTCTCGAAGTATCGTTCTTGGCCAGTTCGGCATAACGGAGTATGTGCTCAGGCTGTCTCTCGCGGAAGCCGGTATAGGTAGCCCAATAAGCGACCTCAGCCATCAGCGTGTCGCGTTCATCGTAGTGATAGTCAGTAAACAAGGGCTGGCGGGCACAGTCAAGGTAGGCATTGAAGAAGCTGAATGCTTCTTCCACAGTATTGTGGGCCAGGAAGAAGCGTCCGCCCAGATAGAGGTTTCGACGAATGGCATCGAGCTCGCGGGAGTGGTCACGCCGATAGTCAGGACGCACCCTACCCTTCTTGTCAGGACGGGCATCGATGGAGTCGAAACGTTCGCAGATGTCAAACATCCGCTTGGTGAGGTTGAAGAGTGAGGCCGTGTCGTACTGCTGACGCAGGTATAGCTTTTCGTTGCCAGCCTCGTACTGTCTGCGTACGGCGGTATAGAGCAGCACGTGAATCTTGGGATTGAGCATGTTGGCCGAGTCAGCCGCCAGAAGGTCGGCCATCAGCTTCTCTGCCTTGTCCAGGTTCTTGCCGCTCTTGATATAAGACCGTGCTTGAGCGATCTCTTTCTTTTGAGCCCTCAAGCACGGTGTGTTGAATAATAAGAGAAGCGTAACTAATAAAGTTAAGTTTCGCATTCGTTACTATTAAAGATTTTCTATTTCCTTGTATTTCTCCTCTTCGCCGAGGTTGTAATAGATGTTACGGAGCAATGCAGCCCAGCGTACAGTCTTCTGATCGGGGTCGAGCTGGCGGGCCTTCTCGAAGTCAACCTTGGCATCGCTCAGCATCTCCTTCAGCTTGGCATCGTCAGCAGGCGACATAGCACCCGTGTTCTTATTAGCGTGAGTGTCCTGGAACTCGCCGGCCATCGTCATCTTGCAGACGGCACGGTTGAAGACAATCTGCAGGAAGCTGGGGTGTGACTCGGGCACAGTGCTAAAGGCCTCGATAGCCTCAGGGAACTTCTTGTCGTTCATGGCAATCATGCCTTTATAGACACGTGCCAGCACGTCACCAGAGTTAGCAGCCAGACGGCTGTCGCAAAGCTGAGTGAGCTCGGCAGTCATGTTCTGTGACAGCAGGGCGTCGCCGTAAGAACCGAACACCTTCTCGTTAGTGGGGTACTTAACCATCAGTTCCTTCATGTCGTTCAGGTACTTGGCTGAGTCGGCAGCAGTCTTCTGACTGCGGTTCATGGCGTAGAGCTTGAAGTCGAAGGCACCGTCGCGAATCTCGGCGCTGGTGTCGTTCAGAGCCTCGTCAAGAACAGCCGTAGCAGCAGCATAGTCCTCGTTCAGAATGGCACAACGTCCGGCATAGTAAGAAGCCAGACCCAGGTTAGCGTCGTTCTTTACGATGTCAGAACCGGCAAAGAGCGAGCTCTTGGCGCTGTTCAGGTACATGCTGAAGAAGTCGTAACCCTTCTTGTGGTCCTGCTTGTTGGTATATTCCACACCACCGTTGATGACTGCAATACGAGCCGAGTTCAGACGGTCGAGGTTCTTGTCGTGGAAACGGGGCTTCACCTTACCCTTTGCGTTAGGCAGCTGGTCGTACTTATCACACTCCATACCATTTACCAGCGCGTTGTAGGCATTGGTGTACATCACTTCGGCATCATACTCCTGCTGAATCATTCGCTTGGTGTCCTGAGCGTTGAATGCGTCCATAGCCAGTTCTACAAGTTTGTTGTAGGCCTCTGCTTTCTCAGCATTGTCAGCCAGTTGATTGAGATTAGCCTTCAGCAGTTGCTCTGCGTCAGCATAGGTTTTAGCTTTCAAGATGGCCTTCAGGGCATCTGAGTCACCGGCAAAAGCCGTAGCGCTTGCTACGAACATGATTGCCATCATCATTAACTTTTTCATAAGCTTTTAATTGATTGGTTTGACATTATTTCTTTTGTTTGACTTATTATCTTGAGAAAAGTTTAATTCTCAGGGGTCTCTGCGGGTTCTATGGGCTCAGTAGGCTCCAAGCTCTCTGTGGCATCAGAAATCTCGGTGATTTCATCCTCGTCATCCTGCGACGTAGCCACCTTGCAGACGCTGGCGATGACATCGTTCTTCTTCGTCAGGTTGATGAGGCGTACACCCTGCGTGGCACGTCCCATTGTGCGAACGTCAGCCACCTTCAGGCGAATCAGAATGCCGCTCTTGTTGATAATCATGAGGTCGTTCTCGTCGGTCACCACCTTGATAGCCACCAGTCGGCCGGTCTTCTCAGTAATAGCCAGCGTCTTCACGCCCTTGGTGCCGCGGGCTGTCTTGCGGTAGTCCTCAATGTCGGTACGCTTGCCGTAGCCGTTCTCGCTGACCACCATGATGGTCTCCTGCTGCGGGTCGTTGACGCAGACCATGCCCACCACCTCGTCGTCGCCGCCATCGAGTCGCATGCCGATAACGCCGGTAGAGACGCGGCCCATGGAGCGTATCTGGTCTTCGTTGAAGCGGACGGCACGTCCGTTACGGTTGGCCATGAGAATTTCGTTTTTGCCATTGGTCAGCCGAACGCCTACCACCTGGTCGCCCTCGTTGATGTTGATGGCTATCACACCATTGGTACGCGGACGTGAGTAAGCCTCTAAGCAAGTCTTCTTGACAATACCTCTCTTCGTGGCAAAAACTACAAAGTGAGAGTTCAGGAACTCCTCGTCGTTGAAGTTCTTGATGCGCAGCACGGCATTAATAGAGTCGTCCGGCTCAATGTTGAGCAGGTTCTGAATGGCACGTCCCTTCGAGTTCTTGTCGCCCTCAGGAATCTCGTAGCACTTCTGCCAGTAGCAGCGTCCCTTCTGGGTAAAGAAGAGCAACGTGTTGTGCATGGTGGCTGGATAGATGTATTCCGTGAAGTCGTTGTCGCGATGACGGGCGGCCTTGGCTCCTACGCCTCCCCTGCCCTGTTCGTGGAACTCGCTGAGCGGCGTGCGCTTAATGTAGCCCATGTGGCTGATGGTAATCACAACGGGATCGTCTGGATAGAAGTCCTCGGCGTTGAACTCATGGTCGAAGGGAATGATTTCGGTCTTGCGCTCGTCGCCATACTGGTCCTTCACTTCCTGCAGTTCCTGCTTCATCACCTCCTTGCAACGCTCGGGGTTATCGAGGATTTCCTGCAAGTCGGCAATAAGCTTCATCAGGTCGTCGTACTCCTGGTGCAGCTGGTCAACACGCAGACCGGTCAGCTGACTCAGGCGCATGTCAACGATAGCCTTCGACTGCAGCTCATCCAGTTCGAAACGCTTCTCCAAGTTACGCTGGGCGTCGCTGGGCGTTGCGCTGTTACGAATGATGTGTACCACCTCGTCAATGTTGTTGACGGCGATAATCAAGCCCTCTAAGATATGGGCACGCTCCTGAGCTTTCCGAAGGTCGTATTGCGTACGGCGGATGGTTACGTCATGGCGATGCTCCACGAAGTACTTGACGCACTCCTTCAGCGTGAGCAGGCGGGGACGACCCTTTACAAGCGCGATGCTATTAACTGAGAATGAGCTCTGTAGAGCCGTCATCTTGAAGAGTTTATTCAAGAGGACATTAGCATTGGCATCGCGCTTTACATCAACGACGATACGCATGCCCTGACGACCTGACTCATCGTTCACGTTGGCCACGCCCTCAATCTTATGCTGGTTGGCCAAGTCGGCAATGTAGGCCACGAGGTCAGCCTTGTTCACGCCATAGGGAATCTCGGTCACCACAATCTTATCGTGGGTGTCGCCACTCTCAATCTCGGCCTTGGCACGCATCACAATGCGGCCTCGTCCTGTCTCGTAGGCATCCTTGACACCCTGCAGTCCGTAGATATAGGCACCTGTTGGGAAGTCAGGTCCGGGAATGTAGTGCATCAGCCCTTCGGTATCAATGTCAGGATTGTCGATGTAGGCGCAGCAGCCGTCGATGACCTCACCCAGGTTATGGGTAGGCATGTTGGTAGCCATACCTACAGCGATACCGTTACCGCCGTTTACCAACAGATTAGGAATCTTAGTGGGCATGACGGTAGGCTCGGTAAGCGAGTCGTCGAAGTTGTTCATCATATCGACGGTATCCTTTTCCAGGTCGTCCATGATGTGCTCGCCCATCTTCGAGAGTCTGCACTCCGTGTAACGCATGGCAGCTGGTGAGTCACCATCGACGCTACCAAAGTTACCCTGACCATCGACCAGCGTATAACGTAGGTTCCAGTCCTGGGCCATACGAACCAAAGCACCATAGACTGAAGAGTCTCCATGAGGGTGATACTTACCAAGCACCTCACCAACTACGCGCGCGCATTTTTTATAAGGTTGGGTTGATACGTTGTTAATGTTTTTCATACCGAAGAGTATTCGGCGATGTACGGGTTTGAAACCATCACGAACATCAGGAAGGGCACGAGCCACGATAACGGACATCGAATAGTCGATGTACGACGACTTCATCTCTTCCTCAATGTTGATTTTAATGATTCTGTCGTTGTCGAATGTCTGATCCATCTTGTTTATTTACGATTTGACTATTTACTATTTCAATTTATTGACTGTTAACTATTCGGATTTTCGCGAATTTTGCGTTTAAAGGCATTTTTAAGCCCGCTGACGCGTTTTCCAAAACTTTGCAAAGGTACATGATTATTTCAAAACGACAAAATCTTTTAGGGGTTTTTAGGCTAATGGATGTTAAAAAACGGCTTTTACCTGATCACAAATCTGCTGCATACCCTTCACATTGGGGTGACCACATTGTTTGTCGATGTCGTGCAGCCTGATAACCGGCACCTCATAACGGCTGCAGACGGTAAGTACCGACTCGTTGATGTCTTCTGAAAGAATATCGTTCAGTATGAAATATATCTTCACGTTGGGATAATGGTCAATGAGATGCTCCATCAGGTAAGCCATAGCCGGACGGAAGCTGTAAAGGTCCTCCTTCGTCCAGCCGCTCCACTTGTATTCGCCTATAGGGGCATGAGCCCATTCGTCGTTAGTGGCTCCAAAGACGAGAATAATGTCAGGTGAGCCCAGATACAGCAGCCGGGTACAGAAGGAGCGGTCGCTATAATCGGCTTTGTCATAGCCCGTATGGCAGATGGTGGCTCCCGAGAAGGAGTTGTTGACACACAGCTTCATACCCGTTTCCTTAAGCAGCTGGTGCCACCACGTCTGGCGAACGGTACGCACGTCAGTACATTCCCACTCCTTTTCCCAGTACCATACGGCATTCGTGTCAGGCGTAAGATAACCTTCAAAGGTACTGTACGAGTCACCCAGTATGGAGACACGCAGGTCAGAGCGTTGAGCACAGGCGCTCAAAGTAAAGAACGCAACAGAAAGCAGGAGGAGAGCACGATGTTTCATGATTAGTTTGTTTAGCTATAGTTCAACAAAAAGGCCCATCAGACGAATCTAATGGGCTTACTCTTTGCGGTGCGTACGAGACTCGAACTCGTGACCTCCTGCGTGACAGGCAGGCATTCTAACCTACTGAACTAACGCACCTTTTTGCAATCCGCTGAAACACTTCCGAAGCGGTGCGTACGAGACTCGAACTCGTGACCTCCTGCGTGACAGGCAGGCATTCTAACCTACTGAACTAACGCACCTCGGTTCTGTGTTTTGCTTTTTGCGGATGCAAAGGTAGTTATATTTTTCGAATGTACAAAACTTTTTGGGAAAAATCTTAAAAAAAAGTTTGCATTAGTACTGCATCATGGTATTCTTTGCCCGTAGAAAGCCAGTCTTGAAGGGTATTCACGGCTTTAAAGCCTTCTTTTCTGAACAGTTCAAGAGCGGCTGTGTTTTCCATATCGACGATGACGTAGAGCTGGTGCAAGTGCAGTATCTGCTCCGCATAACGGCAAATTTCACGCACAGCAGCAGTAGCGTACCCCTGCCGGCGCTTCTCTTCTTCCACCACGATGCCTACTTCTGCCCGCAAATGGCGAGGGTCGAAGTTCACCAGGTCGATGATTCCCACCACCTGATGGCGGCTATCTTCTATCATCATGCGCAACTGACGATCGGAATAGATGTCACTACGCGTATTGGCTATGTACTCATGCAACACATAACGCGAATAAGGCACGTTGGTGGTCCCTACTCGCCAAAGCGCATCGTTGTTCTCTATGCGGTAGAGCATGTCGAGGTCGTCAGGCTCAAGTGCCCTGAGGTGTATCTGCGGCAGCTGTTTCATTTGTAAATATGCAGGAATGAGAGATAATGCTTGACAAAGAAGATGAGCATAGCCTTATAGAACGTGCGCACATAGCGAAAGCTGGTCTTCACGGTACTGCGTCCTTTGTAGTGGATGATATCAAGTGGCAAGTACCAGTTCTCGTAGCCATGACGCAGCAGCTGATAGCTCAGGTCGATGTCCTCGCCGTACATAAAGTAGTCCTCGTCCAGCAATCCGACCTCCTTGAGGGCAGTATGGCGCAGGAAGCAGAAGGCACCACTCACCACCTCGATGCGTCCCGGTTCGTCCCACGACAGCCAGCTCATATAGTAGCGACGACTATGACCGAAATATTTGGTAAGGGCAATCCAAGGTGTAGGCACAGCCCGGCGCGACTCAGGTGCAACAGTTCCGTCCTCATTGTGCATCCTTACGCCAATTGCCCCCGACCTGGGGTGAGCATCGGCAAAGGCGATACACTCCTTCAGCACGTTTTCGCTAATGATGGTATCAGGATTCAGCAGTAGCACATATTCGCCAGTTGCCTGACGAATGGCCACGTTGTTGGCTCTCGAGAAACCGAGGTTTGTCTTGCTCTCTATGTATTTCACCTCGGGGAACCGCTCGCGAAGATAGGCTACGGAACCGTCAGACGAAGCATTATCAACGACAAAAATCTCCAGGTCAATACCCTCGGCGGCAGCATAGACGCTCTTCAGGCAGTTCTCTACGTACTGCTTGACGTTATAGTTAACGATGACGACTGACAGCTTCATGCCTCTTTACCCTCCTCTTCTTTTGGTGCCGGTTCCTCCTCCACATCACCCAGACAGCGATCCATGCTCGGATAGACAAAGGGAAGGGTCAGCAGCAGGATGATGGCCATGTAACCATAGGTGGTCTGCATATACATATAATATAATAAGGTATTAAGCAGCATGGGCACTTCTATCATCAGCAGCCTCACGATGCCCCACTTACGCAACGCCTCTTCCTTTCGGGCTACGAGGTCAGCATGTACGCGCTTCATCTTGAACAAACGCAACGACAGCCAGATGGCCACCAGCGTCAATACCTCCATCGTGCATCGGCAGAGGAACTCCGCCTGCAAGTATTCCGTCCAAAGTCCTGTTGGCAGTACCTCGGTTTCAAACAGCACAGCCAGAAGAACCGATGTTGCCAGCAGACTCCAGAACAATACTGTCAATATGTTTCTAACTTGTCTCATATACTCATTCTTATTACTTTCAATTCTTCAACCATTAAACGGCGTTCGGTTCAGGATTGACCGCCCTAACGTCACCTCGTCGGCATACTCCAGCTCGTCGCCTACGGAAATGCCCCGGGCTATAATGCTCAGTTTCACGTTGTAAGCGGCCAGTTTGCGGAAGATGTAGAAGTTGGTAGTGTCACCTTCCATCGTAGGACTGAGCGCCAGTATCACCTCCTGCACGCCACCTTCAGCCACACGTTTTTCGAGCGAATCAATCTCCAGGTCGCTGGGGGCAATGCCGTCCATTGGTGAGATGATGCCACCCAAGACGTGATAGAGGCCGTTGAACTGGGCCGTATTCTCTATGGCCATCACGTCGCGCACGTTCTCCACCACACAAATAATGGAGGTGTCGCGCTTCGGATTACTGCAGACGGGACACACCTCGCTATCGCTAATGTTGTGGCACACCTTGCAGTACTTTATTTCGCGCTTCATCTCAGTCAGCGCCTGAGCGAAGTTTTCTACGTCCTCGTTCTCCTGATGCAGCAGGTGCAGCACGAGCCTTAAGGCCGTCTTGCGGCCTATGCCTGGCAGTTTGGCAAATTCTCCTACTGCTCGTTCCAGCAGTCTTGAGGGCAATCTATCTTCCATATTTCCTTACTAATTCTCTATTTCCGACAGCTCCAGCCAGCGCATCGACTTCTCGTCCAGTTCGTCCTTCAACACAGGCAGCCGTTTGCTCTTCTCGGTAAGTTCGTCAATACTCAGCGTTCCGCTACAAAGCGCCTCCTCCAGCAGTTTCTGCTCATTTTCCAGCGCCTCGATGTCTTTCTCTAACTGCTCCATTTCGCGCTTTTCCTTGTATGAGAGTTTGCGACGGGACGGGGCTGCCACCTTCTCGTTACCTGCTGGTGATGCTTTAGCTTTCTTGGCGGGTTTATCGGTTACTTCGGCAGCTGTCTGAGCGGCAAAATCCCTGTACTGAGTGTAATTTCCCGGGAAGTCCTGAATGTTGCCGTCACCATGAAAGACCAGCAGGTGGTCAACCACTTTGTCCATGAAGTAACGGTCGTGACTCACCACGATGACACAGCCGGGAAAGTCCTGCAGGTATTCCTCGAGAATCTGCAACGTCACGATGTCGAGGTCGTTCGTAGGCTCGTCGAGCACCAGGAAGTTGGGGTTCCGCATCAGTACGGTACAAAGGTACAGTTTCCTGCGTTCACCGCCACTCAGCTTATACACGAAGTTATGCTGCTGCTCGGGAGTGAAAAGGAAATGCTGCAGGAGTTGTGATGCCGTCAGCTTCCGACCGCCCATGTCTATGTAGTCAGCAATGTCGGTAATCACGTCTATTACTTTCTGCTGCTCGTCAAACTGCAGACCTTCCTGCGAGAAATAGCCGAAGCGTACCGTGTCTCCCACGATGATACGTCCCTCGTCAGGCTGCATCTGTCCAAGCAGCATTTTGATAAACGTTGACTTGCCCGTTCCGTTATTACCCACAATACCCATTTTCTCAAATCGCGAGAAGTTGTAGTAGAAGTCTTTCAGTATGACCACACGATTGCCCTCACCACCCGCCGGTCCGAAGGCCTTCGAGATGTACTGGCACTCAAAAATCTTACTGCCTATATAGACATTCGAAGCCTTCAACCGCAACTGCCGTTCCTCCAGACGCTGCTTGGCCACACGCTCCAGTTCGTAGAATGCCTCCTCACGATAGCGGGCCTTGTGACCTCGTGCCTGAGGCATACGGCGCATCCATTCCAACTCCGTACGGTAGAGGTTGTTGGCGCGGGCTATCTCGGCCCTGCGGGCATCGATACGCTCCTGCCGTTTTTCCAGATAGTAGGCGTAGTTGCCACGATAGGCATAGAGCTGGCGGTCGTCCAGTTCAAGAATGCTGTTGCACACCCGGTCCAGAAAGAAACGGTCGTGCGTCACCATAAACAACGTTTTATTGCCCCGCTGCAGGAATCCCTCTAACCACTCTATCATCTCCAGGTCAAGGTGGTTGGTGGGCTCATCGAGAATGAGCAGGTCAGGCTCAGTTATCAGTACGTTGGCCAGAGCCACACGCTTCTGCTGTCCGCCAGACAACTGTCCCATAGGCTGCTGCAGGTCGCGGATTTTCAACTGAGTCAGAATTTGCTTGGCGCGCAACACTTTCTCGTCCTCTCCCTGATGGTTGAAACAGGCATCGAGCACGCTCTCCTCCGGGTCGAAGACAGGCGACTGCTCGAGCATGCCCACACGCAAGTCACGACGGAACACAATGTCACCGCTGTCGTAACCTTCATGGCCAGCCACTATCTGCAGAAGCGTGGATTTGCCGGTACCATTCTTAGCTATCAGCCCCACCCTCTGGCCTTCACCAATAGAGAAGCTGATATCCTCGAACAGCACCAAAGCGCCGAACGTCTTCGTCAAGTGTTGTACGTCTAAATAGGGATTCACGGGGTTATTGAACTATTTTACTATTGGACCATTCTATTTAAGGGAGAGATTCACCTGCTCAATATAGTCGAGCACCTCGTCACGTCCCTGACGTTTCTCCGCACTGGTCAGGAAAATGGGCGGCAGTTCCTCCCACGTCTCTAAAAGTTTCTTTTTGTAGGCTTCCACATTAGCCGACACTTTGCTCACGGAGAGTTTGTCGGCCTTGGTGAAGACGATGGAAAAAGGTATGCTCGACAGCCCCAGCCACTCAATAAACTCCAAGTCTATCTTCTGTGGTTCCAGCCGCACATCGACCAGCACAAACACGTTTACCAGCTGCTCGCGCTGCAGTATGTAGCCACGAATCATCTGGTCAAGCCTGTCTATTTCCTTCTTCGATCGCTTGGCATAGCCATAACCCGGCAAATCGACGAGATACCACTCATTATTAATAATAAAGTGGTTAATAAGCAACGTCTTACCTGGCGTGGCACTTGTCTTGGCCAGTTTCTTATGGTTCGTCAGCATGTTGATAAGGCTCGACTTGCCCACATTCGACCGCCCAATAAAGGCGTATTCAGGCTTTGAATCCTGCGGACACATAGACACCACAGGTGCTGAAATGACAAATTCTGCTTTCTTTATATCCATTCTTAGCTCTTTTACGGCGGGCAAAGTTACAAATATTTGACCGCAAAACAAAATAAAATGGTCAAAAGTTTGCAGTTTCAGAAAAAAGTGTTACCTTTGCACCGCATTTCAGAAAACGTGTTTCCATTCTGCGAAGCATGTCCTTTTTAAAAATCACATTCAAATATCACTATCGAAACAGCATTTAGCTGCATATTTCACTATGTATAAGAAAGAAGAATTAGAAGCTATGGAGATTCCCGAATTAATGGGAATCGCTCAAGACATGGGCATCAAGGTAACCCCAAAGGATGAGCTGCAGGACGTCATCTACGCCATTCTTGACAAGGCGGCAGAAGACAGCGCAGCAGGCGTTACCGAACAGCCCAAGCGTAAACGCACACGCATCAGCAAGAAAGATACTGACCGCGTCTATACCGTCAAAGGAAACGAAGGCGAGAATTTCGACGTGAAGAACGGACGCATGCCCGCTGAGGCAGAGAAGCCCTTACCGCTCTTCAGCGATGAGGCTCCTGCTGCTATACCAACGGCAACAGCTGACGAGGTTCCCGCAGAAGCTGCCGCCGAACAGCCTGCCGAAGAGCCGAAGCCTGCTCCCAAAAAACGCGGTCGGAAGTCGAAGGCAGAAAAAGAGGCAATGGAAGCTGCCGCCCGTGCTGCTGCTGAAGCCCAGGCTGCTGCCGAAGCTGCTGCTACTGCCGAAGCTGCTGCCGCTGCCGAACAAGAGCCGGAGGTGGAGCCTGTCGTTCCTGAGGCTGAAGCCTTGGAAACCGTTGCCGACAATAACGAGGCTGACCAGAACATGCTGGAGCAGCTACAGGAGAAAATGTCGCAACACAACATGATGCAGGAGTCTGTCATGACTGACGATGTCACCCCCGAAGGCATCTGGGCTGGCGACCCAGGCGACGGAACCGACTTCATTACCGTTGTTGACCTGCCCATAGAAGACCAGGCAGCTATGCCTACACTCGACATTTTCGACCGTCCGATGATGCAGCAGGCACCTCAGACCGAGGTCCAGCCACGTCCCTTCAACAACCAGCCGCAGCCACAGGTGGAGCACTATGACTTTGCTGACATCATTACTGGCAACGGCGTGCTCGAAGTGATGCAGGACGGTTACGGATTCCTGCGTTCGAGCGACTACAACTACCTGTCGTCACCCGACGACATCTACGTCAGCCAGCAGCAAATCAAGAAATACGGTCTGAAGACGGGCGACGTTGTGGAATGTACGGTACGTCCGCCACACGACAACGAGAAGTATTTCGCCCTGTCGAACGTGAGCAGCATCAACGGCCGCCAGCCGGCTGAGGTGCGCGACCGCGTGGCCTTCGAACACCTCACCCCACTCTTCCCCGACGAGAAATTCACACTTTGTGGCGACGCTGCCACAACCAATCCCAGCGTGCGTATCGTTGACTTGTTCTCGCCCATCGGTAAGGGTCAGCGTGCGCTCATCGTGGCCCAGCCAAAGACGGGTAAGACCATTTTGATGAAGGACATAGCCAACGCTATAGCCGCCAACCATCCTGAGGCATACATCATGATGCTGCTCATTGACGAGCGTCCTGAGGAGGTAACCGACATGGCCCGTACGGTTAATGCCGAGGTGATTGCCTCGACCTTCGACGAGCCTGCCGACCGCCACGTAAAGATTGCCGGCATCGTGCTGGAGAAGGCCAAGCGCATGGTGGAATGTGGTCACGATGTGGTTATCTTCCTTGACTCTATCACTCGTCTGGCCCGCGCCTACAATACGGTTGCTCCTGCCAGCGGAAAGGTGCTCACAGGTGGTGTTGACGCCAATGCGCTACAGAAGCCTAAGCGCTTCTTTGGTGCTGCCCGTAACATTGAGGGAGGCGGTTCGCTGACCATCATCGCTACGGCACTCGTTGATACCGGTTCCAAGATGGACGAGGTCATCTTCGAGGAGTTCAAGGGTACGGGTAACTCTGAAATCCAGCTCAGCCGTCAGCTCTCTAACAAGCGCATCTTCCCGGCTATCGACCTTGTTCAGTCAAGCACCCGCCGCGACGACCTGCTGCAAGACCAGACCACGCTGAACCGCATGTGGATATGCCGCAAGTTCATAGCCGAAATGAATGCTATGGAGGCTATGGATACCGTACGCGACCGACTGGTACGCACGCAGAACAACGAGGAGTTCCTGCTTTCTATGAATGGATGAGGGTGGAGCGTTAAGCGTGGAGCGTTGAGTGTGGAGCGTTGAGCGTTAAGTGTTAAGGTTAAGGTTAACGTTCATTTTCAACACACTCTCAGTCTCATCACTAACGCGGAAACGGTTGTCGGTACGATAACCTACCAACCATACAATAGCGTTCGTCGCATCACAAACGACGAGCGCTTTCTTTTTGTCCAAAAGGTTCACTTTACGGTCGGTCAGGAAGTCGCTTACCAGCTTGCGCCCGGTCATTCCGAAGGGTACAAACCAGTCGCCTTCCTGCACCTGACGCAGGGTTAGCGGGAAACGAACGGTGGCGGCATCTAGATGAACGAGCAAGGCTTCGCGCGACGGCTGGAAGCCTTCGGTCTTCTCCTGACACTCTACTGTGAACCTTTGCTCACTCCCGAAGACATACGTGCCACACTCCGGCACGCGGAGTGCTTTAAGCGGTTGCCGCCTGCGCTCCACAACCAGTTTGTCGCGGTCAACCACCAGGTCGTAATCGGCTGAGCTGAACAGCTTGCCCGTATGGTCGGCAGCCGGGCGCATCGCCCAGATGCTGGCCGACGTGTCAGCAGGGAAACCGTAGGGACGCAGCAGCTCGAACAGGAGCGACTCACTACTCAACTTCTTCAAGTCAACAAGCAGCCGGTCGTCACTCTCCTCCACGACGGCATCACGTCGTTGCCGGTCTATGGCCTCGTCATAGACCCCGATGGCATCAGCCACATAAGCCGCCGTCCGGTCGATGTTGGCAGCGGCTGACGGATTGATGTCGAGCAGACGGGGAACGACGTTCAGCCTGATCTTGTTACGCACTACATCGTCAATGTTATTGGTGCTGTCGGTGACATAAGGCTGGTGGCGTTCGCTCAGATAGTGCTCAATATCCTGACGACTCAGACAGAGCAACGGGCGCAGAATGTAGCCGTTCTTCGGGCGGATGCCCTGCAGGCCACGCAGTCCCGTGCCACGAATCAGGTTCATGAGTACCGTCTCCACGTTATCGTCACGATGGTGAGCCACGCAGATGCCGTCGAAGCCGAGGTCCTGACGCAGCTGTTCGAAATAGTGGTAGCGCAGGTCGCGGGCTGCCATCTCTATGCTGACATGATGAAGCGTGGCGTATTCGCGGGTGTCAAAGTGGGCGCGATGCAGTTCTATGCCCCTCTCCTGACACAAGCTGACGACAAACCTTTCATCGCGGTCAGACTCTTCGCCCCTCAAGTGGAAATTACAATGTGCAGCCTCTATGTGGTAGCCCAAGTCCTGCAGCAGCAACAGCAATGCCACGCTGTCAGCCCCGCCGCTCAACGCTACCAAGTACCTGCCAGCACGTCGCAACAGCTGGTGCTCGGCTATGTATCGTCCAACCCTTAACACGCGCGTTCTACTCTACGTAAAGCACCAGTCCTTTCAGGTATTCTCCCTCGGGATGGTAGATGTTAACCGGATGGTCGGCTGGCTGGTGCAGCTGGTGCAGAATGCGCACCTTCCGCTTAGCCAGCGCAGCAGCCGTAAATACTGCATTACGGAAGTGGTCCTTCGTCACCACCTGCGAACACGAGAAGGTAAAGAGCAGGCTGCCCTTCGGCATCTTCTCCATCGCCTTCTGGTTCAGACGCGTATAGCCCTTCAGCGCATTATGCAGGGCACCTCGGTGCTTGGCAAAGGCCGGCGGGTCGAGAATCACCAGGTCGTACGTCTCGGGCATACGCTCCAGATACTTGAAGGCATCCTCGCAGAAAGCCTCATGGCGCGCATCGTCAGGGAAGTTCAGCGCCACGTTCTGCTTGGTCAGCTCTATGGCCTTGGCCGAGCTGTCAACGCTATGCACCAGACGGGCCCCGCCACGCATGGCGTAGAACGAGAAGCCGCCCGTATAACAGAACATGTTGAGCACCCGTCGGCCTGCGGCATATTTCTCCAACAAGGCACGATTCTCACGCTGGTCAACGAAGAAGCCCGTCTTCTGACCCTTCAGCCAGTCAACACGGAACTTGAGGCCGTTCTCCATTGCCACATTGTCAGCACTTCCCCCCACCAGGAAACCGTTCTCGGGCTCCATGAAGGGAAGCGTGGTCTCACTCTTGTAATACACGTTCTTGATGCGCTCGCCCATCACAGCCATAAGCTGGGCGGCTATCTCACGGCGGGAGCGATGCATGCCTATGCTGTGGGCCTGCATGACAGCTGTGTGGTCATACACGTCGATGATGAGTCCGGGCAGGTGGTCACCCTCGCCATGCACCAGCCGGTAGCTGTTGGTCTGCTCAGCATCAGCCAGCCCAATGGCCCGGCGCATCAGCAGAGCCGACTCCAGCCGCGCGTACCAGAAAGCATCATCAACAGCCACATCGCGGAAGGTCAGCACACGTACCGTAATGCTGCCCTGCTGATAATGGCCTACGGCAATGAACTCGCCTGCAGCCGTTACCACGCGAACCACGTCGCCTTCCTCCGGCTGTCCGTCAATATGCTGAATAGCACCAGAGAACACCCAAGGGTGAAATCGGCGAAGACTCTCTTCCTTACCTCGTTTTAGCCAAATAGTATTCATAGCGTTATCTCTTTTTTATTCTTCTATCAACTCATAGTCTCCCGTCTGCTTCAGCCGCTGCAGCTCTTCGTAAATCATGATGCAGCTCCACGCGTCGGTAGCCGCATACTCCTTCTGCTTCTGCGTCAGCACGTCGGCAGCCCAGTTGGTCAGCCGTTGGCGCTTGCTGATTTTCTGTCCGAAGAGGTTGGCATACAGCTTTTGCAGGCTGAGGTCCTCAATGCCTATTTCGCGCACGTGGTCCTGCAGGTCAATGAACAGCCCAGGCTCAAAGTCTGCCAGACGGTGCAGCTGTGCCAAATCGTCATGCCATGACAATCCTATCATGGGCACTCTTGTATTCTCCAGCAGCTGCTTGACTGCCGGCGAGAGTCCCAGGTAGTTCAGGCGGAAAAGGAAGCAGACCTCCTTCGACGACACCTGAAGCAGCGACACAGGGTTCATGCCGCCTTTACGGAACGAAGGGCGCGTCTCGGTGTCAACGCCAAGCAGGGGTTGCGACAACAGGTAGCGCACAGCCTTGCCGGCCTCGTACTCATTGACTACTACCACGATACGTCCTTCGAACAGGACGGGCTCAAGCTCTGCTATCTTCGCCTTGTCATACTTAGAATATATCGTTTTCTTCATGTTCTTTTTAATTGGGTGCAAAATTACAAACTATTCTTGAGAACACCAAAAAAACGGGCAACAAGATATGATTACCCCCCTACGATAACACCAACGACAGCCCCTGCAACAACAGGAGCGCTACAGGGCTTTTCGCAAAAAGAAGGTATAAAAGTGGCTGTTTATGGCAAGCAAACTGTTGGTTTATGGCAGGGAAACGGGTAGTTTCCCAGGGGGTATCGAGAATTGAGCGGCCGCTGAAAAGTAATTGAACGGCCGCTGAAAAGTATTTGAGCGGTCGGTGAAAAGTATTTGAACGCCCGCTGAAAACCTTAAAACTTACAAAACCTTTGACTTTTCCTGATTTCACTAGACACTTTTTCTCTTCATTAGCTGAAACAGTAGACAGTTGTTTAAGAGTCGTACTGAATCGATAGACACAAGCGAAAAAGCCGTGCTGTTTTTGTTGACAGTTCCGTCATGCTGGACACGCAGAGCCCGGGCTGGTTTGTTCGGCAAAACAGGATGTCCCTCGATGGGGCATTCTGTTTTTTGTCAGGTGCGCTGGCATACGCCTTCGCCCAGACTGGTTGTTCGGCTCGGCAAAGATACGACATTATTTTCATTCTCGGTCTGTTTTTTAGGATAAATTTTGTTTTTCCACATTTTTTTCTGCTCTCCCTGCTCCAAATGCACCACGGCCGGTGTCTTGTAACCGATGCTCATGTGGGGACGTCGGTAGTTGTAGAAGTGGATGTATCGCTCAATTACCCTGTAGGCATGTTCAAAGGAGTTGAAGCACTTCTGGCGGTAGACACTTTCCACCTTTATTTTCCCGTTGACGCTCTCAGCGATGGCGTTGTCGGTGGGATTGTAGTCCTCGCACATGGAGATGTTAATCTCATGTGCCTTTAGCACGGCTACGTAGGCATCGCAGCAATACTGCACGCCACGGTCGGAGTGGTGAATCAGCCCTTTGAGGATTTCGCTGCCGGACATGGCCGCGGCCTGTTCGATGGCCATCCTCAGTGCCTCCATGGAGATTGCTGCCTTGAGCGTCTGGGCCAGTGCCCAGCCCACAATCTTATGCGAGTAGGCATCGGTTATCAGGTGCAGATAGCACACATCGCCACCTGCCTGGGCGATATAGGTGATGTCGGCTGCCCAAAGCTGGTTTGCAGCAGTCGGAACAAAGCCTTTTATCAGGTTCTTGTACTTGTGGTAACGGTGGTTGGAGTTCGTCGTGTGGCGGGGCTTCGGCTTGGGTAGCATCAGCCCCTTGCGGCGCATCAGCACGAAGAAACGGTCACGCCCTGGAACGAAGTCACGCCCGAACATCGCTATGAGCATCAGCCAAAGTTTGTAGCCGCCGATGCCGGGATCCTCCTCGCGGATTTCCCTGACGGCCTCAATCACCTTACGCTCATGTGCCACCTCCTTCTCAATGTCGGCCTTCGACTGGTAGAAGGCCTGACGGCAACGGCCAAACAGCCGGACTACGAGGGCGACCATAAGACCGCACTCATAGACCAGTTCCATTGCTACTTGGCCCCAGATTTTTTTCTTATCGCAATGTCGAAATACTCCTCGGCCTTGTCTATCATCATGTCACGGGACAAGGTCTCCAAACGGGAGAACTCCAATGCCTTCTCCAGTTCCTTGATGCGCTTCTTCAGCTGCGCATTCTCGTCCTTGTAGCTGTCCTTGCTGCGGTTTGCCATCTCATCTTCGTTAGATTCCGACTGCAAAGGTAAGGATTCTTTTGCAGAATCATGCTTGCGAAGCCAATACAATAACACGGAGTCACTGCTTAATTGATACTTACGAACGCAAGCTTTTTTACTCATACCAGAGGAATAGTAATCACGAATGACGGACAATTGAAATTCCTCACTGTACCTCTTGTTCTTTCTACTCATAATAGTTACACATTTTAATTGTTATTAAATGTGTCTACCTATATCAGTATAAGTCACCTTTGTCTAAGGCCTTCATCACGGTTCAACGGCAAAGGTACGAAAAAGTGAGCACAATACAAAATAAAATACGAAGTTTTTTTATTTTTATTGTCGAACGTTTCACGCGAACGCTTCACGCTACATGCCGCCCTCGTGGCACGATTTTTGCTTTTTCACATAAAGAATGCCATTTTATTTGGCCGTTTCACATAAAATTAGTACTTTTGCAAGATAAAAAGGAGTAGCAATAACAATTATGACAAGCCAATTCTCACCTAAGGTATCTGAAATACTTGCCTTTTCCCGCGAAGAAGCTGCCAGACTGGCAAGCCGCTCCGTAGGGCCTGAGCACCTGCTGCTGGGGCTGCTGCGCATGAAGGACGGACCAGTCATCGACCTGTTCCGCAGACTTGACATCAACACACAAACCGTCAAGACGGAACTGGAGAACAAGGTGCGCGAGGACGACATCACGAACATGAACTACAGTACCAGCGAGCTGGTGCTGAACGAGCAGGCCAGCAACATTCTGAAGCTGGCTGTGCTGGAGGCACGCATTCAGCGCAAGCAACGTATTGAGGAACAACACCTGCTGTTAGCCATTCTGCACGACCAGGTGGACAACGGCGCAAAACACATACTGGAATTTAACAACATGAACTACGAAGACGTTTTCAGCCTGCTGCAAGTCAAGCAGGGCGAAACGAAAAACGGCCTGCGACTGCCTGACGAGGACTACGAGGAGTATGAAGAGGAGAACGGCGGCCAAAAGGCTTCTGACAATAGTCAGCAGACAACGACGGCGAAGACCAAGACAAAGTCGAAGACACCCGTTCTCGACAACTTCTCAACCGACCTGACGGTAGCTGCCGCTGAAGGCAAGCTGGATCCCGTAGTGGGCCGTGAGCGTGAAATTATGCGCGTCATCGAGATTCTGGGTCGCCGCAAGAAGAACAACCCCATACTGATAGGCGAACCCGGCGTGGGCAAGAGCGCCATAGTGGAAGGCCTGGCACAGATGATTGCCAAGCGCCACACCTCGCCCGTACTCTTCGGCAAGCGTATTGTCAGTCTCGACATGACAGGCATCGTGGCCGGCACCAAGTATCGCGGACAGTTCGAGGAGCGCATAAAAGCACTCATCAAGGAGATAGAGCAGAACCCCGACATCATTGTCTTCATCGACGAGATTCACACCATTATCGGTGCTGGCTCGGCTGCCGGAACAATGGATGCCGCCAACATCCTGAAGCCTGCGCTGGCCCGAGGCACCATACAATGCATTGGAGCTACCACGCTCGACGAGTACCGTAACTCTATTGAGAAGGACGGAGCGCTGGAGCGACGCTTCCAGAAGGTGCTGGTAGAGCCCACCACGGCTGAAGAGACGCTACAGATTCTGCACAACATCAAGGAGCGCTACGAGCATCACCACCACGTCAGCTATACCGACGAGGCCCTGTCAGCATGTGTCAAACTGACAGAACGCTACATCAGCGACCGCGCCTTCCCTGACAAAGCCATCGATGCCTTGGACGAGGTTGGCTCGCGCGTACATCTTCATAATGCGCAGATACCGCCCGAAATTACGGAGAAGGAAAAACTGATAGCCGAAGTGAAGGAGCA
>Ga0256404_1001220_pt1 | contig 64036 bp, 49 predicted proteins | sample RumenRJG_01DNA_FD_185990 | JGI IMG/M metagenome (GOLD analysis project Ga0256404, IMG submission 185990) | Bovine rumen microbial communities from Lethbridge, Alberta, Canada - RJG_01 | ecosystem: Host-associated > Mammals > Digestive system > Stomach > Rumen | place: Canada: Alberta | collected...
TGCCGTCGGAGAAGGTGGAATGCGTGTGCAGGTCCAGCCTGCCCGGTGCGAGTGTCATGGGTCTCCCTTCCTCGCGGCTGTCGCGCGGTGTGCTGGGTTATTGCTTGGACGCCGCCATTCGGTCAGCCAAGGCACGTCCGACCTCGCCTTTGTTCCTAGTGTATTCGATGATTTCTCCGTCGCGGGTGTCACGCCAGCAGTTGAGCCCATGTGAAAAGGACGAGAGGTCGGCTGCGGTCTCAAAGGAGTTGATGAATGCGGCCACCTGATCGATGAGTGACAGCTCGTCAGGAGAAAGCGCATCATCAACGAGACGTCTGGGGATAAGTACCTCTCCGTAGCCCTTTTCTTGGAAACTGACGGTACCCTGCTCTGCGAGTAGGTAACGCACGTCTTCCCTGTGATCGATAACCGGTCCGTACGTCGCATGCGCGTACATCAATCCCGTGAAAGACGTGCTGGTGCGCTCGAAGTGGACCATGTCCGTAAAGAAGCAGGCCTTTTGCAGCTTTGTCCAGTACAGATCCGTGCATCTCTCGGCAAGGTGATATACGAGCACCTGCACTTTGCGCAGGTCAAGGCTTCGATATCCGTTTGCCGCGGACGGCGTGTCGGATTCTCGCGCCTCGAGCGCTGTGGTGACACGCGATTCTTCATCGCTGTTGTACTCCAGGGCGATGAGGTGCTGGCGGATAGACTTCACCGACCTAGGGAGGAGTCTTGAGCCGTTCTGAGAAAGCAGGAGTCTGGCTCCGGCGGCCGTCTTGGCTGATTGAAGGGTATTGTTGTGTGCCTGGTCGGGGATGTCCCCACGCTCATAACGGTAGGTCGTCTGCTCCCCAAAGCCCAGGAACTTGCTGAACTCGCGCATGGAAAGCCCGTAGGACTGACGCAGGGATTTGATGCCGGCGGGCGACATTATGCCGTGTTTCGCGCGGTACGCGTCGTAGGAGCGCTCGAGATTTGCCCCTTCTATCCGAGCGTCACCGATCGCATGGCCGCACTGCGGGCAGACTGCGATTTCCTCGGAGTAGGCTGTGTCCTCGCCGCGTACGGTCAGGTGCGCGGGCTGCTCGCGATAGCGGGGGAGAACCTCGGCATCGCACTCGGGACAATACAGTTCCGCAAGCTCAGTCATCGATTCTCCTTTCGACATATGCTTTGACGGAGAAACAGCTCGATGGAAGCCCGTGGTTTCATACACCTCTTTCTCGAAGTGTAATCATATGATGACAAACGAGAACATGCAAGAGGAGAGTGAGTAATATCACTCGCCTGGCGCCATCACACTGGTGCGTTAGACGAGACCGAGCTCGAGCTTGCGCTGCAGGTCAAACATCATGTCGAAGTAACCCTGTGCGGGCAGGCCGCCGCCTATGTTGGTACAGTACGCGCCGTCGAGCGTGGCGAGCGGGGTACGGACCGCCTGCCAGAAGGACCTCGGCGTGGGGTAGGCGTCGGACATCCTGAAAGCGACGATCGCCGCATAGGCATCCACGTCGCCGCGCACGCCGGGGATCAGCCTGAGCTCAGCCAGGCTCATGTCGCCAAAGGTGTCGAGCACGCGACCGTAGTCGTCCATCGGAGCCGCCGGCGTCGGACGGCCGTCGGCAGCGCGGAGCTCACGGCGCAGCTCCATCAGCGTGCGGCCTAGGTAGTTCTTGCCGCGCCAGCGCGTGACCTCGTGGGCGTCGGGGTCGCTAGCTGCTGTTTTTATTCCCCAGACGGCGTCGTAGGGCGAAGCCTCCGCCAGGATGCGCCCGCCCGTGCGCAGCAGGCGTGCCGCAAGGTCGGGGTGTTGCAGGAACTTCTCCTGCAGGCCGATGCGCACGAGCCACCTGCAGACGCCGTCCCACAGGCCGCTGTCGAAGCCCGTGACCTGCTTGCCGAGCTGCTTGCACGCGGCGGGGTCCTGCGTGCGCAGGATCTGGTCCGCGATGTCGAAGCTGCCGAAAAGCTGCGCCTTTTGCCACATCATGTACTGCTCGCTGGTCGCGAACGCGCGGCCGCGGTAGACGAACGGTGCCGGGTACCAGTTGCTGAAGTAGCCGTTGGCCTCGTGCTCGTGCCAGAAGAAGCAAAAATTGCCGTCGAAGCTCTCGCGGGGCAGCGCGGTGGTGGGGGCGAGTGTGGTTGCGTGCGTGGGCGTGGACGTGGGGGTTGGTGTGGGCGTGGGAGAGGGAGCTGGGGCGGGTGCCATGAGTGTCTTCCCTTCTTTGCGGGTTGGCTGTGATTGTACGGCTGACGGGCGGCTGGTCGGGCGTCGGCTGACCAGCCGCCCCAGTGAGCGGCTAGCGGGCGGCGCGGCGCTGGACGTCCGCATCGATGCGCTGCTTCCAGCTGCCGTCGATGCGGTCCGGGGCGGCGCGCATCTCGCACACCGCGTCGCCCAGCACCTCGTAATTGAGCGCAGTACCTGCGGAATCGCTGAGGTAGGTCGCGGCGCGGTCGGCCGAGATGCCCATGCGCGCGGCGGTGGCGATGGCGTCCATGTTTGCGCCGAGGAAGAGGAACTCCCAGCCGTAGCGCTTTTCTTCGTGGCGGACCATCTGCTGGACGCGGCGGTAGTCGTAGGTGCGGCTGGCATTTTCCATGCCGTCGGTGGTGATGACAAAGATCGTCTTGTCGGGGCGCTCGTGGGCGGGGAGGCGCCTGTGCACGCCGGCGATGTGGTGGATGGCGCCGCCGAGTGCGTCGAGCAGCGCCGTGCAGCCGCGGACGTAGTAATCGCGGCTGGTGATCTGCGGCAGGTGGTCCAGCGGGACGCGGTCGTAGAGTACCTCGCAGCGGTCGTCGAAGAGCACGGTCGAGACGACCACGCGGCCGCCGGTGTCGCGCTGGCGCTGCAGCATGGCGTTGTAGCCGCCGATCGTGTCGCTCTCCAGGCCGCCCATAGAGCCGCTGCGGTCGAGGATCATCACGAGCTCGGTGTAGAACTGCTGCTTGGGCTGGGTGCGGCCGTCGTCGTACTCCTCCCACTGGGCTCGCTGGGACGGCGTGGGGATGGCGTCGGGGCCCGGTGTCTCGGGCGTGGGAATGGGACCGCGGCCTGGCGTCTCGGGTGTGGGAATGGCGTCGCGGCCCGGCGTCTCGAGCGTGGGGATCCTCATGGCGTGTGCGATGCCGCCGTTGCTGGTGACGTCCTGCTGCTTGCTCTGCCTCGTGTTCTGCTTCTGCGCTGACATTGCTGCCTCCTTGCGACTGGCGCCCGCGGGTCGGGCGCGTCCTGCTTGCTGACGCAAGTGTCGCAGGTGGGCGGGCGCAGGTGGTCGCTTGGGAAGCGACATCGGGGGAGGGGCGGGTGCCGCGGGCACGGCGGGCACGCGGCGGGAAGAGCGGTGGGCGCGTGACACACCCCCGTCCCCTGACACGCCAGCGCGTGACACACCCCCGTCCCCTGACACACGCAGCGTCAGGGCAGCTCGGGCTCGCCGTAGTGGGAGAGCAGCGTGTCGACCTCGTAGATGTCGTACAGGCCGTGCTCGAGGCAGAAGCTGACGATCACGTCCTGGCGGATGCTGTTGGTGAGCGTGTAGCCGGCGCTGGCCAGGAGGGCGCGCGTCTGCGCGACGTCGAGCTCGAGGGCGATCGCTAGGGCGAGGATGGTGCGCTTTTTGGGGAGGTAGGCGGGGTTGCAGCGGATCTTGGAGAAAAGCTTGCGGTCGAGGTTGGCGCGCTTGTAGACCTGCGGGTCGGTCAGGCCGCGCGCGTCGATTAGGCGGAAGAGCTCGGTCTGGAAGCTGTCGCCCATGCCGCTGAGCGCGTCGTCCAGGGGGGGGGCGGGGGCGGCGGACGTCGCGCGCGTCGGCATCGGGGCGGGGGCGGCGAGCGGCTCGGGGGCGCCGAACGTGGTGCGAGACGGTGCGGCGAGCGGCTCTGGGGCGCCGAATTCCATCTCGTCGTACGAGAAATCGGGTGCAAAGGGGTTCTTCTTCTGCGCGTCCGCCCACTGAGCATCCGTCGACTGCTCGTCCGCCTCGCGCATGTCCCACAGGCGGTCGGCATGCCTGCGCGCGGCCGCGAGCTGCTCGAAAAGTGTGCCGCTACCGGCGCCGCCGTACTCGCGCTCGGTCTGCTCGGCGCAATAGTGCTCGTCGATGTACTGGTCGACCTGGGCCACCAGGTCCGCGGCGAGCTGGAAGGAGTCCTGCCCGAAGACGACCAGCGTGACTGCCAGGTCCGAGATTTCGAGGTGGTCGCGGATGGCGGCGAGGGCCACGTCTAGGGCCTGGTCCTTTGGGAAGCCGTACGTGCCCGTGGAGATCAGCGGGAAGGCGACGCTGCGGCAGCCGAGCTCGTCGGCCAGCGCGAGGGAGTTGAGGTAGCAGGCGCGCAGGGTGGCGAGCTCGCCGTGCGCGCCGTCGACCCAGACCGGGCCGACCGTGTGGATGACGAATTTGGCCGGGAGCCGAAACGCGGGGGTGACGGCCGCCTGACCTGGGGCGATGTCGCCTATTGTGCGCCGCGCCGCCAGGAGCCGGCGGGTGCCTGCCGCGCGGTAGACGGCCGCGTCCGTGCCGCCGCCGATGCGTGGGTGGGGGTTCGCGCTGTCGACGATCGCGTCGGCGCGCACGCGGGTGATGTCGTCTCGGATGATCCTGAAGGGCATGGGTTCTCGTTCTCGGGTGGTGGTGGGGGCGGGCAATGGGGCAGCGCCGGCGCGTGGTGCTTGGCGGGGCGGTGGGCAGCGGCGCGCGGTGGGCAGCGGCGCGCGGTGGGCAGCGGCGTGCGGTGGGCAGCGGCGTGCGGTGGGCAGCGGCGCGCGGTGGGTAGCGGCGTGCGGTGGGTAGCGGCGTGCGGTTGGCAGCGGCGTGCGTGGCGCGCGCTGGGCAAATCGTACATCAAGCGGGGCCGTGTCGCCGATTCTGGTGCAGAAGGCGGTTTGATGTGCGAAATGTTCGTCTTCCCGCGGATGGAATCGTACACGAGTGGGCTTCTTCGCGGCATGAACGCGCGTGTGAGGGCGGTTGGTGTTTGATTTTGCCGTTGCGGACGATCATGCTGCGTACATGAAGTGGGGCAATCTGTGCCGGATGCGAAGAAATTCCCATCTCGTGTGCGAACGGCTGGAAGGTGAGGGGCTTGGTGGAGCGGTTCAGCATCGAAAGCGGCGACGTCACCATCGCGGGGAAGGTGTACAGCCGGGGGCTTTCCCAGGTCGCGCCGGCCATCATCCTGTGCCATGAGTTCGGGCTGTCCATGCGGTCTACCTCTAGGTATGCGCGGCTCCTGTGCAGGCACGGATACCACGTGTTTGTCTTTGATTTCCCCGGGTCCGGCGTGGGCAAGAGCCGCGGGCGCGACAGCACGCAGGCGAGCGTCCTGACCGAGGTCGGGGACCTGGGCGTCGTCTACGATTACGTGCGGTCGCAGCCGTACGTGGACAAGGCCGCGTCATCCTCGCCGGCGCCTCGCAGGGCGGGCTGGTGGCGGCGCTCTTTGCGGCGGGGTGCGGCGGAGCGTGCCCGGGCGCGGGAAGTGGCGAACCGCGCACGTCCACGCAGCAGGCGCCCGAGTTCAGCGCGCTCGTCTTGTATTATCCGGCGCTCAACATCCCTGACGACGCGCGCCGCGGGAACATGCTCGGGCACCGAATCGACCCGGATCGCGTGCCGGAGTCTTTTCGCGTGCTCGGGTACGTGCGGCTGGGGCCGCGCTACGTCCGCGACGCCTGCGCGCTGGACCCGTGGCGCGAGATCGCGGGGTACGACGGGCCGGTCTTCATCTGCCACGGCGCCAAGGACGACATCGTGGACATCGGGTACGCGCGGAAGGCCGCGGAGGTCTACCCGCGCGCGCGGCTGGTCGAGCTGCGCGGCGCGCGGCACGTCTTTGCCATGCCCTGGACGGTGAGCAGGGCGGTTCGCGAGACGGTTGATTTTCTCAAGGAAGCGGCGAAAGTGTAGAGGTCGTGCGGGCTGCCGATCCCGTGCGGATGCGTAGGTGCCTGGGCGGCATGCCCACATGTACGTGCGATGTGGACGCACGGGCGTGCGGCCTAAATCAGCTCGTGGTAGAAGAGGATGATGTCCTCGTAGGTGCCGTCCCGCAGGCGGAAGCCGCCGGGCACGACGCCGAGGCGCGTGAAGCCCAGTCGCTTGTAGAGGTGGATCGCGTGGACGTTGGTTGCTACGACCGCGTTGAACTGGAGCACGCGGAAGCCGAACCGCGGCGCCCTGGTCAGGCAGTCGCGCACGAGCGCTTCGCCGATGTGGCGGCCGCGCACGGCGGCATCCACGGCGTAGCTGGCGTTGGCGATGTGGCCGCAGCGGCCCACGTTGTTGGGATGGAGGATGTAGAGGCCCACGACGCGGCCCGTCTCGTCCACAGCGACGCCCGTGTGGGTCTGACCTGCGAAAAAGGCATCGGCTTCCTCGGGCGCCAGTCCTTCTTCCTGCGGGAAAGCTACTCCGTCGGCGACCACGCGGTTCCAAATGAGGCGGCAGGCTTCGGCGTCAGCGGACGCGTAATCCCTGATGGTCACAGTCACAGGTGCTCCTCGGGTGAATCGCGGTGAGTATTGCACCATAGTCTATGTCTGAGCCCGTGACGCGAGGCGCATGAAGCCGAAGCTTGCGCAGATTGTAACGGGATGGGTCGAGCCGCGCCGCGCGGCTATCATCGCGGCGCGCTGGCCGTTGTAACGCCGCCCACCTGGCGTCGCGACCGAGGCAAAATTTTCCTCGGCAGCTTGCCGGGGCGACTACCTCGGACGATGCTGACGGGGCGTGTGGCGTGGCTGGGATCTTGGGGGTGCTGTCTGCGCCCGTACGGGAAAAATGACCTAAAAAGTACCACAAATAAAGGTTCAATAAGTAATAATACCTGCAAAAAGTTCATCAAATACTGTAGCAAGTGCGAATTTGTGGTACTTTTTGGGGTCATGTTGCGCCGTATAGGGAGAGACAAGCCTCGCTCCGCCGCAGGTCAGAGGCCCAGAAAAAATGCGATGATACCGGCCCCGTGCCTATCGGCACACGCAAAACCGCTGGTAAACGAGCTGAAAATTGGGTGAGATTTCACACCCGGGCGGATAGGGCACCGACTCGCTCGAGGATACGGACGGGAACCAATCATCAAACGCATAAAATATCATATGAAATAGACGATGTACCTGCAGGTTTGTCGCACTAGGCGCTGAGAGGCCGTTTAAGGCACGCTTGCGACACGCGTGGCATAGGAGTCGGCCTCGCGCGTTTTCGTGCGTTCTCGAGGATTCTAGCAGCATGTTCTACCTGCGGTTTTAATAACCGCAGGTAGATGGGCTAAAACGAACCTATGCTGCCTGTGTGCTGTGACCCGTGGGTCGGGTATGGCGTTGTTGCTTGTAAAGACGCAATCAAATGAGTGGCGAAGGGCGAGTGGCAGCAGATGGGTAGTGATAGGCTAGCTACCTGCAGATATGGTGATAATCGATGAGCGGAGACGGGGAATTGCCCATGGCGGCGGATGCTCGGGAGGATAATACGGACGATGCGCTTGCGGGCGGCGCGAAGGTGCGCGACGCAGGCGCGGGCATGCCCGGCGAGAGCGGTGCGGCCGCGACGGCGGGGCACGCGGACGGCACGCGCGCGAGGCGGCGCGGGCTGCTGCGCACCTTCCTCAGCTACTACCGCGGGCAGATGCACCTCTTCATCGGCGACATCGTCTGCGCCACGCTCGTCGCGGGCATCGACCTGGCGTTTCCTCAGATCCTGCGCGTGCTGACCGCAGGCCTCTTCACGCGCGGGGGAGCCGCGATCGACGCCGTTCTTGTTTACCTGGCGCTGGGCCTCACGGGGATGTATCTGCTGAGGTTCGCATGCCGGTATTTCGTGTGCTTCTGGGGGCACGTGATGGGCACGCGCATGGAGAGCCGGATGCGCGAGGACCTCTTCGACGCGTACGAGCGCATGAGCTTCACCTTCTTCGACCGCAACAAGTCGGGCGACCTGATGAGCCGCCTGGTGAGCGACCTCTTCGACATCTCGGAGACCGCGCACCACGGGCCCGAGTTCCTGCTGATCGGCGCGGTGGAGATCGTGGGCGCGTTTGTGATCCTCGCGCGCATCAACGCCCAGCTCACGCTGGTGATGGCCGTGGTGCTGGCGGCGCTCGTCGCGCTCAACACCGTGGCCAACCTGCGCATGCGCGCCATCTACGATGAGAACCGCGTCGCCATCTCCGGCGTCAACTCGCGCCTGGAGGACTCGCTCGCCGGCGTGCGCGTCGTGAAGTCCTTCGCGGCCGAGGACCTGGAGCGCGCCAAGTTCCGCCGCTCCAACGAGGCCTACCTCGACTCCAAGGTCCGCATGTACCGCGCGATGGGCATCTACCAGTCGCTGATCGCGGTGATGATGGGCGCGCTCAACGTGGCCATCGTCGTGATGGGCGGCTGGCTCATCGCGCGCGGCCGGATGCAGCCCGCGGACCTGGCGACCTTTGCGCTGTACACGTCCCTCTTCACGTCGCCGATCACGAGCATCCTGGACTTCACGGAGATGTTCCAAAAGGCGGTCGCGGGCTTCCGGCGCTTCGTGGAGGTGCTGGAGACTCAGCCCGACATCCAGGACCGGCCGGGCGCGCCCGACCTGCGCGTGACCGCCGGCGCCGTCAGCTATCGCGACGTCCGCTTCTCCTACACGCGGGAAGACGGACCGGTCCTCCAGGGGCTCACCCTCGACATTCGCCCCGGCGAGACGCTGGCACTCGTGGGCCCCTCGGGCGGCGGCAAGTCCACGACCTGCTCGCTGCTGCCGCGCTTCTACGACGTGGATGCGGGCTCGATCCGCATCGATGGACAGGACGTGCGCGATGTGACGCAGCGGTCCCTGCGCGAGGCGATCGGCTTGGTGCAGCAGGACGTGTACCTCTTCGACGGGACGGTTGCCGACAACATCGCGTACGGACGGCCCGACGCCACCGCCGATGAGATCCGCGAGGCCGCTCGACGCGCCCGCGTGGACGAGTTCATGCGCGACCTGCCCGACGGCTACGAGACGCAGGTGGGGGAGCGGGGCACGCGCCTGTCCGGCGGGCAGAAGCAGCGCATAGCGATCGCGCGCGTCTTCCTCAAGAACCCACCGATACTCATCTTCGACGAGGCGACCTCCGCACTCGACAACGAGTCCGAGGCCGCGGTGCAGGCGTCGTTGGCCGAGCTCGCCGCCGGGCGCACGACGATTATCATCGCGCACCGCCTCTCGACCATCCGCGACGCCGACGAGATCGTGACGATCGACCGCGGCCGCGTGGCAGAGCGCGGCACGCACGACGAGCTGCTCGCGCGCGACGGCACGTACGCGCGTTACTATCGCATGCAGTTTGCGGGCGAGCGGGCCTGATCAGCCCAGACGCACGACTGCCAGGCTTGGGCGCGCGGCCTGCTAGTCCAGATGCACTATTGTCACGGGTGTGCCGTGCTCCGCGAGGAGGGCGAGCAGGTCGTCCGTCTGCAGGAAGATCGTGGCTGTGTTCTCGTTTGGGTGGGCCGAGATCAGGCGGCCGGCGAAGGCCTCGTCCAGAAGGAAGCGCACACGGCGCGCCTCGTCGTTGAGGAGGCCGAGGGGTGTGACCGAGCCGGGAATCAGGCCCAGCATGTCGCGCAGGTCGTCCGCGGAGGCGAAGGACAGGCGGCGCGAACCGATCTGGTGCTGCAGAGCCTTGAGGTCGACGCGCACGTCTTCGCGGCAGGTGAGCAGGTAGTAGGCGCGGTGCTTGTCGTCGCGCAGGAAGAGGTTCTTGGCGCCCGCCTCGGGATGGGGGAGGCGCAGCGCGTCGGCCTCGTCCACCGTGTAGACGGCGGGGTGCTCGACGGCCTCGTAGGCGATGCCGTGGGCGTCGAGCAGCTGGTAGATGTCTTGTTTGCCGAGCGGCATGGGCCATCCTCTCCGTGAGGGCCGGATACGGTCAGTGTAGCGCGCAATGACGCTGAAACGGTAGGGTTTATCTGGGGTTTTGTAGGTCCTCATACTCGGGGGCAAAATAAAGCGAGTTAAAAAGTACCACAAATACCGAGTTAGGACAATTATTTATTAATAATTATGCTGGGAATATAATAATTGCAACCGTAGTTTGTGGTACTTTTTAGGGTGAGAAATCGCCGTATACGCCGATACCTGACTTCCTCCGCCGCAGGTCAGAGGCCCCGAAATTTCCGTCCGATACGGACCCCGTCGATAGCGGCACCCCAAAAGCGCTGGTAGATGACCTGAATTTTGGGTGTGATCTGGGGTATGGGCGGATAGGGCATTCCGAGCGGCGTCCCGTACGCCAGGGCGCCGGAGAATACCTGGGAAAACGATAAGCCTCTGACCTGCTCATATCCTGCCAGAGACGCTATGGGGGCCTTTCTCGGCACGTTCGCCTCGCGAATGGCCTAGGAGTCACCCGTACATGTCTTCGTCGATTCTGAGGCATTCTAATGGCATGTTCTACCTGCGGTTTCTTTAACCGCAGGTAGATGGCTTGTCGATGCCGCGACGCATGAAAACGGGCGCGGATGTGCACCACCCGCGCCCGTCACACTTGCTTCGCAGCCGGATTACCAGTCGACCCCGTCGGAGACGGAGGCGTCGGGCGCCTCCTCGGCCGCGCGGATCCACTCGCTGGGCATCCGCCAGGCGTGCTGGTCGGTGTGGAGCAGCTGCTCGGCGCGCTCGGACATCGGCTCGCCGAAATACTCCCGGTAGCAGCGGACGATCGCGGGGTTCTCGTAGGAGTTGCGGTACGTGGCCACGTGGTCGAGGCCGTAGAGCACCTGCCCGCGCGAGCCCGCGAGCTCCTCGCCGTCGTGGATGGGCTGGCCGCCGCCGCCCACGCAGCCGCCGGGGCACGCCATGACCTCGACGAAGTCGTAGCTGACCTCGCCCGCGACCACCGCGCGGCAGAGGGCGTCCGCGTTGGCCAGGCCGCTCGCCACGGCCACGCGCACCGGGGTGCCCGCGAGATCGAAGGTGGCCTCCTTCCAGCCGCGCTCGCCGCGGACGTCGGCAAACATGTCGTCCGCCGGCGCCTTGCCCGTCACGAGGTAGTGGGCCGTGCGCAGGGCCGCCTCCATCACGCCGCCCGTCGCGCCAAAGATGATGCCCGCGCCTGTGCCGTAACCCAGCGGCTCGTCGAACGCGCTGTCCTCGAGCCGCCGCGGGTCGACGTGGTCGGCGCGCAGCATGCGCACGACCTCGCGCACCGTGAGCACGCAGTCCACGTCGGGGTCGCCGCAGGCGTCACGCATGTTGGGGTAGCCGGCCTCGGCCTTCTTGGCCACGCAGGGCATGATCGAGACCGAGAAGATCTTGTGCGGGTCGATGCCCAGCATCTCGGCGTAGTAGCTCTTGACCACCGCGCCGAACATCTGCTGCGGGCTCTTGCTGGTCGAGACGTCGTCGACGAGCTGCGGGTAGTGCGCCTTGATGAAGCGGACCCAGCCCGGGCAGCACGAGGTGAACATGGGGAAGACGGACGGTGCGCCCGCAGGTGCGGCGGTGGGGAAGACGGACGGTGAGCCTGCGGCATCCGTCGCGCCGGGGGTCGCGGCGGCCGAAGTGGCAGCGGTCGCCTTCTCGGCATTCTTCTGCATGTGGTGCAGGAGCTCCGTGCCCTCCTCCATGATCGTGAGGTCGGCGGAGAAGTCGGTGTTCACGATGTAGTCGAAGCCCATCGGGCGCAGCGCCGCTACCAGGCGCTCGACCGTGGCCTCCTCCTCGCTGAGGCCCCAGTACTCGCCCCAGGACGTGCGGACCGAGGGCGCGATCTGCACGATCGTGGTGACGGTCGGATCGGCGAGCGCGTCGTAGACGCGCATCACGTCGTCGCGCTCGCGCAGGGCGCCGGTGGGGCAGTGCGTGATGCACTGGCCGCAGAGGGTGCAGTCCACGTCGCGGATGTCGAGGCCGCCGGCTACGTCCACGCGGGTGTGGGTCGCGCGGCTGGTGAGGCCCCAGATGCTTGAGGCCTGGACCTTCTCGCACTCCTGGATGCAGCGCATGCAGCGGATGCACTTGCTGTTGTCGCGGATCAGCGGGAAGTCCATCGGCCACGAGCAGGGGTCGATGATCTTCGGATAGGGGAAGTCGATGACGCCCAGGTCGACGGCCACGGATTGCAGCATGCAGTTGCCCGAGCGCGTGCAGGTGGTGCACGAGGAGTTGTGCTGGCTGAGGAGCAGCATCATGTTCTCGCGGCGGGCCAGGCGGACGCGCGGGCTGTTGGTGAGGATGCGCATGCCCTCGCCCGCGACGTTGTTGCAGGCGGCGACCAGGCACGGGGCGCCCTCGACCTCGACCACGCAGATGCGGCAGGAGCCGATCTCGTTGAGTTCGCGCAGGTAGCAGAGGGTGGGGACGTCGGCTCCGGCGGCGCGGCAGGCGTCCAGGATCGAGGTGCCCGCGGGCACGGTGACCTCGCGGCCGTCGACCGTGAGGGTGACGGTGGGGGCGGTTGTCTTCGCCGTGCGGGGGTCGCCGGGGGCGCCAGCCGTCGCGGTCGTGGCGGCCTCGGGCGCCATGGGTGTCTTCAGATCGGTCTCTACCATTGGAGCTCCCTCCCGCCGCGGAAGGCGCCCATGCCGAAGTGGTCGCAGTGCAGGCAGCGCGAGCACTCCTGCTCGACCTCCTGCCGGGTGAGCCCCTTCTCGATCATGTCAAAGTCGTGCTTGCGCTCCTCGGCCTCGCGCAGGACGGTCTCGCAGCGGCCGCACTCGCCGATGCCGGCGGAGGTGACGGGCGGCAGGTCCACGTCGAGGACGATCTTGTGGTCGTAGCCCAGGTAGTTGTCGATGTTGCCGGCAGCGACCTTGCCGGCGTTGACGGCGCGGATCACCGTGGCGGGGCCGGACTGGCAGTCGCCGCCGGAGAAGAGGCCGTCCCAGCCGGGCACGCTGGCGTCCTCGGTCACCTGGATGCGGCCGCGCTGTGCGGCGACGCCCTGCTCCTCGAAGGGCAGGCTCTCGATGGCCTGGCCGATGGCGACCATCACGCGTTCGCAGGGGATGGTGACCTCGGGGGAGTCGGCGGGGCGGGGCGCCGGGCGGCCGCCGCGATAGCCGCCGATGATCTGCGGCTGGACAACAAGACCGGTCACCTTGCCGGCCTCGTCGTGCTCGATGCGCACCGGGGCGTTGAGCTCCAGCAGCTCGCAGCCCTCGGCCTGGGCGCCGGCGATCTCCTCGTCCTGCGCGGTCATGTCGGCGGCGCGGCGGCGGTAGACGATCGAGACCTTGTCGGCACCGGCGCGCACGGCGGAGCGGGCCACGTCCATGGCCACGTTGCCGCCGCCGATCACGCAGACGCGCTGGCCGCGGTAGTCGGGGATCTCGTCGTCGCCGATTGCGCGCAGCATGGCCACAGCGCTCTCCACGCCGACGGAGTCCTCACCGGGCAGGCCCAGCTTGCGGTCGGCGTGCGCGCCGATGGCCAGGTAGACGGCGTCGTAGTCGCGCCGTAGCGCCGCCAGGTCGTCCGTGACCTTGTGCTCGAGCTCCACGTGGACGCCCAGGTCGCAGATCCACTGGATCTCCTCGTCCAGGCGCTCGCGGGGCAGGCGGTAGTTGGGGATGCCGTAGCGCAGCATGCCGCCCAGGTGTTTGCGGGCCTCGAAGATCGTGGCGTCGTGGCCCATCAGCGTGAGGTAGTAGGCGCAGGACAGGCCGGCCGGGCCGCCGCCGACGATGGCGACGCGCTTGCCCGTCTTGTCCGCCATGCGGGGCGTGTAGGGGGCCTCCATGTGCTCGGTGGCGTAGCGCTTGATCGCGCGGATGTTGATGGGGTTGTCGACCATGCCGCGGCGGCAGTTGATCTCGCAGGGGTGCTCGCAGACCAGGCCGCAGACCACGGGCAGGGGGTTGTCCTTGCGGATCAGGCGGACGGCGTCGGCGTTGCGGCCCGCGCCGACCAGCGCGATGTAGCCGGGGATGTCCACGCCCGCCGGGCAGCCCGAGACGCAGGGGACCTTGACGGACTGCTCGAAGCCGCACGCGTGGTACGTCACGTGGTGCTCGAAGTCGTCGCGGAAGCCGCGCACCGCCTCCAGCACCATCGCGCCCGCCTCAAAGCCGATCGCGCAGTCGGCCGACAGGTAGATCGCCTGCGCGAGGCGCTCGATGTCGTCGACGGTGCGCATCGTCGCGTGACCGCGCAGCACGTCGCTCAGCATGTGGCGCAGGGTGCGCAGGCCCACGCGGCAGGGCGTGCACTTGCCGCAGCTCTGCGTCGAGCACATGTCGACGAACGACATCGTGAACTCGACCGGGCAGGGCGCCAGCGAGCTGACCGCAAGCCGGCGGCCGACCGCGGCGTGCAGCTCGTCCATGATGCGCTGCTCCTCGCTGCGCTCCATTACATGAAGCCTAGCCATTGTCTTCCTCTCCCTTGTGTGCCGTCCCGCGGCGCGCACACGCCACGGGAAACGTGCCCACACCGTAGCGAATATGCGATAAAAATACGAGCATATTCGGTGATGTGTCTCTTGGGGTCGGTGAATAGGCAGGGACGCGGGGTTTGGTGCCTGCAAATGCGCTCGCGTCTGCCTTTGCGCGGTGGAATGCAGTTGAAAAGTGCGGTCGTGTGAGGCCTGGAATCCTCCATTCAGTAGCTCGGAATTCTGGCGAGTAGTCGGGTGCCGAAAATCTTTCCTTATTAGAAAAAAGATTGATATATTGGATAATACGAACATGCCATGCGGAAAGCCGCGAGAGTGCGTGGCGGCTGCCGCCGGCCATGTTGCAGATCGCAATCGGTTGATGAGCGTGTCCGGCCGATTTGCCATAATGGAATCGAGCAAGGGAGCCGGCCTGAGCCGAATGGTGACGGACCGGAATCAGATAAGAGGGCGACCTACAGACGCAGCGCGAACGGAGCGAACATGGCCAAGCATGCACGCGATGACGCATTCAAGGAGATGCCGGAGCCGGAGGACCGGGCGGTACCCGAGGAGACCGAGGGGGCGGCCGAGACCGAGGCGGCGGCCGAGACCGAGGCGGCAGCCGAGACCGTCGTGATGTCCGATACCGAGACCGTCGTCATGCCGGAGCATGCAGCGGATGCCTCGACTGAGTCGGAGCCCGCTGCGCACGAGGTCCCCGCCGAGAGCGACGGGACAGACGATACCGAGTCCGAGCCGGACGCTGCCGGTGAGTCCGAGCCGGACGCTGCCGGTGAGCCCGGGGCCGACGCCGGCAGCGAGGCAGGGGCTGACGACGCCGACGAGTCCGAGGCGGACAGGACGGCCGACCTGACCGCCGCCATGCATTTCGCGCAGGAGGCCAACGACACCCAGCGCTCGCGGATAAACACCGCGATCACCGCCATCGCTGCGATCGCGGTGATATGCGCGATCGTCTTTGGCGTCAGCATGCTCATGCCCGCCATCAGGGCGGCACGCTCCGCAAAGACGAACGGGTCGGCCGACGACCAGCCGCAGGCCCAGACCCAAACCGTTGAGGCCACGACCGCGGCGCCCGAGGAGACGACGCAGGACACCGACGCGGAAGGGACGGAGTCCGCATCGGGCGCCCTCACCGTCGGCGGCAACGCCTTGGCCGCCCCGAGCGGCAGCACGGTCGTCACCACGCCCGAGGCAGCCGAGCGAATACAGGCGAACGAGTCGGCCGGGGACATTGCCGACTACGACCAGGAAGACGAACAGGTGACGGACGACACGTTTGACGGGGATACCGCCGACGGTGGCTCGAGCAGCGGCACGGGCACCAGCACGGGCACCAACACGGGCAACGGCGGCAATGCGGGCGGCGGCAATTCGAGCAGCGGCCAGACGGGGAGCGACGGCGACGCGAGCAGCGGTTCCGGTATCAGCGGTTCCGGCACCGGCTCGGGCGAGACTGGCGGTTCCGGCAGCGGCTCCGACGGGGGGAGCACCACCGCCCCGAGCGACGGAGGCACAGGCGGCGCCGACTCTGGCGCGAGCGGAGCCGCTGAGGCGACCGAGACCGCCGCAGGGGAGTAGGTTGATCATGGGTGTCAAGAGCCCCACAGGCTCCGCGGGGGCCGCAAGTGGCACAGGCGCCACGGGCTCCGCGGGCGCCGCAAGTGCCACGGGTGTCTTCGCCGAGCTCTGGGAGCAGACGGGCGGCAAGATCGTGCTCGACGGTCCCATGGGTACCGAACTGGAGCTGCGCGGCTACGACGTGAACGACGCACTGTGGAGCGCCAAGTACCTGAGCGAGGACCCCTCCGCCATCAAGCGGATCCACCGCGACTACATCGAGGCGGGTGCCGACATAGTGACCTGTGCTTCTTATCAGGGGTCGGTGCCTGGGTTCATGGATGCGGGCTACAGCCAGGGGGAGGCGGAGCGGCTGATCGCGCTTTCCGCCCTGTTGGCGCAGGAGGCGCGCGACGAATGGTGGGCGGCCGGCGGCAGCGCGACCGGGCGGCACCTGCCGCTGGTGGCGGGAGACGTGGGACCCTACGGCGCCTACCTGGCCGACGGGTCCGAGTACACGGGCGACTACGAGCTGACCGAGGCGGAGTACCGCGACTTCCACCTGCGGCGGATGAAGGTGCTGGCCGAGGCGGGCGTCGACCTCTACGCCGTGGAGACCATGCCGCGGCTCGACGAGGCCCTGGCCTGCGCGCACATGCTGGAGGAGTTGGGTGCCGACTACTGGCTGAGCTTCACGTATCGCAACGACCATCAGATCAGCAACGGCACCGAGCTTGCGGACGTTGTGGCGGCGGTGCGGGACCTGCCGCACCTCCAGGCGCTGGGCGTGAACTGCACACCGCCCGAGTACGTGGAGACGATCGCGCGCGGCATCCGTGCCCTCTGCGACGTGCCCGTGTGCGCCTACCCAAATAGCGGGGAGACCTACGACGGTCACGCCAAGTGCTGGCACGAGGCACCTGCCGGCGAGGGTTTCGGCGACTACCTGCCGCGATGGGCGGATGCGGGCGTCGCGCTGATCGGCGGCTGTTGCCGCACGCGTCCGGCGGACATCGAGCGCATCGCACATCTGCTGCGCGGATAGGAAACCCGGCGTCCGACGGGCCGAGCGCGGCGCTTGATAGACCGAGCTCGGCGTCTGGCGAAACGGGCGGCTTGATCGACGCACCGTAAGGATGGGGATACGACATGAGTATCGAGATCAAACAGGCTCTGCCCGGCGACTTCGACCGCGTCTGGCGGTTCTACGCCGAGGTGTGCGACGCGCAGGCGGACGACGCGTACTCTCCCGACTGGCATCTGGGCGTCTATCCCAGCCGCGCCGACCTGGAGGGGCACATCGCGGACGGCGGCCTCTTCATAGCTGTCGATGCGGCGAAGAAGGACGGCGACTTCGCGGGATCGGACTGCGACATAGCGGGATCGGACGGAGTAGACGAGGCGGTCGGCGGCACGGATGCGACGTTGGCATTGGCAGGCGAGGCTCCCGTCCTTGGCGCCATGGTGCTCACCGATCGCGAGGACGACGACTACCTCGCCGTCGACTGGCACCACAAGGTCGCGCCCGAGGACGTCTGCGTCCTGCACCTGCTGGCCACGCACCCCGCCGCACGCGGACGCGGGGTGGCAAAGGCGCTGCTCCGCGGCATGGTCGATATCGCGCACGCGGGCGGCAAACGGGTCATCCACCTCGACGTGGTCAAGGGCAACCTGGCCGCGAGCCATCTGTACGAGGGGTTCGGATTCCGGTACGCGGGCGACGCGATGGTCCACTACGACGACATCGGCGACACCGAGCTGTGGATGTACGAGCTGGCGCTGTAGGGTTTGCGCTTGTGTAGGGTTTGCGCCTGTAGGACAGACATGCGGGTCGCAAACCGGATGGGTCGAATTCGCCTTTGAGGAAGAGAAGCACAAGGAAGAAACGCGCTCGGAAGAGGCGCACGAGGGGCATCGTCGCGCTGCTCGTCGTGATCGCCTGCTCCTCGATAGGTGTGTCCGAGCCAGCCGATGCGACGAGAGGCGCCGGGGCCGCCGGGATCGTAAAGAGCGCGGCGGGGACCGCCGAGGGCGTGGCGGAGGCTGCCGAGGGCATGGTAGAGGCTGCGGAAGGCATGGCCGAGGCCGCCGCAGGCGCGGCGGGTGTCGCGGACGCCGACTGCACGTGGGACGAGGCCACCGCGCCGGAGTACGTGCTGCGGGTGGGGGACGCCAGCCTGCCGCACCTGCCCGACGAGGTGGGTGTGACGTACGGCGGGTTGGACGGGCACGGGCGTGCGACCTGGGCGTTTTTGGTGGCCGACGGTCCCTGGTACCAGCGCAAACTCGAGCAAGGTCGCGACGAGACGCCTCTGCCCGACCCCGCGGGGTGGCCCGCAGACAACCCCGAGGTGTCCATCGTCACGCCCGACGGTGGAACCTATCAGGGCTATTTTTGGAACCGCAGCCATCTCGTGGCAGACGCGCTGGGCGGCGACCCCATCGCCGAGAACCTCGTGATCGGCACGCGCATGCAGAACGTGGGTGCGAACGACGGCCAGGGCGGCATGCTGTACGTCGAGACGCTGGCGCGCGACTGGCTGGCGGCGCACCCCTCCGCGGACGACCGCCTGTGCTACCGCGCCGAGGCCATCTACCGGGGCGCCGAGCCCATCCCGCGCGCGGTGCGGGTCGACGTGCTCTCGGGAGACGGCAGCATCGACGGCGAGTGGATCGTCTTCAATGCGGCCAAAGGCTACGCGATCGACTACGCGACCGGTGCCGTCCAGCCGCAGTAGCTCATCTGCCTCATCTATGCGGGAAACGAGGCAGATTACGTGACGATGAGGCAAATTACGCTGTTGTGGAGCAGAAAAACAGGCGGAAGCAGATCTTTGCAACGCCTGCGCTGATGGTCGGTGCCGGGGTGCCTAACGGCCCTCGTGGGAGATAGCGTCGGTGACGATCTGGTGCGCCTGGCGGTAGCGGGTGAGGCGGTCGAGGTCGGCCTGCGTGGGTTCGTGGCCGAGGCGCGACAGGTCCATGTTGTGCTCAAGGTCGCACTGCTTGACACGGCGGGAGAGGGGATTGGTCGCGACGCGGCGCACGTAGTCGAGGTAGCGGTCGGGTCCGTGGTCGCCCTCCTGCTTGGTCATGCCGAGCACGCCCTGCACGACCTCCTCGTCGATGCCGGCGGCGCGCAGGTCGTCCGGGGTCGCGCCCGTGTCCTCGATCGTGTCGTGCAGCCAGGCGACCGCCGCGAGTTTGTCGACCGTCTCGGCGGGCAGGCCGTCCGCCTGCGCGCGACGTATGACCTCGGCCGCCACGTGCGCGGGGTGCTCGATGTAGGGATGGCCGCCGCGGTCGGTCTGATCGGCGTGCCCGGCGCGGGCGATCTGCTCGGCGATCTGAGCTTGGGTCATAGAATCTCCTTCGTGCCGTGAACGTCTCGGATGATGGTGTCCGGTGCAAACGTTACTCTTATCTTGTGCCAAACACAGCGCGGACACATGGCGCCATGGTGTAGCGGGGGACGTAGCGTTGTAGGAGGAGGGATGGGGAAGACGAACAAGCACATGAGCTCTCGTCAGAGGCAGACACTACGCGCCTATCTCGCTTGCATCCCGATGGTGCTTGCATATCAGGCGTTGGTCGCCGTGGTCTCCGCAGGGCTTCTGTGGGGCGTGCGACAGATCAACCTGCGCCTCGTCTATCTGACTGGGCGTGTGGCCGTGACCAGTGGTGACTTCGCCTTTCTCTTCACGACGTGGCAGGGCTGGCTGATGATCGTGCTGACACTGCTCTCGCTCACTTTGCTCGTGATGCTGGATGTGAACGGGGTCCTCTACCTGGCCGGACGCCTGCTCGCAGGCAAGGAGGCGCGGGTACGTGATGCCGTGCCCGCTGCGCTGAGACTGACGCGGCGTTTCTTCAACCCGCGAGGCCTGCTTATCGTGCTCTATACGGCGCTCGCGGCGCCGCTGGTCGGCGTGGGCTTCACTATCGGCAAGACAGCGGGGCTCTATGTGCCTGACTTCATCACTTCCGTGATCTGGTCGACGCCTCTGTACGCGGTAGCCTATACAGCGGCACTAGTGGTGCTCACCCTGCTGGGTATCCGCTACCTCTTTGTGCTGCCGGCCGTGGTGGTGGAAGGTCGGAGCGTCAAGGAGGCTTTTACGCTCGCCCCGCGTGTCATGCGTGAGTATTGGCGACACTTTCTACCACGTATGTGCATCTTTGCACTGCAGATCGGGCTCGTCTTTGCGCTGGTGGGAGGCGCGATCTACTTCGCGCCTGTCGTGCTGGGCGCGATTGATGAACGATTCTTGATGCTGCTCTTCTTCTACATCGCGGCGGTGGTGGGCGCCGCGCTCTCGGTCGCGGTGCAGCCGCTGCAGATGATCGAGATCACCCGGCTCTACCTGGGCTATGTCCGGGGCGAGGCGCCCGTCTTCGCCGCGCCGCAGACCGCCTGGCTGACGCGCGAGCGGGTGAGGATCGGCCTGGCCGGCCTGCTCATCGCCGTGATCGCGGCGGCGTATGTCTCGTCTGTCTGCTTTGACGTGCTCTATCCGGTCGGCGGGGACGCGCGTCTCGTGGCGCACCGGCTGGGCGGCAACGCGGCGGCCGAGAACTCGCTGGCAGGGCTCCAGACCTCCATCGACCTCGGCGCCTACGGGTACGAGACCGACGTGCAGCGCGCGGCGGACGGCGTGTACGTGATCAACCACGACAATGGCTTCTCGCGCACCTGCGGCGTGGATGCCGCGGTGTCGGAGCTCACGAGCGACCAGATCGCACAGCTGCGTATCGCAGGGCCGGGCGGGGCGGAGGAACCGGTGCCCACGCTGGACGAGACGCTCGACGCGGCCCGCGGACACGGGCTACTCTTCATCGAGCTCAAGGGCCCGACGGCCGACCGGCAGATGGCCGACGACGTGGTCGCGGCGGTGCGCGAGCGCGGAATGGAGGACCAGGTCGCGATCATCGGGCTCGACTACGGCCTGATCAGCTACGTAGAGCGGACCTACTCCGATCTGACGACGGGGTACCTGTACTTCTTTTCCTTTGGCGACGCGCCGGCGCTCGACTGCGACCTGCTGGTGCTCGAGGAAGAGGCTGCCACACCCAATGCCATCGAGGCGATCCACGCTGCCGGCAAGCAAGCGTATGTCTGGACTGTGGATACCGAGGAGTCCGCGGAGTCGGTGCTCGCGGGCGATGCGGACGGCGTGATCACGGACGAGGTCGCGATGTGCCAGCGCGTGGAGGCGCAGCTGCGCGAGAGGAGCGATTTCGAGCGGGTGGTCGATGCGCTCACGTTCGACTAGTTGGAATTGGACTAGCGGTGGATGATGCTCGATAACTAGCGGTGCGCCTGGCGGTACGCCGCGAGCTCGTCCGCGATGGTCGTGTAGTCGCGCTCGAAGAGGGCCTCGATGATGAGGCGGTCGAGCTGCTCGGGTTCCACCTTTTCCAGGATCTTCTTCGCGACGAACGCCTTTGACTTCTGCGTGTAGCGGGGCATGCCGGTCAGCTCCTGGATGTGCGCGAGCTCCGGCCGCCAGAGCAGGGAGAGCTTGCGGGCGCGACTGGTGCGCGGGCTGGGCTGGTGGGGACGCGCGAGCTCGAAGGGCAGGCCCCCGGCCTCGGGCGGCTGGGCGACGACGATGCCCCAGGTCTCGGGCACGTGGCGCGCGACCTGCGTGTGGCTGCCGCCGACCACGACGACGTTGGCGTCGAAGTAGCGGTCGTAGTCGGGGACCTGCCGCTCTAGCCGGGCGTAGGTGTCGGCGTCGCTTTTGATCTCCATGCCGACCAGGCCGCCCTCGGTCACGAGCAGGGCGTCCGCGCGCGAACGGCCGATCTCGACCTCCTCGAGGATGCGGACCTTGCCGAGGCGCGCCTCGACCCACTCAAAGAGCGGTTCGCGCAGGTCGATGTCGTGCAGGCGGTATGGCATGGGGCGGTCCGTCTTTCTGATGTGGCGGTGCTCGTTGTTGGTGCCAGTATGGCTGATTTCCAGGCAAAGAAGAACGGCCCGGGGACGAATCCTCGGGCCGTTGGCGTACGGCTGGGCTGCGAGTGCACCGTGTGTCTTACTCGCCGTCGTCGAGCGTGACGTAAGCGCGGTCGTCCTGCTCCTCGGCCTCCATGCGGGCGCGCTTCTCCTCGACGGATGCGACGGAGATGGCGTGATCGTAGACCTTCTTGCCGGTGGGGTGCTCCTCCAGCCAGAGCTTGCGGGCCTCGGGCGCCCACTCCTTGGAGTAGGGCGTGGTGCGGGCGCAGAGGTTGTCGGCGCTCTCCTGCGCGGTGTAATCGGTGTTTTTGGCGTCGGCGTCGTGCACCATCTCGGGCAGGATCTGGGGGTTCTCGAGCATGGGGCAGGGCTGCAGCATGTTGTCGTTCCAGGGGTAGTGCGCACGGTACTGCTGGAAGATGGGCTGATGCAGGCAGTCGAGCCAGCTCATCTCCTTGATGTTGGCGTTGGAGTAGTGGATGAAGACGCAGGGCTCCACGTCGCCGCGGGCGTTCACATGGCAGTAGGCGCGGCCGCCGGCGATGCAGCCGCCGACGTACTCGCCGTCGTTCTGGAAGTCCATGGCGAAGATGGGCTTGCCGCCCTCCATGCCGCGGACGTCGCGGATGCGGTGGAACATGTACTCGCGCTGCTCCACGGTGGGCATGAGGTCGGCGTTGGCACCCTCGCCCACGGGCATGTAGTGGAAGTACCAGGCGAAACGGCAGCCCTTGGAGATGATGAGATCGAGGTACTCGTCGGACGAGACGATCTCGGTATTGGCGCGGGTGTAGGCCGTGGAGGTGCCGTAGAAGAGGCCGTACCGGTGCATCAGGTCAAAGGCATGCATGACCTCCTGGAAGGAGCCCTCGCCGCGGCGGCCGTCGTTGACCTCCTCGTAGCCCTCCAGCGAGACGGAGAAGATGATGTTGCCGAGCTCCTGGACCTTCTGGCAGAAGGGCTCGTCGACCAGGCTGGCGTTGGTGAAGATGTTGAAGAGGGAGGTGTTGTGGGCCTCGGCCAGCTTCAGGATATCGGCCTTGCGGACGAGGGGCTCGCCGCCGGTCATCATGAAGAGGTGGGTGCCCAGGGCCTCAGCCTCGGTCACGAGGCGGTCCATCTCGTCGTAGGTCAGGTTGAACTGGTGGCCGTAGTCGGCGGCCCAGCAGCCCACGCAGTGCTTGTTGCAGGCGCTGGTCGGGTCGAAGAGGATGATCCAGGGTACGTTGCACTGGTACTTGGCGGCGTTGGCGGTGGTGTTGCGCAGACCGCGGAAGGCTGCCTCGTAGCCGCCGTTCATGACGACCGTCTTGAGGACGTGGGGATCGACCTCGTCGAGGACGCTGAAGAGGTAACCCTCCCACTTGGAGCCGGGGTGCAGGGCGTTGCGCATGCCGGTGATGGCGCCGGGGTTGGTGTCCTTGAGGAGCTTCTCGGCCATGTTGATGAAACGGTCGACGACCTTCTCGCGGTCCTCGGGGGTCTTGGCCTTGAGCACCTGGTCCAGGACGACCGAGAAGGCCTTGCGCTCGGCTGCGTGGGCAACTTTGCTTTGCATATCGCTACCTCTTTCTAACCTCATGCGGTAGAATTTGACCATGCTTCAAAAATCCGCGTGTAGCTTATACCCCGCGCGCGCGGAAAACAACGAGCCACACCGGCCGCACACTGCTCTTGTTCTACAAAACTGCACGTCAGAGGCTTGTTACCATCGGTAACGAATTTCTTTACCGATTCCATCGGAGCGCATATGGGCACAGACGGACATAAAGGCTTCAAAGAAGTGCCGCAAACGGCGCAGGCAGGCGACACGTCCGCGCAGGCAGGCGACGCGGGCGCGCAGGCGGGTGGCGCGTCCGTGCAGGCGGGTGGTGCGTCCGTGCAGGCAGGTGGCGCGTCCGTGCAGGCAGGTGGCGCGTCCGTGCAGGCAGGTGGCGCGCTCGATGACCAGATCGTCGCTGCCCGGCTCGATATCGCCAGCCAGCTGGCCAGCCTGCGCCCGACCTTTGTCGCCCTCGGTGACGAGACACGCCAGCACGTCTTGTACACCCTGCTCAAGGGTGACCGCAGCGGAATGCGCGTGGGCGAGATCCAGGAGTTGACCTACCTCTCGCGTCCGACCGTCACACACCATCTCGAGGTGCTGATGGACGTGGGTCTTGTCGTGCGCCGCCAGGAGGGACGCATGAGTTTTTATTGTCTGCGGGGCGACTATGCGACATGGAGGGCTATCGAGCACCTCGCCAAAGAGGTGCGCGAGACTGCCGAGGCCAGTGATACGGGCGTCTGAAGATATATGCATGGCGCATGACTGCGGCACCGACAAAGAATACGTAGCTGTGACAACAAGCACGTACGAGTCGACAAGGAATACGTAGCTGTGACAACAAATACGTAGCGCTCGACAAAGGATACGTAGCGTCGAACAACAAAACCGCCAAAGTGCGACCTGGCGTGCGAAAAATTGCCCTGTAGCGCGCAAATCGACGTATTTGTTGTCGTGCGCTACGTATTTGTTGACGAGTGCTACGTACTCGTTGGTAAGGCGACGTATTCTTTGTCGAGCGCTACGTACTTGTTGATGAGGCTGCGTATGTGTCGACAGGCGCTAGGTATGTGTTGACGAGGGGTGCGTACTTGTCGACGAGGGGTGCGTACTTGTTGCCAAACGCAGCGCCCGCCGCACAACCGCGGGCGGGGAGTAGGCCTAGCCCTCGAAGGGCATGTAGCGCTTGAGGCGCAGCGCGGCCTCGCGGCGGTCGTCGGCGTCCAGGATGCCGCGGCCCACCAGCACCAGCTCGGGGCCCAGCGCCACGACGTCGCGGATGTTGGACTCGTTGATGCCGGTGGAGATGCCCAGCTTGGCGCGGCGGAGGTTGCGCTTGGCGGTGGCGGCGATGTCCAGCGGGCGGACCTTGGGCTCGAAGAGGCGCGGGCCGCGGTGGCTCTCGAGGTCGTAGTCGTAGGCGGGGATGTAGCCGGAGACGGCGATCACGTAGTCCACGCCCAGCTCGTCGACCTGGGCCGTGCGCTCGCCCACGCGGTTGGGCGGGCAGGTGAGGTTGCAGGCGATCTGGCCGCCGCGGTCGTGCGCCTGGGCGACGGCCTTGGCGATCACGGGGTCGGGCGCCGCGGAGAGGACCGAGACGACGTCGGCGCCCATGTCAAAGCAGCGGCCGACCACGCCCGTGCCGCCGTGGAAGAGCTTGATGTCGGCGTAGAGCGTGACGTCGGGGTTGCGGCGTCGGATCTCCTGCACCAGCGTGAGGCCGAAGGTCACCATGATGGGGTAGCCGATCTCGACGACGTCCACCACGGGCGAGAGCTTGTCCACCATGTCCAGGACCTCGAAGTCCTTGCCGTGGTCGATCGTGAGCTGGAGTTTCATGGTGTTCCTTTCTTAGAGGACCGCGAGGGCCAGGGTCAGCACGAGGGGCAGGGTGGCCATGGAGAGCAGGGTCGTGACGATCACGAGGCCGGTGCCGTACTGGAAGTCGCCGCCGTAGAGCTGCGCGAGCATGGAGGTCACGGCGCCGCAAGGGCACGCCTCGACGATCAGCAGCACCATGCGGATCTCGGCCGACACCGGCATCGCCAGGCACAGTAGGATGGTGGCCGCCGGCACGACGAGCAGGCGGAACGCGCACGCCTTGTAGAGGCGCCGGTCGGTGAAGAGCAGGCCCAGGTTGGAGCTGCCCAGGTTGATGCCGAGCACGAGCATCCCCAAGCCGGTATTGAGGTTGCCCATGCCCGTCAGGAACTGCGAGACCATGCCCGGCAGCCTGACCGGGGCGAAGAAGAGCGCGAGACCGATGAAGAGCGCGACGACCGCGGGGTTGGTGAAGATCTTCTTCATCGAGACCTGGCCCTTGTCGCCGCTCATGAGCAGGACGCCGTAGGTCCACAGGGCGAAGGTGCCCACCGCCATCGTGATGGTGACGTAGAAGACGTACTCGGGGCCCAGCAGGCCGGAGATGATGGGGATGCCGACGAAGCCTGAGTTGGAGAAGATCACGGCGAACTGGCCCACGCGGTCGGCCTTGCCGCAGGCCATATAGGCGATGACGGCCGACAGCACCAGCGCCAGGGCAAAGAAGAGCCCCATCCACAGGGCGTTTACCAGCTGCTCGGCGTCGAACTCGATCGCGAAGGCCTGGATGATCACGGCGGGGGTGGCGACGTAGAGGGCGATGCTCGAGAGCTGCTTGGACCCGGCCTCGTCGACCATGCCGACGCGCACCAGCACGGCACCCACCGCCATCATGGCGAGCATCACGAGGATCTGCTGGATGAGCATGAGGACCATGAGTTGCCTCCGAATGCGTACAACGCGCCGAGCGATGCCGTCCGCCGGGTGCCGTTGGCAGACGCACCTATTCTAGACGTGCCCATTTTAATAGAGATGGGGGACATGCCCCTTTGAGGTTCTCAGACGTACTACCTCGCGACGGGAAAGGAGGCGCGAGGAAGCGATTGCCCGGCTGGTAGACTTTCGCAGACGCCGACGGAGGGCGAGCGCTCCGCCCCTCACGCCGACGGAAGCCCTCCGATTTTTTCAGCCCACGCCGACGGAAAGCCTCCGTTTGAGCGCGAGCAGGGGTTTTATGGCGACGGAGCCCTTCTGTCGGCGCGCCTTCGGAAATCGGACGTCTTCCGTCGGTGCCTGACCAGCATGCAGGGATCGCGGGACGGTTGTGGGTGCCGGATGGTCGAGCTGCGGTTGAAATAGCCGCGGTTGAAATTGATATGCTGTAGGTGACTAGAACGGGAACAGCCGGCATCGGGAAGAGCACACACCGGCGGAAAGAGCACATGCCGGTTTAGGGAGGGGCTATGAGCGAGCAGCGTAAAGAGGCGCAGGCGCAGGAGCAGGAAGAGCCGGATCTCATTACAGGCGCCATCACGCGTCGCGGGTTCATCGGCGGCATCGCGTGCGCGGGCCTCGCGGCCGCGCTTGCCGGATGCGGCGCTGGTAAGACGGACGGTGCCGCCGCGGGCTCGACGGACGGATCGGCCTCGAGCGCAACGGATGCCGCTGCCGGCGCGGGATCGGCGGGCGCCGCGGCAGGGTCGGCGGCGGACGCGCTCACGGGCACGGCCGACGACCCGGACGCCCTGGTCATCATCGCCGTGGCACCCGACGACCCCTACGGCTCGGGCACGCACCATGTCACGATTGACATCGCCGACTACGGTACGGTCGAGGTCCTGCTTGACGCCGACACGGCGCCGATCACCGTCTCCAACTTCTGCCGCCTCGCCGACCAGGGCTTTTACGACGGCCTGACCTTCCACCGCATCATCAAGGGCTTCATGATCCAGGGTGGCGACCCCAACGGCGACGGCACGGGCGGCTCGGACAAGTACATCAAGGGCGAGTTCAGCGCGAACGGCGTCGAGAACCCGCTGCTCCACACCCGCGGCGCCATCTCGATGGCGCGCAGCCAGCAAAACGACTCGGCGTCGTCGCAGTTCTTCATCATGCAGCAGGCAAACCACCAGCTCGACGGCCAGTACGCGTGCTTCGGCCACGTGACCGGGGGCATCGAGGTCGTCGACGCCATCTGCGACGCCGTGCCGACCACCGACGACAACGGCACGGTGGAGCCCGCGGACCAGCCGGTCATCACGAGCGTCAAGGTCACGGACTAGGCGCGGCGAAGAAGAACGGTCAGCCGGACCCTAGTGGAAGACGACCTGGAAATCGCCCTCGTCGTCGCGCAGGGGTATGTCGTCCTTCTCGTCGATCACGTAGTCGATGCGGTAGCGCTGGTACTGCTTGTTGAAGTCGGTGAAGAAGCGCGCGATGCGGTCGTCGGTACCCTGCAGCTCCATCGTGACGGAGCCGTCCCACTCGTTGCGGACCCAGCCGGTGAGGTCGAGGTTGTTGGCCACGTGCAGGGCGTTCCAGCGGAAGCCGACGCCCTGCACCTCGCCGCGGAAGACCATGTGGAGGCGGCGGACGCCCGCCCGCGAGGCATCGGCGGAAGACGTGCCCGCCGCAGGGGAGCCGGATGCGGAAGACGTGCCCGCCGCGGGGGAGCCGGATGCGGGAGAGCCGGCGAGCGGCATGTTCGTCTTATCAGCATTTGTATCATGTGCGGGGGAGGACTGCTGCTGCGTGCGGGAATCCTCCCGACCCCTGAACCACCTCATTGCGACCCCCCATCCGTGAGTTTATCCGCAGATGCCATCTGTGAGCTTTGCGCAGGTATGTTGCCCGGCGGCGCCGGGGCGTGCCATTGCGCGACGTCAACGTCTACAATACACAATCGTTAGTCGGAATTGCGATTGCATTGGAGTGCACATGACGGTCAAGTGCGACATCATCACTGACTCCCCCTGCGATTTTACCAAGGTCCAGGTGGAGTCCGCGGGCATCGGTTGCCTGCCCTTCACGTACACCGAGAACAAGCCCGGCGGCGGCTTCCATGGCCTCGACGACCTCTTCGAGTCCGTGAGCAGCCACGACTTCTACGAGATGATCCGCCGCGGCGCCACCCCCATGACCAGCCAGCCCAGCCAGGCGGTGTACGAGGAGGCCTTCCGCGAGGTGGAGCGCAAGGGCGTGCCCGCCGTGGTCATCTGCATCTCCTCGGGCATCTCCGGTGCCTACAACGGCGCGTGCACGGCGCGCGACCGCCTGGCGGAGGAGATGGGCGGCGAGCTGCCGACCCCGATCTACATCGTGGACTCCAAGATCACCTCCACCACCCAGCACCTCTATGTGGAGGAGGCCATCCGCCAGCGCGACGCCGGCCTCAGCGCCGAGGAGCTCGTGGCCTGGTGCGAGAAGGCCACCTACCTCACGCACACCATCTTCATGGTCGACAACCTCGACACCCTGCACCGCGGCGGCCGCATCCCCAAGGCGGCCAGCGTGGCGGCCAACCTGCTCGACGCCAAGCCCCTGCTCACGTGGAAGCTCAACGGCGAGCTGACCTTCCTGGGCGTGTCGCGCGGCCGCAAGAAGGCCATGAAGAAGATGCTCGACTACTACAAGAAGAACCACGACGACAGCTACTTCGGCCCCGTGGTGGCGATCGGTGACGCCGACTGCCCCGCCGACGGCGACGCGCTGGCCGACAAGCTCCGCCACGAGTACCCCGGCCTGCGCGTGCTGCGCTCCACCATCGGCCCGACCATCGGCTGCCACGTGGGCCCGGGCATGCTCTCGTGCTGCTTCTGGGGCGAGGACCGGCGCGGCGCCCGCTACGCCGATGTGGGCCAGGAGCACATCAAGGGCTTCACGCGCAACGCATAACGCGCAACGCGTACCGTCGGCACGGCATCGGGCTGCAAAGACAAACGCGCTGCTTCGGGCCTGGCCCGTGCCGCGCTGTCTGGAGGATGCATGAACGTCAGCAGAAGAGGGTTCCTGTCCGTCGCGGCCGGAGCGACCGTGGCCGGCCTTGCCGGCTGCGCCGCGCCGTGGCGCCAGCAGCGGGAGGGCTCCTCTGCGCCTGCGGGCAGCGAGGGGTCGGCGGCTGAGCCCGAGATCGACCTCAGGGAATTCGCCGCGCTCGAGCTCGATATGGACGCCTGGAGCTACGACGAGCAAAACGGCTGCTGGTACCAGCTCGGCATCCCGTACTGCACGAAACCCGCGACCGAGACCTACGAGTCGCTGGCGATCTATGTGCCCGGCGCCTACCTCGAGGGCAAGAAGCACGGGCGCGCCTACCGCTGCACCGTCGCGGCCGACGCGACCGTCGGCTCCTTCACGCCGGCAACCGCGCCGGTGGTGATGCCGCTCAACTCCGCCAGCTACGAGGCGCAGGCATGCCCGACCTCGTACTCCTACAACGGACTCGCCCGCTACCTGGCCGCCGGCTTTGTGTATGTGTATGCCGGCTTCCGCGGCCGCTCGTCCACCGTCGAGAGCACCAGCTCGTCGGACATGATCGCGGGCGGCGCCCCCTGGGCGCTCGTGGACCTCAAGGCAGCGGTGCGCTATCTGCGCTACAACAAGGACCTGCTGCCCTGCGACACCGACCAGATCTACACCTTTGGCTTCGGCGGGGGAGGCGGCCTGTCCGCGAGCCTGGGCTCGATGGGCGACGCTGCCGCCTACGACGACTATCTAGCGAGCATCGGCGCGGCGACCCACGACGGTGTCGAGGGCGCCGGCCTCTCCGACGCGATCGCGGGCTCGGCCTCGTGGTGTCCGCAGACCTCCTTTGAGCTGGGGGATGCCGGCTATGAGTGGATGATGGGCCAGTTCGCCGCGGACGGCGAGCGTGCCGACGGCACCTGGACCCGTCTCCTGTCGGCCGACCTCGCGGCCGCGTACGGCAAACAGCTGAACGATCTCGCCCTCGTGGACGCTGACGGCAACGCGCTCGCGCTCGACCCGGCCGAGGACGGCAGCTATGTGTCCGGCAGCTACTACGACTACATCATCAAGCTGGTAGAGGACTCGGCGTCCGCTTTCTTGAGCGGCACGAGCTTCCCGTACACCTACACGCCAGCGCTCTCGGGCACGCCGACCTTCCCCGGCGACCCCAACCTCACGGAGGAGAACGCCGCCGAGGGCGACGCCGGCGTCGATGCCGGCGGCGAGTCGGGTGACGGGGCGGCATCAGGCGGTGCCGCGACCGACGTAAGTGCGGCCGGTACCGCGGCGGGCGCCGCAACCGATGCAAGTGCGACCGATGCCGACGTTGCTGATGCAGGCGCGGGCGCGACCGACCCCACCGCGAGCGACGCGGGTGCGAGCAACGCCACCGCGACCGAGGCAGGCGCGAGCGGTGCGTCCGTCTTGGCGGAGGCCGGCGCAGCCGGCACGGGTGTCGCCGCGAGCCCCGTGACTGCGGCATCGCCCCTGGCCGCCGCTGCGGGCATCTCGGGCGTCACCACCGTGCAGTCGACCGTCTACGACTCGATCGAGAGCTACGTGGCCACGCTCAACGGCGGCACTCGCTGGCTCACGTACAACCCCCGCCAGCAGACCGCCGACGTCACGGACCTGTGGGATTTCGTGCGTGTCTGCCGGCCCGCGACCCGCGGCGTTGCCGCCTACGACTCCCACGACCGCTCGACCGAGGCCAACCAGCTCTTTGGCATCGGTGACGAGAGCACGCTGCATTTCGACGCGACGATTTCCGAGCTCGTCTCGCAGGGGCGCGACCGCTACGCCCAGGGCGCGGGCTGGGACGCGGCCTACATCTCGGATTGGGCGGGCGACCTGGCAAAGACGGACTCGCTCGATACGGACATGGCCACGCGTTGCGCGATGACCGACCCGCTCTTCTACCTCTCGGAGCGCTACGAGGGCTACGGCCACGCGCATGTCGCGCCGCACTGGCGGATCAACGCGGGTGTCTTCTCGAGTGAGTCTCCGCTGACCACCGAGGCAAACCTTGCGCTGGCACTGTCCAACACCGACGGCGTGAAGGATGTGGCGTTCAACTGCGTGTGGGGCGCGGGGTACGGGCTCGCCGAGCAGACAGGCAACGCCACGGACAACCTCATCGCCTGGGTCACGAGCTGCGCGGCCCCGCAGCAGGGTTGACGGGCTATCGGGCGGTAGGGCAGTAGAAGTAGGGTAGTCGGGCCGTTGCCGGTATGGCGTCGCCGATTGTCCATGGCTGGTGCGAGGGACCGCTCAAGGTTGGTTGTCCATAACCAGCGGAGGGACCGCTCATGGTTGGGTGTCTGTGGTCTGCACGAGGGGCTCTACCTGCCAGGCTATCGTATTGACGACACTCACGTAGGTGTAAGAAAACCCATTAATCAATCCTAAGACGCCAGCATATGCAAGCAACAATGAAATATTTGGGACGAGCGGTAGCAAAACCTGTTAGAATGATAAAAAGTCGCAATTAGCATTGTCTCTTGGATGGGTCTCCCGATGAGAAACCCTCCGGTGGATGCTATCTCGACAGGGTGCGTGAGCTGCGGCAAGAGAGGGGCGCATATGTACGAGGTCGGTGAATACATCGTTCATCCTGGGCAGGGAGTGTGCAAGATCGACAGTGTGGTGGAGGCGCCCGAACCGACCTATATGCTGCTACCTGTGACCTCGACGCATGGCATGAAGATCAGTTTCCCCGTGGCAAACGAGGACCGGCTGCGCCCCGTGCTGAGCGGCGACGAGGCCCGCGCTATCATCGACGAGTACCCCGTGATGGAGCCCGAGACGCACACCGAGCGCAGCAACGCGCTCGAGGAGCAGTACTACAAGGAAGAGATCCGCAACGGCGACTGCCGCGACTCCGTCCGCATCATGAAGACGATCGAGCTGCGCGTCGCCGACCTCAAGGAGCGCGGCAAGCGGCCGCCCGTCGCATACGAGCGCGTGCTCAAGCGCGCGACCGAGCGCGCGCTGTCCGGGCTGGCGGTCGCGCTTGACTCGACGCAGGAAGACGTACTGGCGCTCTTCCACACCGCCGCCGGCGAGGATCCCACCAACAACTGAGACGTACGCTGAGACGCATGCTGAGACGACCGGAGAGAGGCGCCCCCAAGCTGGGTGCTTCTTCTTTCTTGCACGTTTCGCCTACGTGAGATGTGTAGTATGCCTGGGAACGCTCGCGTACAATGTGGTGCATGCGATTGCGGCACGCCGGTCGTGCGCGGCAACAAACGCGTACCGGTCGCACGCGGTAACAAACGCGTACCGGTCGCACGCGGTAACAAGAGCTACCGCCTGCGCGCGGTAACCGACGCGTGACGCACGTCGCGAGGATGACACGTGTCCGTGAGCTAGCAGAAACATGCCGGCCGCATAATCGGCGGTACAGGAAGGACGAAACATGGAAAATCGTGCGATCATCACTGTCCTCGGATCCGACCGCGCAGGTATCGTCGCCGCCGTTGCCGGTGCGCTCGCCGAGCGCAACGCCAACATCCTCGATATCACGCAGACCATCCTGCAGGGCATCTTCACGATGACCATGCTCGTCGACCTGGGGAAGGGCGACGTGGACTTCGCCGGCACGCAGGCGCGCCTCGCGGAGCTCTCCGAGCAGCTGGGCGTCCAGATCCAGATGCAGCGCGAGGACGTCTTTAAGTACATGTACCGCCTCTAGCGGGGACGGAGCGGCGGAGGCGGCATGACCGCCACGGCAGGCTCCGGCCAATTCTTCAAGGATACGGGAGGAGCTAGCATGGCCGATACCCCCATTGAGCGCCGTCATAGGCAATTCCTGACCAACACCGATACCTCGGCTTTGCAGCGCATCGCCGACGCCTACCCCATGCCGTCCGAGGGCCTGGGGCTGCCGCCCGAGTCGGACCAGCTCTACCGGGGCATGATCGACGAGGACAGAATCGACGACGAGCTCTACCGCCGATACGACGTCAAGCGCGGCCTGCGCAACGCCGACGGTTCGGGCGTGCTGGTGGGCCTGACCACCATCTCCAACGTGCACGGCTACAAGAAGGTCGACGGCAAGGTGCTGCCCGACAAGGGCGACCTCCAGTACCGCGGCTACAGCATCGCCGACCTGGTGGCCGGCACGCACGGCGAGGACCGTTTCGGCTACGAGGAGGTGGCCTACCTGCTGATGGCGGGCAGGTTGCCCCGTGAGGCCGAGCTCGACGACTTCAAGGCCCGTATCGGGTCCCGCCGCCAGCTGCCCGAGGGCTACCTGGACATATTCCCGCGCACCTCCTACAGCCACTCCATCATGAACGTCCTGCAGCGCGCGACGATGCTGCTCTACGCCTTCGACCCGACGCCCGACGACACCAACCCCACGCACGAGGTCGACGTGGCCCTCTCCCTGCTGGGCCGCTGGCCCCGCGTGGCCAGCATAGCGCACCAGGCGGCGGTGGCCACCGTCACGGGCGAGCGCCTGCGTGTGCCGCCCGCCCAGGAGTCCTACACCGTGGCCGAGACGATCCTGGACGTGCTCCGCGGCGAGCAGGGCTTCTCGCGCGAGGAGGCCATGCTCCTGGACGTCATGCTCATGCTGCACGCCGAGCACGGCGGCGGCAACAACTCCAGCTTCACCACCCGCGTGCTCTCGTCCTCCGGCACCGACGCCTACTCGGCCTACACGGCGGCCCTGGGCTCGCTCAAGGGCCCCAAGCACGGCGGCGCCAACTACAAGGCCGGCGAGATGATCAACGACATCTGCGACCATGTGCGCGACTGGGGCAGCGACACCGAGGTGGGCGACTACCTCACGCAGATCCTGGAGGGCAACGCCTTCGACGGCACGGGCCTCATCTACGGCCTGGGCCACGCCGTCTACACCGTGACCGACCCCCGCGCCGAGATCGTCAAGGGCTACGCGCGCCAGCTGGCGGAGCAGAAGGGCCTGCTGGACAAACTGGAGCTCATGGAGCGCGTGGAGCGCTTGGGGCCTCAGCTGATGCACGACGTGCGCGGCATCACCAAGCCCATCTCCACCAACATCGACCTCTACACGGGCTTTGTCTACAGTATGTTGGGCATCCCGCGCGACCTCTTCACGCCCGTCTTTGCCATCGCCCGCATGGCCGGCTGGGCCGCGCACCGCATGGAGGAGCTCTACGGCCAGGCCCGCATCATCCGCCCTGCCTACAAGTCGGTGGTCGAGAGCCAGCAGTACGTGCCGATCGACGAGCGCTAAGACAAACGCGCGGACCGGTGTGTGCCGGCCCGCGCGCAGATGTTGGTACGCAGATGTGGTTGGAGAAGCGGTGCGCTGAAGCGGCTAGAGACGCGGTTAGTCTTCGCCGCGCTCGTCTTCTTCGTCTCCCTCCTCCTCGTCGAGGCGCAACGGCTTGAAGCTGGCGGTGTCGCCGCCGATCAGGCTGGCTGCGGCGGCGCGGGTGGCCTCCTCGCGCTCGGCGTTGAGCTTCTCGGAGAAGACGTCCTCTTCGTCCTCGTCGGTGGCCGCGGCAATGTTTGTATTCGCGACCTCGGGCGGGACGGTGCCGAGCGCACCGGTGCCCTCGCCGAGCATCACGCGCGTGAGCTTGTGGGTGTGCTTCGCCTTGGTGAAGAGCGGCACGTACTCGATGATCGTCGAGGAGTTCTCGAGGCCGTACCAGCGGGCGGGGGAGCCGCAGATGCGGCGGATCGCGTACTTGATGCCCAGCACGTTGGCGTTGGCGCCGGAGATGTCCGACTCGGGGGCGATGACCTTGCGGATCATGCAGAAGCGGAAGTCGCCGACCTTGTTGACCGTGCGGTAGATGGAATAGCGGTGGGGCTGCGGGGCGAGCTGGCCGGACTCCATCAGGTCAGAGACGATCTGGTAGAGGTACTGGTTGACGCGCTGGTTCACGCGGAAGCCCAGGCGCAGCTGCACCTTGAAGAAGAAGTCGGTGCCAAAGTCGTTGACGCTGTAGGACAGCGTGCGCGGCTCGTCGGTGACCTGCACGTTGAGGAAGTAGTAGGCCTTGGCGCGCTTGGGGCGCTTGTCCAGGATCGAGTAGAGGATGTCGCGGTCCAGCTTGTCGGGGCTGGAGTCGTTGGTCATAAAGACGAGGTTGTCGGCCACCAGCGGCAGCGACTCGTCGTCACGCAGCATGCGCAGCTGGTCGAGGTACTTGTCGACGGGCAGGTACACGGTCTGCGTGTGCTCGATGGCCGTGCCGCGGCGCCACACGTACATCACGAGGAAGATCGCCGTGGCCATCAGCACCGTGAAATAGCCGCCGTGGAAGAACTTGGTGAGGCTGGAGAAGAAGAACATGCCCTCGATCAGCACAAAGAACACGAGGAAGACCAGGGCGAACAGGGGCTGGTGCTTGATCTTGGTGAGGTAGGTGAAGAGCAGCACCGTGGTCATCAGCATCGTGGCCGTGATCGCCAGGCCGTAGGCCGCCTCCATGTGCGAGGAGGTCTGGAAGAGCAGGACGACAAAGATGCATCCGGCCCAGATGATGTTGTTGACCAGCGGGATGTAGAGCTGGCCCTTGGTCTGGGAGGGGTAGACGATCTTCATGTGCGGCATGAGGTCCAGGTGGATGGCCTCCGACACGATGGAGAAGGAGCCCGTGATCAGCGCCTGCGACGCGATGATGGCCGCCAGGGTCGAGAGGAGGACGGCAAAGACGCGCATCTGCTCGGGGACCATCTCAAAGAAGGGGTTGAGGTCGGTGACCATCAGCATCTCGGAATCCTGGACGTGGCCCAGGATAAAGGCGCCCTGGCCCAGGTAGTTGAGGATGAGGGCCGCCTTGACGAAGGGCCAGGAGGCGTAGATGTTGGCCTTGCCCACGTGGCCCATGTCCGAGTAGAGCGCCTCCGCGCCGGTGGTGCACAGAAACACATTGCCGAGCACCATGAGGCCTGCCGCGTTCATGTCGGAGAAGAGGAAGATCAGGCCGCGCACGGGGTTGAAAGCGCGGAGCACGCCCCAGTTGCCAGTCTCGACGATGTTCATCACGCCCATGCCCGCCAAAAAGACGAACCACAGCGTCATGACCGGGCCGAAGAGCTTGCCGATCGAGGAGGTGCCGGCGCGCTGGATCACGAAGAGCACGCACAGGATGGCGATGGTGATCACGACGACGATGCGCTGGTTGTCGCCGATGATGCGGTAGATGAAATCGATCGTGCGCAGGCCCTCGATCGCGGTCGTCACCGTGACGGCGGGGGTCAGGATGCCGTCGGCGAGCAGCGCCGCGCCGCCGATCATCGCGGGGAAGAGGAGCCATTTGCCGCAGCGCTTGACCAGGCTGTAGAGCGCGAAGATGCCGCCCTCGTTGTGGTTGTCGGCCTTCATGGCGATCAGGACGTACTTCACCGTGGTGATGAGCGTGATCGTCCAGATGAGCAGCGACAGTGCGCCGAGCACGACGTCCTCGCTCATGGTCTGGAGGCCGCCGTTGCCGCTCATGATCGCCTTGAGCGTGTACATGGGGCTCGTGCCGATGTCGCCGTAGACCACGCCGAGCGTCACGAGCACCATGCCGAGGGAGAAGGGGATGCCGGGGTTCTTTGCCTTTTTGCCGCGCTTCTTCTTCTCGAAATCCTTGACCGAGGCGGTGGGCGTCTGCATGCCGCCGCGGCTTGAGTGTGAACCTGCCATTGTTCACTCCATACAACGAAGTTTCAGGTAGCCAATCGCGCTATTATAGAGCATTGTATCGTTCTCGCAACTATTGTGCGATTTCACTGAGGGGGAGCAAATGATGGAAGACACCAAGACAGATACACCGGTAGCGCAGCCCGAGCCGACCGCAAGCAAGGATTTCTGGAGCGTGCCGGCAGGTGCCGGCCTGCAGGTGCCCGAGAAAGCTGTGGCCACGCTCGTATGGCGCGCGGATAAGGGCGCCGACACCGCGGGCGAGGACGCCGCTACTGATGCGACCGCTCCCTCCACGACCGCTCCCGCCACGACCGCTCCCGCCACGACGGCTCCCGCTGCTGGCCCCGCGAGCATTACGTATAAGGCGGAAGCTGGCCACGTCGACGTGCGCGACGACACGGGCAAGCTGCTGTGCAAGATGTTCTACGTCTCCTACGTGGCGCTCGGCGCGGACGGCGAGGCCGACCCCGACCGGCCGGTGACCGTGCTTTTCAACGGTGGCCCCGGCAGCGCCTCGGTGCCCATTGACTTCGGCGGCTTCGGGCCGCTGCGCGTGCAGACCGACGGCATGCGCCACGTGCGCGCCGACGCGGCGGTCACCGACAACCCCCACACGCTGCTCAAGGTCAGTGACCTGGTTTTCTTCGACGCACCCGGGACGGGCTACTCGCCGGTCGCCGCGGGTGTGGATTCCAAGGAGATCTTCGGCGCCGACGGCGACGCCGACGCCTTCTGCCGCGCGACCACGGCCTGGCTCGAGGACAACGGGCGCTGGTCTTCGCCCCTCTACCTGCTGGGCGAGTCCTACGGCACCGTGCGCAACGCCGTGCTGATGCGTCTGATGGGCGAGCGCGGCGTGAAGCTCACGGGCGTCACGATGCTCTCGGCCATCTGGGACTGGGTCGAGACCCTGCCCGGCGAGGACCTCTACTACCTGGGCATGCTGCCTACCTTCGCGGCCACGGCGCAGTACTTCGGCAAGGCCGGCGCGGGCGTCGACGTGGACGAGTGGTTCGACCGCGCGATGGCCTTCTCGACCGAGGTGTACGGGCCCGCGCTCCTCTTCGGCGACCGGCTCGGGGCCGAGCGGGAGGCCGAGCTGGCGCAGCAGATCTCCGAGCTCATCGGCCTGCCCGCGGACTTTGTGCTCGCGCGGCACCTGCGCGTGAGCCTGGAGGACTTCCGCGCCCGCATCCTGGAGCGCGAGGGCAAGGTGTGCGGCCGCCTGGACATGCGCTTCGTGTGCGACGCGCCGTCCTACCAGCAGCAGAGCGTCGACTGGCTGGCCGGCGAGGACGCGGCCGACTCCTCGCTCAACGGCGTGTGGGACCACGCCTTCCGCGCCTTCCTGCATGACCGCCTGGGCTACGCCGCGCCCGCGCGCTACCTGGACAGCAACTACATGAAGATCGGCACCAAGTGGAACTGGACTCACCAGGCCCCCGGCACGATGGAGGAGGTCGGCGCCCCCAATTTCGCGATCGACCTGGCCTGCGCGCTGCGCCGCGACCCCACGATCAAGCTCTGCGTGCTGGGCGGCCGCTACGACGCCGCGACCCCGTACTGGAACGTCGAGCACGACCTGGCCTGCCAGTACCTCTCCGACGAGCTCAAGGAGCGCGTGGAATTCCACCGCTACGGCTGCGGCCACATGGCCTACACCGACGAGCCCACGCTCGCCGCGATGGACGCGGACCTGACCGCCTTCTACGCCAAGAAGTAAGACTCGCACCGGGTAGCGCGCGACGCCCGCAGCAGGTTGGGGCGGGCGTCGCGCCTGGCCGACACCGCTACACGCGGTGCACCAGGTAGCAGTGGTGGATTTTTTTGTTGCGGGCAAAGTCGTCGGGGATCGTCTGCGCGGTGATGTCCTCGAGCGCCACGCCCGCCTTGGCCAGCGCCGCCTCGTCGGGCACAAAGCCGCGCAGGTTGCAGCAAAAGACGCACACGCCCGCACGCGTGAGCAGGCGCGACACGCCGATGAGCAGCTCCGCATGGTCGCGCTGGATGTCAAAGGATGCCGCGCGCATGCGGCTGGAGTTGGAGAAGGTCGGCGGGTCGAGGTAGATGAGGTCCCAGCGGTTTGCCGTGTGACGCTGCTCGGTGACCCAGGCAAGCACATCGGCCTGCACGTATTCGTGGGCGTCTCCGGCGAAGCCGTTGCGCTCCATGTTGCGCCGCGCCCAGTCGAGGTAGGGGCGCGAGAGGTCCACAGTGGTCGTGTGCTTTGCGCCGCCGTCCGCCGCGTAGACGGTCGCGCTGCCGGTGTACGCGAAGAGGTTGAGGAAGCGCTTGGAGCCGGCGGTCTGCTTGGCCATCTCGCGGATGCGCGCACGGACGTCGCGCGTGTCGAGGAAGAGGCCGTAGTCCAGCCCGCCGCCGAAATTGACCTCAAAGGTCAGGCCACCCTCGTCGACGAGGTGCGCGCCGCGGGGGAGCGCGAGGTCCATCGCGGAGGCGTGGGAAGACGAACGGTCGCGCTGCCCGTCACCGCGTGACGAGTTGCGGAAAGACGAACGGTCCTGTCGGGCGGTGCGGGTGTCTTTGCGCTGGTCGGGACGGTCGGAGGCGTACTGCGAGCCGCCCTTGGCGCGGGTGCGGACGCGCAGGCTCACGTCGCCGGGCGCGACGCCGAGGACCGGCGCGGAGATCGCGAGCGCGTCGAGCAGGCGCTGGCGGGCGAGGGCGGGGTCGACGTCCTTGGGCGCCGCGTATTCGGCGACCGTCGCCCACGGGCCGCCGCCCGTGCCGCCGTAGTCGCGCTCGTCGAGCAGCTCGGACGGGGCGAAGTAGTCGACCGCGACCGCGTAGTCGGGCAGGTCGGCGTCGTACACGCGGTAGCAACCGACGCCCTCGCGGCGCGCCCATTTGCGGCGGAGGCGCCAGACCTTCTCGAGGCGGCGCGCGAACTGCTCGCTCTGGGGCAAAAGGACGGGGACGCCGCGGCCGTCCTTGAGCGTGACGGACGTCGCAGCAGCTGGTGCCGCGGGGGATGCGGATGCTGTGGGGGACCCGGATGCCGTTGAGGCGTCGGATGCCGCGGGGGAGACCCCGCCGACGGAGGGTGCCGATGCGGCCGTGAGGTCGTAGGCGCGCAGGGTGCCCTCGTCGCTGCCGATGAAGACACGCGCGTCCAGCGTCGGCGTGCCCGCGGCGATGCCCGCCATGCCCGTGCGCGCGAGCGTGACCAGCGACGATGCCGGGCCGACCGCGGCGAGGACCTCGCGCGTGCGGCCGAGCTCGGCAGCCTCCTGGGCGGCGTCGTCCAGATGGAGCCAGGAGAGGTCGCACGCGATCAGGGCGTGGGCGCCGTACAGGCGGTCGGACGGCTCGGCGACGGGCTGCGACGCGTCTATCAGGACGGCGGAGTCGGCACGCGCCTGTCCTGCTTCCGCGCGGTCGTCGGCCTCGGCGAGGAGGTCCGACCAGGCGTTTTCGTCGTGGAGACCCCACCGCTCGAAACCCCAGCGCTGGCGCAGCAGGCCGGGGGCGCGGTCGGCGGCCTGGGCGCGCGCCTCCTCGATGAGGGTGGGGGCACCGGCGCCGAGCGCGACGAGCGCTGGCGCGTCCGTGCGGCAGTTGCGGTACCAGCCGCCCGCCGCCAGCATCGCCGCGGCGTAATCGGGGCGCAGCGGGATGGCGGGGCCGCGGCGGAAGAGCGGCTCGCCCGCGAGGTCGATGCCGATCACGGTGCGCTCGCGCGAGAGGCGCACCACGACGCGCAGGTCGGGATGGGCGGTGTCGGTGGTCAGGCGCCGGCCGGTCTGCTCGGCGATGCGGTCGGCGAGGGCGTCCTTGGTGCGCAGCGCGGTGAACTGTGTATTGCGCAGGGCTGCGTTGGTGCCGTGCGCGTCTACGGCGACGGAGGCCCGGGGAGGAAGTTGGTCTTCCCAGGCGATGGCGAAGGCGCCGGCGTAGAGCTCGTCGGCGTCGCGGGCGCCCACGCGGGCGAGCACGGCGACGACGCGCGAGGCGATGCGCGACCAGAGGCAGACGCGGTAGGCGTCGGCGACCGACCCCGCGAAGCTCACCTGGCCGTGCAGGGGACGGACCTGGCCGACGTGGAGGGACCGCAGTTCGTCGGCCAAAAGCGGCTCGAATCCCGCCGCGCATGTCGCGAAGAAGTCCATGGATACCGTTTCTCGTGTGCGCCCGCGTGAGGCAGCTGCGAAGACCAACCTTATCGGCTTCGTGGCGCGACTGGGCGGCTCCGCAGGCGGTTGGGCCGCGAGCGGTTGTGTGTCTTCCCAAGTGTAGCGGGTCGGTGGCGGCGGCGCGGCACGGGCACGGAAGTATCGCACGTGCGGGAAGCCCGGCGGGCACGCACACCGCCGATGGGACCTGCCGCTTGCCGCGACGTGCGCACACGGCGGCGGCAGGCGGGGTACTATGGCAGACAGTATGGACGTTGCGGGCGCGCCGCCACACGGGCGCGCGCCGGCACGAGCGGAAAGGGTTGGTATGGACAAAGAAGTCACTGCCAAGGTAGAGCTCTGGGCCCAGAACGTCGAGGACGCGGACCTCAAGGCCGAGCTCGACGAGCTGATGGCCCCCGGCAAGGAGGAGCAGCTCAACGACGCTTTTTATCGTGATCTGGAATTCGGCACGGCGGGCCTGCGCGGCACGTTGGGCGTCGGCACCAACCGTATGAACGTCTACGTCGTCGCCCAGGCGACGCAGGGCGTGGCCGACTACCTCAACGCCCACTACGACCACCCGACGCTGGCGCTCGCGCGCGACAGCCGCCTCAAGGGCGAGGACTTCCAGAAGGTGGCCGCCGGCGTGCTGGCCGCCAACGGCATCCACGTCTACGTGTACCCGCGCATCGAGCCGGTGCCCACGCTGTCCTTCGCGGTGCGCTACCTGCACACCTCCGCGGGCATCGTGCTGACCGCCTCCCACAACCCGGCGCAGTACAACGGCTACAAGGTCTACAACGACAACGGCGGCCAGATCGCCAACGAGGCCGCCGACGAGATCTCGGCCTCCATCGCCAAGACGCCCGTCTTCGGCGGCGCCAAGATGATGAGCTTTGAGGAAGGCCTGGAGAAGGGCCTGATCGAGTGGACGCCGGAGGAGGTCCTGGACGCCTTCATCGAGAACGTGAAGAAGGTCTCCGTCCCCGGCTTCAAGGCGCCGGAGGGCTACAAGGTCGTCTACACCCCGCTCAACGGCACGGGCATGGAGTGCGTGACCCGTATCCTCAAGGAGATCGGCGTCAACGACGTCGAGGTCGTGCCCGAGCAGAAGGACCCGGACGGCAACTTCCCGACCTGCAAGTACCCCAACCCCGAGTTCCGCGAGGCCCTCGAGCTGGCGCTGAAGCTGGCCGACGAGGTCAAGCCCAACCTCGTGGTCGCCACCGACCCCGATGCCGACCGCATGGGCACCGCCATCCCGCACAACGGCGAGTACGTGCTGCTGTCCGGCAACGAGATGGGCGTCCTGCTGATGGACTGGCTCATCAAGATGGCCGAGCAGCGCGGCGAGGACCCCAAGACCAAGGTCGCCGTCTCCACGATCGTCTCGTCCGTGATGCCCGACGCGCTGGCCCGCGACCACGGCTTTGAGATGCGCCGCGTGCTGACCGGCTTCAAGTACATCGGCGACCAGATCGACCAGCTCAAGGACGAGGGCGAGGAGGACCGCTACCTCATGGGCTTCGAGGAGTCCTACGGCTACCTCGTCGGCACCCACGCCCGCGACAAGGACGCCATCGTCGCCGTCGAGATGTGCGTCGAGATGGCCGCCTACTACGCCGAGAAGGGCATGGACCTCTACGAGGCCATGGAGGAGCTGTACAAGAAGTACGGTTACTACCTCAACGGCACGGTCAACGCCGCCTTCCCGGGTGCCGCCGGCGCCGAGCGCATGAAGGAGATCATGGACGGCCTGCGCTCCCAGCCGCTGACCGAGATCGCCGGCTACAAGGTCACCGGCGTCACCGACTTTGCCACCGCGCCCGAGATGCCGCGCGTCTCCGGCCTGCAGAAGGAGGCCCCGCAGCACCTGCCCGCCGCCAACGTCATCGAGTACCGCCTCGAGGACGACAACAAGGTCATCTTCCGTCCGTCCGGCACCGAGCCCAAGGTCAAGGCGTACCTCTTCGCCAAGGGCGCCACGCGTGCCGACGCCGAGGCCGTCCGCGCCAAGCTCCAGGAGGCCGCCGAGGGCATCCTGAAGTAGGGTCGCGTGGCACGGAGCACGCTGCGGCATACGCGCTGTGACGCGCGCCGCGGGGTGCGAGCTGCGGTGCATGCGTAGCGAAGCGCACATCATGAGGGGAAGACAAACGTGGAGGTTTGTCTTCCCCTCTTTTTGTCGCTGTTGATTCGATTGCCGTAGCTCACGTCGTTGGCACACGCGTCGCCGCCTGGTCTAGGATCCCGACGGCGCCATACAAAGTATCTGTACGCATGCCAGTATGTGTTGTACGCGCTTTGAACCGAAAAAAGCTATCGGAACGGGCTTGTTTCGGCCCAAATGGCGTACAAGAAAAATGGTTGGAGCGTACAAACAATCTTTCTGCGACAGCACTCCAGGCTCAATCGTACATGAACCGCCCCAATAGACACGAACGTGGTAAAAATGCGGTTCATATTCAAAGGATGACCCCGTCATCGCATGCGCAGGGACTAGTTGCATGCGATGACGGGGTCGTTTCAGTTGGACCGCCAGAGGTGCGGCTCTCGAGGCTTAGTAGCTGGAATCCGAGCTGTCCGAGGAATCGGAGCTAGAATAATCCGACGAGTCCGATGAGCTGGAGGAATCCAAGCTGTCCGACGAGTCCGAGCTGTCCGACGAGTCCGAGCTGTCCGATGAGTCAGAGTTGTCGGAGGAATCGGAGTCAGAGGCGGCCGTGGAGTCGGAGCCATCGGTGCCCGTCGAGTCACTGCCGTCGCCGGAGTCGGCCGCGGCGAGCGTATACATCACGTCGCCGTCGAACCCGATCGTGCTGGCTGACCAGGTGCGGGAAGACACGCTCGCCGACGTCGGGTCGTAGACGACCAGCGCGCCGTCCTCGCCCGTGCCGACCACGAGGACCCAGTGCGCGTAGTGCGTGAGCGTATCGGCCTTGACCAGCACGGCGATCGGCGTGCCGTCCTGGAGCATGGACGTGATGTTGTCGGCGGAGACGGTGTACTCGGTCGCGGTGAGCCCGAGGGAGGTGAGGCCGCTGGCAAAGAATTCCTTGTCGGTGCCGGCGTCGCCGGAGGCAAATCCGGCGTCGGTCGCGGTGGTCGCGATCGTGGCGGGCGTCTGGTCGTTTTTGCCCGTGAGCCCCATATAGGCCATGGCGACGACGGTCGGGCCGGAGCCCGTGACGCCCAGCGCGCCGTCGGCGTAGTCGACGTTGCCCCAACGGCTGTCCCAGTCGAAGAGCTGCGGATACGTGCCCTTGGTGACCTCATCGCTATAGCCCGCGGAGGTCTTGTCGGAGCTGGGGTAGTTCGCCACATAGCTGATGGCCTCGGGCTCGGAGACCGCGAGGGCGATCATGCGCTGGTCGGTGTAGGCGTCGGCATTCGCGGCGATCTTGTCGAGGCCGTCGGCCTTGTCGAGCGCCGGCGTCAGCGCCGCCGTGATCTCGGCGGAGGCGCCTGCGGCAACACGCGCGTCGAGCGAGTTGCTGGCGGAACCCTCGCTGTTGTCCCGGCCCTTTGAGCAGCCGCGCACGCAGCTCGAGATGCCGACGACCAGCAGGATCAAAACGATGATCGCGCCGGCGAGCAGGAGCAGCGTACGCGGGTCCTCGGTGATGCTCGGACGGCCGCGGCGCCGCTTGCCCGAGAAATTGATATTGCTCTGACGCAGGTTGTAGCCTGTGTCGGTGCCGTTGATGGTGCGGTAGTTGCGGTGGGACTTGTACGGCTGCTGATTGGGGCGGGAGCCGCGCGAGTTGAGCGGCCGGTCCTGCTGCGGGCGGGGACGACGGGGCCGCTGGCCCTGGCGCTGACCCTGGCCCTGGCCCTGGCGCCGCTGACCGGCGGGGGCGCCCGAACGCGTGTCGTAGGGGCGCGAGCCACTGGGACGCTGCCGTCCGTTGCGGTCGGAATACTGATTGTTGTAGCTAGGCATAGGGTCCCCTTGGTCGCGTATACAAAAATCTCCTGAGCTGGACAAGGCGTCCGGGCTGCGTGCATGAGATGTCCACCTATTGTGCCATCTTATGCCATCGCGCGAGCTGGTGCGAGTGCCAATAGGGCAACGGTAGCAGGCACGTGAGACCGACGTCGCTGGGCTCGGCCGGCCGACGAGTTGGAGCCTGCGCAGCTGACGCCGCTGTGTCGGTCGGCTGGCAACGTCGGGCAACTTTCTGGAGAATATCATCAAAACGAAACAAATATACGATTATCGTTGACGTATGATGCAAATGTACCTGAATTGATACACTTCCATGTGAAGATGAGTATGGAATTCTTGAATGCATGAATAAGGACGGGCACCAGCTGAATAGTTTGGAGTCGGGAAATGGTGAAGAGACGCAACAGCAGACAAGACGCAATCAGGGACATCGTCCGCGGCAAATCGATTCGCACGCAGCGGGAACTCGTCGATGAGCTGCAGTCCATCGGGTACAAGTGCACCCAGGCAACGGTCTCGCGCGACATCGCGGACATGGGTCTGCGCAAACTCTCGGACGGTATATACGTCTTGGCAGAGGACCTGCATCTCCAGCGTATGGTGTCCGAGTTTGTCGGCGGCGTGGACCGCGCCGACAACCTGGTGGTGATCAGGTGCCAGCCCGGTACCGCCCCGGGCGTCGCGGCGGCGGTCGATGCGGCGACGCTGCACGAGGTCATCGGCTCGGTCGCCGGCAACGACACCGTGCTGGTGGTCGTGGGCGATGCCGACTCTGCCGCCGAGCTCGTCAATCTCGTCACCAAGCTGAGCAACGCCCGCAAGTAGGGGGCGTTGCCACAGGCAGGTGGACGAGCTGGCCACAAGTGGCAACCGGGCGGGCCATGCCCTCAACGGGCAAGGAGAACCGAGCCCACAGCAAGAAGAAACAAGCACACAAGAAGAACCCCAGGTCACACAAGAAGAACCCCAGGTCGCAAGGCCTGGGGTTCATTGTGGTGCTATATCCCAACGTGCGCGGTGGGTCAGCCGTTGGTCGCGTCTCCGCCGGCATCCGAGTCGGAGGGCGCGGCGGGCGTCGCACCGCCTCCGGTGCCCGTGCCAGAATCGGACGGCGCGGCGGGCGTCGCGCCGCCGCCATTGCCGGTGCCGCCGGCGTTCGAGTCGGAGGGCGTGTCGGGCGTCGTCGGCGTAGCGTCGCCGTTGTCCTGATTGTCCTGCTCTTCTTGCTGGTCCTGCGCGTTCTGGGCGGCGGTGTCCTCGGCCTCGGTGGTCTCGTCTTCCTCGTATTCCTCGGGATAGGCGTCAAAGCCCCACGTGCTGTCGGACTTGTAGGTGGGCGCGGCGGCGCCGCTCGGGAATTCCGCGCGCTCCACGCCGTAGAGCGCCGAGTTCATGAAGTAGGCCCAGATCATGCAGGCCGTGTTGTAGGGGTGGCCGTAGGTGCCGTCCACGTAGACCGCGGTGTTGTCCTCGTAGCCGCACCACACGGCGCAGGAGTACTGCGGGGTGATGCCGCAGAACCACAGGTCGGTCCAGTCCTCGGTCGTGCCCGTCTTGCCCGCGATGGGCTGGTCGAACTGGACCAGGCTCATCATGCTGTTGGCGGTGCCCTGGCTGGTGTTGACGACGCCCTCCATGACCTGCTCGGTGGCCTGCGCCACGCCGGCGTCGAGGACCTGCTTGGGGTCGTCCTTGTGCTCGTAGACCACGTTGCCGTTGCGGTCCTCGATGCGCGTGATCGCGATCGCGTCGCGGTGGATGCCGCCGCTGGCGATGGTGCCGTAGGCCTCGGCCATCTGGACGGGCGGCACGCCGGCGGTGCCCAGCGTCAGCGACGGGTAGGCGGGCAGGTCCACGCTGACGCCCATGGCGTGGGCGGTGTCGGCGATCTTGTCGGCGCCGATCGCGACGGCGACCTGCGCAAAGCCTGTGTTGGACGACACGGCGAGCGCCTTGGCGAGGGTGATGGTGCCGTAGCTCGTGTTGCCGTAGTTCTGGACCTTCCAGGTGGGGGTCGCCTGGATGGGGGAGTTGCAGTCGATGTAGATGTCGGGGCTCATGCCGTCCGCGATGGCCGCGGCGAGCGTGAAGACCTTGAAGCTCGAACCCGTCTGGCGGCGCGCCTGCGTGGCCATGTTGAACTGGCTCTTCTCGTAGCTCTTGCCGCCGACCATGGCGCGGATGTAGCCGTTGCCCACCTCGGTGCACACCAGGGCGCTCTGGAGCTTTTTGTTGCCGATCTCGTCGAGGCGCTGCGCCACCGCCTCCTCGGCGGCCTTCTGCATGTCGAGGTCGAGGGTGGTGTAGACCTTGAGGCCGCCCGACAGGATGACGTCCTGGTCGAAGTCCTCGAGCAGCAGCTGGCGCACATAGTCGGTGAAGTAGGGGCTGGCGGAGGTCGACTCGGTGAAGCTGCCGGGGTTGAGCGTGATGTCCTCCGCCTTGGTCTTGTCGCACTCCTCCTGCGTGATGTCGCCGACGGCGAGCATGCGGTCGAGCACGTGGTTGCGGCGCTGCTTGGCGGCGTCGATGTTGACGATCGGGTCGTAGTAGCTGGGCGAGTTCGGGACGCCCGCGAGGGTCGCCGCCTCGTTGAGCGTCAGCTCGCTCGCGTGCTTATTAAAGTAGGTGATGCTCGCCGCCTCGATGCCGTAGGCGCCCTCGCCGTAGTAGATGGTGTTGAGGTACATCATGAGGATCTGGTCCTTGGTGTACGTCTTCTCCATCTGGATGGCGATGTAGGCCTCGCGGACCTTGCGCTTGAGCGAGCGCTCAAACTGCTCGTCGGACAGGACCGTGTTGCGCACCAGCTGCTGCGTGATGGTCGAGGCGCCCTCGGAGCCGCCTGCCAGCTGGGCGAAGACGGCGCGGACGATGCCCTGCGGGTCGACGCCGTTGTGCTTGTAGAAACGCTCGTCCTCGACGTCCACGGTCGCCTTGAAGACGTAGTCGGAGACCTCGTCGCTCTCGACGGAGCGGCGGTTCTGCAGGTAGAACTGTACGAGCGGCGTGTCGTCGGACGCGTAGACGGTGGTGGGCTCGGCCACGAGGTACGCGTCGGCCGACTGGTAGTCGGGCAGGTCGGACAGCCAGCTCGAGACCAGCGCGCCCAGGGAGATGGCGAGCGCGGCGGCCAGCAGGGCGATGAATCCGAAGAAGCCGACGATGCCGAATCCCACGATGTGTGTGCGCGAGTGCATGTGAGCCCTGCGCGTGCGAATCCCCATGCAGTCCTCCTAGATAAGTGACATTTGTATCAACATTATAGGGTCATATCCTGCTAAGGTATGTGGAGCATGTCTAACGAGCATGTCGAAGGCAGGCTACCACAACCAAGCGGCCGCGCCTGCAGCCGCACCTGAACAACATGGAGGACAGAGCTTTGCTGCCAATGGAAGAACAGCTGAAGGTCATCACGTCTGGCACCATGCAGATCGTGCCGCTTGACGAGCTTAAGAAGAAGCTCTCGCGAGATACCCCCCTCAACATCAAGCTCGGCGTCGACCCGACCTCGCCCGACCTGCACCTCGGCCACGCGGTGCCCCTGCGCAAGATGCGCCAGTTCCAGGACCTGGGCCACAAGGTCACGCTGATCATCGGCAACGGCACGGCGCTGATCGGCGACCCCTCGGGCCGTGACAGCACCCGCCCGCCCCTCACGGAGGAGGCGGTCGAGGCCAACGCCCGCACCTACGTGAGCCAGGCCATGAAGATCCTGGACCCCGAGAAGACGACCATCGTTCACAACGGCGACTGGATCAAGCCCATGGACCTGGGCCAGATGCTGAGTCTGCTCAGCAAGTTCAACGTCGCCCGCATCCTGGAGCGCGAGGACTTCCACAACCGCTACACCAACGGCCAGTCCATCGCCCTGCACGAGTTCATCTACCCGGTGCTGCAGGCCTACGACTCCGTGGTGATCAAGGCCGACCTGGAGATGGGCGGCAACGACCAGATCTTCAACCTGCTCGCCGGCCGCGACCTGATGCGCGACGAGGGCATGGAGCCGCAGGTGGCGCTCACGATGCCGCTGCTGGTGGGCCTGGACGGCACCAAGAAGATGTCCAAGAGCTACCACAACTACGTGGGCCTCACCGACCCCGCCGACGAGATGTACGGCAAGCTCATGAGCATCACCGACGAGCTCGTCCCCACGTATTTCCGCCTGTGCTCGACCCTGCCGGTCGACGAGGTCGACGCGATCGACGCCGCCTACGCCGACGGCTCGGCCGACCCCTACGAGCTCAAGCGCCGTCTGGCCCGCAACATCTGCGACCTCTACCACGGCGAGGGAGCGGGCGACGAGGCCCAGGCAACCTTTGATGCGCGCTTCAAGGAGAACAAGATCGTCGACGCCCCCGAGTACGAGGCCGACCTCGACAGCCGACTGAACGACGAGGGTCTTATCTACCTGCCGGCCCTGCTCAAGGATGCCGGGCTGGTGAATTCGGCAGGCGAGGGCCGCAAGCAGATCGACGGCGGCGGCGTGCGCATCGCCGGCGACAAGGTCGAGCCCAAGACCTACAACGTCGACCCCGCCGTGCTCAAGGGCGCGACCCTGCAGGTGGGCAAGCGCAAAGTGGTCCAGCTTGTCTAAGGAGCGGTCCGCGCGCGCAAAGACACAGGTACCCGAACTCCTGGCGCCGGCCGGCGGGCCCGCGGCCTTCTACGCCGCGCTCGCGGCCGGTGCCGACGCCATCTACTGCGGCCTGGGCAGCAGGTTCAACGCGCGGCGCGGCGCCGGCAATTTCGAGGACGCCGACTTCGCCGAGGCCTGCCGCACGGCTCACCTGGCAGGCGCGCGCGTCTATGTGACGGAAAACGTCGTGATAAAGACGGACGAGGTCCCCGCGGCCCTCGCGCTGGTCAAACGCGCCTGGGACCTGGGCGCCGACGCCGTGATTCTGCAGGACTGGGGGCTCATGGCCGAGGTGCGCCGTCAGCTGCCCGAGGTAGAGGTCCACGTGTCCACGCAGGCCAACGTGCATGACGCCCGCGCCGTGGCCTGGTGCCGCGACGTGCTGGGGGTCGAGCGCGTGACCCTCTCGCGCGAGCTCTCGCTGCCGGAGATCGCGCGCATCGCGCAGGAGGGCGTGGAGCTGGAGAATTTCGGGCACGGAGCGCTCTGCTTCTGCTACTCGGGCGTCTGCAAGATGAGCGCGCTGGGCGGCGACCGGTCGGCCAACCGCGGCATGTGCGCCCAGCCCTGCCGCCTGCCCTACGATCTCGTGGACGAGGGCGGTACCAGCATCGCCGCCCCCGACCGCGGTCGGCCGCTCTGCCCCAAGGACTACCGTACGATCGACCACCTCGCCGAGCTCGCGGACGCAGGCCTCGGCTCGCTCAAGGTCGAGGGGCGCATGAAGGCGCCCGACTACGTGTGGGGCGTCGTGCGCGCCTATCGTGCCGCGCTGGATGCGCTGGCCGAGGGCCGTGAGCCTGATGCGTCCGAGAAACAGCGCCTCGCGACCCTGCTCAAGCGGTCGTTCAACCGCGACTTCACGGACGCCTACCTCTACGGCCGCTCGGGCGACGAGATGATGAGCTACGACCGGTCCAACAACCGCGGCGAGCTCGTCGGCGTCGTGACGGGCGCCCGCGACCTGGGCACCTACCGCCGCGTGCGGGGCGGCTCGGACGGCGGGCGCGTGCGCACGCGCGCATACACCGCGGCGGACGTCACGGTCCGCCTGGACCTGCCCGTGGGCAAGGGGGACCTGCTGGAACTGCGTCCGACCGAGGACCCCTCGCAGTTCCTGACCGGGCTTGCCGCGGACGACGCGGCGGCGGGGGAGACCATCACCGTGCGGACGACGCGTACCGTGCCGGCGGGCAGCCTCGTGCGGGTCATCCGCTCGCAGGTGGCGCTCGACGCCTCCGCGCAGGCCGCGCGTCCCGAGGCGGCTCCCAAGCGTCCCGTGCTCGTGCGGGTCTCCGCGCACATCGGCGAACCGCTCGCGATCGAGCTCGGATGTGTCACGCCCCCGTCCCCTGTCATGGTCCGGGTCGAGGGCGACGTGGTCGAGCCCGCGCGCACCCGCGCCGTGAGCGCGGCTGACCTCGCGGAGCATGTGGGCCGCATGGGCACGTCGCCCTTTGTGCCGGCGGACATCCAGGTCGAGCTCGACGAGGGGGTGGGGCTGGGCTTCTCCGCGGTCCACAAGCTGCGAGCCAAGGCCTGCGACCTGCTCGCGGCCGAGATCCTCAAGCCCTACGACCAGCGGCGCCGTGGCAGATCGTACCTGGTCGCCCGCATTCCGGACGACGCCGCTGCTGCGCAGCACACCCCTTGCGGGGAAGACGGACCATCCGATTGCGCGTCTTCAGCCATGCCTGATGTGCCGGCAACGTCCCGCGCACCCGAGGTGTGCGCCCTTGTCACCACGCCCGCCGCGGCCCGGGCGGCCCTTGCCGCAGGTGCGACCCGCGTGTACGTGCGTGACGAGTACCTTGCGCAGCCGGACGTCGGCTGGCCTGACGGCGTGATCCCCTGGCTGGACGAGGTCTGCCGCGAGGGCGACCATGCCCGCATCGACCCCTTTGTGCGGGCGGGCGCCGCGGTCGGCGTCGGCAACGTCTCCGAGCTGGCGCTCGCCGTCGCCCGCGGCGCGGCGCCCGAGGTGCGGGCCTGCATCCCGGTGCACAATACGAGCGCACTCGCCTGGCTCGAGCAGCAGGGCGCCCGCGGCGTGTGGCTGTCGGCCGAGCTCTCGCTCGACGAGATAGGCACACTCGCCCCCGCGGCGTCCTATCCCGTGGGCGCCGTCGTCTCGGGCCGCGTACGCGCCATGACCAGTGAGCACTGCGTGCTCCAGGCGGCCGACCGCTGCATACACGACTGCGCGCGTTGCCGTCTGCGCCAGCGCCGTCTGTCTTTGTGTGACCGCGACGGGGCGCTCATGCCCGTCCGGACCGACCTCGAGGGGCGCTCGCGGATCTACGCGGCGGCCCCGCTGGACGCGACGCCCGAGATCCCGGCTTTGCTCGAGGCGGGCGTCACGCGGTTCATGGCGGACTGCACGCTGCTCGACGAGCGCGAGACGTCCGCTGCGGTCGCGCGTGTCGCCCGCGCGGTTGCCGCGGCCCGGGCGGGCAAAAAACCGGACGCCCGCCTGGCCGGAGCAACGACCGGGCATCTCTATGCGCCGATCCTGTAGCGCGGGTGATACGTTCGTCCTCAGCTCGTCTTTGGTCGTCTTTGCGCCAGATATGTCCGTCTTTGCGAAAAAAAGGTTGTATGCTACGGGGATGTTTGGGTACTATACGCAAATGTCTACCGCAAAAATAGGGATTCGGAAGGTATCGCATATGGCAGTCAACAAGGAGCTCCTGGAGAAGACCATCGACGTGATTCGCCAGAGCCTGCAGGCCGACGGCGGCGACATCGTGCTCGTCGACTGCGACGACGACGGCGTCGTGACCCTGGAGATGCAGGGCGCTTGCGCCGGCTGCCCGCTGTCCAGCTACGATATGAGCGAGGGCATCGAGCGCATCCTGCGCGAGCACGTGCCGGGTGTCACCAAGGTCCAGCCGGCCATGGCCTTCTAAGACGGACCCATGTGGCTGAATGAGCTTTATCAGGCGTCGAGCCCGATCGCGTTTGCGGTCGGGCCGATTGTCATCCGCTGGTACGGCCTTGCCTACCTGGCGGGCTTTGCGCTGGCGGGCGTCTGCCTGTACCGCACGCAGCGCCGCTGGGGTCTCGACCTGACCCAGGACGACGTGCTCAACATCGTGATCGGCGTCGCCTTTGGCGTGATCATCGGCGCACGCGTCGCCTACGTCGTCTTCTACGGGGCGGGCTACTACCTGACCCACCCGCTCGAGATCCTGCTGCTCAACCAGGGTGGCATGAGTTTCCACGGCGGCCTTGTGGGGGCAATCATCGGCGGCAGCCTGATGTGCAGGTCGGCAAAGATCTCCATCCCCACCGTCGCCGACCTCGCCGTGATCGGGGCCCCCATCGGCCTCTTCTTTGGCCGCTGCGCCAATTTTGTCAACGGCGAGCTCTGGGGCAAGCCGACCGACCTGCCCTGGGGCGTGATGTTTGCCGACACGGGCGGCGGCAATGTCTACCGCCACCCCTCGCAGCTCTACGAGGCGCTGCTGGAGGGCGTCGTGCTCTTCATCGTGCTCTACACTCTCTCGCGCCGGCGCCCGTCGCGCCCGCAGGGCACCTTCCTCGGCACCTTCCTCGCGCTGTACGGCTGCTTCCGCTTCCTGATCGAGTTTGTGCGCGTCCCCGACGCCCAGCTCGGCTATCTCTTCGGCGGGTTCGTCACGATGGGCCAGCTGCTCTCCCTGCCGCTCGTCGTCGTCGGCGTCATACTCCTGGCGGTCGCCAGGCGCAGGAACCGGCCGCAGGTGGGCCATCTGCAGACGGGTACGTCCCCGGCGCGGCACCATGGGTAGGAGGCGCGGCGCGGCGGGGCGTCTCGCCGCCATCTGTGCCACGTTTGTCTTTGCGCTGGCCATGGGCTGCGGGCTTGCGGGCTGCGACACTGCCACCACAGGCGAGGTCGCTGCGGCGACCGAGCAGACGGAGTGGGAGCTCGACCGCATGACCACGGCTAAGGCGGGCACGCTGGCCAACGGGGTCTACGGGGCCCTCGGCTCGTTTGCCACGGGCGGGGATTTCGCAAAGGCCTACATCCAAAAGGTGACCTACGAGGTCGGCGACGTCGCGGTATCGGGCAAGACCGCGACCGCGGACGTGACGCTGACCTGCCCCGACTACGCCTGGGTCTCGAACCGCGCGCTCTCGATCGTGCGCTCCGACTACACGACGCCGGCCTCGCTGACGGCGGACGCGCTCGGCCAGAAGGCCGGCGAGGCGATGGCTGCGGCACTCGGCCAGGACGACGTGGCGACCAAGAAACACGAGGTCAAGCTCACGCTCACAAAGGTCGGGGACTCGTGGGTCGCCGACGACGAGGCCGTCCGGGCGGTGGGGCTGGCGCTCTGGGACGGGGCGATCGCCTGTGAGGACGGCTCCTGGTCGTACACCGACCAGGGTAAGATGCAGCTCGCGCAGATGTGGGTCGCGCTGCTCGCGGAGCTCGCGGACGACCCGTCCTTCTTTGCCCAGGCGTTCGGGCTCGACGCGGACATCGAGGCAGAGCTCGAGGCATGCGGTTGGAGTGCCGAGGATTACTACAAGGCCGTCCTCGGCCAGGCCGAGGTATCCGTGGGCGAGACGACCGTGGGGGACGGGACGGTCTCGACGGTGCTGCAGGTGACGGCGCTCGACGGCTCGCACGCCATGGCCGCCGCGAGCGAGGCGGCCGCGGCGTACTCCCAGACGGAGGAGGCGCAGGAGCTCTACCGCAGCCAGGGCGAGTCCGCCGTGCAGCACGAGGCGTACGGGGCGCTCTTTGACCACCTCGCGTCCGACCGGGACTCAGCCTATCAGAAGGACATCACGCTGGACATCGCGTACTCGGGGCAGACGGCGCAGCTCGACACGGACGCCGCCTCTCAGTATGTCGCGATGCTGGCGGGTCAAGGCGCAGCTGACCAACAAGGTGCCGCCGACCAGTAAAGGGCATCGGCAGGTAGCCGCAGGCAGGCAGTTGTAGGTGATGCAGGCAATAGCGGACAGGGCCCCGGTGCGTCCCTACAGCGACAGGAAGGGCTCCTCCTCGTAGTAGTCGTCCTCGTCCAGGTCCTCGTCGGTCCAGTCGGCATCCTCGAGGTCCGCGTCGGCATCGTCGTCATCACCGTCGTCGGACCCGTCGCTCCAACTGTAGGCGGCTCCCTCGCCCTCGAGCTCGGGCAGGGCCGCCGTGATCGAGCAGAGGCCGTCGTCGACCGGCACGATCTTTTGCCACTGCAGCAGTACGGCCTGCTCGGGCGCCTGGTCGAGCTCGATCAGGGAGTCGAGGTAGACCTTGTGGGCGCCGTCGATCAGGTCCGAGCCCGCATGGATGCGCTCAAACATAGCCTGGAACTTGTCGAGCGCCTCGTCGGCATCGGCTGCCTCCACGATCGCGGGCATCAGGCAGTAGTTGTCGTGCTCGTCGTTGTCGTCGTTGTAATTGAAGTTGCCGATGTACAGCATGGTGCTCCTTTCGCCGGGCGTGGCCCGAGTGAGCCGACTTGTGTGCAGTGTACTGCACCGTGCGACCGCCCCGTCGCGGCTCGGCAGACGGCTTGCAAGGTGGACAGACGGTGTGATATGTGGGCGCAGGGCTTTTCTTCTGGCGAGCAAACGATTAGAATCGTTACGTTTCATTCACTATGCACGAAGGAGACCTGCATGTCCGGACACTCTAAGTGGGCTACCACCAAGCACAAGAAGGCCGCGATCGACGCCAAGCGTTCCTCGCTCTTCTCCAAGCTCTCGCGTAACATTACCGTCGCTGCCAAGCTGGGTGGGGACCCCAACCCGGACAACAACGCCACCCTCGCCGCCGCTGTCGCCCGCGCCCGCATGGTCTCCATGCCCAACGCCAAGATCAAGGCCGCTATCGACAAGGCCTTCGGCGCCGGCGCCGACGCCGCCACCTACGAGGAGATCACCTACGAGGGCTACGGCCCCGCGGGCATCGCCGTCTACGTCGACTGCCTGACCGACAACAAGAACCGCACCGCCGCCGACGTCCGTTCCGCCTTTACCCACGCGGGCGGCAACCTGGGCACCACCGGCTCCGTCGCGTTCCAGTTCGAGCGCAAGGGCTCCATCGCCGTCGACAAGATCATCAAGAGCGACGACAAGAAGGTCGCCGACCGCGAGAACGCCGTGGACGAGGACGAGTTCATGATGGCCGTGGCCGAGGCCGACGGCGAGGACTACGAGGACGCCGGCGACGAGTGGATCGTCTACACCGCCTACGACAAGATGCAGGACGTCCAAAAGGCCCTCGAGGCCCAGGGCATCGAGGTCAAGGGCTCCGAGCTGACCATGGTCGCCACCACCCCGACCGACGTCTCCGTCGCCGATGCCAAGAAGGTCCAGCGCCTCGTCGACCGCCTCGAGGAGCTCGAGGACGTGCAGAACGTCTACGACACCATGAACCGCACCGACGAGATCGAGGAAGCCCTCGCGGAGGACGAGTAACCAGGAGTTGCCCGTGACGTCTGACGACGACCGCACATATGACGGACTGGACAAGCTCGTCGACCCCGAGGACCTAGACGACCTCGAGGACGACGAGCTTGTTGTCCCTCGGCGGCAGCATGCCGCGGGCAGCCTGCAGTCGGGCTCGCGTTTCGGCCGCCATGCGGCGCCCGCTCAGCAACCTGCGGCAGCGCAGCGGCCTGCCGCGCAACAGCCTGCCGCACAGAATCCCGCGCCCGCGCAGCGGACGGTGGCCGCGCCCGCGCAGCGGCCCGCCGCGGCTACCCAGACTCCTGCCGCGCCCATCCCTCCCCAGACCCGACGTGCGCAGCAGGCGTACGTCGACCCCGACGCCAACCGCGCCGCCTTCGACGCGAAGTACTCGCAGGACGCGTACGGGGATGCCTACGGGCAGCAGCCGGCGGCGGGGGGAGGCCTCCTGCACCGGCGCAGCAAGGCCAACAAGGGCGGACGCGAGCAGGCACCCGCGACCTACCAGGCGTATCAGGCGCAATCAGCGGACGCCCCGCAAGGCCGCCAACGCAGGCAGCGTCGGCACAAGGCGCATCCCGTGCTGCGTGTGCTTATTACCCTCGTCGCCGTCCTGGCGATCGTCTACGCCGTGGTCTGCATCCCGATCGACCGCAGCATCGCCTTTGACGCCGCGGAGGAGCAGGGGGTCCAGGAGGCGACGACGCCGCAGGCGCCCTTCATGCCCTACTACGTGCTGCTGATGGGGTCGGACGCGCGCGACGGCGACACGTCCTCGCGCACCGACACGATGATGCTCGCGCGCATCGACGTCGTACGCAACCAGATCACGCTGGTCTCGATACCCCGCGACACGATGGTCGAGATAGAGGGGTACGGGACGCAAAAGATCAACGCTGCCTACACCTTCGGCGGGGCGGGCGGCGCGGTGGCCGCCGTGAGCAAGCTGACCGGCGAGACCATCTCGGAGGCCGCCGTCATCCGATTTGACGGCGTGGAGACCCTGGTGGACGCCATCGGCGGCATCACCGTGGACGTGCCGGTGGATGTGAACGACCCCGACTACACGCATCTCGTGCTGCCGGCGGGCCCCACCGAGATGGACGGCCACACGGCGCTGCTCTTCTCCCGCGTGCGCCACGGCTTCGCGCTGGGCGATTTCCAGCGCCAGGCCGACCAGGCCCTGGTCATCCAGGCGATCATCGCCAAGATCCGCACACTGCCTCCCACGGAGCTGCCGAAGGTCGCGGCTTCGATGGGGGACTTCTTCGATACCTCGATGCGCTGCTACGACATCGCGCCGATCCTCGTGCGCATGCTGGCCGGCGGCCCGACGGTGTACCGTGCGAGTGTGCCCTCTACCACGGAATATGTCGACGGTGTGAGCTACGTCGTGGCCGACCGGGCCGCGCTGGCGCAGATGATGGCCGTGGTGGACGCGGGCGGGGACCCGAGCACCGTCACCAACGGCCTGCAGTAGTCTGCGGCGGTCTCCCTCGCGGACTCTCTCGATTCGGTTTCCGCCCGACGGTGTCGCGGATGATGTCCGACCCATGGGGTAGACTGAACCAGTGTGAGAGAGGAGCGGCATGAACGGATTCAAGCGTTTTTGTCTGATCGTCTTCGGCCTGGCGGGGCTGCTGGTACTGGCTGCCTACCTGCTGCCGATGTTTGGGTATTACAAGGCGGAGATCGACTCCGTCGTATCCAGCCCGATCGGCGGTCAGGCCGTCTTTTATATGGCCTGCGTCACGGCGCTCGGCTGTCTGATCAGCCTGCTGCGCGGCATACTGTCCCCGCGCAACCGCCGCTCCGTCATCATCTCCTCGGAGGGCGGCGACGAGATTCAGGTGACACGCGACGCCATCAAGGCGCAGGCCGTCCACGTGATCGAGCAGGACGGCAACCTGGTGGCGCGCAACGTGACGGTCAATGCCAAGAAGCGCGGTCACATCCGCGTGTTTGCCCGCGTGCAGCCCGAGAACCCCGTCAACGTCGTCGAGGAGGGCGCCCGCCTGCACGACGAGCTGGCCCGCGGCCTCGCCGACATCTGCGGCGACAAGGTGGACCGTGTGAACCTGGAGTTCATCGACCCGGTGACGCACGACCGCCCGCAGAGCTTCGACGACCTCGAGGCGAGCTACGCTGCCGCGCGCACCTCGGTCCCGGCGGCCTCGGTGCCGACGGTCGAGGAGCACGGTACCGAGGGCATCACGGTGCCGATGGGCACGTCTTCCTGGCACCCCACGGAAGTGACGGATACGACGTATGCCGTGCCAGAGCCCACGGTGGCGTTCGAACCTGACGCCGAGCCCGTTCCCGCACCGGAGGCAGCTCCTGCGGTCGGCGACGGCTCCGACGGTGCCGCGACGGATGCGCCCGCAGAAGGGGAGGTGCGGTAATGCCCGACAAGAAGCCCAAGACGACCGTCGAACCGGTGGCCGCGGCCAAGCAGCGCGCCGCTGAGGCAGGCACAAAGACGACCTCCGCGCCTGCGACCTCCGCGCCAACGGTGTCCGCATCCGCAACCTCCGCGCAGGCGGACGCCGGGGAGGGCACCGGTACAAAGACAGGTGGCTTTACCAGCGTGCGCGCAAACGTGGGCTCCTGGATCCGCCACAACTTCCCCGGGCACGAGAACGCCTTCATCGGCGGAGCGTGCGGCCTGCTCGCCATCCTGCTCATCTACACCATCGGGCTGGGCAAGACCCTTCTGATCGCGCTCTTCCTGGTGGGCGGCATCGCCATCGGCCAGATCTTCGACGGGGACCCCAAGATCATCCGTGCGATCAGACATCTGATAGAGGCGCGCAACCAGTAGGGACCAGTCGGGAGCCGGACGGGGGCGCGCACCCGGCGGCAAGCAAGCGCCCGGCAGCAAAGGCGCGCGAGCGGCATCAAACGACGTTTGCCATCAACAGTCCGAAAGGAGACGTGCTATGAGCAACGAGGACATCGAAACCACGGCGGCTGCGGCAGAGGAGACGGTCGCCGAGGCCGCCTACGAGGAGCCGACCGCGGAGACGGCGGACATCGTGTCTGTCGACGACGAGGACCTCGACAGCGAGGACTCGCTCACCTTCAGCAACGGCGTGATCGAAAAGATCGTGGCCATCGCGATGCGCGACGTGCCGGGCGTCATCGGCATGAAGGGCGGCTTCATCAACCGCGTGCAGGAGACCTTCGGCGCCGTCGACCCGCGCAAGGGCGTGACGGTCGAGGTCACCCCCGACTCCGCCGTGCGCGTGAACATCTCGGTGATGATCGAGTACGGCGCCTATGCGCCGCAGGTCTTTGAGGACGTGAAGAAGACCGTGGTCAAGCAGGTCACGGGCATGACGGGGCTGGAGGTCGCGGGCGTGAACCTGCGCATCGAGGACGTCCTGACGCCCGAGGAGTACGCCGCGTCCAAGAAGAAGGACCTCGAGTCCGAGCAGCCCGCCGAGGCTGAGCCCGTCGCCGAGACGGAGGACGCCGAGGCGCCCGTCGAGCAGGCCGAGGCGGAAAAGTGAGCCTGCGTACCTCATTCGCCGTCGGGCTCGGCAGACTGACCAGCTGGGGCCTCCGCCGCGTGCTGCACCGCAACGCGTCCCAGCTGCCGGGCCGCGTCGCCCTGGGCATCGACCCGCACGCGCTCTACGAGTTGGCGGGCAAGGTCGCCCGCGGCTCCATCGTGGTCTGCGGTACCAACGGCAAGACGACCACCAACAACGTCCTCGCGTCCGCCGTCGAGGCGAGCGGCGCCAGGGTGCTGTGCAACCGGGCCGGCGCCAACATGGCCCCGGGCGTGACGGCGGCGATGCTGCCGGGGCACTCCGCCGACTGGGCGGTGATGGAGGCCGACGAGCTCTCGACCGTGCACATCCTGCCCGCACTGCGGCCCAGGTACCTGGTGCTGCTCAACCTCTTCCGCGACCAGCTGGACCGTGCGGGCGAGATCGACCACGTGCAGGACATGATCGTGCAGGCGCTCGCCTCCTCTCCCGAGACGACGCTTCTGGCCAGCGGCGACGACCCGCTCTCGATGGGTGTGGCCTACCGGGCCGCGGCCGCCGGGACCAAGGTGCTGACCTTCGGCATCGGGGAGGACCTCGGGCTGCCCGCGGACCGTGTGCCCGAGGCGCGCTTCTGTCAGGTCTGCGGCGCGGAGCTGAGCTACGAGTACCGCAGCTACGCGCAGCTGGGCGCCTTCCGGTGCCCGAACGGGGACTTCGAACGCCCCGCCCTCGACTTCGTCGCCACCGGCGTCTCAGCCGACCGCACGGGAGTCGCCTTCACCGCAGGCGGCCCTGGTTTCGGGGACAAGGCCGGCGTCCGCCTGACCGCGGGATTCGGCGGCGTGTACATGGTGTACAACCTGCTCGCGGCCTATGCGGCGGCGAGCCTCGCCGGTGTGGACGGACCGACCTTCCAGCACGTGCTCGACGGGTACCATCCCGAGAACGGGCGCCTGCAGCACTTCGACGTGGACGGCCGCGAGGTGGTGCTCAACCTGGCAAAGAACCCGACTGGCTTCAACCAGAACATCGCCCTTCTGCTCGCTGACGACCGCCCCAAGGCCGCCTATCTCGTGATCAACGACGACTTCAACGACGGCAAGGACATCTCCTGGATCTGGGACGTGGATTTCGAGCGGCTGGCGGCGCCTGACGACCGGCTGCGCGTGATCGCGGGCGGGCACCGTGCCAACGACCTGCAGGTCCGCCTGAAATACGCGGGCATCGACGCCGATATCGCCACAGACGTGGCTGACGCGCTCCGTCTGGTGGGCGACCTCGACACGGCGCGCCCGCTCTACGTGCTCACCAACTATTCGGCGCTCTGGCCCGCAAAGGCCGAGCTTGAGCGGATGGGGGAGCGCCATGATTAGCATCGACGCAGCGGTGGCGGACGCCTCGACCGCCGTCGCGAGGAAGAGGCGCGGGCTACGCATCGCCCACCTGTATCCCGAGCTGCTCAACCTGTACGGCGACTCGGGCAACATCCTGGTGCTCCGCCGCCGTCTCGAGTGGCGCGGTCTGGGATGCGAGGTCGTGGAGTGCCACGTGGACGACCGCCCGAGCTTCAGCGACGTGGACATCGTCTTCATCGGCGGCGGCTCCGACCGCGAGCAAAAGATCGTGTGCGACAAGCTGCTGGCCGAGCAGGCCGAACTCAAGGCGTACGTGGAGGACGGCGGCGTGCTCGGCGCGGTGTGTGGCGGATACCAGCTGCTCGGTCATTCTTACCTGATGGGCGACGAAGAAGTGCGGGGCCTCTCGCTCGTGGACCTCTACACCGACCGCGGCAGCCCGCGCCTGATAGGCAACATCGCCGTCGAGAGCCGCATCTCGCCCCAGCCGGTCGTGGGCTACGAGAATCACGGCGGCCGCACCCACCTGGGCCCCGGCGTCGAGCCGATGGGCCGCGTGCTCTACGGCCACGGCAACGACGGCACCACGGGCGAGGAGGGCTGCCTTTACAAAAACGTGGTGGGCACCTATGTGCACGGGCCCCTGCTGCCCAAAAACCCGGGCGTGGCGGACTACCTCATCTCCCGCGCGCTCGAGCGCCGCTACGGCGACGGCACCCTCGAGCCGCTCGACGACACAGCCGAGCTTGCTGCCAACAAGGTAATGTACGACCGCCTGATGGCGGGCGAAGTGAAGGAGTAACGACGTGTACGACGACGGACCGCGCCCCGGGCGCAACGACGACTGCTGGTGCGGCAGCGGACTGAAGTACAAGAAATGCCACATGCGCAAAGACGAGCGCATGGAGCTGCTCGCGCTGAAGGGCGAGTACGTCTTGCCGCGCAACCTGATGAAGTCGGCGGAGGACATCGAGGGCATCAAGCGCTCGGCCGAAATCAACAAGGGCGTTCTCGACATGGTGGGCGAGCGCATCCGGGCGGGTGTCACCACGGGTGAGATCGACCAGTGGATCTACGACTACACCGTCGAGCACGGCGGGGTGCCGGCCGACCTCAACTACGAGGGCTACCCCAAGAGCGTCTGCACCTCGATCAACGACGTGGTCTGCCACGGCATCCCCAACGACAAAGACGTGCTTCGCGACGGCGACATCGTCAACGTCGACTGCTCGACCATCCTGGACGGGTATTTCTCGGACTCGAGCCGCATGTTCATGATCGGAGAAGTATCCGACGAGCGCCGCCGCCTGGTCGAGACGACGCACGAGGCCGTCAAGGCGGGTCTCGAGGCGGTGCGTCCCTGGGGCCACCTGACCGACATGGCCCGCGCGGTGCAGCAGGTCGTCGAGGGTGCGGGATTCTCGGTCGTGCGCGAGTACGGTGGCCACGGCATCGGGCACGAGTTCCACGAGGACCCCTTCGTCGGCTACACCGAGGAGATGTGCGACCCCTACGTGCTGGTGCCGGGCATGTGTTTCACGATCGAGCCAATGGTCAATGCCGGCAAACCCGACATTTGGATCGACCGCGACGACGGCTGGGTCGTGCGCACGGTCGACGGCTCCGACTCCGCGCAGTGGGAGATCCAGCTGGTCGTCACCGACGACGGCTACGAGCTCCTGAGCTGGTAGGGGTCCGCCGGGAGCCGGTGGGGTCCGTCATGGTGACTCCCATGTCGGCTTTCTTGTGGCCGTTGCTGCATAGTGTCCGTAGTGCCTTTCTGGGTACTACCAGCGTCTTTCCGAGCCCGACCTCTTGAGCACGATCGGGCTCTTTTCGTATGAAGGTCGCACCACGATACATCCCCCTACTTACCAACCGCCCCCTCTGCCCATCAACTACCGTCGGAAGAAGTACTCCCTAGCCTAAACACCAGCGGAAAGCGTACCTTCGCGCCGGTTCCGATGGCGTGACGAGAAATCGATGGCTTTCCGTTGGCGTGGGGAATCCAGGTACCTTCCGTCGGCGTGGCGCAATCGCGCCTACGGCATGAAAATAGTCGCCGGGACAAGAAAGTCGCCGAGACAAGAAAAGCGCCAAGACGATCGCTCGTCTTGGCGCCTTGGCGTACGCTGTGCTGCAGGAGAAAGACTACTTCTTGGCCTTGCCCTGGTTGGCGACAGCGTTGATCTTGGCCTCGATGGTGGCGGGGTCGCCGATGTAGTGCTTGTCGAGGATGTTCCAGTCCTTGTCGAAGGTGTAGGAGCAGGGGACGCCGGTCGGGATGTTGACCTTGAGGATCTCCTCGGGGGTCAGGTGCTCGAGCTGCATCACGAGGGCGCGCAGGCTATTGCCGTGGGCGGCGATCAGGACGCGCTTGCCGCTCTCGAGCTGGGGCTTGATCTCCTCCTCGAAGTACGGCCATGCACGGGCGATGGTGTCCTTGAGGCACTCGGTGTAGGGGAGGTCCTCCTGCGGCACGTCGCGGAACTGCGCCTGGACGTGGGGGTCGCGCTCGTCGCCAGGGGTCAGCGCGGGCGGCTGGACGTCGAAGCTACGACGCCAGATGAGGACCTGATCCTCGCCGTGCTCGGCGGCGGCGTCGGCCTTGTTGAGGCCCTGCAGCGCGCCGTAGTGACGCTCGTTGAGGCGCCAGGTCTTGTAGACGGGCAGCCAGGCTCGGTCCATCTGGTCGAGCACGATGTTGAGGGTGTGGATGGCGCGCTTGAGCAGCGAGGTGTAGCACACGTCGAAGTCGAAGCCCTGCTCCTTGAGGGCCTTGCCGCCGGCGGCAGCCTCGGCGCGGCCGGTGTCGGTGAGGTCCACGTCGGTCCAGCCGGTGAAGAGGTTGAGCTTGTTCCACTCGCTCTCGCCGTGACGAATGATAACGAGGTGCATGTTCTGATCGTCTGCCATGGAAATCCTCTCTCGTGAGATGGTGCGCTTGTGCGCTTACGGATATTGTATGCGAGTCTGACGCCCGTGGGGGACCTGTGACGAAAAATGCGGCGAATGGGGTATAGTTATACGCGACTAACTTCAGAAGAAGGACGATTATGGCAGACGGATGTTTGACAGTTTGAGGGCACGGTAATTCGAACATTTCCCAGGGAGTCCCCGCTCAGGCGGGGATTTTTCATGCGCGAAAGTCAAGTTTCGTTGTCACAATATGTGGTACTACGTGGTAATGT
>Ga0256404_1001221_pt1 | contig 63998 bp, 61 predicted proteins | sample RumenRJG_01DNA_FD_185990 | JGI IMG/M metagenome (GOLD analysis project Ga0256404, IMG submission 185990) | Bovine rumen microbial communities from Lethbridge, Alberta, Canada - RJG_01 | ecosystem: Host-associated > Mammals > Digestive system > Stomach > Rumen | place: Canada: Alberta | collected...
ATCTATTCAGTTAATAACGAGAAAGAACTTCAGAAAGTTCTCAATGAGATGTCGGAAGAAAAAACTAAATGATTGTGATACATCAAAGTTTTATAACAAGATGGGACATTTTCAAAAAATCTTAACAGCCGCTGTGTGCTCTTAAAAACTTCTGCAGCCTATTATGAACCTGGTTGATGGGATTCATCGGATTCTTATTGTCGGGCAAACCTTTCATTTTCTTAGAATCATACTGGATATTTTTCAGTTCCAGCTTCCTGACAAGCATGTTATGGCATGGATCTTCATCAGTGATCAATCTTGATCCTTGCTTGATATGATCCTTTAAAGCTTCATATACTTGTCTGCCGGCTGGCTCGCCCAAGCCAATGTACTTTACAAACACGGTTTTACCATCTGTGATTGTCGCAATGCACATCTGATTAATAGAATGGCCGCGCAGCTTCTGGTAATTTTCTTTGCGAATGATATCTTCGCTGCGAACTGGAATAAATGTCTCATCGCAATAAACATCGCCTTCAAGCAGGATAGAATCCTGAATTTCGTCCAGCAGAAGACATGTCTTTGCAAACCAGTATTTTGCCGTAGTAAAAGCATTTTTGTTGTTCCAGGAGTCCGCACTTAAGCTGAGATATTGGAGCAGATTACGCCAGTATTCTATCCATTCGGTAATAGAAATCTTGTGACTGTCAAAGATAGTTCCTGTAATGACAGAGAATTTCTTATTGCAGTCACAGCACTTGTATTGCCTGACCCCGTAAGGATAGAATCCGTTCTTCTTGAAATGGACAGATCCGCAGAACCTGCATGAGGCTGGAACATATGAGTTGATCAGTTCAAGTTCTTCTTTACCATACAGATCCGGATGGCGCTCATTATAATGATCAACAACATCATTACGAATAAAGTCTTCCGACTGCGTGCGAACAGGAAGAAGATCCCAGGGAGTTCGTCTCCTGGAAATGAATCTATTTGATTTTGATGTCATGGCGTGGTGGCCCGACACTTAGGCAGGCAGTCATGCAGGGCCACCACGCACCAAAGTACACGGCTGCCTGCCTAAGCATACTTTCTAGATCCTTCCGGATCTCTTAAATCGTATGCCTTTCAGCCTCCTTGTGCAAATACGGCTTTTTTCTTTTTGCAAGAATATAGAGCCGGTTTTTTCTTGTCTAGGTGATCAAAAATCAACGTGAAAGATGTAGCATAGCAGAAATATCTAAATATTCGCTTTGCTTTGCCGGTTGTTATTTCTGAAATAATAAACTATTTTAGGACATGTTGCCTAAGCAGAGTGGACACTGGAAATGTTGTTCACAATGATAATTGTCAGGTGTTAGAAGGAGATCGATCCTTCTTTTCAAAATCCATGGTTTCTGACGAATATGCTAGAATGTCCATGAGGGGAATTGCTGGCAGAGGCCAGAGAAAGGAATTCCTATGGACAAGATCATTTCCGGAATTTACTGCCGCGTTTTTCAGGCTGGGATGAAAGGAGCAGATTACTTTCTGGGTTACCGCATGCCGGACTACCTGGAAGGGGCAGGATGCCTGAAGCGATTGCCTGCACTGATCTGCTCGAAGGGCGCAGATCAGCTGCTGGTCGTCACGGACCCGAACCTCGTGAAGCTTGGCCTTGCGTCAAAGCTGACCGATCTTCTGGATCAGGAAGGACTGCATTACACCGTATTCTCCGGCGTTGAGCCCAACCCGACCAGCGATAATGTCGAAGCTGGCTTCCGAGTCTATCAGGAACATGGATGCAGGGCATTAGTCGCATTGGGCGGAGGTGCACCGATTGACTGTGCTAAGGCAATTGCGGCCAAGTCGGTTCATCCGCATAAGACCGTTGCGCAGCTTCAGGGCATCTTGAAAGTGCATGCGAAGATTCCGCTGCTGTTTGCGATTCCGACGACTGCCGGAACCGGATCGGAAACCACGGTGGCGGCCGTCATCATCGATTCTGCGACGCATCATAAAGCAAGCATCAACGATCCGAGTATTCTTCCGCACTATGCGATCCTGGATCCGGAGCTGACCCAGGGCTTGCCGCCGAAAGTAACCGCAACCACCGGCATGGATGCGCTGTGCCATGCGGTAGAAGCATATACGAATCATACGTACAACACTGAACTGGAAGACTTTTTAGCAAGAGAAGCAGTCCGGCTGATTCATGACAATCTGCTGAAAGCATACCATGATGGCAATGACCTGGAAGCCAGGGGAGAGATGCAGAAAGCAGCCTTCTTTGCCGGCCGTGCCTTCACGCGAGGCTGCGTGGGCTATGTGCATGCGGTCGGGCATACGCTGGGAGGTCTGTATGGGGTCCCGCATGGGCTTGCCATGAGCATCATCCTGCCTCATGTCATGCGGCAGTACGGGCCAGCGGTCTATGATTCGCTGAGCGAGCTGGCTGATGTATGCGGAATAGAAGGACGCACGAATGCGGAGAAAGCACATGCCTTCATCAGCTGGATCGAGGAGATGAAGACAGAGATGCAGATCCCGGTCGGAGCAGATATGATCCAGGAGAAAGATATTCCTCAGATCATCACCTGGGCAATGGAAGAAGCTAATCCGCTCTATCCGACCCCGGTGACCTGGGGCTATGAAGACTTTGAGAAACTGATTGCAGAACTGCGGAAGGAGAATGCCTGATGGAATGGACCAAGGAACGGATACACGAAATCAATGAAGCACAGCGCCAGTTCTTCCATACGGGGGAAACCCTGGATGTGAACTGGAGAATCGATAAGCTGATCAAGCTGAAGATCGCGATGCAGACGCATCAGAGCGAGCTGGAACATGCTCTGAAAGAGGACCTCGGCCGCAGCGATACGGAAGCGTATCTGTGCGATATCGGTTCGGTCATTCTGGAAATTGATGAAGCCATTGCCGGGCTGAAGAAATGGGCAGCTCCGGAAACGCATTTCAGCGGCGTGCTCTGCTTTCCGAGCGTGATCACGAAAGTATATAAGATGCCTTACGGAACCACGCTGATCATCTCTCCGTTCAATTTTCCGATTCTTCTATCGCTCGGCGTGCTGACGGCTTCGATTGCCGGCGGCAATACTGCTGTGATCAAGGCAAGCTCGAAGTCTGTGCACTGCACTGAAGCAATGCAGAAGCTGATCCGGGATACGTTCCCGGAGAACTATGTGACGGTCATTGACGGCGGTCATGAGGTTGCGGACTGGTGCCTCGAAGAACGGTTCGACAAGATCTTCTATACCGGCAGCCCGAAGGTCGGCAAGCATGTGCTTGCAGAAGCAGCGAAGAACCTGACGCCGGCAGCGCTGGAGCTTGGCGGAGAAAACGGCAACTGGTGCGTGATCCGCAAGGATGCGGATCTGAAAGATGCTGCCCGCAAGATCGCGTTCTTCAAGGCGATGAATGCCGGCCAGGTATGCATCAACATCAACCAGATCGCCGTGGCAGAAGAAGTGGCGATGCCGTTCATCAACGAACTGATCAAGGCATTTGCAACCCAGCTCGGCGAGAATCCGGAGCATAATGAAGAATTCCCGCATCTGATTTCGAGAAGAGCTTATGACAGCTGTGCAGAAGAAGCAGAGCAGTACCGGGATCGGATTCTCTGGGGCGGAAAGGGAGATCCGGATACGCTGCGCTATGCACCGACCATCATCTATCCTGTCAAGGCAGAGGAGCCGATCGTGAATCATGAGCTGTTCAATCCGCTTCTGCCGATCGTGCCGTATCCGGATGACGAGATCGATCAGATGCTTGATACGATCGCTTCCAGAGAACATGGCCTGTCTCTGTATGTGTTCACAAAGGACATGCAGTGGGCGAAGAAAGTCATGCAGACGCAGCAGTATGGCGGCGGCTGCATCAACGAGGTATGTCTGCATCTGATGGTGAAGGGAGTTCCGTTCAACGGAACCGGACATTCCGGCATGGGTGCTTATCATGGCGAGTGGGGTTTCCGTGAGTTCACGCATCCCAGCACGGTCCTGATCGGTTCGACGAAATTCAATCTGCCGTTACGGGAACATCCGTACAGCGGCAGGGAAGGAAAGCTGAAGAAGGCAGTTCTGAAGTTCCTGGAACGGTAGTTTCAGATTCACATGTGCCGTTCTTCACATAACGTTCACCCTGTGGTATTACATTAGTCCGTGTTACAGGAGGAACAAGATTATGGAAGATGAAAAGAAACCTGAAGAATGCAAAGCTGCAGAGCACAGCGGATCATGGAAGTGCCCGTCCTGCGGCACAGAAAATACCGGGAAGTTCTGCAGCAACTGCGGAACAGCAAAACCGGAAGAGAAGAAGCCTGAAGAAGTGAAACCGGAAGAACCGGCAAAGGCAGAGGAGAAGAAGGAAGAACCGAAGGCAGCTCCTGCTGCCGCAGAGGCAAAGCCGGTTCCGCCGAAGAAGCCTTCGATCTGGAAGCCGGTGCTGATTGTGCTGCTGGCACTGGGTCTTGGCTTTGCAGGCGGATATCTTGCGACGAGAAGCGAGAATGCCGAGATCAGCGATCTCAAGGAAGAGGTTGCAGATCTGAAGAACGAAGTCTCTGAGCTCAATGGCAAAGTGGAAGTGCTGGAAGGAACAAACAGTTTCTTCGGCGGATTCTTTGGAAATGGCAGCGGAAGCAGCAATAATGGTTCTTCTTCTGACAAGGAGAACATCTTCAGCGGCGAAGGAGAAGACAGCAGCAAAGAGGATACCGGCGGAGCAGCTCTCGGCCTGAGCATTCAGTTCGGCAGCGGCAAGCCGACGATTCAGGGATTTTCATCCAATTCCAAGGCTGAGGAAGCCGGACTGAAGGTCGGAGATGTGCTGGAGAAGCTGGATGGCAAAGAAGCACTGACGTATCAGGAAGTGAAGGAATTCCTGGCGGACAAGAATCCTGGTGATACGGTTGAAGTCACGGTAGATCGTGATGGCGAAGAAGTCACCGTACAGCTGGAGCTGGTGGAGCGCACAAGCGGCTATAACAGCGGCAGCACCATTCAGACTCCGGAACAGAGCGGATTCCCGGACGAAAGCGAAACCCAGAATGGCTGATCATGAGACTGGAGCAGAGAAATCTGTTTCAGCCTTTTTTCTGCTTTGCAGATTCGGCGATGTGTATAGATGCATGTAGAAAAGAAAATTCCTGCGGATAGAATGAATCTGTAAAGCTTCCTGTGCTAGAATTCCGGGAGTACGCATAGAGATGAATTCATGGCAGACGAAGAAAAAGAAACACGGAAACAGGAAAAAGCAGAATTCCGGAATGAACTCAGAGAATTCTTCAGCATATTCCGGCAGAAGCGGGCTCAGGCAAAATCAGAAGGAACGATGAAAGCAGAACGCAGAGAAATGTTCCGCTACATGTTCTCAATCAAGGAGGACTCTGCTTCTTCGGAAGAAATCCGGAAGAGACTGCTGGATGGCGGCAGAGTCAGCGGCACGAATATGTGTGTGCTGGTCTGTGCGATCATCATCGCTTCGACAGGACTGAGCACGAATTCGACTGCCGTGATCATCGGTGCCATGCTCATATCGCCATTGATGGGAACGATTCTGGCGATTGCCTATGGTACGGTGACTGCCGATTCCAGGGCTGTCCGCAAGAGCCTCATCGGCTTCCTGTTCCAGATGGGGGTCAGCCTGATCACATCGACGATCTTCTTTTTGCTGATGCCTTCCAAGACGATCACCAGCGAATTGCTTGCCCGCACGAATCCTTCTTTCACGGATGTGATTGTTGCCATTGCGGGCGGCATTGCGGGCATCATCGGCCAGACCAGAAAAGACAAATCAAACAACATCATTCCCGGCGTTGCAATTGCGACGGCATTGATGCCGCCGCTATGCACATGCGGATTCTCGATTGCCAGCGGACATCTGAGAATGCTGTCGGGAGCGTTCTACCTGTTTGTCGTGAATACGTATTTCATCTATATGTCTGCGTGCGTGATTCTGATGGTGCTCAGAATTCCGCAGATCCGGGAAGTTTCTGAATCTGAGAAGAAACGGATGATCCGGCGCATGGTGCGGACCGCTGTTCTCGTCTCATTGCCGTCGATTGTTCTCGGCATCCTGATGCGCGCTGCCTGAAGAAATGGAGAAGCCTGAAATGAAACCAGAAGAACTGCTGAAGATTCTGAATACTGCCGGAAAGCTCAAGGTCAATACCCGCCATAACTGGACAGAAAAAGACCGGAAAGAGAGCGTGGCAGACCACAGCTGGAGACTTGCGCTCATGGCGATGCTGCTGGATGAGGTTCCGGAATATCAGAATCTGGATATGAACCGGGTGATCCGGATGTGTCTGATCCATGATCTCGGGGAAGCATTTACCGGAGATATTCCGACGTTTGAGAAGACAGCTCAGAATGAGACTGCAGAAGAAGACCTGTATCTGAACTGGGTGAATTCGTTTCCTTCTCCTGAGAAAGAGGAATGGCTTTCTCTTCTGCAGGAGATGATTGAGCTGAAGACTCCTGAGGCAAAGCTTTACAAAGCTCTGGATAAGCTGGAAGCTGTGATCTCGCACAATGAAGCAGATATCGATTCGTGGCTGCCGCTGGAATATGATCTGCAGAAGACCTATGGCAGAGAACAGGTGCAGTTCTCTCCGTATCTGCAGGAGCTGAAGAAGGCAATTGATGCCTGGACGGATCAGAAGATTGCCTCAGAAGGAGGTCATCAGAATTATACAGATCGGCCGGATTGAAGCCATCAGAGAGAATCTTTGCGTGATAGGATACTCACGGGGAAAATGACTATGAAGATATATGAGGGACTGGATCAGATTCCGAAAGGACATGCGAGTGATCATATCACTCCCGGGTGCATTGTCCTGGAGGGCGGCGCATGGCGCGGCCTCTATACACAGGGAGCACTGGATGCTCTGATGGAAGCAGATCTGAACTTTCAGACGGTGATCGGCGTTTCCGCCGGAGCGATGAGCGGATTCAGCTATGTATCAGGGCAGATTGGACGTTCTGCCAGAATCAATCTGCATTACCGGCATGATCCGGAATACTGCGGGCTTGGTGCTATGGTACATGAACACGGAATCACCGGGTTCACGCACTGCTTCACGACACTGTCTGAAGAGGAGCCTCTGGATGAGAAAGCATTCAATAATCCGGACCGCAGATTCGTGGTGACTGCCACGGATCTTGAAACCGGAAAGAATGCATTCTTTGAGAGAGGAAAGACTTCCGATATCATGAAGGCGATCCAGGCCAGTGCAACAGTTCCGTATGTGTCAGAACCGGTTGTCATCGATGGAAGAAAGTATCTGGATGGCGGCATTGCATGCAAGATTCCGGTTGACTGGGCATTGAGTGAAGGATATGAGAAGATCGTGGTTCTGAAGACCAGAGATCGTTCCTATCGCAAGCCGGTGAAGAAGCCAGCGCATATCATCCGGACGGAATATCATAATTATCCGGAATTCATGAGAGATCTTCTTGAAGAGGCTCCTGCCTACAATCTGCTGCTGGATCGCATTGAGCATCTGGAACAGCAGGGACGTCTGTTCATCATGGCCCCAGTAAAGCCGATCACGATTTCCCGCTTCGAGGGTGATATGGATAAGCTCGGGGATCTGTACTGGCAGGGCTATAACGAGACAAAGAACATCATTCCTTCTCTGAAGGAATATCTGGAAAAATAACTTCCTGCGGGAAGTTATTTTTCTGAACAGAACTGCTGCTCAGATGGAAATATTTGGTACGAACTGTTTCAGTGATGATCTGAAAGAGGACTCGTTTCCCTGTTTTTTTCATGCAGAATGTGAAATACTGAACTCAAGGGGAACTCCATGAAACAATATCCGATCTGTATCATTGACGATTCTGAAGAAGATCAGAAGCGTCTTCTGAATATTGCAGGCAAGGTGTTCCCTGAGGCAGTATGTTCCGTCTTTTCTTCTTGCTCTGAATTCCTGGCGAGCAGCAGTTATTACCTGCTTGTGCTTCTGGATATCCAGGTTGCAGAAGAAGATGGGATCCGCTGCTCTCAGGAGATTTCCATGCATGCATCATTCATTGCATATGTTACGTCCTACAATGAACGGGTTATGGATGCCTTCGCACCGAAGGTTGCTGGATTTCTGACCAAAAGCATGACAGATGAAGAATTATCAGCCGGGCTTCAGAAAATCAGAAACAGATATTTTGTGCTGTCAATGCAGATCAGAACCAGAACAGGGGTGATCTCTTTTCATCCTTCCATGGTGCAGTATGTTTCAAAAAGAGGCAGGACAATCTATATCAGTTTCGGGAAAGAAATGGAATATCAGCTTGTGGCGGAAATTATCCAGCATTGCCAGGAGATCCTCCCGGACCTATGCAGGATCAATCAGTCTGAGCTTGTGAATCTGGATTATGTCCGAAGCATAACTCCGGAAGCACTGGAATTATATGACGGCACGCGTCTGTATCCGAGCAGGAGAGAACGCAGACATGTTCAGGAAATGTTTCTGAGGAGGATCCAATGACGGAACTTGGCACTTTATCTGAAATGTTTCTCGGAGTGATTTTCGCGATTGTTCCGTCTGCTCATAAAGACACTATCAAAAAGATGGATCTGTATCTGTATCTTGTGATTTCCTGGCTGATCACGGGCTTCTCGATGATTCTTCAAGACCGTATTCTTCCTCCGCTTACATCAGGCATGCAGAATATGCTTCCTTCGTTTCTGATCTGGATTCCATTCAGATTCTGTGCGTACTTTATCCTGTTTTACGGAGGACTGGAGGATAACCGGAAAGAATCCACAATACTGACAGCGATCACGATTCTTTTTGATGCCTGTGCTCTGGTTCTGGAACAAGTTGTTCTGGAATACTCTTCTTCCCTTCATGGTTTTACACCGGAATATACAGATCTGTATTACAGCTGGGGAGTGAGTCCACTGTATCTGATTCTCCGCTGTTCCTATGCAGTATTTCTGCGCTTATATTTCGGATACCATGATTTTGAGCAGATTGAGGATTCCAGAAATGCTGTGATTGCGGCTGGATTTTCAATTCTGATGATTGCCGCAATCCGAGGAAGAGCAGAGCCTCTGGCGATCATCCCTGCATTTATCTATCCGCTGGTCTTTGTCTTCTTCATTGATCGGACCATTCTCAATGAGAAGCACCAGCAGCAGGCGGATGCGATTACGGTGAATATGAATCAGAGCAGGACCGCAATGCAGATTCAGAGAGACCAGGCAATTGAAGCACTGAAGGAACACCATCGGCAGAGGAAAAAGACTCTGAAGATCATCGGGCTTCTGAAAGAAAACAGAATCGATGAAGCATCTGCTCTCCTGACAGAAAGCCTTCGGCAGCCATCTGAAGTGAAAGGGCTGGAGAATGAATATCTGGATGCTGCACTTCGCTATCTTCAAGCTGAATATCCTGATTTATGTTTTCGGATGATTGATCAGCTCAGCGGCACGGAAGAGATTGATTTCTCTGATCTGGCAATTCTCATCACTGCCATGATTCAGGTGCTCTATCCTCATAGAACTGAGGCCTGCGGATCCGCAGAGATCACGATCACAGGTCAGGGAACGATGATACTGCTTCATATCAGAACCCTTCCTGCAAAGTCAGAAAGAAATAACTATGAATTCAATCAGGAAGAACTGGCGATGATCAGACATCTGATCAGAAAATACGACGGTTTTTCCAATGATGGATATCGTTCAGGAAATATCCGTGCAGTTCTGAATCAGAGAGCCAGATAAACCAGAATCAGACCAGATAGACTCAGAGTGTTCCTGAAGGAGTCTGAATATGCAATGATGGGCACAGCAAAGGAGGATTGACCCTATGAAAAAGTCGTCGAGAAATCTGCTGATTGCTCTTCTGATCCTGCTTCTCGGATTGGTAATTGCTTATCTGAAACTTTCCAATGAGGTTGTCAACGTCAGATATTCTGATACAGGAGGAACTTATTTCTATTCTGACGGGACCACTGAAAAAGCTCCGAATGTTTATGTCTATAAACAGTTTGATAATTATTTTGCTGCTTACACGGGTAAACAGATCATTCATTATGAGGCCGGAACACTTGATGATCACAGCAGGTATATCACGATCCAGACGACAAAATGGAATCTTCTGTTCGGCCGGAACATCTATAAATCAATTCCAATCACTAATACATACACAGAGGTTCCAATGATTGATCACGTCTATTACTACAACGGTGACATGACTCCTGAAAAACTGAGGACAGCCGCCCCCGCCAGGTACCAGGAAGACATGGTATTGCTTGAAATGTTTCGGGATACAACTCTCCAGAATGAATGAAAGAGAGGCGGTGCTGACTATGAAAAAGTTTAAACCACTGGATGTAATCCTTTTTGCCCAATTTATCTTATTCCTGGTTCTCTGGGCTGTTGATGAGGATACAAAAATAGCTGAACAAATTAATGGAATGGTATTTGTTGTGCTGTTCTTTGTCAATCTATTTCTCAGATTAAAAGGAAAAAACTAAATTTAGCAGATGCGTCTGGCATTTCAGAAGATGTCTTATTCTGGCAAAATTCAGAATGTCAATTCTTAGAGAGCTGGCAGCTGTTTAGAAGCAGCAGCGCCTTCCGTTTACATGCATGCATTTATTCATGAAGGAGCCTGGATAATCTGTCTCTAGTTTAAAATGCGCCTAATTCATATAATGAGACGATCTGTCTTTCTGCTCCTGTTATCTTTCTAGAAGATTCCCATATCTGAAAAAAGAGATGCATGGCACTATCAGAACCTATTGCTTCAGATCATGATTATTATCTTGTGCGTGCCTGATAAGAAAAGACATGCAGGGATCATATTGAAAATGAATTATTGTTCGTCTAGCGGATCTGCCAGGAATCAAAGTGAATATCTGTGCGATGCTGTGATCAAGATGTTTATAGAAAAAGGACATTGTTCCATCCACGATTACTTTTCTAAATGGGACAGCACTTCCGGAGCATGAGTCCTGATATGCTCGATGAATTTTCTTGCGGCAATTGGAAGGGTTTCGTAGTTCCTCCAGCCCATGGCAATCGTACGCTTCACTGGTTCTTTGATCGGCAGGACTGCTACTCCATCTGAGAAACCTGCAAGCGTCAGCCGATACATGATGGAATAACCCATATTCTGGCGGATCATCGTCAGGATCGAATAATCATCTGTGACTTTGAAACGGATATCCGGCTTGAGGTTCAGATTCTGAAAGGCTTTCATGGCAACGCTATGCTCGCCTTCGTCCAGGAGGATATAAGGAAGCTTTGACAGTTCCTTCAGAGAAACGGATTTTTTCTCTGCCAGCGGTTCTGATAATGGCAGGACGGCCATCATCGTATCACTGTAGATTTCTTCGGTTTCTAAACCTGAGACAAATTCCGGATTCACGAATCCGAAGTCCAGTCTTCCACCGAGGATATCTGCCGTGATCGAATCGTATTCTCCCTGAAGCAGTTCAAAACGGACCAGGGGATATTCTTTCCGGAAGGAACGGATCAGAGGAGGCAGCAGGTTTCTGCTCACACTGGTAAAGGTACCGATCCGGATCACGCTGTCTGTGAGACCTGCCATCTCTCTCTGCTTGGCATGCAGTGCTTCTTCTCCGGCAATGATGGAACGAAGATATGGAAGATACTCATTTCCGTCTTCGGTCAGGGAGATGCCTTCCCTGGATCTCTCAATCAATGCGGTACCAAGTTCTTTCTCCAGGGAGCGCACTGCCTGGCTGACGGCAGACTGAGAGTATCCGAGGATTTCTGCTGCTCTGGTAAAAGACTTTTCCTGTACGACTTGAATGAAGATCTGATAGCGGCTGTCCATAAGTATCTCTTATTCAGAAAGCATAACGAGAGAAAGAAACGATTTCAAGAAGAGGATCTCTGAGAAGTTTCTGCATTCAGGGGCTCAAGCAGAATTTCGGTGATATAGGCAATTTCTTCTTTGGGAATAGAGATTCCGTAAAGCTCATTCACATTCTGAAGATTCTTTTCGACTGCTTGATAGACTTTCAAGTTGGAACGGATGAACGAATTGACTTTCGGATATGGAAGCGGGTCCAGACGGATTACCCGCTCAAGCATATTCACGGAATGACAGAGAAATTTGATTGCAAGCTCATTGGTATAAGGCAGGTTAAGATCTTCCAGAATTCCAGAAAGTGACAGCATCAGCGCATCGACTGCTTTGGAAGCGTAGAGGAATGTCATAGATGGCTGCAGAAATTCATTGGTAAGCCGATAAATGATGCTTTGACTGCCAGAGGAAACTGGCTGGTAAGCTGAAGAAGCTGGCGTATTTGTTTCAGAGCTGATATTCAGCATGATCTGCTCCAGAGACTGATATCTGCTGATCCGATCAGCAATATTCATCAGACCGTCCAGAGAGGAACACTTCACGCAGCGGCAGCGGATGTGCAAGGTTGAGACGATGTAGTCACTGACATTTTCAAAAGGGTTCCCATCTGCTGCAATGATGATTCCCTGTCCGTGATCAAGCTCATTGCAGCGGATGGTGACAAGCTCAAGCAGGTCATTCATCTGCATATCCGGAATATAATCGATGGCTGAAACCGGAAGCTGTTTCCGATAGATGGTATCAAGGTATTCCTTCAGCTGCGTTGCAATGGATTTCCCGTGAGAAATAATGAGAAGAGGCACCATTTCTTTCTGGTCCCACTTTCCGGCAATAGTCAGATACATTGCAATGAAGTAGCGATCCGATTTCGGAAAAGAAATATGAAAGATGGATTCCAGTCTTTCGACGATAGTATCAGCAATCTTTATCGTTCCCTCCACAAGATCTCTTGAGGACTCGATCTTTATCCCGGCGCCGGTATCGCCATGTTCTTCGAGCTGGTTCAGCCGGTTTGTAATATGCAGCATCAAGCCTTTCAGCAGGCGGGGATTGCGACTGTAAGATTCTTCAAATGATGTTTTCTGCAGAGATTCTTCGAAGATCTGAGAAACAACCGGATTGATCTGAATATCAATTTTCTTAAGCTGGGCATTTCCGCAGTTCACGATGGTGCTGATATTCTCCGAGATGAAATCACTGACACTGATGACCGATGAGGTGTCGGTATCAAGCTGATCAAGAAACTGATCGAAACGGCTGACTTCCAGCTGAGAAGGCAGCTTTTGTAAGATTTCCAGGGTCGTGCAGTGTCCATTCGCTTCAAATAGAATGTAATCTGTATCAATCAACGACAGGACGCCTCGGACTGCCGAAAGCCGGGAAACCTGTTCTCTGGAAGAAAGCATCTTCAGAGAAAGATGCTGATAGCTCACGATGATTGTCGAGAGCGATTCTGACGAAGCCAGAAATGCTCTTGCACAGGCCTGCTTTACTTCTGCACGCATTCCGGACAGATTTTCCGGATAATCCATCTGCACGAAGAGATCCAGGATATCCTTTGAAATTCTGATCGTACGCTTGATGGATACAGCTTCCTGCTCGAACAGTGCGAGTACTTCTTCAGTCTTTTCATAGATTCCGCGCTGATCAATGTCAGGAATATGAATAGTTACAGGAAAGTATCTGCTCAGATAATCGAGATCAGCCGTCTTCTCCGGAGTCGCAGAAGCAATGATAGAACACGCAAGAGTATGAGAAGCAGAATCGCCTTCCCTGGTGTACATGCCGCGGTCCAGAAGGTCCGTAATGGCATTGCGGGCAATCGGATGAAGAAGATGCAGATTGCTGAAATAGAGTGTTCCGTGACCGCACGCAGAAAGGTATCCGCGGTCATTTTCTTTTGCTGATCCGAAAATCAATGAGATGAACGAAGAAACGGATTCTGCGGAATGATAGCCGGAACATTCAATGAGGATGAATTTTGAGGATGCTGGTTTCCGGCCTGATTTCTGCGCATATTCATGCAGGTAGCTTGCTATCTTCAGTTTATTTACGCCAGGATTTCCGATGACCAGGAGCGGAAGCCCATATGGCGGATACATGATTGCAGATTTTGCATCACGGATCTGATCATGAAGAGATCCATCTGCCCCGATAATCTTTTCGGCAGGATCCTCTAGTTCAGGAGCAGAGGTTCCCTTTTCTTTCAGATACCTGGTGATGGAATCACCCTTGAATATTGTGTTCGGAATATTATCAGTGTCGTATGCCTTCTGAAGGATTCCCCGGCTCAGATAAACGACAGGATGGCTCTGAATTTTGATCAAGCTTCCTTCACGCCAGAGTCTGTTCATAAGTTTCGAGGCATTAGTCCGATCAACTCCTGCAAGCTGTGAAATATACAGCGTGTCCAGAGTAACGGTATCGAGCGTATTGCCGGCGATTGCCTTCTGTGTTTCTTCGTCGATGATGTGAAGGATTTTTTCGAGTCTTTTCATGTGAGTACTCCAGAATAAAGTGCAGTCCGAACAGAAAATAGTGCGGGTCACCTTCTGAACATATTTTCAGAAGCCTTTTTGTGTGTCAAATATCGTAGAAATAATAACACACAATATATTTATAGTGTCATAAATATGGGAAATGTCGAGAAAATCTGGCGCACAGAGCACAAAAAAACATGCATGAAACGGGAAAATTGACACAGTAAAAGGAACTCAATATATTGCAATTAGTGATTGTGAGGGAACATATGACGAGAATACTTCTTCTGAGTCACGGAAGGCTGTGTGAGGAAATGTACGGCACCATGAAGCTGATCGTGGGGGATGCACCGGAATTTTCCTTCATCCTACAGCCAGCTAATGGGGATATGCAGAAATATGAGGCGGATATTCGCACCGCCTTGGAAAATCCTGAACCGGTTCTAGTCATCACAGATCTGTTCGGTGGAAGTCCGCTGATCACGCTGGCAAAAGTGTATGGGGAGAATCCGGAAACTTACAGGAAGAGAGTCCGGATCGTAACCGGCATGAATCTTCCGATGCTGCTGGAACTCAGCACGCAGGTTAAGAGTGCTTCGGTTGAACAGCTTGCTGAACAGGCTGTCGAAACCGGACACGCAGGAATCATAGATTTTCAGAAAAAACTGGAGGAAAGCAAAAAATGAGTGTAGTTCTGTCCCGAGTTGATGAGCGTCTTCTGCATGGCCAAGTAATTGCTTCATGGTCCAAGGTTCTTCAGATCAGAAGAATTCTGGTCATTGATAACAAGCTAGCCAAAGATACGTTTATGGCACAGGTCCTTGAGATGACTGCTCCGACTGGCGTGAAAGCAAAGGTCATGACATGCGAGCAGGCCATGAAAGAGCTGAACGGAAATGAAGATTCCGTCAATACGATGCTGCTGTTCAAGAATGTTGATGCACCGCTCGAGCTGGTGAAGCTCGGATATCCGATGAAGGAACTCGACATCGGGAATATGGGAAGTGGACCTAGCAGAAAGCCGGTGACTAAACGAGTATTCATGAGCCAGGAAGAAATCGGAATGGTGAAAGAACTCATGAATCTCGGTGTTGATGTTTACCTGCAGATGCTGTCCAGCGATTCCAGATCAAGTATGAAAGAGCATATCTCATAAGAGAAAGGGGAGGAAAAATATGCTTGGTATCGCAATTATTATCGGTTTACTCTGTTGGCTGGTTTCTTCAGCCTGCCCAATGTGGCTGAGATGGTCGTGCTATTTCGGCGCACCGCTCGTCGCAGGTCTGGTATGCGGACTTCTGCTTGGAGATGTTCCGTATGGACTCAGCGTAGGCGCCACGATCATGGAGGCCTATGTCGGATTGCTGGCAATCGGAGGCTCGCTGCCGAATGAAATGGCAATCGCGGGCTATCTGGGTGTTACGATGACCATGATTGCTAAAGCTGATCCGTCAACAGGACTGGCACTGTCTGTTCCGCTGGGACTGCTTGGTGTGCTTGCCCAGAATGCGAAGATGTCTCTGAACCCGATCTGGGTGCATAAGGCAGATAAGTATGCTGCTGAAGGGAATATCAAAGGAATCAAACGCATGAACCTGTTTGCTTCTCAGATCTTTCCGTTCATCTTCTACTTCATTCCGGTATTCCTCTGTGTCTATCTGGGCGGCCCGTTCTTCGAGAGCTTCATGAATTCGATCCCGGCACAGCTGACAAAGATCCTGCAGCTGATTGGTCACATGATGCCTGCATTAGGAATGGCAATGCTGATGCAGTCTCTTTCAAAAGATACCTTGATTCCGTTCCTGATCATCGGTTTTGTAGCTGCAGCCTATCTGAATATCAGCACGATGGGTATCGCAATCATCGGTGTAGCACTGGCAATTCTCCATTACTTCTATCTTGGCAGCAAGGAGGGTGAGTAACATGACTGAGACAAAAGAAAAGAAGACCCTTACTCAGAAAGAACTGAATAAGACCTGGTGGGACTGGATCTGCTGGGGCCAGATCTGCTACAACTGGGAACGTCTGATGGGCCTCGGCTTCTGCCATACGATGACTACCGCTATTCAGAAACTCTACGGTGATAATGAAGAAGAAAAACGTGCGGCGCTGACTCGCCACATGGAGTACTACAACACCGAGAATACCTGGGGTGCAATTGTTCCTGGCATTGTTTGCTCACTGGAAGAAGAGCGTGCAAATGGCGGTGATGTGGATGCAGATGCAATCCGCAATCTGAAGACCGCTCTGATGGGCCCTCTTGCTGGAATCGGCGATACCGTAACGCAGTCACTGGTAAAGGTCATTCTGCTTGGCGTCGGCATTGACATGGCAAAGAACGGAAATCCGATGGGACCGATCCTGTTCGTGATTCTGTTTAGTGTCTATGCAATCGGCGTTTCCAGATTCCTGTTTTTCCGCGGCTATAAGCTCGGCAAAGAATCTGTTGTCAAGCTGCTTTCCGGTGGCATGGTCAAGAGAGTGACAGAGTCTCTTGGCGTTGTCGGCATGGCAGTGCTCGGAGCACTGGTGGCTAAGAATATCGGCGTAACTACTCCGCTGGACTTCCAAATCGGAGAAATGGAAATTGTCATGCAGGATCTTCTGGATTCTATTATCCCGAAGCTGATTCCGCTTGTGATTTTCCTGATCGTCTATCGCCAGCTGAAGAAAGGAAAGAAGCCTACTACTGTCATGGTCTATATGATGATTGCCTCTGTAATCCTTTCTCTGCTTGGAATTCTTGCATGAAGAGGAGAGCAGAATGAGCAAACTACTTGAAGAACACAGAAAACTATTCGGAACAGAAAAACCGGTAATCGGATGCCTGCACATGATGGCGCTTCCGGGAACCCCGTATTACGAGAAAGAAAATACTCTTGAAAAACAGATTGAACGCCTGAATCATGACGCAGAGATCTTCATGAAGCTAGGCTTTGATGCAGTGGTCTTTGCAAATGAAGGCGACCGTCCTTATCTGAATACCGTGGGACCTGAAATTGTTGCGGATTATACGAGAATTGCTACAGAAGTCGCAAAAAACCTGACGATTCCGTATGGCTGCGGTGTTCTGATTGATCCGTATGCTTCCATTGCGGTAGCACATGCGATCGGTGCGAAATTCATCCGTACGTATGTATCGAATTCCTATACCGGTTCCTTCGGACCGCAGGCGTACTGCCCGGGTGATATCTTCCGCTACAGACGCCAGATTGATGCCGAAGATGTACACGTTTATACATATTTCGAGGCTCATGGCGGAACATGCCTGGATACGAGAACAACTGAGCAGCAGATCGAAGCGGGATTCGGAGTAATGCCGATCTCCGGAATGCTGATCGGGGGCCCTCATGCAGGTCTTCCGCCGGAAGAAGGACACTTCATTTCCATCAAGAAGCAGTTCCCGGATATTCCGCTGATTCTCGGCAGCGGCTCCAATAAGAACAACATCAGAACACTGCTGCACTATTCAGATGGTGTGATTGTCGGAACTTCAATCAAACGCGATGGCTATCTCTATAACGAGGTAGACTTCGACCGCGCAAAGGAATTCATCGAAGCAGCAAAAGGCTGAGTTCTTCTTGCTGGAGAATTTAAAGAGATTCAGGACCAGGCTTTACCCAGAAGCCTGGTTTTCGTTTGCTTTGAGAAGCAAGTAGGAGAAATGAGAAAAATATAATCGCCAAGATTTATAAGCATTACTGATTTAAGTATCATTTAAATTCATTTTACTAATTCAAAGGACACTCTGATAATAAAACCGGAGAGCAGATATGACAGAAGGAGCAGCAGAACTCGAACATGCAGAACAGATGACGGGAAACCGGAAAGCATTCCTGGAAGGAATGAGAGATGGAATTCCGATCATGACTGGCTATTTTGCGGTGTCGTTTGCGCTTGGCATTGCGATGCGCAATGCGGGTCTTTCGCCTGCAGAAGGGCTGATGATGAGTATTATGAATACTGCCTCTGCGGGAGAATATGCAGGAATCACGATGATTGCGTCTCAGGCTTCTCTGCTAGAGACTGCATTGATGACGCTGATTGCCAATGCAAGATATTTCCTGATGAGCTGTTCTCTGAGTCAGAAGGTTTCTCCGGATGCTTTGATGAAGCATCGGTTTCTGATCAGCTTCAATATTACAGATGAGCTGTTCGGGATTTCCATGGCTCAGAAGGGATCTCTGAATCCTTCTTACTGGTATGGTGCTTCTGCTGTGGCCATTCCGGGCTGGGCAGCAGGGACGGTGCTGGGGGTCATTGCCGGATCTGCGCTTCCTTCTCTGATTGTCGGAGCTCTGAGTGTTGCGTTGTATGGCATGTTCCTGGCAATCATCATTCCTCCCTGCAGAAAAGATCGGGTGCTGGCTGGTCTGGTGTTCCTGAGTTTTGCGGCTAGTTATGTGTGCAGTGCTGCTCCCTATGTAAGTCAGCTTTCAGAAGGAACCAGAACAATTATCCTGACGGTTCTGATTTCTGCGGTGGCTGCGTGGAAGTACCCGGTGAAGGAGGAAGTGACAGAATGAGTACGATGGCGTATATTGCTGTCATGGCTGCGGTGACCTATGCGATCCGCGCGATTCCGATGACACTGTTTAGGAAGCCGGTGAAGAACCGGTTCGTGAAGTCATTTCTGTATTATGTTCCGTATGTGACGCTTGCAGTGATGACCTTCCCGGCAATTCTGGATGCGTCTGGTTCGAGGAGTGCAGGATTGCTGGCTCTTGGGGTCGGAGTTCTGCTTTGCTGGAAGAATGCAGGATTGTTTGCAACCGCAGCAGGATGCTGCGCGGCAGTGCTTGCTGCAGGGCTTCTGCAGCTTTGAAAGAGAGAAATAGGGATGTCTTCAGAGAGTGTGAGAAAACAGTTTGAAGAAGCAGGAATTGCAGATCGGATCATGACATTCGATTCTTCCAGTGCAACAGTTGAGCTGGCGGCGGAGGATATCGGATGCGCTCCGGCAGAAATCTGCAAGACCATGGCATTTGATGTCGATGGCAGAACCATTCTCATCTGCATGGCAGGGGATGCGAGAATTGCGAATCATGCTTACAAGGAACTGTTCCATAAGAAAGCAAAGATGCTGAAAGGTGATGAGGTTGTAGCCCGGACTTCTCATCCGATCGGCGGCGTATGCCCGTTCGGTCTTCCGGATGACTGTGAAGTATATCTGGATGAATCGCTGAAACGGTTCGAATATGTCTATCCGGCCTGCGGTTCTGCCAACAGTGCGGTGAAGCTGACGCTGCCTGAACTGGAAACGTATTCCGGTTATAAGGCCTGGATCAATGTGACTTCGCTTCCGGAGTAAAGAACTGATAGTCTTCATCCGGAAGATCGTGAACCGTGATCTGTTCTCCGGTGACAGGATCCGTGAGGATCATCTCCTCTGCCCAGAGTCCCATATGATGGAAATGGACAGAAGGAGTTCCGTAGAGCGGATCATTGACGATCGGAAAATGAGCAGAGGAAAGATGAACCCGTATCTGATGGGTCCGCCCGGTTTTCAGGGTACATGCCATGAGCAGGTATCCTTTTTTCTTCTGCAGGCAGCGGACGATCGTCTCTGCTTCTTTTCCGGTTTCGGAGAGCCGGTATTTTCCATTCACATGGCGGTCTCTTCCAATTTTTCCACGGAACGTGAATTTCTGGCCTGGCATCGCGGAACCTCTGGTGATGGCAAGATAGTGCCGGGAGATCTTCTTCTCTTCAAGCATCGCATCATACCATGGCTGAAAGAACGGGTTCTTCACGAAGAGGACCAAGCCGGTGGTTTCACGGTCAAGACGGTGAATATAGCGGACCGGAGCCTGGATGCTGTGCTCCAGCTGATAGGCAGCAGCTTCTGCAGCAAGACACTTTGTATCATCCGGATCGCCATGGATGATGATGCCTGGCTCTTTATGGGCGACATAGAGATAGTCATCTTCATAGACGATTGGGCATGGGGTTTCAGCAGGAACATGATCCACTTCCATAAAAGGGATGTGAATCGTGATCGTATCGCCTTTCTGAAGAAGGACATGAGAATCCTTCACCGGCTTATGATTGATCTCAATCGATCTGCTCTGAATCAGACGATGGCGATTTGAAGAAGACTGGCGGTAGAAGAGCAGGAAGTCTTCGATGGTCTTTCCTTCGAATTCATTCAGATGATAGAACGTGATGGTTCCTGGCCGGGTTTCTGCATTCATGCCATTACTGTAGCAGATCTTTGAGAAGACTGAATGAAAAAGAAACAGATAGAAGCTGATCTTCATGAGCTGAAGAATCTTCTGCTGAGCATATGCAGGGATCTGGCTTGCCCCATATGCTATATTTCCTGCATAGGCAGGAGAAATACATGAAAACAAATTATGATGTCCTGATTGCAGGTTTTGGCAAAGCTGGAAAAACAATCGCGGTCAAACTGGCAAAAGCAGGGAAGCAGGTTGCACTGATTGAAAAAGATCCGGGAATGTATGGAGGAACATGCATTAATGTCGGATGCATTCCTTCCAAGCGTCTGATCGAAGATGCGATGCATGCTCCGAAGGGGACGTTTGCAGAACAGGCAGAATACTACCGGCATGCAATCGATGAGAAACGAAAACTGACGGCGGCGCTGCGTCAGACAAACTACGAAAAAATAATCGGAGCAGGAGTGACGGTGATCAACGGAACAGCATCTTTTTCGGATGCGTTTCATCTGAATGCTGAAACCGCGGAGGGAAATGTTCTGCTGGAAGGAAAGCAGATCATCATCAATACTGGTTCTGTGCCTGTGATCCCGCCGATTCCCGGAGCAGACCAGAGCAGGCATGTATATGTATCTGATACGCTTCTTGAACTAGATACACTGCCGAGAAAGCTGATCATTGTCGGTGGAGGATATATTGGCCTTGAATTTGCCTCGATGTATGCAGAGTTCGGAAGCGAGGTTGCAGTTCTTCAGGATGGTGAGGAATTTCTGCCGAGAGAAGATAAAGATCTTGCTGATTCAATCCGCTCCGTTCTGGAGCAGAAGGGAGTGAAGATCATCACTGGTGCCAGGATTACTGGAATCCAGGAAAATACTCTTTCTTTTCAGACTGATGGGAAATCAGAAACACTGAAAGGTGATGCGATTCTTCTTGCGACCGGACGAAGACCGAATACCGCTGATCTGCATTGCGAAAGAGCGGGAATCGCTCTGAATGCCAGAGGGGGCATCGAGACGGATGAGCATCTGTGTACTGCTCAGAAGCATATCTGGGCGGCGGGTGATGTTCTTGGAAAGCTGCAGTTCACATATATTTCATTAGACGACAGCCGGATTATTCTGGATGATATGAATGGAACGGGAAATCGGACGACTGGAAATCGCGGCGCATTCTCTTATTCGGTTTTTCTGGACCCTCCGTTTTCCAGAACCGGACTGAACGAGAGGGAAGCACGGCGTGCAGGCTTGAAGTTCCGTACCGTGACAATGCCAGCATCTGCCATTCCGAAAGCAAAGGTTCTGCGCAGGACGGATGGCATGCTGAAAGCACTGATCGGAGAGGATGAAACAATTCTCGGGGCAGAACTGTTCTGCGCAGAGTCTCAGGAAATGATCAATTTCGTGAAACTTGCAATTGATCAGAATCTCAGGGCAGATGTTCTGAAGAATTTCATCTTTACCCATCCCACCATGTCAGAAAGCCTGAATGACCTGTTTTCTCTTTAGCTTAAGAAAACGGGATTGATCTGGATCATCAGAGGAGAGTCCGTCTATCTCAGACAGTGACTCTTTTCTTTCTCGTTTCTTGATCTTGCTTGCCGGATCAGCTGATGGATGACCTCATCGGTTCTGACAGCCTTCCAGCTATTGCCTGAAAGCGATTCCTATGGATAATACTAAGCGCATTGGCTAGCATAAAGAGGGTATCATCTGAAATGAGAAATGGAGAATGTCATGAAGAAAGCGGAAGATGTTCTGGTGCTGACCGGTGCGACTGCCATCATTGCTGCAGCCGTATTCTTTTTCCTGATGCCAAGTCATGCAGCGGTCAGCAGTGTCAGCGGATTGGCAATTGTGCTGAATCATTTTGTCTCCATGCCGGTATCTGGCATCACACTGATCCTGAATTTCATCCTGCTGATTGTCGGGTTCCTGACGTGCGGGAATGAATTCGGGTTCCGGACCGTCTATACTTCGATTCTGCTGCCGGGATTTCTGGCGCTGCTGGAGAGGTGGTTCCCGGGCTTTCAATCGCTGACCGGAGATCAGGTTCTTGACGTAATCTGCTATGTTTTTACGGTGAGTATCGGCTTGAGCATCTTGTTCAATCGCAATGCGTCTTCCGGAGGAATTGATATTATTGCCAAGGTTCTTAATAAGTATCTGCGGATAGATCTTGGCAAGGCAATGTCCGCGGCAGGAATTGCGGTTGCGCTTTCTTCTGCCTTTGCCTATGATGCAAAGACCGTGATCATCAGCCTGCTTGGAACTTATCTGAATGGAATCGTACTGGATCATTTCATCTTTGATCAGAACCTGAAAAGAAGGGTGTGCATCGTTTCTCCGAAAGAGGAAGAGATCAGAAACTTCATTCTGACCGAGCTTCACAGCGGAGCAACGATCTATGAAGCAATCGGTGCGTATCATCTGCAGAAACATGATGAGATCATCACGGTTGTGGACAGAGCCGAATTTCAGAAGCTTATGAACTTTCTGGACCGGACAGATCCGGAGGCTTTTGTGACGGTCTATCAAGTCAGTGATATGCATTACCGGTCCAAGCATCTGAATGAGAGAATATTTCCGGAAAAAACCTCCCCAGGAACAGGAAGAGACTGATTTATCCTGTCACCATCAGTTTCTTCGAAAAACCAGATAAAAACATGCAGTCCATAGGAATTTCAGAATCCATTCCAAGGCAAAGGAAATCTTGCCCTCAGAAGAGCTGCAGGTGAAACCTTGCGTTTGGCCCGGATGAAACTGGATGGGCATTTGTTTTCTGAAAGTATTCTGTAAAGTGAAAAATACCAGTAAATTTTTCTTGAAAATTATTTTCTCCGGTATATAGTAAAGGTCGTCACAGCACGTGATATACAGAAATTGCGCTGATGGAGAGATACTGTTCTCAGTGTACGTTGTTTAGCGAGCGGCGTCTGGTGAAAGGCCGCCTATGTGCAGAATGGTTGCTGGCTCCGGAGCTTTCAATCCTGAAACGAGGAATCAGAGTAGGGAAAGACGTGGTCTTCACGTTATAGGAGAATGGATTGATGGATCCAGTGAGTGCAGAACAGATTCTGTTCTGAATACGGGTGGTACCGCGCATAATTCAATGCGTCCCGGGAGATGATTCTTCCGGGATTATCTTTTCCGGAATTTCATCCAGATCCTCAATGAAGTGCTGGACAGGAGGAAAAAAGGAAATGAAATTCAGAAAGATGATGTATGCGGCAGCGGCTGTTATGCTTGCAGGGTGCTCTGCTTCCGGAAGCTCTGCGACCGCTGCTGCGTCGGAAAGCAGCCAGACAGAAACGACAGGAACCGCAGGATCGCAGCCTATCGTGATTGCGGTGATCAATGATATGACAACCATGGATTCATCGCTGGTTACTGATGAAACTTCCTTCAGCATGCTGTCGCTGTGCGAGTCGGGGCTGGTTCAGTTTGATGAGAACAAGGAACTGGCTCCGGATCTGGCTGAGAGCCGGGATGTCAGCGAAGACGGATTGACCTATACGTTCCATCTGAGAGACGGCATCGTCTGGTCGGATGGGACTCCGATCACTGCTTCTGATTTTGTCTATTCCTGGCGGCGTCTGGTAGATCCGGATACTGCTTCAGAATACAGCTACATCATGGAATCGATCCATGTCGTGAATGCGCAGGCGGTCATTGACGGATCTATGGATCCGACGAAGCTTGGCGTGGAAGCACCGGATGACAGCACGTTTGTCGTACACCTGGATGTGCCGTGTTCGTTCCTGCTCTTCTGCATGTCTAACCCGCAGTTCTACCCGCTTCCGGAAAGCTTTGTCGAAGCACAGGGAGATCAGTATGCGCTGTCCCCGGATAACATGCTGTACAGCGGGATCTATACGATGACGGGATGGGTGACCGGAAATTCCTATACCTTCACGCATAATGACAGCTACTGGGATGCAGCGAACTACCCGCAGCAGGAAATCGTGATCTCCTATATCCAGGATTCCCAGACTGCAATGCTGCAGTATGATTCCGGGAATCTGGATCTCGTCACGCTGACGGGCGATATGATTGATCGCTACAAGGATGAAGACGGATATCTCTCCACGCTGACTTCCGGTGTCTGGTGGCTGGCTCCGAACATGGAAGATGCGGATCTCTCCAATGCAAACCTAAGGGAAGCAATCTCCTATGCGGTGGATCGTCAGACGATCTGCGAATCTGTTCTGAAGACAGGTGCCATTGAAGCGGACGGACTCATCGCCAAGGATGTCTCGGCTGGACCGGATGGCACGGATTTCCGCGAAGCAGCAGGAGATCTGACTGAATATGATCCGGACAAAGCGGCAGAGTGCTATGCGGAAGCAGTGAAGGAACTCGGCCATGATGCGAATGTAGAGATTATCTATGATGATACGGATGAGACGAGCAAGGTAGCTGAGAATCTGCAGCAGATGATTCAGAACGCATGCTCTGGCATCACGGTGACGCTTTCCCCGAAACCGAAGAAGACGAGAATCGAATTCATGCTGAGTCATGACTTCTCGATGGTTCTGACGAGATGGGTTCCGGATTATGCAGATCCGCAGTCTTATCTGGACATCATGAAGACGGGTGCTTCGATGAATGGCGGCCAGTACAGCAATACCGAATTCGATGAACTGGAGACGAAAGCGACGAGCGGCGAAGATGCTGCGGATGCAGAAGCTCGTTTCCGGGATATGATCGAAGCAGAAAACATTCTGGTTGCCCAGGACCATGGCATCATCCCGATCTACCAGGAAGGCGGCGCCATCATGGTGAATCCTTCTGTGAAAGGATATCTGTCCCTGGTCATTGGCACCGGTTCCTACCGGCATATGGTTAAAGAGTGAAAGAAGGGATGAAGATGCAGGACTATTCAGAAAGACCGATTTACTGGTTCAGGAAGATCTCGGAGATTCCGAGGCCTTCCTATCATGAAAAAGAAATCAGTGACTTCATTGTGAAGTTTGCGGAAGAACATGGGCTGAAAGCAGAACAGGATGAAGTCTGGAATGTGATTGTCGAGAAGCCTGCATCTAGTGGCTGTGAACATGCACCTGCACTGATTCTGCAGGGACACATGGACATGGTTCCTCAGAAGCGGCCTGGTTCGGATCATGACTTTCTGAAAGATCCGATCCGGCTGAAAGAAGAAAACGGACTTCTGAAAGCGGAAGATACCACGCTCGGAGCAGATGACGGACTCGGAGTTGCGTGGATGCTGGCAGTGCTGGAAGATGACAGCCTGATCCATCCGAAACTCGAATGCATGTTCACTGTCCAGGAAGAAGTGGGACTCGGCGGAGCGATGCATCTGAAGCCGGAAGCCATCCGGGCCGATCGTCTGCTGTCGCTGGACTGCTGTGCAGAAGGGATTACAGATCTCTGCTGTGCCGGAGGGCAGTATGCATACATGGATGCGAAGCTGAACAGAACTGTGAATGACAGTCCGGTCTATGAGATTCAGATCAGCGGTCTGAAAGGCGGGCACTCCGGAGCAGATGTTCATCGGGAACGCGGCAATGCCATCTGCATTGCGGCAAGGATTGCTGAAGAGATGATCCGCAATGGAATTCAAGTAAGAGCAGTCTCCATGAATTGCGATGAAAAGGCAAATGCCATCCCGAGATCCTGCAGTTTCCGGTTCGCTTCTGCTTCAGAAGAAAAGAGAATCATGGAATCCATCCATACCAGTACTGAGAAGATTTCCGAAGAACTGCATTCTTCGGATCCGGGCTTTGCATGCACAGTCATTCATACGGATCCGGAAGAGACAGCTGCAGACGAGGCTTCCACGAAGAACATGCTGGACTTCCTCTGGCTGGCTCCGAAAGGATTCCAGCATCGCAGCATGGATCCGGAGCTGAACGGATTGACCGTGACTTCCCTGAATGCTGGCACGGCCGAGACTTCAGAGGATCAGATCACCGTGACATGGCTGATCCGTTCGATGTTTGATTCCGCTGCGGCTGATCTGCTCGATATCCTGAAGACTCTTGCAGAACGGTGCAATGTCGGCTTCCGATATACGGAATTTTTCCCGGGCTGGCAGTATGCAGAACACTCTGAACTGAGAGAGATCTATTCAGAAGTCATGAAGGAGCAGGGCAGGGAGCTGAAGACGGAGGCAGAACATGGCGGCCTGGAAGCAGGCATCTTCGCAGCCCTGCATCCTGGTCTTGATATCTGCACGCTCGGCGCGGACTGCCGATATTACCATACATATGATGAGGAACTGGATCTTGCCTCGTTTGCAAGAGGGTATGAAACCCTGAGAGGCGTGATCGCGAAATGTGCAGAAGAACAAAAGTAAGCACTGAAGTTCTTCGGAAAGCGATCTGAAATTGCAATCAGAATCATGCGTGCCGCTGTATTGAGATGAATGCAGCGGCTTTTTCGTGCATGTCAGGAGGTGAGAAAACAGATCTCATGCAGGAATGCGTACATTGAATTTTTTTAAAGCTGGCGGAGAACAGAAAAAATATCGCAAAAACGCGGAAAAAATCCGTAAAACTTAGCAAAACCGAAAAAATATGGAAGAAAAAAGAAATAAAAAGCAGAAATAATTCAAAAAATGAAAATTAGAGCAAAAGAGTCATTGCAAATCTCCGGGAGGATTCTAAAATGCTCTTATTACCAGAGAGGAGGGGATTCAAATGATGTACTTTCGAAAACTGCCGTGTTCTGTTTTATCCATTATCATGCTGGCTGGATGCAGCTCCGGTACTGCTTCTGCAACGGCGTCCAGCACCAGTTCAGGCAGCGCATCTGCCGCTTCTGCTTCGGATAACAGCGGAACGGTTACCATTGCGATGGATGCGGATCTCAACACCATGGACTATGAAGTAGCTACGGATGGCGGATCATTCACGCTGCAGGAGATGTGCATGGCGGGCCTTGTTCAGATTGATGAGAATGGTCAGCCGCAGCCTGATCTTGCTGAAAGCTGGGAAATCAGCGAAGACGGCATGACGTATACCTTCCATCTGCGAGAAGGCCTGACGTGGTCAGATGGAACGCCGCTGACGGCTGCAGACTTCGTCTTCGGATGGCAGCGTCTGGTTGATCCGGATCTCGCTTCTGAGTACAACTTTCTGGAAACGACGATCGGTGTCGTGAATGCATCGGAAGTCATCAACGGTGAAGTCGACAAGAGCGAGCTTGGCGTAGAAGCACCGGATGATACGACCTTCGTGGTTCATCTGTCGCAGCCGTGCGGATTCATGATGTCGCTGATGGGATTCCCGTCACTCTTCCCGCTGAATGAAGCATTCTATGAGTCTGAGGGCGATTCCTATGCACAGAGCATCAATGATCTGCTGTACTGCGGCCCGTATACGATGACTGAGTGGCAGACTGGCAACCAGTACACGTTCACGAAGAACCCGGATTACTGGGATGCGGATCATACGCAGGTTGAAACCGTGGTGTTCAAGTTCCTTCAGGATACCCAGTCCGCAATGCTGGAATATCAGAGCGGGAATATCGATGTGGTTCAGCTTTCCAGCGAGCAGGTTGATGCTTATAAGGGTACGGAAGGGTTCACGCAGCTGCTGGCAGCGTATTCCTGGAGACTTGATTACAACTATGAGAATGAACTGCTGCAGAACAAGGATCTCCGTGAAGCGATCTCCAAGGCGCTGGATCGTACTGCAATTGCAGAGAATGTGCTGAAGGACGGCTCGATCGCTGCCAAGGGATTCATTCCGGAACAGTTTGCGTACGGAACGGATGGAACCGATTACCGGGAAACAGCAGGAAACCTGATTGTGGAAGATGTCAGCGAAGCACAGGCTGCTTATGAACGGGCGAAGGAAGCACTCGGAGATGATGTGACGCTGACGCTGCTGTATGAAGACAGCGAAGCGTGCAAGGCGGTTGCTGAGAACCTGCAGCAGCAGCTGGAGACGAATCTGCCTGGTATTACCATCAATATGGACTGCCGGCCGAAGAAAACACGTCTGGAACTCATGAATTCGCATGATTATGAGATCGGTCTGACCAGATGGGGCCCTGACTATGCGGACCCGCAGACCTATCTTGACCTGTATAAGTCTGATCAGCCTGGCTATACAGGTTCCTACAGCAATGAGGAATACAATGCAGTGATGGATAAGGCTGAGACTGGCGAGGATGCGGCGAATGCAGAAGCACGCTGGGCTGACCTGATTGAAGCTGAAAAGATTCTGATGGACGATTATGCAATCTGCCCGATCTACCAGAATGGCAGGGCAATGATGATCAATCCGGAAATCGGAGGAATCTACTTCCTGATGGTCGGCGGGGCTCCTTATCGTCACATGTATTTCAAAAAATGAAAATGTTTCAAAACGGCTGAATTCTGAAACCGGAGAGCTTCTGAAGAAATGAGGGAAGCCCTTTGAAAAATCTCAAATCAGGCTTTGCAAAGGCGACGAATGCATACTGAAGGATATTTATGCATGGGAAACCGGCAGAAAGGCGAAAATTCCATCTGCGCGTTCCTGAACCATGAAAAAATGAATGATATTAAATGAAAAAACTGAAGAAAGTGTGAAAATATTTCAAAAATATGTTGAAAATCATGAAAATCAAAAATAAAATTCTAGGTATTCCAGAGAGGAGGGAATGAAATAATGAAAAGCTTCAGAAAAGTTCTGACTGCCGGGCTGGCAATGGCTATGCTGGCCGGTTGCAGCAGCGGAGGAGACAGCTCCGGTTCAGGGAGCACTTCTTCCGGCAGCACTGCAGCGGCTGCTTCGGGTTCGGGATCTGCCGTAACCGTCGCAATCGATGCAGACCTGAACACGATGGACTATGAGTACGCTACTGATGGAAACTCCTTCATCATGCAGTCCATGTGCATCGGCGGTCTTACCCAGCTGGACAAAGATGCTCAGGCACAGCCGGATCTGGCCGAGAGCTGGGATGTCAGTGAAGATGGTCTTACTTACACATTCCATCTGAGAGATGGCATCAAGTGGTCGAACGGGGAACCGGTTACGGCTGCAGACTTCGTCTATGGCTGGCAGCGTCTGGTCAGCCCGGATCTCGCATCCGAATATAACTTCATCGTTTCCACGATCGGAGTTGTGAATGCCGATGAAGTCATCGCCGGCACAAAGGATCTCAGCGAACTTGGTGTTGAGGCAACGGATGATAAGACCTTCGTCGTTCATCTGTCTCAGCCGTGCGGATTCCTGCTGCCGCTGATGGCATTCCCGTCATTCTTCCCGCTGAACCAGGCATTCTATGAGTCCGAAGGTGCCAACTTCGCGCAGAGCACTTCTGATCTGCTGTATTGCGGCCCGTATACGATGACCGACTGGCAGACTGGCAACCAGTACACGTTCACGAAGAACCCGGATTACTGGGATGCAGACAACATCACAGTTGAGAACGTGACCTTCAAGTTCCTGCAGGATACCCAGTCCGCAATGCTGGAATACCAGAGCGGAAACATCGATGTCGTGAAGCTTGCTAGTGAGCAGGTTGATGCTTACAAGGATGCAGAAGGTTTCACCACACGTCTGCAGGGCTATGCTTGGAGACTTGACTACAACTTCGATAATACGACACTGCAGAACAAGGATCTCCGTGAAGCAATCTCCAAGGCAATCGATCGTACGGCAATTGCAGAGAACGTCCTCAAGGATGGTTCTGTAGCTGCAGAAGGATTCATTCCGAAGGAATTCGCTTATGGCCCGGATGGCAAGGATTACCGTGAAACTGCAGGCAACCTGATTGTTGAGAATGTTGAAGAAGCACAGGCTGCTTACGAAAAAGCAAAGGAAGCACTCGGCGGAGATGTGACTGTAACACTGCTGTTTGAAGACAGTGAAGCCTGCAAGGCAGTTGCAGAGAACCTGCAGCAGCAGCTGCAGACCAACCTGCCGGGTATCACGGTCAACCTGGATTCCAAGCCTAAGAAGACTCGTCTTGAACTCATGCAGAATCATGATTACGAGATCGGTCTTACCAGATGGGGTCCTGACTATGCAGATCCGCAGACCTACCTCGATCTCTTCAAGTCTGACAGAGCTGGCTACACTGGCTCCTACAGCAATGAAGAATACAATGCTCTGATGAACAAGGCTGAGACAGGCGAGGATGCGGCGAATGCAGAGGCTCGCTGGGCTGATCTGATCGCAGCTGAGAAGATGCTCCTGGATGATTATGCAATGTGCCCGGTCTACCAGAATGGCGGCGCAATGATGATCAATCCGAAGGTTACTGGCATTGAGTTCCATAATGCTGGTGTTGATTCCTATCGTCATCTGACAAAGGCAGAGTAATCTGCCGGGACTGAAACTGACAGACAATAACAGAGCGAGGGGTTTACTCGCTCTGTTATGGTTTTAGAAAGGATAACAAATGTCAAAATACATTCTGAAACGATTGGTGATCAGTCTTCTGACCTTGCTGGTGATTATCTTCGTGCTGTTTCTGATGCTGGACCTGATGCCGGGTTCTCCGTTCAACGATGAAAAGCTGACTGAAGCACAGAAGATTGCCCTTTATGCAAAGTACGGACTGGATCAGCCGTTCTTCATCCGATTTCTCAAGTATCTGCAGAATATGCTGCATGGAGATCTCGGCGTCTCTTATGTCATCAACAAGAACCGCAATGTCACGGATCTTCTCGGAAACCCGCTTCTGGTTTCGATCCGCATCGGCGCGCAGGCCATGGTCATCGGTTCGATTCTCGGATTGCTGCTGGGTATTGCGGCTGCACTTCATCATAACAGCTGGATCGACTCTCTCTGCTCGATCGTCTCCATTCTAGGTGTGTCAATTCCCTCCTACGTCTTTGCACTCCTGCTTGCTTATTACATCGGCTTCAAGCTGAAGTGGGCTCCGATCCTCTACAATTCGAACAATCCTGTCAATTCATCCGTATTGCCGACGATCGCGCTGGCGATGTTCCCGATGGCGAATATCTCCCGTTTTGCACGTTCGGAAATGATCGATGTCCTGAGTTCTGATTATATTTCCCTCGTTGAGGCAAAAGGTGTCAGAGAGCGTCCGCTGATCATGCATCATGCACTCCGCAATACGATGATTCCGCTCGTTACCATCATGGGACCGCTGCTGGTCAACCTGCTGACTGGTTCCATGGTTGTCGAGAAAGTCTTTGCAATTCCGGGCATCGGCATGCTGATGGTGCAGGCGATTCAGTCGAATGACTATAACGTTGTCATTGCCTGTGCATTCGTGTATTCGGCAATGTACATCATCATGATGCTGATCGTTGATATTCTGTATGGCGTCATCGACCCGAGAATCCGTGTGGCGAAAGGAGAAAAGTAAGATGAGTGAGGCAATGAAACCAGAGCTGACCGATGAAATCGTAGATGACTTCACGAGTGACGATTTCGTCTTCGTGCAGCGGAATGAAAAGCTTCATGATAAGGTTTACAAGACTACTTCCTATGCCCATGATGTCTGGGTGCATTTCAAAAAGAACAAAGGTGCAGTATTCGGACTGATCATCATCGCGATCATCATCGTGATGGCAATCATCGGACCGATGATCTCTGGCTATGGTGCAGAGACCATCGATCTCTCCCAGCAGTCGCTTCCGCCGAGAATCCAGGGACTGGAGAATATCGGAATCTTCCGCGGAACGGAAAAGGGTGTTGATGTCTATGCAGAGAAAGGATTCACGGACGTCTATCACTGGTTCGGAACCGATACCAACGGACGTGACCTGTTTACCAGAGTCTGGGAAGGTACCCGTGTATCTCTGATCATTGCGTTTGCGGCAGCAGCGATCGATATCGTGATCGGTATGTCCTATGGTCTGATCTCCGGCTACTTCGGAGGCAAGGTCGATATGGTCATGCAGAGAATCGTTGAAATCCTGAATGGTATTCCGACCCTCGTCGTCGTGACGCTGCTCGGACTGGTCATGCCGTCCGGCATCAGCTCCATCGTATTTGCATTGATGATCACCGGCTGGATCGGCATGTCGAGAATCTCCCGTGCTGAAATGCTGAAGCTCAAGGAATCTGAATACGTATTAGCTTCGAGAACTCTCGGTGCCAAGAGCTTCTACATCATCTTCAAGGACATCATGCCGAATATCTTCGGACAGCTGATCATTATGTCGATGTTCTCGATTCCGAATGCAATCTTCACAGAAGCATTCCTGTCGTTCGTAGGTCTCGGTATTCAGCCTCCGCAGGCATCGCTTGGCTCATTGATTTCGGATGGCTACAAGTCCATGACGATTCATCCGTTTATCCTGATTGCTCCGATCATCGTACTGGCGCTGCTCATGCTGAGCTTCAACCTGTTCGCTGATGGTATCCGCGATGCATTCGACCCGAACCAGAAGCAAGGATAAGGAGGAACGTTTATGTCAATGATTCCGAGAAAGAAAGAAGACCGGGTTCTGTCCATCCGAGACCTGAATATCTCCTTTGAGACCGCTTCCGGAAGAGTCAATGCCATCCGCGGCGTCCGCATGGATCTGTTCCGCGGCGAGACGATTGCGATCGTCGGCGAATCCGGTTCCGGCAAGTCTGTCACCGTCAAGACCATCATGGGCATCCTTGCCAACAATGGCCGCATTGATTCCGGAACGATCAATTACACGTTCACGAATGAGAAGGGCGAACGTGAGACGGTTGATCTCACGAAGCTCACGCAGAAAGAAATCCGCTATCGCTTCAATGGCAAATACATTGCCATGGTATTCCAGGATCCGATGACTTCGCTCGATCCGACCATGCAGATCGGCAAGCAGATCATGGAGCCGATCCTGACCCATGAACATACCAGCAAGGAAGAAGCCAGGGCGAGAGCCATGAAGCTTCTCGAAGAAGTCGGCATCGAGAATCCGGAGAAGCGCTTCAAGGAATACCCGCATCAGCTCTCCGGCGGCATGCGGCAGAGAGTCGTCATCGCAATTGCGCTTGCCTGCAATCCTGACATCCTGATCTGCGATGAACCGACTACTGCTCTTGATGTCACGATCCAGGCTAAGATCCTCGAACTGATCAAGCGCCTGCAGGAAGAACACAATATCTCTGTCATCTATATCACGCATGACCTCGGCGTCGTTGCGAAGGTTGCCGATTATGTCGATGTCATGTATGCAGGCCGCATCATCGAGAAGGGCGATATCAACGAGATCTTCTATGATCCGCGCCATCCTTATACCTGGGGCCTGCTGGCATCGATGCCGGATACCGATACGAACTCCACGCGTCTGTTTGCGATTCCGGGCACTCCGCCGAACCTGCTGGAACGGATTCAGGGAGATGCATTTGCCCCCAGAAATCCGTATGCGCTTGCGATCGACTACAAGGCTGAACCTCCGATGTACAACGTCGGCGGCAAGCATCGTGTAGCTTCCTGGCTCTGCGATCCGCGGGCTCCGAAGGTAGAGATGCCGGAACAGCTGAAGGAACGCATTGCCAAGATGAAGAAGGAGGACGAGCTCTATGACCGCCATTGATTACAGCAGTCAGCCGCTGCTGCACGTGGAAGGGCTGAAGCAGTATTTCCGCATCAGCCGTACATATACCACGAAAGCAGTGGATGGGATCAGCTTCGATATCTTCAAGGGTGAGACGTATGGTCTGGTCGGAGAATCCGGATCCGGCAAGTCGACCACTGGCCGTGCAGTCATCCGTCTCTATGATCCGACCGCTGGAAAGATCATCTTCGATGGTCATGATATTTCCGGAAAGCTGTCCAAGGAAGATGAAGCATATCTCCGCATCAACATGCAGATGATCTTCCAGGACCCGATGGCCTGCCTTAATCCGCGCAAGAAGGTCAAGGAAATCATCGCGGAAGGTCTGGAGCTGCATCATCTGTATAAGGACCAGGCAGACCTGGATGAGAAAGTCTATTCCATTCTCGACCGTGTCGGTCTGTCGCGTGAACACGCAACCCGCTATCCTGCACAGTTCTCCGGCGGCCAGCGACAGAGAATCGGGATTGCAAGAGCACTCATCATGCATCCGAAACTGGTCATTGCCGATGAAGCAATCTCTGCCCTCGATGTCAGTATCCAGGCACAGGTTGTCAACCTGATGAAGGACCTGCAGGACGAGATGGGCATCACGTATCTGTTCATCGCGCATGACCTTGCCATGGTCAAATATATTTCCGACCGCATCGGCGTCATGCACCTGGGCTACATTGTAGAAACCGGAACCACGGATGAAATCTTCTCGAATCCGATTCATCCGTATACGAGGTCTTTGCTTTCCGCAATTCCGCATCCGAATCCGATTGTCGAGAAGCAGCGCAAGTCGATTTCCTACGATAAGGATAAAGAAGGCGTTGACTACAGCAAAGGAACGGTTCATCAGCTGACAAAGACGCATTCCGTCATTGCAACGGATGAAGAATTCGCAAAGTGGTCCGCACAGAAATATACGGACTGACCAGTCAGGAACCTGCAGACATTTTCTCTGCAGGTTTTCGTTCAGAAGGAGAAATTCATGAGAGGCACATACTATATCAATCAGAATCAGCATCCCGAGATTCCATACCTCACGGATGTCGGAAAGAAGCAGTATCCGGAACTCTATGAATCCGGAAATATCGAGAAAGCAGGATGCGGCATCTGCTCGGCGGCGATGATGCTGAAGGATCTGAGGAACCGTGAAGTTTCACTTCAGGATCTTGTGCAGCTTTCCTATGCAAGCAAAGCAAACCTGGAACCGGGCACAGACATGGTCGCATTCGGAAAAGCCCTGACAGAGAAATTCGGACTGAATCTGGTTCAGTCCGATTCCGAGAAAGATGTCATCGACTGCATCGCTCATGGCGGCGCCTGCATTGCCAATGTCGGGGGAGATCATGATGATCATATTGGCGTCTTCTCCAGCGGCGGTCATTATATCTATGTATTCGACTATGATCCGGAAACGAAGCTGTTCTCGATTCTTGATCCGAGTCTTTCCGAAGGAAAGTTCGAGAAAGAGGGAAGAAAGGGAAAGGTTCAGCTGAAAGGAAATATTGTGCTGACCACTGCAGAAGTGCTGGCGGCAGATACTGCAAACCGGGATCCTGGCTATTATCTCTTTTATAAGAAACCAGTAATCGGCATCCTCGGCGGAACGTTCATGAGTGAACCGGATTTGTTCATTTCTTCCGAGAAGGAATACTGCAATGCAGATTACATCCATGCAGTACTCAGCAATGGCGGAACGCCAGTCATCATCCCGTGTGAACCGCTGCGCATTGACCCGAAGAGCGTTCTTTCCGGAGTAGATGGCATTCTGTTCCCGGGCGGCGAGGATGTGGATCCGCTGCTGTATGGAGAAGAAGCAGAACAGAAGTGCGGCACCGTCCGTCCGGAGATGGATGAGGCATGGAAGAATGCCTATGACTATGCAGAAGCGCATCAGATTCCGATGCTCGGCATCTGCCGCGGCATTCAGTTCCTGAATGTCATGCGGGGCGGAACGCTCTGGCAGGATCTTACGGATTACCGTCCGGATGTTCTGCAGCATGTGCAGAGATACAAGCGTTCCTATCTGCACCACTCTGTTCAGCTGGAAAAAGACAGTTATGTGCAGAAGCTGTTCGGAACGGAATCGGTGATGACGAACTCCATGCATCATCAGGCAGTGAAGGAACTCGGCAGAGGACTGAAAGCTTCTGGCCACGCCAAGGATGGCGTCATTGAAGCAATGGAAGATGAAGAAGGACTGATCATTGCCGTACAGTGGCATCCGGAAGGACTGACCGAAAGCAATCCAATTATGAATCGCCTGTTTCAGGATCTCGTGAAACGGTGCGGAAAGAAATCATGAATGCAGGAGAACTGGGACTGATCAGTCCCTTTTCTGAATCCGGCCCGAAAAATCTGATCACCGATGTGCCCGGAGTGAAGGTAGGACATTGCACCATTCATCATGGAAACAGTCATACCGGGCTCACCGTGATTGTTCCGGTCAGTGAAGAAGGACCGACGGTCTATGAAGAGAAGCTCATTGCCGCATGCCATGTGCAGAATGGCTTCGGCAAGAGTGCAGGCCTGATTCAGATTGAAGAACTCGGAACTCTGGAAACCCCGATTGTGCTGACAAATACGCTGAATGTCGGGAAGATCAGCGATGCGCTGATCGGACACATGATCGATCTGGAGCAGAAACATGGCATTGCCGTACGCTCGATCAATCCGGTGGTCGGGGAATGCAATGACTCTTCCATCAATGAGATTTCTGATCGTGTTCTCGGAAGAGAAGAACTGGAAACAGCGTTTTCTTCTGCGTCTTCTGACTTTGCACAGGGAGCAGTGGGTGCAGGAACCGGAACGATCTGCTTCGGGTTCAAGGGCGGAATCGGCAGTGCTTCCAGGATCGTAAGAGTCGGGAAAGAAATCTATACGTTTGGGCTTATTGTGCAGTCCAATTTCGGAAGAATGGACTGCCTCACGGTAAACGGAAGAGCAGCCGGGAAAACAATTGCCAAGCAGCTGAAACAGGATGCACTCCCTGACCGCGGCTCGATCATGATGATTCTGGCCACAGATTGTCCGCTGACCAGCCGGCAGCTGAAACGGATTCTGAGAAGGGTGCCGAATGGTCTTGCGAGGCTGGGCGGATACACCGGACACGGCAGCGGCGAAGTCGTGATCGGCTTTTCCACCGCCGCAAGACTTAGAGATGAGGCCCAGCAGATCACGGTATATCCGGATCGTTTCCTGGATCCGGTCTTCCTGGCAGCGACAGAGCTCTGCGAGGAGGCGGTTCTCAATTCCATGCTGTATGCAGAAGGATGCATGGCTCTGAATCAGACAGAAATTCATTCCCTGTCAGAATTTCTGGAATTTCTGATCAGAAAATGAAAATGATTTGCAAAAAAATGGAAACTTTCTGAAAAATAATAGAATATTTGTGAAAAAAGTGTTGAAAAAGGTGCGGACATCATAGAAAATTGTTGCATCAAATAGATATAGATAAGGAGGGATGAAGTAATGAAACGAGCTTCAAGAATTGTTTCGGCTTTGCTGAGCACTGCAGTTCTGCTTGGCGGCTGCAGCTCAGGAGGATCCAGCTCCGGCACAGCTGCATCATCGACTGCATCAGCGGCTTCTGCATCAGCCGGGACGGTAGGGAATACCACCACGGCAGAAGCAGACATTCCTGCAGGAACTTCCATTTCCCAGGATCAAGATGTCGTTGCTGCAGTTGCAGTTGATTTCACCACGATGGATCCGGTGGATACTTCGGATACATTGTCCGGCGGCATCCAGAGACTTATGATGGATGGTCTGTTCGGATTTGATGATGACATGAATCTGATTCCGATGCTCGCAACGGACTATACCGCAAATGACGATGCAACGCAGTATGTCATTACACTCCGTGAAGGCATTACATTCTCGGATGGAGAAGCGTGGAACGCAGAAGCTGCCAAGAAGAACTTCGACAAGCTGACCGACAAGGACCTGCATCTGAAGCGTACTTCCCTGCTGAGCAATGTCATCGAGTCCACTGAAGTAACCGGCGAATATGAGATCACAGTCAACCTCAGTTCTCCGTTCGGCGCATTCATCGCAACGCTGGCTCATCCGGCATGCGTCATGGAAGCACCGTCCGTCATCGATGCTGGTCTTGATGAAGCTGCTCATAATCCGATCGGCACTGGTCAGTACACGTTCGGAGAATGGGTGGAAGGCGATCATCTGACCATCAACCTGAACAAGGACTGGTGGGGATATGATGCAGGACTTGCGGATTCCGATGCTGGATTCAAGTCCATCACATTCCGTCCGGTCAGCGAGGCTGCTACGAGAGTCTCGATGCTGCAGGCAGGCGATGCAGACTTCATCTGGCCGGTACCGGCAGAGAGCTATGAGACGCTGGCTGCTGATTCCACCATCAATGCGTATGCAGAAGAAGGTATCGTTGTCTACTATCTGACGATGAATACCCAGAAGGAGCCGTTCACGGATATCCGTGTCCGTCAGGCAATCAATTATGCGATTGACAAGGATGCTTACATCTCCGTTGTCATGCATGGCTTAGGTTCCAAGGCTACTTCCATCATTGCTCCGAAGGTTGCTTACTATAAGGGCAATGATCCGTATGAATATGATCCTGACAAGGCAAAGGAACTGCTTGCAGAAGCAGGATATCCGGATGGATTCACTGTAGATTACTACTACACGACCACGACGGATAACCAGAATGCTGCACAGTTCATCCAGCAGCAGCTTGCGGCTGTCGGAATTACCGTCAACCTGATCGGAAATGAGTCGGCAATCACGAACTCCATTATCCAGGATGAGACTGCTGAGCCGTCTGAGGCTAAGGTAGATATCTACCGGACCGGCTGGTCGCCGTCCACCGGTGATGCTGACTGGGGCATCCGTCCGCTGCTTGGTTCGGAATCATTCCCGCCGAACAACTACAACATCTCTTATTATTCCAATTCTGAACTGGATCAGTACATCGCAGATGGTCTGAGCACAGCAGATTCGGATAAGAGAGCTGAAGCTTATGAAAAGGCTCAGGATCTGATCTGGGAAGAAGTCCCGATCGCTCCGCTGGCAAACTCCTATAACACCTGGGCAACGACAGACAAGCTTGCCGGTGTCAAGATTTACCCGGATGGAGCAATTAATATCCGCAACGCACGGATGGGAGCATAACAGACTAGATAGAAAGACCTGCCGGCTGTATCGATTCAGTCGGCAGTCTTATGTTTTGCGTTAGATAGGAATGGTGGTATGGTCAGATATTTAGGAAAGAAACTTCTGGAAACATTCCTGACTCTGTTCATCGTGGTTACGCTGGTGTTCTTCTTCGTAAGAGCGCTGCCGGGTGACCCTGCACGCATGATTGCAGGCGAGCAAGCGACCGCAGAAGATGTTCAGGAAGTCAGACAATCGCTCGGTCTCGATAAGCCGCTGATCGAGCAGTATACGGATTATGTCGGCGGACTTCTTCAGGGCGACCTGGGAACATCCATGCGGACAAAGCGTCCGATGACCGAAGAGCTTGCGACCAGGTATCCGAATACCATCAAGCTTACGCTGATCACGATTGCATGGTCTTCCATTGCCGGAATTGCGCTTGGCGTATGGTCTGCCGTTCATCGATCGAAATGGCAGGACTATGTCGGCAGTATCATCACGATCTCCGGCATCTCGATGCCCTCGTTCTGGATCGGCTTCCTGCTGATTTCATTGTTTGCAGTCAAGCTCAGGGTGCTCCCTTCTACCGGTGCTGACAGTGCGGCGTCATTCGTGCTTCCTTCGATCACGCTGGGCCTCGGCATCATGGCTGTCATTGCCCGGTTCACCCGATCTTCGATGATCGAGCAGCTGAAGGAAGACTATGTGCGCACGGCCCGTTCGAAAGGCCTGAAAGAGCGGATCGTGATCTGGAGACATGCATTCCGCAACAGCATGATTTCGGTTGTTACGGTCTTAGGCTTGCAGTTCGGCTTCCTGCTTGGCGGTTCAGTTGTCACGGAACAGGTATTCGCGTTCCCTGGCCTGGGCACGCTGCTGGTCACTTCCGTTTCATATCGTGACTATGTTGCAATTCAGACTCTGATTCTGCTGTTTTCTCTGCATTTCATTCTGATCAACCTCGTTGTTGACCTTCTGTATGCAGTGCTGAACCCTGAGATTCATCTGAGCTAGAAGGAGATGAGAGCATGAAAAATGAAAACAGAAAAAGATCTCATTTCCATGAGTTTGTACGCAAGTTCCGGAAACAGAAGACCGCTGTCTTCGCATTGCTTCTGATTATTTTCTTGGTACTCGTTGCCATCTTCGCGGAACAGATTGCTCCGTATGGCATCAATGAATATGACTATACTTCGATTCTGCAGGGACCATCTGCTGTCCACTGGTTCGGTACTGACAACTTCGGCCGCGATCTGTTTTCCAGAATCGTGATAGGCTCAAGAATCTCGCTCTCCGTAGGCGTCACGGCCGTCACGGTCGGCGCCGTATCGGGAACGATCTTAGGTCTCATTGCCGGCTACTATGGCGGCATTGCTGAATCCATCATCATGCGTCTTTGCGATGTATTGTTTGCGTTCCCTGGCATTATCCTTGCCATTGCGATCATCGCACTGCTTGGAACGGGCATGCAGAATGTCGTGATTTCCGTCGCGGTATTCTCGATGCCGACGTTCTGCCGTCTGGTTCGAAGTGCTGTGCTTGAAACCAAAGAAAATGTATTTGTCCAGGCAGCTCGCTCCGAAGGGGCTTCGGATGCCCGGATTCTGTTCCATCACATTCTTCCGAGCGCACTGCCGAATATCATCGTTCAGTACACGATGTCCATCGGCAACTCGATCATGACTGCTTCTTCGCTCTCCTTCCTCGGCATGGGTGCTCAGGCACCTACTCCGGAATGGGGCCTGATGCTGTCGGATGGCAGAAACTATATTGCAACTGCACTGCATATGACTATGTTCCCTGGTCTTGCAATCTTCATTACCGTACTTGCATTCAATCTTCTCGGCGATGGTCTGCGTGATGCCCTGGACCCGAAGCTGAATGACTGAGAGGTGTCTATGTCAGAAAAACCTGTTCTTGAAGTAAAAGATCTTCATACTTATTTCTTTACCGATCACGGAACGGTTCCTGCGGTAGACGGTGTTTCGTTTGAGCTTCAGAAAGGACACACGCTCGGGCTCGTCGGCGAATCCGGCTCCGGAAAAAGCGTCACTTCACTCTCCATCATGGGTCTGCTCATGGGCACGACCGGCAAGGTGACGGAAGGAGAAATCCTTCTCGATGGAGATGACATCACGAAATATGATGATGAAAAGCGCAGACAGCTGCGCGGTTCCCGCATCAGCATGATCTTCCAGGAACCGATGACTTCCCTGAATCCGGTCATGAAGATCGGAAAGCAGGTAGCAGAGAATCTTCTCTCACATGAGAAACTATCGAAAGAAGAAGCCCGCAAGCGCACCATTGAGCTTCTGAAGATGACCGGTCTGCCCAGAGCTGAGAAGATGGTAGACGAATATCCGTTCCAGCTTTCCGGCGGCCAGAGACAGCGAGTTATGATTGCAATGGCGCTTGCCTGCAAGCCGGAAATCCTGATTGCGGATGAACCGACCACGGCCCTTGACGTGACCATTCAGGCTCAGATTCTGACCCTGATGGATCAGCTCAAGAAAGAGATCGGTACTTCCATTCTGCTGATCACGCATGATCTCGGCGTCGTGGCAGAGGTTTGTGATGATGTTGCGGTCATGTACTGCGGCAAGATCATGGAGAAGGGAAACGTATTCGATGTATTTGCCAAGCACAGCCATCCGTATACGGAAGGACTTCTGGAAAGTATTCCGAAACTCGGACAGCGTGCGGACGTTCTGGAAGTGATTCCGGGAAACGTTCCGAGCATGAATGAGATTCCGAAAGGCTGCCGCTTCTCTGATCGCTGCAAGTACTGCTTTGCAAAGTGCAGAGAAGAAGAACCGGAGTTCGTGGACCTCGGCAACGGGCATTTCAGCCGGTGCTGGAGATGCATGAAAGAATATGCAGACCAGCCTGCAGATCAGGAGGTGAAGAGTGATGAGTGAATCAGTCCTGAGCATGGAAGATATCAAAGTCTACTATCCGGTACGGCGCGGTCTGTTCGGAAAGACGGAATATGTCAAGGCAGTCGACGGCGTTGATCTGGAAGTGAAACAGGGGGAAGTGCTCGGTATTGTCGGCGAGTCCGGATGCGGAAAGTCGACACTTGGAAAAGCAATCTGCCACCTGATCAAGGTCACAGATGGAAAGGTGATTCTGAAAGGAAAGAACCTGACAGAGCTCTCTGAGAAAGAGATGCGGAAGGAACGCAAGGAGATCCAGATGATCTTCCAGGATCCGTATGCGTCTCTGAATCCCCGCATGACGATTCATGATATCATCGCCGAGCCGATGATCATCCATCACATGTATGCGACTAAAGAAGAGATGGATGCCAAGGTTATTGAACTGCTCAAGGAAGTCGGCATGAATCCGGAGCAGCAAGAACGCTATCCGCATGAATTTTCCGGCGGCCAGCGGCAGAGAGTCGGCATCGCAAGAGCACTTGCGACTGAACCGACCGTCATCGTTGCTGATGAACCGGTCTCCGCACTGGATGTCTCCATTCAGTCGCAGGTTCTGAATCTGCTTTCCAAGCTGAAGAAGGAACGAAACCTGACGATGATCTTCATTGCCCATGATCTTTCAGTGGTGGAGCATATCTCCAACCGCGTGGCAGTCATGTATCTCGGCAATGTTGTAGAATTAGGAAGCAGAGATGAACTCTTCGATGAGCCGCTGCATCCGTATACTCAGGCATTGCTGAATGCAGTGCCGATTCCGGATCCGACGTTCAAGAAGGACCGTCCCCTGCTGGAAGGAAGCATTCCTTCTGCCCTGAACCCGCCTTCCGGCTGCAAGTTCCATACGCGCTGCCCGAAGTGCATGGAAATCTGCAAGCATGAGGTTCCCGGGAAATATCAGGCAGAAAAAGATCACTTTGTGTATTGTCATCTTTATGGAGGAAAGAAGTAATCGGTTATGAAGATAGGCTATTACAACGGCGTGATGGGACCGGTAGATGAAATCCGGATCCCGATGCAGGACCGTGCTCTGTTTTTCGGAGACGGGGTCTATGATGTGACGTTTGCCAATGACGGCAAGCTCTTCGCTATGGAAGATCATCTGGACCGGTTCTACAACTCGTGCCGGATGATGAGAATTGATTTCCCGCTCAGCCGGGAAGAACTCACTGCTGAAATCCAGAAGTGCGTGGACGCAGCCGGAAAAGGCGAAGTTACCATCTACTGGCAGTCCAGCCGCGGCAACTGTGCGAGAAATCATGTATTCCCGGATCCGTCGAACAAGCCGACGCTGCTGATCACGGTTTCCGAAGGAAAGCCGATCGATTATTCTCATCCGATGAAGCTCTGCACGGATGAAGATACCAGATTCTTCCACTGCAATATCAAGACCCTGAATCTGATCCCGAATGTCATGGCAGCTGAACATGCAAAAGAAGCCGGCTGCAATGAGTCGATTTTCCATCGCGGCAATCAGCTGACCGAATGCGCTCACAGCGCATTGCTGCTGCTGAAAGATGGCAAGCTGCTAGCACCCGTTCTCAATGAACTGGTGCTGCCGAGCATCAGCCGCAAGCATCTCTTCGAGATCGCAGACGCTGAAGGTGTTCCGACTGAGGCAAGAGATATCACGATGGATGAAGTGTTTGATGCTGATGAAGTCATCGTCTGCAGCACGACCAAAGTCTGTGCACACGCTGATACGATCGACGGAAAGCCGGTCGGCATGAAGGACCCGGAGCTATTCGGCAGATTGCAGAAAGCTTACTTCGGCCGGATCGAGCAAGAGATCGGACTGAAACTTGGATGAAGTCTCAGAAATGCATGCATGAATCTGCCGTGCATGCATTTTTACTGATGCGAAGCATGCATGCATCAGAACAGAAATCACTCGGCAGAAAAGGAGACAGATGACATATGAATCAGAACAGCAGTGAGTATGAAGCACTTCGTCAGAAATACAGGGAAACAGACCTTGCACTTGCAGAGCTCTATCACCATGTGAGCAAGGATACGGATGAGACTTCCGAACAGCTGAAGCCCTGCTTCATACCAACGAAAGAAAATCTTGACAAGGCACGGAAAGAACAGGAAGAACTTGCAAAGCGGGTGGAAGCACTGGAAACACCAGATGCTGTAACTGCGCTGATGAAGCATCATTTTGCAGACTTCCTGGATTCGCTCGGCTATGCGATTGATTCGTCAGAACATCATCCTGAGTCTATCTATCTCGGCTTTGACAGCCTGCTGGAAAACGTATCCCGCTGCAACCGCCAGCCGGATCAGGAAAGACTGGAGGGTTTGCTTGGCCTGCTGAAGCAGAAAGAAGAAGAGTCTGGCATGGTGCAGAAGCTCATCCTGGAACAGACTCCGGAAAAGAACCGTGCAGATCTCTCTGCTTCGCTGGTCTCTTCGGCTGCTTTGGTTTCTGAAGAGATTGCACGGATTCCTGCCTATTTTCCGGGATTCACGCAGACCATGTCTGAAACGCTTCAGAAAGCTCTGGAGACTTATGCAGAGACTTTGAAGAAGATGGCATCCGGAATCAGTCCGGACGGAATAGATGCTTCTTCAGAAAGCAGAGAGGAAGACCTTGCCCGCCATCTGAAGATGAGCCCGGAAGAATACCGGATCCTGCTTCAGAAGAAGCTTGGCGTGAATCTTGATGAGATGAGTTCCTGGTATGAGGAAGAAATGGACAAGACCAGGGATGATATTTTTGCAATTGCCGGATCGCTGGAGATCCGGGAGAAGCCGCAGAACATGCAGGATATCGCAGACATTCTCTTCAAGTATGAGCCGCCCTGCAGCAGTGCAGAAGAGATGTTTGAGCGGGAACGGGAATATCTGAAGCGGACCAGAAAGGTCGCCCATGAATATGTGAAGCTGCCGGAGGAAGAACAGTGTTTCGTCATGCCGACTCCGGAATGTTGCAGAAACAGCTATCCATGGGGCGGATATGAAGGCGGTGATTTCCGCTATCGCCCGCTGCGGGGACAGATGTTCCTGAACCAGTACAACGTGAAGAATATCTCGGACGGATGGCTGAAGCTGAATTCCCTGCACGAGGCTTATCCTGGTCATCATGTGCAGTATGTGCGCATGGCCGTGGATGAGAGGCCGGCAACTGTGAAGATCGGCACGAAGCTGATCCCGGTGCTGGAAGGAACCACGCTGAGAACCGAACGTGCCTTCCAGGATACCTTTGCGGAAGATAAATTCTTCCCGCTGTTTGTAGCCTACCGCCGCCACCATGCGGCGACCAGAATCGCTGTCGATCTCATGCTGCATTGCCAGGATCGCTCGATCGGAGATGCTGTTGCACTTTATCAGAAAGAGCTCGGACTGGACTTTACGACTGCGCGAGGACAGGTCCGTGCCCATGAATCCATGACCGGATATTTCACCTGCTACTACTACGGAATGAAGAAGCTTACCGGGTGGGAGAAGCAGTACGGATTTTCCAGGAAGGATTTCACGGAACTGCTGTTCTCAGCAGGGTATATCTCCATTGATCGCTTTGAAGAGATCCTGAAGCTCACTGCAGAAGAACAATATCGTCTGTTCCATGACTTCGGAAGTCTTGAAGGGAAGACTGCCCCGGGATTCTGAACAGAAAAAGATCATGTGTGTGCATGATCTTTTGATCAGGGATCAGATGGTGCACGACAAGATGCCGGACTCTAGGTTCCTTGTTCAGACAGAACGGTATTCGTTCCAGGAACTCATTGCAAATTCCGTGCTGCCATGCTTTGCAACGGACCTGGCAATGAAAGAGTTTCCCATGAAAGAGTCATGATTCCGATTTCTGACCCGGAAGCGCAGGTGTCGTATGATCTGTGCTGCCGGGATGAGGATCGAAGGATCTATCAGGAACTATTCCAGGGCATATGAATCTACGAAGCGTATTCCATGCGGATATGCCTTTTTCTGTGATTGGAAAAAATATCCGGATCGGAGGGGGTGCACCGGAGTATTCTTCGGTTACTATCCTGCCAGCAAGGCGGAAAAGCTGAATCCGATCGATGCACTTCGGTACGAGTGATCATCTTCGTTGACAGAAGTCCGGCAATTTCAGATAATCCAGATGTAACAAGGAAAGCGGGCATGACCTGCTTCTTCCTAACATATAAGTTAGAACTATCTAACTAAAAGGAGACGATATGAAACTGGTACTCGTAAGGCATGGCGAAAGCGAATGGAATCAGAAAAACCTCTTCACCGGATGGACTGATGTCGATCTGAGCGAGAAGGGACACGAAGAAGCCAAGCAGGCGGGTAAGCTCCTGAAGGAACAGGGCTATGACTTCGATCTCTGCTATACGTCGTATCTGAAGCGGGCAATCCATACTCTGAATCATATTCTGGATGAGATGGACCGCGACTGGCTCCCGGTAGAGAAGAGCTGGAAGCTCAATGAACGCCACTATGGTGCTCTGCAGGGACTCAATAAAGCAGAAACCGCAGAGAAATACGGCGAAGCTCAGGTCAAGATCTGGAGACGTTCCTATGATGTGAAACCGCCGCTGCTGGAAGCAGATGATTCGCGCAATCCTGCCAATCAGGAAATGTACCGCAATGAAGATAAGGATCTCATGCCATTAGCAGAGAGCCTTGAGACCACCGTGCAGCGTGTGGTTCCGTATTATGAAGAAACCATTCTTCCGGAAATGAAGAATGGCAAGCGCGTGCTGGTCGCAGCCCATGGAAATTCCCTGCGTGCTCTGGTCATGTATCTGGATCATCTCAGCAAGGAAGAAATCGTCTCCGTGAATATTCCTACCGGAGTACCGCTGGTCTATGAGTTCGATGATCAGTTCCACGTGGTAAAGCACTATTACCTCGGCAATCAGGAAGAAATCGCCGCAAAGATGAATTCAGTTGCTAATCAGGGAAAGAAAGCCTGAAGCATCACTGCCTCAGGCTTATGACCGGAATCAAGTTTACTGGTTCCGGTTTTCTTCTGCTTCAGCGAAACAGCTCCATCAGCTCTTCGCTGGTCAGTTCGGACAGAGACTTGCTGTCACCGCTCAGTACCGATTCGGCAAGATCATGTTTCTCTTCCTGTAGTTTCAGAATCTTCTCTTCGATCGTTCCTTTCGTGATTAGACGGTATACGGTGACCTGCTTCGTCTGACCGATGCGGTGGGCCCGATCCGTTGCCTGATTCTGGGCTGCCAGATTCCACCATGGATCATAATGGATGACTGTATCTGCACCAGTCAGATTCAGTCCGGTGCCTCCGGCTTTCAGAGAAATCAGAAAGACCGGAACACGTCCTTCATTGAACGAGTGAACAAGCTGAATCCGCTTCTCCTTGGAAGTAGATCCGGTCAGAATGTAGTATTCAATGCCGGCCTGTTTCAGATCCTGCTCGATCAGTGCAAGCATGGACGTGAACTGCGAAAAGATCAGCATCCGATGGCCGCCGTCAATGGCCTGCTGGATCAGTTCCGTCAGCGCTTCCCGTTTCGCGCTTTCGCCATGATAATCTTCAAATAACAGAGAAGGGTCGCAGCAGATTTCGCGGATTCTGGTCAGCTCGGCAAAGATCCGGATCTTCGCGCCGCTCTCATCGGGCTGACCGATCATGTTTTTCAGTCTCACTACTTCAGCCGAATAGAGTTTTTCCTGCTCTCCGGAAATCGGAACATAGCGCACTTCCTCCAGACGTTCCGGAAGATCTCTGAGCACATCAGCTTTCTTCCGCCTCAGGATAAACGGTGCTGTCATATTCTTCAACTTTTCAGAAGCTTCCTTGTCTTCATTGCGGACAATCGGAATCTCAAAGCGCTGCTCGAAGGTTTTGCGATCATACAGGAAGCCTGGCATCAGGAAATCGAAGATGCTCCAGAGCTCGCTGAGACGATTCTCAATCGGCGTTCCGGTCAGGGCAAAGCGGTGCTCTGCCTTCAAGGTCTTCACAGCCTTTGATACCGCAGCCCCTGTATTCTTGATGTACTGTGCTTCATCGAGCACCGCATACCAGAACTGCTTGTCGGAAAACTCGGTGATGCTGCGCTTCAGAAGATCATAGGAGATGATATAGACCTTCGTGTCTTTCTCTGCCATTGCTTTCTTACGCACCACAGTGCTTCCTGCAATCGGCGTGACTTTCAGATCCGGTGCGAACTTCTGAAATTCTTCTTTCCAGTTGTAGACCAGCGAAGCAGGACATACGATCAGCGAAGGAGACCGGGAAGAGTCTTCTTTGTAATCTTCCAGCAGTACGGAGATCATCTGCAGCGTCTTGCCAAGTCCCATCTCATCTGCCAGGATCCCGGCAAACCCGGCATTCTCCAGTGTCCGGATCCATTTATATCCATACGTCTGATAAGGACGCAGCGTATCTGCAAGTTCAGCTGGCGGTTCCAGCTCTGCATCGTCAATAGCCTTGAAACTGCGGATCAGAGCACGGTATACCCGATCTCTCGAAGAGACGATCTGTTCATGTGCCTCCAGCAGATGATCTACATATAATGCTCGATACAGAGGAAGCGATGCTCCGGAAGATGCTACTTCTTCCGGCTTCAGCTCAAGACCTGCAAGCAGGGAGTCGATCTCTTTCAGACTGCCTGGATCAGAAAGATCGATGAAATCACCGGAAGAGAGCAGGTGATACCGTTTCTTCAGGCGGTAGCTGTTCCATACTCCGAGCAGCTCTTCTTCGCTGAGATCAGAAGTCATGGACAGATCCATAACGCTGCTATGCACGGAGACACCGATCTTCACTTGAGGAACCGGACGGATCGTATGCCTGCGGAACGCATCGGTTCCATGTAATCTTCCATACCGTTCCAGCCTGGAGAGATCTCTTCTGAGGAATCGGAACAGATTTTCTTCTGTCATCAAGGAAGCATAAGCAGATTGTTTTCCCTGATCAGAAGTCAGCGGCAATAGATTCTTCAGAACGTCCGATACCCGTTTCTCCTGAACCTGATCGCGATATTCGGTGCAGGGAACGTTCTGTTCAGGTGACATGGTATAGGTACGTGCTTCTTCGTCCGGATGATCTTCATAGCTGACTTTCGCGATGAGCGTGACTAGATAATTGGCATTGCCTGATCCGATCAGAGCCTTGATCGGTACATTGATTGAAAGCAGGGCAGCAGAAGGATCAGCCACTTCCGAAAGATCTGTGCAGTCCATCCAGAAATCAAAACGAGGCTCCGGCGGCAGCATCTTTTCTGCCTGCTCAGACGCATGGTCTGTGAATGTGACATACGAGCTCTGCAGCAGGGCAGGTACTACCCGGTAATAGAATTCCTGCAGATGATCGATGCCGACCTGGAAACGAAAATAGCCGGACGAGTCTGCGACAGCCAGGAATGGTTTCATCATACCGAGCTCTTTTCCGGAGACTCTTGATAATCCGCTGCTGTCCAGCACATAACGATGTGAGCCGCTCCCTGCCAGCATGACCGGGATCAGTCCCTGCACGGCAACTCCTGCAAAGGTACCTCTGGCATCCTGAACAGGATCCGCAGTCAGAGAGATATGAATATCATGATGACCGACCGGAATGTCTGCTGCTTTGATCTGATTCGTCTTGTCCTGGTATTCTGCCTGCAGTCCTTTCGCGGCGTCATAGAAGTTATCAAGCACGGCTCCCGTAAGTTCCAGCGAAGATCCGACTTTCAGCGTGCGCACATTCCGGAACATATTCCGGTTCTCAATCTGATCATTCACATTCTCCACATCGCCGACTCTTCTCTGGATGAAGTCAAACAGCGGCAGAGATTCTTTCGTGAACCGGTATGTTCCGAAGTCGATGGATTCTGTTTTGGAAAGGGCCATGGGCTGCTCGGAATGACAAGCCCAGACAAGTTCCTGCAGATTGCGGATCACGAAGCTTCTGCCTGGTCCGCTGCGGATTTTGAATGTGAGCTTAGCACTGCCGTCTTCCATCGCAATGCGCGGCAGCAGTTCGGCGGTTTCAAGGCGTCTGTCTTCTGCAGCGGTATCTTCAGTTTCTTCCTGATTTTCTGCTTTTTCCAGACTTGCAAAGAAACCAAGCGCGTTGGCGTCGGTGAAATCAGGAATCTTCGAAGAAAGCTCATCAATCTTATCCCAGAGCAGCGAGACTATGATGAGACCATTGATATTCAGCCAGCCATCAGCGGGCTTCACGGTCCTGGTTTCATCGAAATAACCATCTGCTGCCTGGCAGGTAAGCTGATTTCCCTGAAGACTGATGGTGCCGGCGATGAACTGAGTATGTGTGAGATCATCAGCCATCCACACTTCTCCGGCTAAGATATGCTTTCCTTCCCTGGTCACGTTTTCGTCAAAGGATGGGAAAATTTCTTTCCGGTGTTCTATGAGGGCCTGCTCTGCCATCCGGATACTGAATTCATCCGTGACATAATCCTTCAGCGCAGCTCGAAGATCATACAGAACAAGTCCTTTTGGAACAGCACGATCCTGAAACAGATCCAGGACAGGACGCTCTGCTGTTCCGTATGACAGCTGTGCTGCTTCCAGCATGGCCTGTTTCTTTGCGTGTCTGATCTGATAAATCCGTTTTTCTGCTTCTCTGGAAGTCTCTTCCGCAACCAGCAGCCCGCCTTTCTCTTCCTCCAGCTTATAAAGCACTGCGGATTCATGCATGCAGAGTATTCCCTTGCGTGATTCCCGGCAGGTACATGAGATGTTCGAGGGATCCAGTTTTTCTCCTGGATGCTCAGGGAATTTTCTGATCTGAATGAAATAGCAATCCCCGCGATACGATCCTCTCGACGGTCTTCCGTATTCAGCAAATTCATCCCGGTCAGGATAATAGTATCCATCTGCACTTCCCCAGCGGATATCAGCATCGACTTTTTCCTGAGTTTCCGGCTTCCTGGCTTGTCTCAGTGTTTCGGCATCAAACAGATTCCGCCATTCGATTTCCGTGCGCATCGGTTCTTCCGACTTCGGATCATCGCTCAGATGAAAAAGGTTCTTCTTTTCTTCTCTGCTGAGCAGAGCTGTTTTGTCGTCATCCGTTTTCATCATCAGGTTCTTCTTTCTATGTGCATCCTATCATCTGGAAAGAGAGAAAGGAATATCACTGATCTGATTTGACTTTTCTGATCTGATATTTATGATGTAGTTAATGGCATATGCCACAAACAGAGGAATACATGCCAAGACCTGTCAGAAAGCGGACTATCTATCAGAAACCGAAGTACTGCAGATTCCGGCCGGATCATGAAACAGAGGAAGAAGTGAACCTTACTCTGGATGAACTGGAAGCAGTGCGCCTTTCTGATCTGATTCATCTGGATCAGTCAGAAGGTGCGGAACGGATGAATATTGCTAGAACGACATTTCAGAAGATTCTTAATTCTGCGCATGAGAAGATTGCGGATGCACTGGTAAATGGGAAAACGCTTGAGATAGAAGGCGGCAATGTGTTGCTCGAAGATGATCCGATCTACGGATGCTGCTCAGACAGAACCATCGCGAAAGTCGGATCTGTGAAGGAACTTGGAGGAAAGAAGAACATGAAGATCGCAGCAGCGTATGATCCTGAGACCGGAGAGATTTTCCAGCACTTCGGAAGAACAGAGTATTTCAAGGTTTATGACATTGAAAACAATCAGGTGGTGAATGCAGAAGTAAGAAGCACGAATGGACAGGGTCATGGAGCCTTGGCAGGCGTATTAGCAAGTCTTGGTGCGGAGGTACTGATCTGCGGCGGCATCGGTGCTGGCGCGCAGAATGCATTGGCTGCTGCCGGCATCCGCTTCTATGGCGGCTGTGCAGGAAGTGCAGATGAAGCAGTGAAGGCATATCTTTCCGGAAATCTGAATTACCAGGAAGACGTGCAGTGCAATCATCATGATCATGAAGGCGGCTGCGGACACGAAGGAGGTTCGTGCTGCCATTGATTCTTTGCCGGAGGTGTTCCGGCTTTTTCATCGATGCTATGATGGAATTGAAAGGAAGTTCTCCCATGAAAGCGTCCGAGAATGAAGTGAGAAGCAGAATATCTCCCTATATCCATGGTTCTTTCCGGGAAGGTTCTTATGTGAATGAGTCAGATCTTCATAGAATTGCAGAAGCGTTGCGAGGATATGACAATGTCACGGTCTCAGTCGGAAAGAATGATCTGAATGACGGGCATCTGGACTTCATCATTTCCACCTCCTCATTTCTATCCAGTAAGAAGCTTCGCTATGAGATCCGTTCTCATGGCATGAGAAAGACGTATTACGACCCGCTGAGCTGGATTGATGAGCTTGAGGGCTGGGATGCGTTCCTGGACTGATTCCGATAGAATGACGGTAAGAAAGGAACTCCCCTTATGAAGAAAATATACTTGATGAGACATGGAGAGACGCTCGTGAACCTCCCCGCCTAAGTGCTGATGCACGATAGACGGAGCTTCCAAGGGCTTGTGTGCCCTCAGACTTTCGTCTGCTAAACGATTCGGTGACAGCACAGCACACAAGCCGAAACTCATGTACCCATCTGCACTAACGTTTCTCAGACTGATGTCAGGATCGTCAGACTGCTGCGGGAAGAAGAGAGCACATAGCCCTGTTGATCTTCCACAGGTCAGCTAACGTCCTTTGGGTTCCACTCCCGATCCCAGAGACTTTGGTCATAAGATCGGGTGATTCCATAAACAGCCCGCGGATCAGATGCAGGAGAGGAACTGCCGGAGGGACAGAAAGACTATCTGGAGAAGCTATGCATTCCGTATTTCATGGCCATTGCGGTCTGGCTGGAACAGATCCATGCAGGAATGACGGGCGGAGAACTGTATGACCTGATGGAGCAGTTGCTTCCTTCGCGGGAATATCACTGGAAGCTGAATCCGAGGCATCTTGCCGGGGAAGAAGAATGGATGTGTTCGCCGGTATTTAATGGATCTGAGGAATTATTGGGAAGCGGAATGATCCTGCAGACGGATGTGATTCCTTCGATGCCCGGGTATCCGGGGATCTCTATGCCAGGATGATGGCGAGAAGAACGTATATCCGTGAAGTGCCGGGCGTGGTTCTCAATGAGGATGTTCTGCCGATGTGCACCAGCCTCTGCTATATGAGGCTGTATGCATTGTCTCAAAAGGCGATGGTGATTCAGGCGTGAACCAGGGGGTTTTCCTGGTTTTTCTTCTGCAGAGAAAAGGCATGAACGATATAATGACACCATGGATCTGTTTGAGAGTGCCGGAGAAGAAAACCGCAGAAAAGAAGAACCGCTTGCGTCCAGGATGCGTCCGGAAACGCTGGAAGATGTCGTAGGACAGGAAGAGATTATCGGGAAGGGAAAGCTGCTGTATCGTGCCATCAAGGCGGATCGGCTCAGTTCCATTATTCTGTATGGCCCGCCTGGAACCGGCAAGACAACGCTTGCCCATGTGATTGCGAACAGTACGAAAGCTGCGTTTTATCAGGTGAACGCGACGATTGCCGGAAAGAAGGATCTCGAAGAGATTGTTGCCAAGGCAAAAGAGAACTATGCGATGAGAGGCCAGCGCACCATTCTCTTCATCGATGAGATTCACCGGTTTAATAAGGGGCAGCAGGATTATCTTCTGCCGTATGTAGAAGATGGCACGGTGATCCTGATCGGAGCGACGACGGAGAATCCGTATTTTGAAGTCAACGGGGCATTGCTGTCGAGATCGAGGATCTTTCAGCTGAAGCCGCTGACAGAAGAAAATATCATCACGCTCCTGAATCGTGCTCTTGAAGACCCGATGAAAGGAATTGCCGGAGAGATGGTACAGATGGATGAAGATGCCGTCAGATTTCTGGCAGAGATGGCGGACGGGGATGCGCGAGCTGCTCTAGGCGCACTGGAACTGGCGGTGATGACAACAGACCGGGCAGACGATGGCTATGTGCATATCACGCTTGCAGTGGCAGAAGAATGCATTCAGAAGAAGAACATCCGTTATGACAAGGATGGCGACAATCATTACAATACGATTTCTGCGTTCATCAAAAGCATGCGCGGTTCTGACCCGGATGCGGCGCTGTATTATCTGGCAAGGCTGCTTTCGGCCGGGGAAGATGTGAGATTCATTTCCCGGCGAATCATGATTGCGGCAGCAGAAGAATGCGGAACTGCTGACCCGCGGGCGCTCGAGATTGCGGTCAGCGCTGCAGAAGCAGTGGAACGGGTAGGCATGCCGGAGGGACAGATCATCCTGGCCGAGGCTGCGGTCTATATAGCGACTGCGCCGAAGTCGAATGCATGTTCGGCAGGAATCTTCAAGGCGATGGAAGAAGTAGAGAAGAGCGGGAATCTGGAGATTCCGGCTTATCTGCAGGATGCACATTACAAGAGTGCTTCCAGGCTTGGCAGCGGAGTGGGCTACAAGTATGCCCATGATTATCCGAATCATTATGTGAAACAGCAGTACCTGCCGGATGCGATCCGGAACCGGAAGTTCTATGAAATCAGCGATGTTGCTTATGAAGCAAGGCTTCAGAAGTACTTCGACTATATCGGCCGGAATGATTACGGCCATGAGGGAAAGAAAGAAGGAAAGTAAGATGCTGTGGATCAAATGCCTTGCAGGTGCTTTGATCATGCTGGCGGTGCACTTCATCTCGAAGTCGCCGGTCTATTTTATCTCGGCGATCATGCTCAGTTTTCCAGGCCTCAGCATGATTGCATACTATTTCATGTATCAGGAACATGGCGCAGGGCAGGTGGTGGGAACCGTGAAGTTTGCAATGTTTTCCCAGATTCCGTTTTTCTGTTTTCTGCTGTCTCTGTATCTGCTTCTGAAGAAACATACGATTGGTCCCTCGTTGTGCGGGGCGTTTTTCATCTGGCTGATGGCGGCAGGAATTCTGGTGTTTCTCTGGAAGCACTGAGAGAATGCTGTTCCTTGAAATGGGTATCTGAAGTGCCTATAATGCGGGTGTTGCAAAGGAAAGGAAAGGATTATTATGCAGCTGCTTGTTTATATCACGAGTCATGAAGACAGCGTGAATCCGATTATGAAGAAGCTCATGGAAAAAGGGTTCCATGGAGGCTCTGTAGTGGATTGCGAGGGAATGCTGAAAGCAGTCAATGAAGACAGTGTCGATGCGCCGGCCATCTTCGGCGGGCTCAGAAAATTCGTGAATCCGGATCGTCAGGTCAACAAGATGATTCTGGTCGTTCTGAAGGATGAAGAAGTGAGTGATGCAGTTGAGGTCATTCATTCCGTGTCAGGCGATCTGAAGCTTCCGAATACCGGTATTCTGTTCACGATGCCGATTACCACCTGGGAAGGGGTAAGCACGAAGTAATATGAGTGCATTATTCTATATTGCCATCTGCATGGCGGCTGGTCTTCTGATGACGCGTCTCATCCGGCTCATTCATCTGCCGAATGTCACTGCGTATCTGATTGCCGGCGTACTGATCGGACCATGCGTTTTTAATCTCGTAGGTTCTGAGGAGCTGGCCACATTCAGTGTGATCACAGAGTGTGCACTTGGCTTCATCGCCTTCTCCATCGGCGATGAATTCAAGATCTCCACGCTGAAGGAGATCGGCGGACCAGCCCTTCTGATCACGGTACTCGAGTCTGTGGGTGCAGTGGTCTGCGTCATGAGCATCACGATGGCCCTGGGCTTTGATAAGATTCTCTGCATCATGCTCGGCGCCCTTTCTGCTTCGACCGCACCGGCTGCTACGCTGCTGGTGGTACGTCAGTATAAGGCAGACGGACCGCTCACGAAGATGCTGCTGCCGGTGGTGGCGGCCGATGATGCGACTGGGCTGATTGCGTATTCCATCTGTGTCAGCATTGCTCTGAGCATCATCAACGGCGAGACGCTGACTGCAGCCAATACCGTGCTGCTGCCGCTGCTTCATATCATTGAAGCACTGGCTATCGGAGCAGGCCTTGGCACTCTGCTGGCGCTGACCCATCGCTTCTTCCGCTCTCATTCCAACCGCATGAGCTTCTGCATCGCGTTTGTCATGCTTGGTGTAGGCATTGCGGACTGGCTGGGTCTTTCCAACCTTCTGCTCTGCATGGCACTTGGTGCGATGTATGTCAATCTCAGCAATGATGCGGAGAAGATTCTGAAGTGCGTGGATGACTGGACCTATCCGCTGTTCATGCTGTTCTTCGTCATTTCCGGTGCACAGCTGAACCTCGCGGTTCTGCCGAAAGTCGGTCTGATCGGCATCGTCTATATCTTCGCACGGTTCGGCGGCAAGTTCCTCGGCGCTTGGCTCGGCGGAACGATCACCCATCAGCCGCCGGCTGTCAAAGACAACCTGGGCTGGGCTCTGATGCCGCAGGCTGGTGTTGCGATCGGCATGGCAACCCTGGCCCTTTCGCAGCTGCCGCTGGAATATGGCCAGCAGATTCAGACGGTCATTCTCAGTGCTACGCTGGTCTATGAAGTGGTCGGACCGATTGCTACAAAGAATGCGCTGAAGCGTGCTGGCGAAATTCACGCAAACGCATAATCATTCAGGAATCGCTGAAAAGCGGTTCTTTTTCTTCCTGGAGATGCTTTTTTCCAGACATGCATTTATAATGATGAAAAGGGTTTCATGATCGGAGGCAGAATAAAAATGGGAGCACAGTATTGCATCGGCGTTGATATCGGAGGCACATCCGTTAAGCTCGGTCTTTTCACCGTAACGGGTGCCCTGATGGATAAGTGGGAGATTCCTACCCGCAAGGATGAAGAAGGGAAATGGATCATTCCGGACATTGCCGCTTCAATCAAGAAGAAGATGGCAGAAAAGGGCATGCAGGACACGGATCTTGCCGGCATCGGCATGGGCGTGCCGGGACCGATTGAACCGGATGGACACGTGGCAGTATGCGTGAACCTCGGCTGGAAAGACCGTTATCCGGCCAAGGAACTGAGTTCAGAACTTGGCGGAAAGATCAGAGCTGTTGCCGGCAATGATGCCAATGTCGCAGCGCTTGGCGAGATGTGGCAGGGCGGCGGCAAGGGCCATACGAGCCTTGTTGCGGTTACCCTTGGTACCGGCGTTGGCGGCGGCGTGATTCTGAACAGCAGAATCGTGACTGGAACCCATGGCCTGGCTGGCGAGATCGGACACATGCATATCCGCGAAGAAGAAAAGGAATTCTGCAACTGCGGCGGCCAGGGATGTCTGGAACAGGTAGCCAGCGCAACCGGCATCGTCCGTGAGGCAAAACGGAATCTTGCCAATACCGAGATTCCTTCGAAAATGAGAGAATTCGGCGATGCGCTGACCGCCAAGGATGTGTGCGATTGTGCAAAGGAGGGCGATGCACTTGCCCTTGGAACTCTGGAGACGTGCTGCAGATATCTGGGCTGGGCACTTGCCTTAGTCACGCAGATTATCGATCCGGAGATCTATGTCATCGGCGGCGGAGTATCCAAGGCCGGACAGATCTTGATTGATCTGATCACGAAGTACTTCAATCAGTTCACTCCGCTTCTGAAGAAGAAGCCGGAGATCGCCCTGGCAACCCTGGGCAATGACGCCGGCATCTATGGCGCTGCCCGTCAGGTACTCGGAGACTGATGAGGAGCCGCTGCGGCGGCTCCTTTCTTTTCGTGCTACACTGTTTCTGAGGTAACGTGATGAATAATAAGAAATGGTTTCTCCTGGTCCCGGCAGCTGCTGCTGCAGCCGCAGGCCTGCCGAGGGGTCTTGATATTACCCGCTATACGATCGCTGATGAAAGAATCAAGTCTCCGATCAGGATTGTCCTGCTGTCTGATCTTCACGATGACTCCTATGGAGAGAACATGAAGGGTCTGGAGATCCCGATCCGGGGAGAAAACCCGGACCTGATCCTGATGCCTGGAGACATGGCAGAAGAACACCGCCATCAGGACCATACCCTGATTCTCCTGAATCAGCTGAAAGATATACCGATGTTCTATTCCACCGGAAACCATGAAGAATACCGCTGGGACCTCACGGATCTGAAAGAACGGTTCCGCAAAGCCGGTGTTGCCGTTCTGGATGAGAAGAGCTCCGTGATCACGATCCGCGGAACAGAACTGGAGATTGCCGGGATTTCCTGCCGGCATCGCGAATCCGAATTCACACCGGAACAGGTCAATGGCCTGTTCACCACGGATGATTTCAGGATTTTATTAAGCCATCGTCCGAACTGGGTAGATCTGTACCGGCAGATCAACTGCGATCTGATTGTCAGCGGCCATGCCCATGGCGGCCAGTGGAAGATTCCAGGAACCTCGATCGGCGTCGCTGCTCCTCAGCAAGGCTTCTTCCCGAAATGGACCGAAGGCATGCATGACCTCGGCAAGGCAAAGCTGATCATCAGCAGAGGCCTGGTACGCCATTACCACCATATCCCGAGACTTTACAATAACCCGGAACTTGTCGTGATCAATCTGGTTCCGAAGGAGAACTGATATGCCAGAGAAGATGCCTCCGATTGAGAAAGTGTATGAAGCATATTCGGCCATCGCTGATGAGCGGATCATCATGCATGATACGTATGCGCTCGTGAAGTCCAGCGATGGAAAGAAGACCTATGAAGTAGACTGGAAGGACAATGTCTATTCATCTTCTGATAACGCAACCTACTGGCAGGGCTACCCTGGCTACCCGGTTCTGGCTGTGCTCATGCTGCAGGGAAAACTTCCATACCATAAAGAAAACGCAGAGAAGATGAAGAACGTCCCATGGAAGAAATGGAACGATCAGTATAAGCGGGACTATGCCGCTGCGGCAGAACGTGTCTTTCAGGAACTGGAAGAAAAAGGGATCTCTTCTCAGAATATCCGTACCGATGCAGAAGCAGCCATGCAGGCATTATCCGGCCTGGATCTCACGGTAAGACGCGGCCGTCTGAAGCATTCAGAATGACAGATCTGTACCTTTGGAAATGCCGTTAATTTCTCGTTGACTCCTATTTTGGGCCATGATATATTAATAGGGCACTTGAGGAAAAGCGCATCTGTGGAGGTTTAGCTCAGCTGGGAGAGCATCTGCCTTACAAGCAGAGGGTCAGCGGTTCGAGCCCGTTAACCTCCACCATCGAATGCCGACTTAGCTCAATTGGCAGAGCAACTGATTTGTAATCAGTAGGTTGGAGGTTCGATTCCTCTAGTCGGCACCAGAGATGGAGACGTAGCGAAGAGGCTAAACGCGTCTGACTGTAAATCAGATCCCACTGGGTTCGGTGGTTCGAAACCACCCGTCTCCACCATCTATTTGATATAAACATCCTAGTGATGTCTATATATGTACTGGGCAGCACTCGAGCCCGTTTACCACCATGACTCGGTAGCTCAGGTGGTAGAGCAACTGACTTTTAATCAGTGGGTCGGGAGTTCGAGTCTCCTCCGAGTCACCACGCTGCGGATGTAGTTCAATGGAAGAACGGCAGCCTTCCAAGCTGCATACGGGGGTCCGATTCCCCTCATCCGCTCCATCAAAACAACCGCACAATGATGCGGTTTTCTTTTGCTTTATCAAAGGTACGCATTGGACTTGAAGGGATACTCAATGACCATGGAAGAACTCATTGAAGCACTGAAAGCAGATCCCCGGAATCGTTCTTATACGGAAATAGGAATCTCTCGAATACTTCAGGTCAGCAATCTAGCAAGAATTCTGATTATCGGCCAGGCACCTGGCAGATAATCCGAACAATCCGGAATTCCGTTTGATGATAAGTCCGGCGAGAAGCTGATGAGCATTGACCGGAATCTGTTCTATTCTCCGGGGATCTCCCTCCCGGAAAGTTCATTGCCAAGGAATATCATGCGGAACTTCTGGAGCTGATGACGGATATCAGGCTGACGATTCTGATCGGAAGATATTCGCTGGAATACTACCTGAAGAAGCGGATGATACAGAATGCGACTGAAACGGTCAGGGCATATCAGGAATATCTTCCGGAATACTGTCCGATGGTTCATCCGAGTCCCCTGAACTTCAGGTGGCAGGCAGGGAATCCGTGGTTTGAAGAACAGGTGATTCCGGATCTGAAGAAGATTGTTTATGAAATACTATGATTGAGAGTATTTGAACCATGAAATGCAAGTCATTCCGATATAATGAGCCTAGAAGAAAATATCAATAAGTACGGAGGATTTATGAATAGCGAGATTATGAGAGGCCTGCTGATCCCATTAGCGGGAACAAGTGCGGGCAGTGCATTGGTATTCTTTCTGAAGGATAAGCTGAGCCGGAATACGGAACGGGTCATGAACGGATTTGCTTCCGGAGTCATGATTGCTGCAAGTATCTGGAGTCTGCTGCTGCCGGCGATGGAACAGTCCCCGACCAGCGGGGCGATGAGGTTTATTCCAGCAGTGCTCGGATACTGGGCTGGAATCATGTTCCTGCTCGTTCTGGACCATGTGGTTCCGCATCTTCACCTGCATGCGGATAGGCCGGAGGGAAAGTCTGGACATTACTCCAGAACCATGCTGATGCTGATGGCAGTGACCATTCACAATATTCCGGAAGGCATGGCGGTCGGAGTTCTGTATGCGGGTCTGCATCAGGGAAATATGGGCATCACTTCCATGGCAGCCCTTGCTTTAGCAGTCGGTATTGCCATTCAGAATGTGCCGGAAGGCGCAATCATCTCAATGCCGCTGCATTCTGAGGGAGTGCCGAAACCGAAATCATTCTGGTATGGCGTGATCTCCGGAGCTGTGGAGCCGGTGGCAGGGTTCATCACCATTCTGCTGGCAGACGCAATTCTTCCGGTCATGCCGTATCTGCTCAGCTTTGCAGCAGGCGCAATGATGTATGTCGTCGTGGAAGAACTGATTCCGGAGATGAGTTCCGGGGAACATTCCAATCTCGGCACGATCGCATTTGCCGTGGGCTTCACGCTGATGATGGTGCTTGATATCGCATTAGGCTGATCTGATCACATTCTCTTTCTGATTCGGGATTTCCGAGTCAGAAAGAGAATGCTTTTTTCGGCTTGTGCTGAACCTGGATTTCTTCTACATTCAGATTGCAGGGACAGCTGTGCAGAGAAACTGGGACTTTGCTGCAGGGAGGATACACACGATGAAAGAATGGACAAGAGAAGAGAAATACCGGGTTCTGAAAGATCCGCAGGAATTATGGGAACTGCATGAGAAGACCGCGAAGTCAGACTTCCGGCAGACGTATCATATTCAGTCTGTGACCGGGCTGATGAATGATCCGAATGGCTTTGTCTGGCATGATAACAAATGGCATCTGTTCTATCAGTGGTGTCCATGGGGCGCAGTACATGGCCTCAAATACTGGTATCACATCGTTTCTTCTGACCTTGTTACCTGGAAGAATCTAGGGGTCTGCCTGATGCCGGACCGGGAGTATGACAATAAAGGTGCTTATTCCGGTTCTGCGATGCCGATCGGAGATTCATTATATCTGTACTATACCGGCAACAGCCGGGATGCAAACTGGGTGAGACATCCGTATACGTGTCTTGCAAAGCTGCGCGATGATGGCTGGACCGAGAAGTATCCGCTGCCGTTATTCGGACCGAATCCGAACTATACGGAACATCAGCGTGATCCGAAGATTCTGTATGTGCCGGAGATGCATTGCTATTACATCATTCTCGGTGCTCAGACCGCAGATCATCATGGCTGCGCCCTGATCTACCGCAGTGAAGATCTGCTGCATGGCTGGACCTTTGCTGGTCAGCTGAATGTGCCTGGATTTGAGAACTTCGGGGATATGTGGGAATGCCCGACGATTGAGAAGATCGGAGGCAAGGAAATCCTGATGTTCTGCCCGCAGCATCTCTCGATTCCCGGCAGAGGAAATTCGAAGAATCATAATGGCTATATCATCGGCAACATGGACTGGAATAGTCTGACGTTTCAGCCGGTAACCCAGTTCCATGTGCTGGATTTCGGGTTTGATTCCTATGCGGCAGCCTGTGCAAACAATGTCAGTGATCCGGACAAAGCAATCCTGGTTGCCTGGATGGGCCTTCCGGACAGCAGCTACCCGACCGATGAAGAAGACTGGCAGGGATGCCTCACACTGCCAAGAGAACTGAGAATCCGCGGCCGCCGTCTTGTTCAGCAGCCATTGCCGCAGCTCAAGGAACTCCGCGATCTCGAACTGGATGTGACCAATGCCGAAAACGGAGCAGTATGCAATCTGCCGAGAGTCTGCGAGATGGAATTCTACTGCCGTCCTGGTGATTATCATCTCCGCCTGTTCAGCAGAGCAGATGGAGAGGGAGGTCTGAGATTAGACTACAATCAGAAGACTGGAAATATCACGATTGACCGATCCGGCATGGAAGTCCGGTTCAATGAAGAACAGGGGGAGTCCAGAACGAGAAATCTCAATAACGGTCTGACTCATCTCAGAATTTTCATTGACCGCAGCAGTATTGAAATCTTTGTCAATGATGGGGATGCGGTCTTCACATCCAGAGTCTTCCCGAAGGGAGAAGAAACCCATTTCCAGGTAGCTGGCGATACGTTCTTGCGCATGTGGACGCTGAAGCGTGCGATCAGAGATGATTTCGTGATCTGAATCAGAGAGGATTTATGAATTACCTTGGAATAGACCTCGGAACTTCGACCATCAGCTTCATCCTGGCAGAGGACTCCGGTGATGTGCTGAAACAGATGACGCTGCCCAATACTGCAAATATCAGCGGCAGAACGAATGAATACCTTCAGGATCCGGACGTAATTCTGTCAGCAGTTACATCTGCTATCAGGGAGGTCTCAGAACAATTTCAGATTGATGGCATCGGCATTACCGGCCAGATGCATGGCATTCTCTATATTGATGAAGACGGAAATTCCTGCAGCAATCTCTATACCTGGGAAGATCAGAGGGGCAATGAACCATATCGGGAGGATCTGACCTATGCGGATCTTCTGAAGGAAAAGACAGGTTATTCGGTTTCTTCCGGTTTCGGATCACTGTCCTTGTTCTATGACACGATGCATGGAACAGTTCCGAAGCAGGCGAAGAAGATCTGCACGATTGCCGACTTTATCGAAATGAAACTCGGCCATCTCACAAGCCCGCAAACGCATTTATCGAATGCGGCAAGCCTGGGACTATTCGATCTGAGAACCAGCGGGTTTGATTTCACTGCGATTGAAAAAGCGGGGATGAACAGTTCCCTGTTCCCGGAAGTCTGTTCCGAGAAACTCATCGGCTGTATGAATAATGGCATCCCGCTTTCAGCGGCGATCGGAGATAACCAGGCAAGTTTCTTCGGTTCTGTGAATGGTCATAGCAGCACTCTGATCAATATCGGAACAGGTTCTCAGATCTCTGTCCTTTCGGATCAGATCATCTCACATCGCCTCCTGGACTGCCGGCCCTATCTGAACGGTAACTATCTGCTGGTCGGCGCAAGCTTATGCGGAGGCCGAGCTTATAAAATCCTGAGAGACTTTTTCCAGAGCGTGATCCGCATGGCAGGAGCCCAAGTGCCGGAGAACCTTTATGCATTCATGGATGCACAGGCAGGCATGTATACGGATACTGAGCTGCGCGTGGATAGCAGGTTCTCTGGAACCAGAATCGATCCGTCTCTCCGGGGATCGATTCAGAACATCAGCGACCGGAACCTGACTGCCGGCAGCTTATCCTTTGCCACCCTGAATGGAATATGCACAGAACTCTATGAGTTCTATCAGTCAGTCCCGGAGAATCTTCGCGCAAATGATGTGCTGATCGGCAGCGGCAATGGGATCCGGAATAGCAGCGTGGAGCGGGAGATCATCCGGAAGATATTCTCCAGGAAACTGGTGATTCCCAAGTGCAGCGAAGAAGCAGCGTACGGGGCTGCGCTGATGGCAATGTACAATTCCGGAAAACACTCCATGGAAGAAATCCGGAACATGATCAGCTATGAAGCTGAACAGGACTGACTGAAGCTATGTGCTTTTCACAAAATGTCATTCGGTAGAAGCCACACCCCTTTACGGGGCGGTTTTACGTTGTTTAGCCCTGATTCTCAATATAGTGTTCAATGGTTTCCTGAGATACCTGTCCTATCGATGCAGCAAAATAGCCATCTGACCATAACATTTTTTCTTTCCAG
>Ga0256404_1001222_pt1 | contig 63994 bp, 45 predicted proteins | sample RumenRJG_01DNA_FD_185990 | JGI IMG/M metagenome (GOLD analysis project Ga0256404, IMG submission 185990) | Bovine rumen microbial communities from Lethbridge, Alberta, Canada - RJG_01 | ecosystem: Host-associated > Mammals > Digestive system > Stomach > Rumen | place: Canada: Alberta | collected...
TTCAGGTGGTTATTGCGGCGGGGTCCCACCTCTTCCCATTCCGAACAGAGAAGTTAAGCCCGCTTGCGCCGATGGTACTGCAATGCAATGCGGGAGAGTAGGAGGCCGCCTTTTTTCAATACAAGAATGAGTCCCGGAACGAGCATCATGCCTGTCCCGGGACTTTTCTTTTGTCGTCAATTCTTACCCATTCTCCCCATTAACAATAATCCTGCTTTTCTTCCGTTTATTAACCATGCAGTGGACTGACCAGATACGGCGGATGAAGATTATCTTGGTGGTGGCGGCGATATTGATTGCCGTCGCCTCACTCGTCGTGTCGCATGCCTTGACCAAGGACCTCGAGACACAGGAGCGTACGCGCATGGAGGTGTGGGCTGAGGCCATGCGTACGCTCAACAACGCCGACGAGAACACCGACCTCAACCTCGTGCTGAAGGTGCTCAACGAGAACAACACCATCCCCGTGGTGGTGATGGACAACAACAGCAACGTATCGGAGTTCCGCAATATCAAACTCAAGGAGGACAGTTATGCCGACAGCCTGCGCGCCGCAGCTGCTATCGGTCGGGCATATCTGGCATCGGGCCACGCCATCCGCATCACCCTCGACAAGAAACGCAACGAATATATTGACGTGTGCTACGGCGAGTCGGTGATGTTACAGCGCCTGGCGTGGTACCCGTTCATCCAGTTGGGCGTGGTGCTCATCTTCGTCGTCATTGCCATCTTCGCGCTGATGTCGTCGAAGCGCGCCGAGCAGAACAAGGTATGGGTGGGACTGTCGAAGGAGACTGCCCACCAGTTGGGCACCCCCATCAGCAGTCTGATGGCCTGGGTGGAGGTGCTGAAGGAGCAGTACCCCGACGACGAGCTCATCCCCGAGTTGGACAAGGACGTGCAGCGTCTGCAGTTGATCAGCGACCGTTTCTCGAAGATCGGTTCACTGCCCGAGCTCAAGCCGACGAGCCTCACCGAGGTCATCGACCACGTCGCCGATTATATGGACCACCGCACGAGCCGTAAGGTCATCATCGCGCGCCACCTGCCCGACCACGACGTGGTGGTCAACCTCAACGGCAATCTGTTTGAGTGGGTCATCGAGAACCTCTGCAAGAACGCCGTCGACGCGATGGGTGGCGTGGCCGGTCGCATCGACATCACCGTCGAGGAGCTGCCGGGCAAGGTCGCCATTGAGGTGGCCGACACCGGCAAAGGCATCAAGAAGAAGGACATCGGTAACGTCTTCCGCCCCGGTTTCACGACGAAGAAGCGCGGCTGGGGCCTCGGCCTGAGCCTCGCCAAGCGCATCATAGAGGAATACCACAAGGGTCGCATATGGGTGAAGAGCTCGGAAGTGGGGAAGGGGACGACGTTTAGGATAGAGATAGGGAGGAAGCCCTAACAGCCTCTCCCCGGCCCTCCCCAAAGAGGAGGGAGATAGAAGCTATAGAGGCTATAGATACTATAGAGGCTATAGATACTATAGAGGCTATAGATACTATAGAAGCTATAGATACTATAGAAAGATTAATCCAAAAAAATCGGCGAGGGAGAATGCTATATCGCAAAAAAGTAGTAACTTTGCAGCCTAAAGTGTAAATATGTCTAAGTTAGAGCAATTTAAGCTGGACTTACGGGGCATGGCAGAGGGCGACACCGTCATCCGCTATGACCTTGATGACGGTTTCTTTGAGGCCGTCAACGCGCCGGCTGTGCGTCATGGTCACGTCGCCGAGACGGTGACGGTGCATCGCGCTGATGAAGTCTTTAGCTTGGATTTTCACACCGAAGGCGTTGTCACGGTACAGTGTGACCGTTGCCTGGACGATATGGATCAGCCTATCGCCGGCGACTACCACCTCGTGGCAAAGTTTGGAGAAGACTACTCAGAGGACGATGACCTGATAACGGTTGCCGAGAACGAAGGAATACTCGACGTGTCATGGTTCATCTATCAATTCATAGAACTCGCTATCCCACTCAGGCACGTGCATGCACCTGGAAAATGCAACCCTGCCATGATGAAGGCCCTTGAGGAGCATTCGGCCGCCCGAAGCGGTGATGGTGACGGCGGGGACGTAGTGGATGACCGCTGGGCAGCGTTATTAAAATTAAAAAAATAAAACGTATAAATTAGTTAACAACTATGGCACATCCAAAAAGAAGACAGTCAAAGACTCGTACACTCAAGCGTAGAACTCATGATAAGGCAGTAGCCCCCACGCTGGCCGTATGCCCCAACTGCGGCAGCTACTATGTATACCACACCGTATGCCCGACCTGCGGCTACTATCGTGGTAAGGTTGCTATCGTCAAAGAGGCTGCTGAATAATGGCTAAGATCAACGCAGTGATCACCGGCGTTGGCGGATATGTGCCCGACTATATCCTTACCAATGATGAGCTGTCGCGCATGGTAGACACCAGCGACGAGTGGATCAGAACGCGTGTAGGCATCCGTGAGCGCCGTATCCTCAAGGAAGAGGGGCTCGGCGCCAGCTATATGGCGCGGAAAGCCTGCAAGCAGCTCCTCAAGAAGACCGGCGTTGATCCTGACACAGTCGAGGCACTCATCATCTCGACCACGACACCCGACTATCCTTTCCCCTCTACGGCGAGTATCGTCGTGGGTAAGCTCGGATTGAAGAACGCCTTCGCGTTTGATATGTCGTGTGCCTGCTGTGGTTTCATCTATGCGCTCGACATGGCCTCGTCGATGATACAGTCGGGACGCTACAAACGCGTCATCGTCTGCTCGGCTGAGAAGATGTCGTCTATCGTCGACTGGACCGACCGTCAGACATGTGTGCTGTTCGGCGACGGTGCGGGTGCCGTGATGGTGGAAGCCAGCGAGGAAGAAGGCGTCGGCCTTCAGGACTCGATGTTGCTGACCGACGGCAAGGGTCTGCCCTTCCTTCACATGAAGGCCGGCGGCAGCGTCTGCCCTGCCTCTCATTTCACCATCGACAACCGTCTGCACTATGTCTATCAGGAGGGCCGCACCGTGTTCCGCCACGCCGTGACCTACATGAGCGACGATGTGGCAACGGTGATGGAGCGCAACGGACTGACCAATGAGAACCTCTCGTGGATAGTACCGCACGAGGCCAACCTGCGCATCATCGATGCCGTGGCCAAGCGCGCCGACCTGCCTCAGGAGAAGGTGATGATTAACATCGACCACTACGGCAACACCAGTTCGGCCACCATCCCATTGGCTTTGTGGGACAATGAGTCGAAACTCAAGAAAGGTGACAACATGATTTTTACAGCCTTCGGTGCAGGCTTCGTCCACGGCGCCCTCTACTTCAAGTGGGGCTACGACGGCGACAAGGTGCCTGAGGCAAAGTAAATCAGATAGTAGACGGAGTTAAGGGAATACAGGCGCCAGGACATCGTTGCGGGTCGGTGAGATTTTACAGACCTCGGATGTGTTGACGGCCGTGTCGCCTTAACTCCTTTTTAAGTTTAACACCCTAAATCCATTCATTATCTATTATGCAGCATAAGGCCGGTTTCGTAAATATCGTCGGTAACCCCAACGTCGGTAAGTCGACGTTGATGAACCAGCTCGTCGGCGAGAAGATCAGTATCGCGACGTTCAAGGCGCAGACCACCCGTCACCGTATCATGGGTATCGTCAACACACCCGACTGTCAGATTGTGTTCTCCGATACCCCGGGCGTGCTGAAGCCGAACTACAAGATGCAGGAGTATATGCTGCAGTTCTCGGAGTCGGCCTTGGCCGATGCCGACATCCTGCTCTACGTCACTGACGTGGTGGAGCAGCCGGAGAAGAACGCCGACTTCCTCGAGAAGGTGCGCGAGATGCAGATTCCCGTGCTGTTGCTCATCAACAAGATAGACATGCTGCAGGGCAGCGATGTCAACGCGTTGCTGGGAAACCTCGTGGAGAAATGGCACGGACTGCTGCCCAACGCGGAGATACTGCCCATCTCGGCCTCGAACAAGTTCGGCACCGACGTGCTGATGAAGCGCATCCGCGAGCTGCTGCCCGAGAGTCCGGCCTATTTTGACAAGGACCAGCTGACCGACAAGCCCGCGCGCTTCTTTGTCTCGGAGATTATCCGCGAGAAAATACTGCGCTATTACGACAAGGAGATACCCTACTCGGTCGAGGTGGTGGTGGAACGCTTCAAGGAGGACGACCGTCATATCCACATCAACGCCGTGATCTATGTGGAGCGCGACTCGCAGAAGGGCATCATCATCGGGCATCAGGGTACGGCGCTGAAGAAGGTGTCAACGGAGGCCCGCAAGAGCCTCGAGCACTTCTTCGGTAAGTCCATCTACCTCGAGATCTTCGTTAAGGTGGATAAGGACTGGCGCAACTCGGAGAAAGAACTGGATAACTTTGGGTACAATCCAGTGTAAGTTCATGAGTTCGTAAGTTGGTGAGTTTTTGAGCTTTTAGTATGTAATGCTAATCGTTTTATCGCGTTGGCTAAGGACTGTTACAAAGCTCAGTCATATTAAAAGCTCATGAACTCATGACTCAAAAACTATAATACTCAATACAATGTCAAAATTAGTAGCAATAGTTGGACGCCCCAACGTGGGTAAGTCAACGCTTTTCAATCGTTTTACGCAGACGCGTCACGCCATCGTGAGCGACGTGGCTGGTACGACACGCGACCGGCAGTACGGCAAGTGCACGTGGAACGGTCGTGAGTTCTCGGTGGTCGACACCGGCGGATGGGTGGTCAACTCCGACGATATCTTCGAGGATGCCATCCGCAAGCAGGTGATGATAGCCGCTGAGGAGGCCGACCTGGTGCTGTTCCTGGTTGATGTGGAGACTGGTGTGACCGACTGGGATGAGGATGTGGCCAATATTCTTCGTCGCACGAATCTGCCCGTCATCCTCGTGGCCAACAAGGTCGACAACAGTGGTGAGGCTTATACGGCCTCAGAGTTCTACAGCCTCGGCCTCGGCGACCCGCAGTGCATCAGTGCGGCTACGGGTGGCGGTACGGGTGACCTCTTGGACCTGATTCTTAAGAAGTTGCCGACCGACGATGAGGACGACAGCCTCGACGACCTGCCGCGCTTTGCCGTCGTCGGTCGCCCAAATGCGGGTAAGTCGAGCATCATCAACGCCTTCATCGGTGAGGACCGTAACATCGTCACCGAGATTGCAGGAACGACGCGCGACAGCATCTACACCCGGTTCAATAAGTTCGGTTTCGACTTCTACCTCGTCGACACGGCGGGCATCCGGCGTAAGAACAAGGTGTCGGAAGACTTGGAGTTCTACAGTGTGATGCGCAGCATCCGCGCCATCGAGAACAGCGACGTCTGCATCCTGATGCTCGACGCCACACGCGGCATTGAGTCGCAGGATATGAACATCTTCCAGTTGATTCAGAAGAACAACAAGAGTCTCGTCGTCGTGGTCAACAAGTGGGACCTGGTCAAGGACAAGAGTCAGAAGGCGATTGACACCTTCGTCAACGCCATCCACAGTCGTATGGCGCCGTTTGTCGACTTCCCCATCATCTTCGCTTCGGCGCTGACCAAGCAGCGTATCTTCAAGGTGCTGCAGACGGCCGTCGACGTGTATAAGAACCGCACGACGCATGTCGGCACCAATAAGCTCAACGAGGTGATGCTGCCGATTATCGAGCAGACGCCGCCACCCTCGACGAAGGGTAAGTTCATCAAGATTAAGTATTGCTCGCAGTTGCCGAACACGCAGATTCCGTCGTTCGTGTTCTACGCCAACCTGCCGCAGTATATCAAGGAGAACTACCGCCGTTTCTTAGAGAACAAGATCCGCGAGAACTGGCCGATGCACGGCTGCCCCATTAACGTGTTTATCAGGCAGAAGTAGGAGCCCCACCCCCGCGCTTTAAAAAGGCGCGGCACCGAACGGCGAATAAATTCATAAAATCGAAGATTCATGAAGCACCTTTTGCTTCTTTTTTCCGTCGCCCTGCTCTTTGCCTGCTCGGGCAAGGACAGCGGACCGACGGCGGCGCAGTTGGCAGCCCAGGCCGCGCAGAACTACTACACGCAGCTGCTCAGGGGCGACTACGAGGCCTTCGTGGCCGGACGCTACCAGCCACATGCCATCCCCGACGGCTACAAGGAACAGTTGGTGGCCAATGCGAAAATGTTTGTCGGACAGCAGAAGGATGAGCACCGGGGCATTGTCAAGGCACGGGCCGTGGACGCGCAGGCCGACACGGCGCGGCACGTGGCCAACGTGTTCATCAACCTAACCTACGGCGATAAGACCACCGAGGAGGTCGTTGTACCGATGGTGGAGCGGAAGGGTGTGTGGTATATGAGATAGACCTCTTCCTATTTCAGCGCTCATTTTTCCTGCCTTGCAAAAGATGTTTTTCTACGTGGCGTTTAATCCTTCGCTGCTTGGCGCTTAATCTTTTTCTATAGCATTACCACATCGGGTACGGCCTTGTCGCACCCGTCCGTTGGCTTGTCACCCCATGAGAAAGGCGGGTTTACCCAACCCGTGAGCGGGGTATTGGTGTAGTGGCCGACCTCGTGTCGGCCACCAGTCCTTGGTATGGATGTCCCGTCAATACCGGCGGACGGTGGCCGGCACCAGGCCGGCCACTACACTGTTACCCGCATATTGTAATCTCCCCCTCCCCATGGGTGGGGCCGAGGGGGCGTGGGGATATCCCTACTTCTTGTACGCTTCCTTAACCTTCTTAAACAGGTCGCTGGCGAAGATGAAGTTGTTGAGGTGCTCGTTGGTGGCACCCATCACGTCATCCTTGGTGCCTTCCCATTCCTTGTGTCCCTTGTAGATGAAGATGATACTCTCGCCAATGCCCATGACGGAATTCATGTCGTGGGTGTTGATGATGGTGGTGATGTTGTATTCCTTTGTGATTTCCGAGAGCAGTCGGTCGATGACGAGCGAGGTCTTCGGGTCAAGTCCCGAGTTGGGCTCGTCGCAGAACAGGTATTTGGGGTTGAGGACGATGGCGCGCGCGATGGCGACGCGCTTCTGCATACCACCAGAGATCTCGTCGGGGTATTTCTTGTCGGCATCCTTCAGGTTGACGCGCTCCAGACACTCCATGGCGCGGTGGTCGCGCTCCCGGCTGTTCATGTTGGAGAACATATCGAGTGGGAACCGCACATTCTCCAGCACCGTCATCGAGTCGAACAGTGCCGCACCCTGAAAGATCATGCCCATCTCACGCCGCATCTCCACTTTCTCGTGTTTGTTCATTGTGACGAAGTTGCGGCCGTCGTAGAGCACCTCGCCCGACGTCGGTTCGAGCAGTCCCACGAGGTTCTTCATCAGTACGGTCTTACCCGATCCGCTCTGTCCGATGATGAGGTTGGTCTTGCCCGTCTCAAATGTGGCATTGATATCGTAGAGGACCGTCTTGTCCTCGAAGGATTTCGTTAGATGTTTGACTTCAATCATGACAACAATTCGGTTAGGAAGACATCAGAGAACAGGATGAGTACGCTGGAGCAGACCACCGCGTTGGTCGATGCCGTACCGACCTCGACCGAACCGCCCTCGACGGTGTAGCCGAAGTAGCTCGACACGCTGGAGATGATGAAGGCGAAGAACAGGCTCTTGATGATGCTCATCCACACGAACCACGTGTTGAGTGCATGGCGCATGCCCGCCGTGAGGTCCTCTGGCGACATCATGTGTCCGACGAAAGCCGTGGCGTAGGCGCCGATGATGCCCAGCGCCGAGGAGAAGATGACGAGGAACGGCATGATGGTCACCAGTCCCATAATCTTCGGCAGGATGAGGTAGCTGGCCGAGTTGACGCCCATGATGTCGAGTGCGTCAATCTGCTGCGTCACGCGCATGGTGCCGAGCTCCGACGCGATGTTCGACCCCACCTTACCGGCGAGGATGAGACACATGATTGACGACGAGAACTCCAACAGCATGATCTCACGTGTGACGTAACCCGTTACCCATCGCGGCATCCACGGGCTCTGGATGTTCACCTTCATCTGAATGCAGATGACGGCACCGATGAAGAAGCTGATGAGCAGTACGATGCCGATGGAGTCGACGCCGAGCTGCGACATCTCCTTCACGTAGCGCTTGGCGAACATGCGCAGGCGCTCGGGCCGCTGGAAGGTGCGCCCCATCAGGATGAGGTAGGAGCCGAACGTGGTGAGGTAGCGATGCAGTAACTTGATGATGAGCATAGCGTTAATTCTGTTATTTGCTTGCAAAAGTAGCCAAAAATCATTTAAAAACTGCATCAACCGTTATAGTTTTTGGCTTTGCCAACGTTATTAATCGTTTTTTTAGTAATTTTGTGGCAAAATCGCAATTATGGCAGAAGAATTGGTTACAGCCGGCGGACCTGTTGACGCTACCGCCAAGCCCGACCTGAGCAAGATGACGAATGAGGAGATTGACGCGTTGCTCAAAGCACGCCTCAAGCACAAGACCCTTCACACCAAGGGACTGGTGAAGCGCTATGGCCGCCGTACGGTGGCCGACAACGTGACGTTCAACGTCAGTCAGGGTGAGATTGTCGGACTGTTAGGTCCTAACGGCGCCGGCAAGACGACGTCGTTCTATATGACGACCGGTCTCGTGGTGCCCAACGAGGGCCACGTGTATATCGACGATAAGGAGATTACCGACTACCCCGTGTATAAGCGGGCCCGCGCCGGCATCGGCTACCTGCCGCAGGAGGCCAGCGTCTTCCGCAAGCTCTCGGTCGAGGATAATATCATGGCGGTGCTCGAGATGACGAAGCTGTCGCATCAGGAGCAGTTGGATAAGCTCGAGAGCCTCATCTCCGAGTTTCGTCTGCAGAAGGTGCGCAAGAACAAGGGTGACCGTCTGTCGGGTGGTGAGCGCCGCCGCACCGAGATAGCCCGCTGTCTGGCCATCGACCCGAAGTTCATCATGCTCGACGAGCCTTTCGCCGGCGTCGACCCTATCGCCGTGGAGGATATCCAGCATATCGTATGGCGTCTGAAATACCGCAACATCGGCATCCTCATCACCGACCATAACGTGCAGGAGACGCTGTCCATCACCGACCGCGCCTACCTGCTCTTCGAGGGCCGCATCCTCTTCCAGGGGCTGCCCGAGGAGCTGGCGGCCAACAAGATTGTCAGAAAGAACTACCTGTCGGATAACTTCGTCTACCGTAAGTTCCAGTCCAATGAGGAGGACCGCCACTTCGCCGACGAATCACGCAGAGCGCTGCTGAAGGAGGCTGGGCTGCTCGACTGATCACGCGGAAGAATAGGCTTCACGCAGATTTCCTGCTCATCCTTTCTCTCACGCAGATTCCGCAGATCTCGTAGATTTCCTGCTCATCCTTTCTCTCACGCAGATTCCGCAGATCTCGCAGATTTCCTGCTCATTCTTTCTCTCACGCAGATTTCCGCAGATCTCGCAGATTTCCTGCCCACCCTTTATCTCGCAGATCTTTCCAATCAACCATGACTGAGAGCACCGGTATTGATAAAAATCTGCGAAATCAGAAGGTATTGCATAATCTGCGAAATCAGCGAAATCTGCGTGGGGACTATTTCCGATGCGAGATCTGCGTGGGGACTATTTCCGATGCGAGATCTGCGTGGGGACTATTTCCGATGCGAGATCTGCGTGGGTAGGAGCATGAAATATCCGGTGCGCCAAAGAAAGAAGAAAAAATGTTAGCGATTTATTAGGTAAATTGGTTAATTATCAGTAATTTTGCACTCCGGTTTTCAACCAACCGCTCCCATCGCAAAGCGGGGTAGGGCAACCCGCTGCTACCGCTGTGAAGGGAAGCCGCAAGCTTTGAAATAAACTAAATAATTATAGCAACAAGATGAAAGTATCATTTGAGAATCCCGATAAGATCAATGGTTTGCTGACCATTACTGTCGAGGAGGATGACTACAAGAACGACGTAGAAAAGGAACTGAAGAACTACCGCAAGCGTGCCAACGTACCCGGCTTCCGCCCCGGTATGGTCCCCATGGGCCTCATCAAGCGCCAGTTTGGCAGTGCTGTGAAGATGGATGTCATCAACAAGGTTGTTAGTGACGAGATCAACAAATATCTTACCGACAACAAAGTCAACATGCTGGGCCAGCCCCTCGCTTCAGAGAAGCAGGAACCCCAGGATCTGGACAAGCCGGCTCCTTACACCTTCATGTTCGACATCGCCGTGGCTCCTGAGTTCGACATCACCCTCGACGACAAGGACACCGTCGACTACTACGACATCACCGTTGACGACGCACTCGTCAACCGTCAGGTCGAGATGTTCCAGGACCGCTTCGGCAAGTACGGCGACGGCGAGAGCTATCAGGACGGCGACGTGCTGAAGGGCGACCTGCGTGAGCTCGACGAGAACGGCAACACCAAGGAAGACGGTCTTACCGTTGAGGGTGCCACCATCATGCCGCAGTACCTCAAGGACGACGAGCAGAAGAAGCTCTTCGAGGGCGCCAAGGCCGGCGATATCCTCACCATCAACCCCCACAAGGCTTACGCCGGTGGCGCTGAGGTGGCTTCGCTGTTGAAGATTGACCGCGAGAAGAAGGACGACTACCAGGGCGACTTCAGCTATCAGATCACTGAGGTGCAGCACTTCGAGAAGCACCCCGTCGACCAGGAGCTCTTCGACATGGTCTACGGTAAGGATCAGGTGAAGGATGAGAACGATTTCCGCGCAAAGATTGCTGAGGGCGTGAAGCAGCAGCTCACCACCGACGAGGACTATAAGTTCCTGCAGGACCTCCGCACCTATGCTGAGAACAAGGTCGGTCAGCTCACCTATCCCGATGCACTGCTCAAGCGCATCATGAAGGAGAACAACAAAGATAAGGACGACGAGTTCATCAACAAGAACTACGAGCCCAGCATCAAGGAACTGACCTGGAGCCTCATCCGCAACAAGCTCGCTGAGCAGGAAGGCGTCAAGATCAACGACGACGATGTGAAGAACGTAGCCCGCGAGGTAGCTCGTGCCCAGTTCGCTCAGTATGGCATGGCCAACGTTGGTGAGGAATATGTCAACAACTACGCCGATGAGTTGCTCAAGCAGCAGCAGAGTGCCCAGCAGTTTGCCGAGCGCGCCATCGACGAGAAGGTCACGGCAGCCCTGAAGACGAAGGTGACACTCAACCACAAGGCCATCTCGCTCGACGACTTCAACAAGATGCTCGCCGATCAGCAGGCATAATACTGACTCCTATAATAAACCAAAACTGAACCTGAACGCGGGCTTGCCGAGGCAATGCCCGCGTTTTTAATGCAAATGATATTACCGCAATTACCGCAGTGACTTAATCCTCTGATAGAAAACGGGTTAAGCGCGGTAATGTTGCGGTAATATTGCGGTAATGTTTGGCGGTTTTATCAGCACTTACGCGATTGATAATCAATAGGTTAATCGTGTGCGGTAATTGCGGTAATAGGAAAAACACTGTTTTTAGGGCGCACCCGATAAACCCTGTGGATGCGTCTGTACCGGGCCAACTGTACATGGGTTGCTGTCGCAACTTATTTCTCACGCCGATTACGCCGATTTTGGGGATGCAGCACCTGTGCTGTCTGGGTGAAATCCATATGAGCTAATCCGAGCATTACAATAACACGGGCGCAACTGCAAGACAACCTTTACTCCTAATTTCATCAGCGCCATCAGCGTAAGCGCAACCGAGTTTTAGCTTTTACGGGCGCAGCGGATAAAGTCCGTGGAGGTATGCAACCTTGGTAGCAGTGTAGTGGCCGGCCTGGTGCCGGCCACCAACCCTTGGTATGGCATTTTTCCCACACATCAGCGCGATTAGCGTAAGCGCAGTAAGTTTCTCACGCGGATAACGCGGATTTCATTGATGGCATCCTATGCGCTGTCAGCGAGATCTGCGTGAGCTAAAAAAGGTGGATGCGCTTACGCTGATCTCGCAGATGGAGACACGCCCGCAACACCGGCGGCTGGTGGCCGGCACCAGGCCGGCCACTACACTGTCACCGATGGCGTACATCACCACGGACTTTATCGGCTGCGCCGTTTTTAGGGGCGGGAGAGGTGTTTTGACCAACTCTCGTGTCGGCAACCGGTACCAACGGTCGCAATTTGCACTTACAAAGGTACAGCTTATCTTAAACGGCCAAACCTTTCATTCCACCATCGCCCTCGTCGGGGCGGTTTCGCTGTGTTTCGACCCCACATCAATAAAAATAATTCCTAAAAAGTTTCGCGTTACCATTTCTTTTTTCTATCTTTGTACAACAAAGTTTGAGCTGAGGCTAACAGATTGGCACAATCTTTGTCATAAGATGTAACACTGACGGCGTTCGTGCCCCAGTATTGTCTTATAAAAAAGAAGGAAAAAAATGAACAACGATTTCAGAAAGTTTGCGACCAAGAAGCTTGGAATGAACGGTCTGGTGCTCGATGATGTGGTGAAAGCCCAGCAGCAGTACCTCAATCCTTATATCTTGGAAGAGCGTCAGTTGAACGTGACGCAGATGGACGTGTTCTCGCGCCTGATGATGGACCGCATCATCTTCCTCGGCACCGAGATTGACGACTACACAGCCAACACCCTGTCGGCCCAGTTGCTTTACCTCGACTCGGTGGACAACGCCCAGGACATCTCCATTTATATCAACTCCCCCGGCGGCAGCGTGACCGCTGGTCTGAGCATCTACGACACCATGCAGTTTGTGTCGTCCGATGTGGCCACCATCTGCACCGGTATGGCCGCCTCGATGGCCGCCGTACTGCTCGTCTCGGGTCAGGAGGGCAAGCGCTCGGCGCTCACCCACAGCCGTGTGATGATCCACCAGCCGCTCGGCGGTGTGCAGGGTCAGGCTTCCGACATCGAGATTGAGGCCCGCGAGATACAAAAATTTAAGAAAGAACTTTACACCATCATCTCCACCCACTCCCATCAACCTTATGAGAAAGTGTGGCAGGACTCCGACCGTAACTACTGGATGACCGCTCAGGAGGCCAAGGACTACGGCATGATTGACACGGTATTAACGAAGAAAGGATAAGGTTAAATAATGCCAAAAAAGAAAGTTTGTAGCTTCTGCGGAAGAGGCGAGGATCAAGTAAAACTGCTCATCACCGGTCTGAACGGCTACATCTGCGAGGACTGCGCACAGCAGGCTTACCGCATCGTGCAGCAGACAGGTGTGTTGGGCAAGCCCGAGGATGAGGCACCGGAGCCTTATAAGCCCAAGAAGAAGGTGCCGAAGCCAAAGGAGATTAAGGCTTATCTCGACGAGTATGTCATCGGTCAGGATGAGGCCAAGCGCAATCTTGCCGTGGCTGTGTACAACCACTACAAGCGTCTGCAGCAGCCCGCCGACGACGATGGCGTTGAGATTGAGAAGAGCAACATCATCATGGTCGGCTCCACGGGTACTGGTAAGACGCTGTTGGCCCGTACCATCGCCAAGTTGCTCGACGTGCCTTTCACCATTGTCGACGCCACGGTGTTCACCGAGGCTGGCTATGTGGGTGAGGACGTGGAGAGCATCCTCAGTCGGTTGTTGCAGGTGGCCAACTACAATGTGGCCGCTGCCGAGCGCGGCATCGTCTTCATCGATGAGATCGACAAGATTGCGCGTAAGGCCGACAACCCGTCCATCACCCGCGACGTGAGCGGTGAGGGCGTGCAGCAGGCCATGCTCAAACTTCTTGAGGGCACCATGGTCAACGTACCGCCTCAGGGCGGCCGTAAGCACCCAGACCAGGAGTATATCCACGTCAACACGAAGAACATCCTGTTTATCTGCGGCGGCGCCTTCGACGGCATCGAGCGCAGGATAGCGCAGCGCCTCAACACCCATGTCGTGGGTTACAACTCGGTGGAGAACACGCGCCATATCGACAAGGAAGATCTGATGAAGTACATCGTACCGCAGGACCTGAAGTCGTTCGGCCTCATCCCCGAGCTCATCGGCCGTCTGCCGGTGCTGACCTACCTCAATCCTCTCGACCGTACGGCCCTGCGCCGTATCCTCGTCGAACCGAAGAACTCCATCGTCAAGCAGTACCAGAAGCTCTTCGAGATGGACGGCATCACGCTGACGTTCAATGAGGACACCCTCGACTTCATTGTTGATAAAGCCGTGGAGTATAAGCTCGGTGCCCGTGGCCTGCGCTCCATCGTGGAGGCCGTGATGATGGATGCGATGTTCGAGATTCCCTCGAAGCGCATCAAGAAGTTCGAGGTGACCCTCGACTATGCCAAGAAGCAGTTGGACAAAGCCCATCTGCAGAAACTCGAGTCGGCTTAGTCCGACCTTTTCATACAAAACCAATAGACAGCGACCGCGCCCCGGCGCTGATACCGTCGGGGCGTCTATAACCTAAAGCAATGACAGAGAGAGACTTAAATGCAGCATTGAAGCATTATTTTGGCTTCGACAAGTTTAAAGGCGACCAGGAAGCAATCATCCGCAACCTGATGGCAGGCAACGACTCGTTTGTATTGATGCCTACCGGTGGCGGCAAGAGTTTGTGTTATCAGTTGCCCTCTCTGCTTATGGATGGTACCGCCATCGTGGTATCGCCCCTCATTGCATTGATGAAGAACCAGGTGGATGTCATCAACGGCCTGAGCGAGGACAACGCGCTGGCCCATTACCTCAACTCCACGCTCAACCGTTCGGCCATCAACCAGGTGGAGAGCGATGTGGCTTCGGGGCGCACGAAGTTGCTTTACGTCGCGCCGGAGTCGCTCAACAAACCCGACAACCTGCCGTTCTTCCAATCATTCAAGATTTCGTTTATCGCCATCGATGAGGCCCACTGTATCTCGGAGTGGGGCCACGACTTCCGCCCCGAGTACCGCAACATCCGCGCCACGCTCGACAGCATCGCCGCAGCGCGCAAGGAGCAGCGCATGCCCATCATCGCCCTCACGGCAACGGCTACCGACAAGGTGCGCATCGACATCAAGCGCAACCTCGGCATCGCCGACGCCAAGGAGTTCAAGAGTTCGTTCAACCGCCCCAACCTTTATTATGAGGTGAGGCAGAAGCAGAGCGACGAGGACACCGACAACCAGATTATCCGTTTCCTTAAGCAGCATCAGGGCAAGAGTGGCATCATCTACTGTCTCTCGCGCAAGAAGGTGGAGGAGCTGTCGGCCAAGCTGCAGCTCAACGGCTTCAAGGCCGCGCCTTACCATGCCGGACTGGAGACCGATAAACGTACGCAGACGCAGGATGACTTCCTCAAGGAGAACATCGACATCATCGTGGCCACCATCGCCTTCGGTATGGGTATCGACAAGCCCGATGTGCGCTTCGTCATCCACTACGACATTCCCAAGAGCCTCGAGGGCTATTATCAGGAGACGGGTCGCGCCGGCCGCGATGGCGGTGAGGGCATCTGTCTCGCCTTCTATTCGCCGAAGGACTTGAAGAAGCTCGAGAAATTCATGGAGAACAAAGGCGAGAACGAGAAAGAGATTGGCCGTCAGTTGCTTCAGGAAACGAAGGCTTACGCCGAGTCGAATGTCTGCCGCCGGAAGATGCTGCTCAACTATTTCGGTGAGGCCTACGACAAGGACAACTGCGGCAACTGCGACAACTGCAAGCATCCGAAGAAATACATCGAGGCCTCTGACGCACTGACCTGTGTGTTGGCTGCCATCAAGGCCGTCAAGGAGAACTTCGACCAGCAGTACATCATCGACTTCGTGCGTGGGCGCGCCACCGACAACATCGTGCGCCACGGCCACAACGAGCTCGAGGAGTTCGGCAACGGCAAGGCCATCAACAACGACAACTCCAACATCTGGAACCCCGTCATCCGGCAGGCGATGATCGCCGGCTTTATCCGCAAGGACATCGAGCATTACGGACTGCTGAAGCTCACCGCCGCCGGCCGCGCTTATCTGAAGCATCCGCAGCCCTTCTCCGTGGTGCCCGACCGCGAGTTTGTCGACACCGACGAGGCAGGTGAGGGCGGTACGAGTGCGCTCGACGAGAACCTGCACAAGCAGCTCATCGCCCTGCGCAAGGATGTGGCGCGCAAACACAACCTGCCGCCGTACGTCATCTTCCAGGACATCTCGCTCACGCAGATGGCGACGAGTTATCCCCAGACCATCGAGGAATTGCAGCAGATACAGGGCGTGGGTCACGGCAAGGCCATGAAGTTCGGCAAGCCGTTTGTGGAGTTCATCAAGCGTTACTGCGAGGACAACGATATCGAGCGCTCCGACCTGATGCGTGTCATCACCATTCCGAATAAGTCGAAGCGTAAGCTCAAGATCATCGAGCTCATCGACAAGCGCATACCGCTTGAGGACATTGCCGAGTCGCAGGGCATCGGCTACGACGACCTGCTCGACGACATCGAGAGCATCGTCAACAGCGGTATGAAGGTCAACATTGACTATTACATCAACGACGACACGGTGATGGACCCCGACGAGGTGCAGGATATCCTCGACTATTACCGTGAGAGCGACACCGACGACATTGATAAGGCGATGGACACCGTCGACATCTACGACGATGAGGATGGTCTGACCGCTGAGGAGAAGGCCCGCCTCGTCCTCATCAAGTTCCTGTCGGAGGAGGGGAACTAAGGAAGACCAGAAGTCCAGAAGTCCAGAAGTCCGGAAGTCCAGTCATTACAATAAAGAAGTCCAGAAGTCCAGAAGTCTGGAAGTCCAGTCATTACAATAAGCAGCCAGTGTAGTGGCCGGTCTTGTGCCGGCCACCAACCGCCTTGCGATAGCTATGGTATCGAGTCGCGATAACTATGGTATGACGGTGCGATAGCTATGGTATCGCGGGGGCGATAGAGACTATAGAGACGCTGCACAGCAGCGTCCTACAGAACTGAACTCTGTGTGGGAGAGCAGGCATTCCTGCCTGTTTAAATAGTTTAGCCCGTCGCCAGGAATGGCGACGCTCCTACTACTGCTTATTGTAATGACTGGACTTCTGTCTTCCGCCTTCCGGACTTCTCTAATGACATGGCTTCCCGTAATGACTGGACTTCTGTCTTCCGCCTTCCGGACTTCTCTAATGACATGGCTTCCCGTAATGACTGGACTTCCGGACTTCCGCCTTCTGGACTTCTACCTTTCAGGCTTCCCGTAATGACTGGACTTCCGGACTTCTGCCTTCCGGACTTCTCTAATGACCGGCCTTCAAAATCAAAATAGTTAAAAAAGTCTTTATCTATGTGCCATATCGGCGCTATATGAAAAATTATTGGTAAATTTGCACGCAATAAATTTCTAAAACATTCTGTTTATGTCATCATTTGTTGCGGATAAAATTGTGATGGATGGTCTGACCTTTGACGACGTCCTTTTAATTCCTGCTTATTCTGAAGTTCTGCCCAAAGAGGTGAGTTTGAAGTCGCGCTTCTCGCGCCACATCAGTCTTAATGTACCGTTTGTTACGGCGGCCATGGACACAGTGACAGAGTCGGCGATGGCTATCGCCATAGCGCGTGAGGGCGGTATCGGCGTCATCCACAAGAATATGACCATTGAGGAGCAGGCTCGTCAGGTGGCTATCGTCAAGCGTGCCGAGAACGGCATGATCTACGACCCCGTGACCATCCGCCGCGGCAAGACCGTGCGCGACGCCCTGCGCATGATGGCAGAATATCATATCGGCGGCATTCCCGTCGTCGACGAAGACAACTATCTGTTGGGTATCGTCACCAACCGTGACCTGCGCTTCGAGCGTCATCTCGACAAGTTGGTTGACGACGTGATGACCAAGGAGAACCTCGTCACCACACACCAGCAGACCGACCTGTCGAATGCGGCCCAGATTCTGCAGGAGAACAAGATTGAGAAGTTGCCCGTGGTGGATGCCAGCAACCATCTCATCGGTCTGATTACGTATAAGGACATCACCAAGGCCAAGGACAAGCCCAATGCCTGCAAGGATGACAAGGGCCGTCTGCGTGTGGCTGCCGGCGTGGGTGTGACCAAGGACACGCTCGAGCGTGCGCAGGCTCTCGTTGAGGCCGGTGTCGACGCCATCGTCATCGACACTGCTCACGGCCACTCCAAGGGTGTGGTCGGCAAGCTGCATGAGGTGAAGAACGCCTTCCCCGACATTGATGTCGTGGTGGGTAATATCGCCACAGGTGCTGCCGCTAAGTTCCTCATCGACAATGGCGCTGACGGCGTGAAGGTCGGCATCGGTCCGGGTTCCATCTGCACCACGCGTGTGGTGGCCGGCGTCGGTGTACCGCAGTTGAGCGCCATCTACGACGTGTACAGTGTGGTGAAGGACACCGATGTGCCATTGATTGCCGACGGTGGTCTGCGCTATTCCGGCGACATCGTGAAGGCCTTGGCTGCCGGTGGCAACTGTGTGATGATCGGTTCGCTTGTTGCCGGTACCGAGGAGAGCCCCGGCGACACCATCATCTACAATGGCCGTAAGTTCAAGAGCTACCGCGGCATGGGTTCGATGGAGGCCATGGGCCAGAAGAACGGTTCCAAGGACCGTTACTTCCAGAGCGACACCGTCGACGTGAAGAAACTCGTGCCGGAAGGCATCGCAGGTCGTGTGCCTTACAAAGGCACGGTGCAGGAGGTCATCTACCAGTTGGTGGGTGGACTGCGCTCGGGCATGGGCTACTGCGGTGCTCCGACGATTGACAAACTACATGACGCTAAGTTCACCCGTATCACCAATGCCGGCGTGTTGGAGAGTCATCCGCACGACATCACGATTACGAGTGAGGCGCCGAACTATTCAAGACCCGAATAAATTAAGCAATGAAGAAAATACATCTGGCCTTTCTGCTCTCGCTCGTCAGCCTCGTGTCGCCGGCTCAGAATGCTGACCCTGTGGTCATGCATATCAATGGCAAACCGGTGACCCGTTCGGAATTTGAATATTCTTACAATAAGAACAATTCCGACGGTGTCATTGACAAGAAAACGGTGAAAGACTATGTGCCGCTGTTTGTGGCTTATAAGCTGAAGGTTGAGGCAGCCCTCGACGCCAAGTTGGATACGGCGGCCTCGTTCAAACGTGAGTTTGCCAGCTATCGCGACCAACAGATACGGCCTGCGATGATCAATGATGCTGATGTTGAGGCTTTTGCGCGGAAGATCTACAAAGAGACCCAGGAGCGTATCGACTCGACAGGTGGCATGGTGCAGGTGGCCCATATCCTGATACTGACGCCTAAGGGCGCCACCGACAAACAGCAAAAGGCAGCGAAGGCCAAGATTGACTCCCTATATAACGTGCTGAAGAAAGGTGCCGACTTCGCGGCCATCGCCAAGAAGTATTCCGAGGACCCGGGTTCGGCAAAGAATGGCGGCGAACTGCCGTGGATTGTGAAAGGCAATACCGTCAAGGAGTTTGAGAATACGGCCTGGGCGCTGAAAGACGGTGAGATGAGCAAGCCGTTCGCCTCGCCCTACGGATGGCATATCATCCTGAAGAAGGCACACCGCAATTTCAACGATTATGCCTCACAGCGTGATGATATCTATCGGTTCATCAACGGCCGCAACCTGCGCGAGCAGATTATCAACCAGAAGCTCGACTCCATCGCTAAGGCTCAGCAGACCACGCCGGCCAAGGTGCTCGAGGCCAAGAAACTCGAGATGGAGCAGAAAGACCCCAGTCTGAAGTATCTCATCCAGGAATACCACGATGGGTTGCTGCTCTACGACATGGCCAACCGCACCGTCTGGGAGAAAGCCCAGAAAGACTCGGTGGGGCAGGAGAACTACTTCAAGAGCCATAAGGCCAAATACAACTGGACCGAGCCGCGCTTCAAGGGTATCGCCTACTGCGCCCGTCAGCAGGCCGATATCCAGCGGGTGAAGGATGCACTGAAGGATGTGCCTTTCAACAAGTGGGTTGACGTGTTGCGCAACACCTTCAACAACGACTCCGTGCTGCGTATCCGTGCCGAGAAGGGTATCTTCACCGAGGGTATGAACGCACAGGTCGACAAGGAGGTCTTTGGCAAGGACACCATCGCCAAACCCGTCAAGGACTATCCCTATACGGCGGTCTATGGCCGTAAGCTGTCGGCTCCCGAGAATGTCGACGATGTGCGCTCCGAGGTGGTTGCCGACTATCAGGAAGAAATGGAAAAGCAATGGGTCAACGCCCTTCGCAAGCGCTATAAGGTGAAGGTCGACGAGAGCGTACTCAAAACTGTCAATAATCATTAATCTATTCAATGAAGATAAACAAAAGCTCAATAGCCGTATCTGTCGTCCTCGGCCTTGCCTTGACGGCGGTGGCCGGCACACGTGGACTGCGCATGAACGCCAACGCTCCTGTTGGCGCGAAGGCTGACTCCGCCGTCACCGATACCACTGTCAAGAAAGAAGTGAAGGTGCCGGAGAACAGCGTCATCGATGAGGTCATCTGGGTGGTGGGCGACGAGCCTATCCTGAAGTCAGATGTCGAGCAGATGCGTATGCAGGGACTGGCCGAGGGCATCAACTTCGGTGCCGACCCCGACTACAGCATCCCCGAGCAGTTGGCTGTGCAGAAGCTCTTCCTTCATCAGGCGCAGATCGACTCCATCGACGTGCCTGAGGCCGATGTCGTGCAGGGCGTCAACCAGCAGATCAACCGTTGGATTGAGGCCGCCGGGTCGCAGGAGAAGCTCGAGGAATACCGTAAACAGAGCATCAACGACATGCGCAACGAACTGCACGATGAGTTCAAGAACCAGCAGCTCATCCAGCGTATGCGGCAGAAGTTGGTCGAGGACATCAAGGTCTCGCCGGCCGACGTGCGTGCCTATTTCCGCAACCTGCCTGAGGACAGCATTCCCTACGTGCCTACTGAGGTGGAGGTAGAGATTCTGGTCAATGCGCCGCGCATCAAGCAGAGCGAGATTAACCGCGTGAAGGATGAGCTGCGTAATTTCACCGACCGCGTGAACAAAGGAGAGACGACGTTCGCTACGTTGGCCCGCCTCTATTCCGAGGACCCGGGTTCGGCCCGTCAGGGTGGTGAGCTCGGCTATACCGGCCGTGGTCTGCTCGACCCCGCGTTTGCCAATGTGGCGTTCAACCTGACCGACCCGAAGAAGATCTCGAAGATTGTGGAGTCTGACTTCGGCTACCATATCATCCAGCTCATCGACAAGCGTGGCGACAAGATCAACTGCCGCCATATCCTGCTCAAACCGAAGGTGTCGCCCGATGAGATTACTGATGCCGAGCATCGCCTCGACTCCATCACCAACGACATCAAATCCGGAAAGTTCTCCTTTGAGCAGGCAGCTACCTATCTGTCGGATGATAAGGATACGAAGAACAACCAAGGTCTGATGTCGAACAATACGGCCGACGGCATGACGTCGCGCTTCCAGATGAAGGACCTGCCGACAGAGGTGGCGCGTGTTGTGGATACGATGAAGGTGGGCGAGATCTCGAAGCCCTTCGAGATGGTCAACAACAAAGGCAAGACCGTTGTCGCCGTGGTGAAACTCAAGAGCCGTACGCCGGGTCACAAGGCCACCATCACCGAGGACTTCCAGGTGATGAAGGATGTGGTGCTCAACAAGGAGCGCGAGAACTTCCTCCACCAGTGGGTCGTGGATAAGATTAAACACACCTATGTGCGTGTGGCCGACCGTTATAAGAATGGTAAATACGAATATCAGGGTTGGATAAAATAAGACACAGCGCGTCTAACGCAAAGCAATATCGGGGGCATAGGACTGTCGTAGCGATGGTTCTATGCCTGCTTGTCCTTGGCCTGCTGAGTGCCATTGCTGCTCCGCAGCGCAGGCACCGTCGGGTCGTGGACGACCGCGTCTATCTTGTCCACTCCGATGTGCTGAAGTACGATATGTATGGTCCCAACCCCGAGGCGCAGATTGCCAAGGGTAAGGTGGTGTTCCGCCACAAGGGTGCCACGCTGATGTGCGACAGCGCCTATTACTTCCAGGCCTCCAACTCCTTCCGCGCCTTCGGTCATGTGCGCTACCGGCAGGGTGACACGCTGTCGCTGGCCTGCGACAACGCGTGGTATGACGGTATGGGGCAGATGATGGAGGCGCGTAAGAATGTCGTGCTCCGCCACCGCGGACAGACGCTCCACACCGACAGCCTTAACTACGACCGCCTCTACAATACGGCTTACTTCTTCCGTGGCGGACAGCTCGTTGACGGCAAGAACCGGCTCAGCTCCGACTGGGGCGAATACAACACCGACACGAAGCGCGCCGTGTTCTATTACGACGTGCAGCTGCATACCCCACGCAACCGCGTCTCCACCGATACCCTCTACTACGACACCGGCAAGTCGATGGCGCATGTCGTCGGCCTCTATACGCCCAATAAGGGTTTGGGTAAGACGGGACCGTCGATTATCGTCAATAAGGACGGTAAGGTCAACACCACCGACGCCTGGTTTAATACCAAGTCGGACCGTGCGCGCCTCTTCGGCCGGTCCACTATCGTCAATAAGGAGAAGACCATCACGGGCGACACCTTATTCTATAATAGCAAGACGGGAGAGAACCGTGGCTACGGTAATGTGGTGTATGTGGACAAGAAGAACAAGAACGAGCTGACCTGCGGCGAGGTGGTCTATAATGAGAAGACCGGCAAGGGCTTTGCCACGCGCCGCGCCCTGGTCAAGGACTATTCGCAGAAGGACACGGTCTATATGCACGCCGACACGATGCGTGTGGAGACGTTCAACATCAATACCGACTCGGTCTACCGTAAGGTGCACTGCTACCGACGGGTGAGGGTGTTCCGCACCGACCTGCAGGCGGTGTGCGACTCGCTGGTCGGCAACAGCCGCGACTCGAGCATGACGATGTACCAGGACCCTATTGCCTGGAGCGGTCCGCGACAGCTGACGGGTGAGGTCATCAAGGTGTTCTCCAACGACAGCACCATCCGCGAGGCGCGCGTGTTAGGGCAGGCCTTGTCGATTGAGCAGATGCCCGACACCATCCATTACAACCAGATTTCGTCGCGCGATATCTATGCTTATTTCACCGACGGCAATATCCGACGGTCGGACGCCGTGAGCAATGTGCGCGCCATCTACTACCCGCAGGACAGCAAGGACAGTTCGCTCATCGGCCTTAACTATGTCGAGACCGACACCATGCGGATGTTCATCTCGCCCGAACGGAAGTTGGAGCGCATCTGGATGCCGAAGGCCACCGGTACGCTCTACCCGATGACCCAGATTCCGCCAGGCAAGGAGAAACTCGACGTCTTTGTGTGGTTCGACTATATCCGACCGGTCGACAAGAACGATGTGTTCAACTGGCGCGGTAAGGCCAAAGGCACTGAGATTAAGGTGCTGGAGCGTCATGCGCCGCCATTGCAGCAACTGTCGAAGAAACAAACGGCGCCGCCGGCCGCATCATCCACTGCGGCTGCAGCTACAACAGCGTCGGCGAGCGCTGCGCCGGCAGCAACGCAAAAATCTTCGGCGAAACCGTCGAGAGTTGCGGCCGCATCGAAGCGCCGCTGAGATAAACGAGGAGGAAGCCTATGAATCTTTTGTTTCAGACCCGCAAGCCGCGCCGCTTCGAACATACCCCCATCTACTACAGTGAGCGTGAGGACCGGTTGCGGGAGATAACGCAGCGGGCACGCCAGGAACTGGGGCAGCAAAACGAAAAAACGCAGCCGTCGGCCTTTGAGGACGATATCCGCGGACGGTTCCGCCGCCGGCGCACCGCGACAGGACCGTTGCGTTTGCTTCTCGGCTCCAACATCCTGTTGATTGTCTTCGTCGTGTTGCTGCTGATGCTTTTATTACTATTGACACTATGAGCGATATCATACAACTGCTGCCTGATACGGTGGCCAATCAGATTGCGGCCGGCGAGGTCATTCAGCGACCTGCGTCGGTCATCAAGGAACTGGTGGAGAATGCCGTTGACGCCGGTGCGAAGCGCATCGACGTGTCGGTCGTCGATGCCGGTCGTACGTCGATACAGGTCATCGACGATGGCTGTGGCATGTCGGAAACCGACGCGCGGCTGGCCTTCGAGCGTCATGCCACGTCGAAGATACGGCAGGCCAACGACTTGTTCAATCTCCACACGATGGGCTTCCGCGGTGAGGCCCTGCCCTCGATAGCCGCTGTGGCTCAGGTGGAACTGAAAACCAAGCAACAGGGCGAGGATATCGGCACCGACCTGTGTATGGCCGGGTCGAAGGTGGTGTCGCAGGAGGCCTGCGCCTGTCCTGCTGGGTCCAACTTCATGGTCGAGAACCTGTTCTTCAATGTCCCTGCCCGCCGTAAGTTTCTGAAGTCGAATACGACCGAGCTCAATAATATCATCGCGGCCTTCGAGCGCATCGTGCTCGTCTATCCGAATATCACTTTCACCTTCCACAGCAACGGCACCGAGCTGTACGACCTGCGTGCCTGCGGTCTGCGCCAGCGCATCGTCGACGTCTTCGGCAAGCGCATCAACCAGGACTTGCTGCCCGTGAAGGTCGAGACGTCGGTGTGCGGCATCAGTGGCTTCGTGGGCAAACCCGAGTCGGCCAAGAAGAAAGGCGCCAAGCAGTTCTTCTTTGTCAACGGCCGTTTCATGCGCCATCCCTATTTCAGTAAGGCGGTGATGTCGGTCTATGAGCGTCTCGTGCCACAGGGTGAGCAGGTGCCTTATTTCATCTATTTCGACGTCGACCCGAAAGACATCGACGTCAATATCCATCCCACGAAGACAGAGATCAAGTTTGAGAATGAGCAGGCCATCTGGCAGATTCTTTCGGCTGCAGTCCGCGACGCGGTGGGGTCGTTCAATGACGTGTCAACCATCGAGTTCGACACCGTCGATAAGCCCGACATCCCCGTCTATACGCAGGGCGCGCAGTTCGATATGCCGAAGGTGGACTATAACCCCAACTACAATCCTTTCAAGGAGACGAGTGGATCGGGCAGCTTGGGCGGTTCGACGATGCACCAGAGCAAGTTGGGACAGGACTACATGGACAAGCCCGTCAGCCCCAAGGTGCCGGACCAGTGGGATACGCTCTATAGCGGACTCGACACGCAGCCGTCGCCCGACCATACGATGCTCTTCCCCGAGACGCCCTCCAGCGACGAGGGGCTGATAGAGGAGAAGTCACCCGTACACTACCAGTATAAGGGCCGCTTCATTATGACAGCGGTGAAGTCGGGGCTGATGATTATCGACCAGCACCGTGCCCACGTGCGCATCCTCTTTGAGGACTACCTGCGGCGGTTGAAGGCGCGTCAGATGCATTCGCAGAAGGTGCTGTTCCCGCAGTCGGTCGACTTCTCCGCGCAGGAGATTGTTACGCTGAGCCGCCTCAAGGATGATATCACGCAGTTGGGTTTTGAACTGACGTCGCTCGGCGGCAACACGTTCTCTATCAATGCCATCCCCGAGGGCTTCGAGGGCATTGACATTCCCGCGCTGCTTCATGACATCCTCTCGGAGACCGCCGAGGAGCAGTCGTCGGCTATCGAGCAGGTGCATGAGTCGTTGGCGCTGAGTCTGGCCCGTGCCGCCGCCATTCCTTACGGTGAGGTGCTGAACAACGACGAGATGGAGAAGGTCATCAACGGCCTCTTCCAGTGCGAGAACGTCAACTATACGCCTGACGGCAAAGCCACCCTCTGCATCCTTAAGCAGCGCGACATCGAGCAGATGCTGGGATAGAAGCGATAGATGCTATAGGCTCTATAGAAGCTATAGACTCGATAGAATCTATAGTAGCTATAGCCGCTATCGACAATAGAAACCATGGCCGGTAGCGGGAATTTGCGCAGCATAGGAGAAAAAATAAGGAAAACATTTGGCGGGAAGATAAAAATGCCGTAACTTTGCACCCGCAATAACGAAAGATATTTCGGGCGTTTAGCTCAGTTGGTTTAGAGCATCTGCCTTACAAGCAGACAAGACGAGGACGGCGGTTCGAATGTCTTTTAACGAAAAATATTTCGGGCGTTTAGCTCAGTTGGTTTAGAGCATCTGCCTTACAAGCAGACAAGACGAGGACGGCGGTTCGAATGTCTTTTAACGAAAAATATTTCGGGCGTTTAGCTCAGTTGGTTTAGAGCATCTGCCTTACAAGCAGAGGGTCGGCGGTTCGAATCCGTCAACGCCCACAGGGGTGTTTCCTCGTGGCCCTTCGGGGCTGCGGGGATTTTTTATTTTTATTTAACCCTCATAATTCCTTATATCTTCTTGAGTTATCGGAAAGAATTCGTAACTTTGCAGCGTAAGATAGATAACAGATAATACGTATTATAACCATTTGATATGAACCTCGATGTATTGACAGCCATCTCGCCTATTGATGGCCGTTACCGTAACAAAACGCAGGCATTAGCCGATTATTTCTCAGAGTACGCCTTGATACGCTATCGCATCCGTGTTGAGATAGAATATTTCATTACCCTTTGTGAGTTGCCGTTGCCCCAATTGAAGGACTTCGACCATAGTAAGTTTGAGGCTTTGCGCGATATTTACCGCAACTTCGATGAGCAGGGTGCCCAGCGCGTGAAGGATATTGAGAAAGTGACCAACCACGACGTGAAGGCCGTGGAATACTATATCAAGGAACAGCTCGACAAGATGGGCGGCATGGATGCCTTTAAGGAGTTCATTCATTTCGGTCTCACCTCACAGGATATCAACAACACCTCCGTGCCTCTGGCCCTCAAGGAGGCCCTTCACAATGTGTTCTATCCTCATGTAGAGGAGCTTATCGCCCAGCTCCAGACCTATGCCGAGGAGTGGAAGGATGTGCCGATGCTCGCCAAGACCCATGGCCAGCCCGCATCGCCCACGCGGTTGGGTAAGGAGATAGAGGTTTATGTCTATCGCCTCACCGAACAGCTCAACACATTGAAAGCCTGTAAGATAACAGCGAAGTTTGGTGGTGCCACCGGTAACTTCAACGCCCACCACGTGGCTTATCCCAACTACGACTGGAAGGCTTTCGCCAATAAGTTCGTCAGCGAGAAGCTCGGACTGGAGCGCGAGCAGTGGACCACGCAGATCAGCAACTACGATTATCTGGCTGCTATCTTCGACGGCATCCGTCGCATCAACACCATCATCATCGACCTTGACCGCGACTTCTGGATGTATATCTCCATGGATTATTTCAAACAGAAGATTAAGGCTGGCGAGGTTGGCTCCAGCGCTATGCCGCATAAGGTCAATCCTATCGATTACGAGAACAGCGAGGGCAACCTCGGTATGGCCAACGCCGTGCTGACGTTCCTCTCGACGAAACTGCCTATCAGCCGCCTGCAGCGCGACTTGACCGACTCCACGGTCCTGCGCAATATCGGCGTGCCACTCGGCCACAGCATCATCGCCATCGAAAGCACGCTCAAGGGCCTGCGCAAGCTCATCCTGCACCGGGAGAAGATTGATGACGACCTGAACAATACGTGGGCTGTCGTGGCTGAGGCCATCCAGACCATCCTGCGCCGTGAGGGCTATCCCCATCCCTATGAGGCACTGAAGCAGCTCACGCGCACCAATACGGCAATGACCGAGGAGACCATTCACAACTTCATCCATACGCTCAACGTCAGCGACAGCGTAAAGGCAGAACTTTTGGCAATCACACCGCACAACTATACTGGCATGTAAGCCAGTCATTATTCATAATTAAGCCGCGATGGCTTACATTAATTGTTTTATTCATTAAATAGTATTCAGTTACATTAAAAAAGACACCATTATGGCAGAAGAGTTAGAAAACAAGAGCCAGGAAACACAACAGGATCCTAAGCAAGAAAGTAGCCGCGAGGGTTACACTCATCAAGGAGGATATCAGAAAGATTATCATCCAAGTACAGGCCGCACGCAGCGTCCGCGTATCCACACGCAGCGCCCCTATTCGGCAGACCACAGCACGTCGTCAGAGGAAGGAGGCTTCCGTCCCGCCGGTTTCGGTTCGGGGCTGGCCGGCGGTCAGAACCAGCGCCCGCAGCAGCGCGGCTATCAGCGTCAGGGCGGTTATCAGCCGCGTCCACGCTATAATGCCAATCAGGAGGGCGGCTATCAGCCGCGTCCCCGTTACAACAGTTATAATCAGGAAGGCAAGAGCTTTGAGGGCCAGCAGGGTGGCTACCAGTCTCGTCAGGGCGGCTATCAGCCTCGTCAGGGCGGCTATCAGCCCCGTCAGCAGGGTGGTTATCAGCCCCGTCAGCAGGGTGGCTATCAGCCTCGTCAGCAAGGCGGTTACCAGCCTCGTCAGCAGGGTGGTTACCAGCCTCGTCAGCAAGGTGGCTATCAGCCCCGTCAGCAGGGTGGTTACCAGCGTCAGGGCGGTTATGGCCGTCAGCAGGGTGGTTACCAGCGTCAGGGCGGTTATGGCCGTCAGTCTTACGGACAGCGCCCGGGCTATGATCCCAATGCCAAGTACAGCTTTAAGAAGCGTATAGAATATAAGGAGGATCATATCGATCCGGATGAGCCTATCCGTCTGAACAAGTACCTCGCCAACGCCGGCGTATGCTCACGCCGCGAGGCCGATGACTATATCGCAAAGGGCGAGGTGACCGTCAACGGCGAGGTGGTGACCGAGCTCGGCACCAAGGTGAAGCGCTCCGACGAGGTGAAGTTCCAGGGTCAGCCTGTAACGATTGAGAAGAAGGTGTATATCCTGCTCAATAAACCCAAGGACTGCGTCACGACGAGCGATGACCCGCAGCAGCGTAAGACCGTGATGGACATCGTTAAGGGTGCCTGCCCCGAGCGCATCTATCCCGTGGGCCGTCTCGACCGCAACACCACCGGTGTGTTGCTGCTCACCAACGACGGTGAGTTGGCCAGCAAGCTCACCCATCCGAAGTTCTTGAAGAAGAAGGTGTATCACGTGTTCCTCGATAAGAACGTCACCGTGGAGGATTTGCAGAAGATTGCCGACGGCGTGGAGTTGGAAGACGGTGAGGTGCATGCCGATGCCATCGAATATGCCGATGAACACGACCACAGTCAGGTGGGCATCGAGATCCACAGCGGCAAGAACCGTATCGTGCGCCGTATCTTCGAACACCTCGGCTATCACGTGGTGAAACTCGACCGTGTGCAGTTTGCCGGTCTGACCAAGAAGAACCTGCGCCGCGGTGACTGGCGTTTCCTCACCGAACAGGAGGTGGAGATGCTCCGCAGCGGTATGTTTGAATAATCGGCTATTATACAGATAATCAGCTATACTAAAGAAGATAATGAGTAGTAGAACAAGAATTGTTGATGCACTCGCATGCACCAATTTCGGTCAGACCATTACGGTCAAGGGATGGGTTCGTTCCCATCGTTCCAGCAAAGCTGTTGACTTCATCGCGTTGAACGACGGCTCTACCATTAAGAATATCCAGATTGTTGTCAATCCCGAGAAGGTCGATGCCGACACCTTGAAGAGCATCACCACGGGTGCGTGCATCCGCGCCACCGGTAAGCTCGTCGAGAGTCAGGGCAAGGGTCAGAGCGTTGAGATACAGGACCCCGAGCTTGAGGTCTACGGTCTTTGCCCCAGCGACTATCCCATGCAGAAGAAGGGACAAAGCTTCGAATACATGCGCCAGTTCGCCCACATGCGCCTGCGTACCAACACGTTCGGTGCTGTGTTCCGCATCCGGCACAACATGGCCATTGCCATCCATAAGTATTTCCACGACCACGGCTTCTATTATTTCAACACGCCGCTCATCACAGCGAGCGATGCTGAGGGTGCTGGTGAGATGTTCCAGGTGACCACGCTCGACCTCGACCGTGTGGCCAAGAGCGGTAAGGTGGAGTACGATAAGGATTTCTTCGGCAAGAAAACCAACCTCACCGTATCGGGTCAGCTCGAGGGTGAGCTGGGTGCCACGGCCTTAGGCGCTATCTACACCTTCGGTCCCACCTTCCGTGCCGAGAACAGCAATACGCCGCGCCATCTGGCCGAGTTCTGGATGATTGAGCCGGAGGTGGCCTTCATGGACAAGGACGAATTGATGGACCTCGAGGAGGACTTCATCAAGTACTGCGTGCAGTGGGCATTGGATAACTGCAAGGACGACCTCGAGTTCCTCAACAAGATGATTGACAAGACGCTCATCCAGACCTTGGAGAGCGTGGTGAAGGAGGACTTCGTACGTCTGCCTTATACTGAGGGCTTCAATATCCTGAAGAAGGCTGCCGAGGAAGGTCATAAGTTCGAGTTCCCCGTCACCGAATGGGGTATGGATCTCGCCAGTGAGCACGAGCGCTACTTGGTGGAGCATCACTTCAAGCGCCCTGTCATCATGACCGACTATCCGACTGAGATCAAGGCGTTCTATATGAAGAAGAACCCCGACGGCAAGACCATGCAGGGTACCGACGTCCTCTTCCCGCGTATCGGCGAGATTATCGGCGGTTCCGTCCGTGAGGAGAACTATCAGAAGTTGCTCGATGAGATTGAGCGCCGTCATATGAAGGAGTCCACCTACAGCTGGTACCTCGACACCCGCAAATACGGTTCGTGTCCTCACGCCGGCTTCGGTCTTGGTTTCGAGCGTCTCATCCTCTTCGTGACCGGTATGCAGAACATCCGCGACGTCATTCCGTTCCCGCGTACACCGAAGAACGCAGAGTTCTAACCCCCACGCCCTTCCTGGCTTGGGAATCTTACAAGCTAGAGGGTGTATCAAAATTGAAGAAGTCCGGGAGTCCGGGAGTTCAGTCAAATGCATTACTGGTAATAAGGTATTATTATAGTAATGACGGGACTTCCTGACTTCCGGACTTCCGGACTTCCAGACTTCCAGACTTCCGGGGCGCACCCGATAAACCCTGTGGATGCGTCTGTACCGGGCCAACTGTACATGGTTTGCTGTCGCAACTTATTTCTCACGCCGATTACGCCGATTTTGGGGATGCAGCACCTGTGCTGTCTGTGAAATCCAAGCGCACCCGACAAACCCTGTGGAGATGTACGCCACTGGTGGCAGTGTAGTGGCCGGCCTGGTGCCGGCCACCAGCCGCCGGTGTTGCGGACTTATCTCCATTTGCGAGATCTGCGTAAGCGCATCCGCCTTTTTTAGCCCACGCAGCTTTTGCTGACAGCACAGAGACTTTCATCAGTGAGAGCTGCATTATCTGCGTGAGAACTTATACTTCGCTTACGATAATTGCGCTGATGTGCGGGGATAATGCCATACCAAGGGCTGGTGGCCGGCACCAGGCCGGCCACTACACTGCCACCAAGATTGCATACCTCCACGGACTTTATCCGCTGCACCACAATGCTGCATCAGTGAAATCAGCGCCATCAGCGTGAGATAGAAATTAGGATGCCAAAGTTATCGTCCCCCACGGACATTATCGGGTGCGCCCATTTCCGGACTTCTGGACTTCTCTAATTCTGATACATCCCCTATTCATCCATACCAAGGGTTGGTGGCCGGCACCAGGCCGGCCACTACACTGAAACCAAATGCCGTCTGACGGAGGCGGTGTGTGCCTCGCTTATTCTTTTGTCGGCTCCATGTGGATATTGATGATGGTGTCGTTGCCAAAATGATGACGGAGGCGCTGTTCGATGTTGCTCGCGTGGTCGTGGGCAATGTAGAGCGGGGTGTCGGGCGGCATGCGTAGGTGCATCTCGATGGCGATGCGGTTGCCGATGCGGCGTGTGCGCAGGTGGTGCACCTCGCTCACCGTCGGCTCTTCCTCAACGAGTTGCACAATCTTGTTCTCCGTGTCGTCGGGCAGGCTCACCTCAAGCAGCTCCTGCACGGCCTTGACAATCATCTCCCAGGCTGTCTTGATGATGAAGAAACTCACGGCGATGGCGGCCAATGGGTCGAGGATGGCCCAGCGGTTGCCGAGCAGGATGGCGCCGCCGATGCCTACGGCAGTGCCTATCGACGACAGCGCGTCGGAGCGGTGATGCCAGGCGTTGGCCACGACGGCGGGAGAGTCGCACTCACGTCCCACCTTTGCCGTGAAGCGGTAAGCCCACTCCTTCAGTGCGATGCTCAGCAGGGCGGCCACGAGGGCGATGACGCCGGGCTGCGGCAGAGTGTGGCCGTTGAGGCTCTGCCACACCTTGGCTATTCCGTTGTAGCACAGCAGTAGACCCACGACGAACAGAGCGACCCCGATGATGGCCGTGGCCAGCGTCTCGTACTTGCCGTGGCCGAAGTCGTGGTCCTTGTCGATGGGGCGGCTGCTGAGCTTGACAAAGGCCAGCACCACGATGTCGGTGAGGAAGTCGGACAGCGAGTGGACGGCGTCGGCTATCATGGCCGCCGAACCGCCCACGATGCCGGCAACGAACTTAAACACCAGCAGAAAGACGTTGATGGCCGAGCCGGCGAGCGTCACACGGTAAATCCTACGCTCCCGATTATCAGTTGATTCTGTCATCTTTCAAACTAAACTAATCCTTCTTTTCTTGATTGCTTATACTAAACTAATCCCCGTCTCCTCAAGGGTGATGAGGCGGCGCTTATACAGTTCGCCGATGGCCCGCTTGTAAGTTTTCTTGCTTACCTGGAAGCGGCGCTTGATGTCCTCGGCATCGCTCTTGTCGCCGAGGTCGCAGTGGCCGCCGTTGTCCTTAAGCCATTGCAGCAGTGTCTCGGCGAAGTCGGTGGTCAGACGGCGTCCCGTAGGCTGCAGGGTGACATCGACCTTGCCGTCGGGACGGACGTTTTGGATGTAACCGTCGATGCGGTCGCCCGTATGGATGTACTGGAAGATCTGGTCCTGATAGACGAGACCGCCGAAGTGGTTGTCGATGATGACCTTGAAACCGAGGTCGGTCTTCTGCCATACCAGCAGACTCACCTGCTGGCCGGGCCGCAGTCCACCCGTCTCGTTGGGATTATCGAGCCAACGGTCGACCTTCGCCGTGGCGGCAATGCGGTAACTCTCCTTGTCGATATACAAGTAGACGATGTAGCTCTCGCCAATCTCCATCTTCTTTTTCTGCTCATGGAAGGGACAGAACACGTTCTTCATCAGTCCCCAGTCGAGGAAGGCGCCGTATTCGTTCACCCACGTGCATTTCAGGTAGGCGAAGTCGCCCACCTTGGCCAGAGGCGTCTCGGTGGTAGCGATGGGCCGCTCCTCCTGGTCGAGATAGACGAAGCAGCGCACCTCGTCGCCGACCTTCGTACCTTTGGGCACGTATTTCTGTGGCATGAGGATTTCGCCTTCCTTATCGCCGTCGAGGAAGACGCCGAAGGTCTCCTCGCCTCCGAAGGCATGGGGGTTGGGGCGTGTGGCCGGGCGCAATACCTTCAATGTGTTGTAGTCTCCGAGATGTATCATATGATGGATGGGGTTGATGGGTCGGATGGATCGGATGGGGTTGATGGGTCGGAGGAAGGCGCCGGAATGGAGAGCAGACCGTCTTTCATGTGGATGGTGCGGTCGGTGAGGGCGGCGAGCGACTCGTCGTGCGTGACGATGACGAAGGTCTGTCCGAACTTGTCGCGGAGGTCGAAGAAGAGCTGGTGGAGCTCAGCCTTGTTCTTCGAGTCGAGGCTGCCCGACGGCTCATCGGCCAGGATGACCGACGGACTGTTGACCAGCGCGCGGGCTACGGCCACGCGCTGTTTCTCACCGCCCGAGAGCTCGCTGGGCTTGTGTGCGGCGCGCTCGCTGAGTCCCATGAACTGCAGCAGTTCCTCGGCGCGGGCCTTGGCCTCCTTGCGCCCCTTTCCGGCGATGAAGGCAGGAATCATGATGTTCTCCAGGGCGGTGAACTCCGGCAGCAGCTGGTGGAACTGGAACACGAAGCCGATATGCCGGTTGCGGAAGTCGGAGAGCTTTGTCTGCGAGAGGCCGCTGACATCGGTGCCGTCGATGACGATGGTGCCCGTGTCGGGCTTCTCCAGCGTGCCGATGATTTGGAGCAGCGTGGTCTTGCCCGCGCCCGACGGGCCGACGATGCTCACCACCTCGCCCTTGCCGATATGCAGGTCGATGCCTTTCAGCACCTGAAGCTTGCCGAATGATTTGGTAATGTTATGAATGTCAATCATGTGATTTGTGATTTATATATCGTCTCAGTAATGTGAGGTGCCGCATGAGCCAGTTGCCGAAGATGTGGTAGGCCGACGTCTCCTCGGTGTGCTGCGGCTGTGCGAAGGTCATGGTCGACTTGTCGTCGCCGTACTGGTCGGGGAAGATGATGACGAGGTTCTTGCCGTTGAAGTATTTTGTCAGTTCCTCGGGCAGCCGTTCCATGGCCGTCTTGTAGCTGACGGTGCCTTTTCGGGCCGTGACGACGACGAACAGATGGTCGTCGGCGATGGTCGAGGCCAGCTTGGGCAGCTCGTTCCAGTGGGGCATCTCCACATAGACGGCGCGCACGTTGGGGTGGCGGTTCTGCACGAACTGGTTGACCATCTGCAGCGTGTCCATGCGGCCGTTGAACTGCACGCGGCATTCCAGGTTCTCGGCAATGCGCGACAGCCGCTCGAGCCATCGGTAGAAGCCCGGCTCGTACTGCGCGCGCGACGGCACGGCCACCTGGATGCGGCGCAGCGTGTTGAGCGGGTGGTAGAGGCGCGCCATGAAAATCTGCCGGTTGAGGCCGTTGAACAGGCTCTGGTGGAACTGTCCCCAGAACTTCGGCGACACCTGCTCGTGCATGTGCATGCCGATGAGGATTTCCGAGGCCTGGAACTCCTTGAAGGCATGCTTGATGCCGTTGGCGATGTTGGCCGCCACGCGCACCTGCGTCTGTATGGGCACGTCGGCTGCGGCTGCATACTGCTCCACCTGCCGCAGGATGTCCGTGCCTTCTTTCTGGTTGCGCCGCATGTTGTCGTCGTCATACACCACGTTGAGGGCCACGATGGGGCGGTGGAGCTTCGGGTTGCGGGCCATGATGGCCATGCTTATCAGACTGTTGGCGTACTCCTTGTATTTCACCGGCACCAGTATCTTCTCGTCGTCATCTGTGCGGTCCTCCGACGGCATCAGCCTGTCGCGGAGCGTGATGCGCTGTGCCGCCCAGTCGGTGACCAGCGAGGAGATGATGCAGGTGAAGAGGATCATGATGACAATGCCGTTGAGCATGTTCTCGTCGATGAGCGGACTGCCGCCGGGCGTGCGCATGCCCATGCCGACGATGACCATGGCGATGGCGCCGGCGGCATGGGCCGAGGTGAGGCCGAACATCATGTGGCCCGAGCTGCGCGGCAGACGGAACAGGCCGGCGGCGGTGTAGGCGGCCAGGGCCTTGCCCAGCGTGCCGAAGACCACGATGCAGCCCACCACCCACAGGATGGCGCCGCCGCCGAAGAGCAGGCGGACGTTGATGAGCATGCCCACGCCAATGAGGAAATAGGGGATGAAGATTGCGTTGCCGATGAACTCGATGCGGTTCATCAGCGGTGAGACGTGGGGGATGTATCGGTTGAGCACCAGTCCGGCGAAGAAGGCGCCGAAGATGCCCTCCAGGCCGACCACCTCGGCCAGGGCGGCGCTGAGGAAGAGGATGGCCATGACGAAGATGAACTGCATCACGGCGTCGCTGTAGCGTCTGAGAAACCAGCGCGTGAGGCGCGGCACCAGGGTCAGCATGATGGCCACATAGAGCAGCGCCTTGCCGATGAACAGCAGCCAGAAGCCGGCCGTGGCACTGCCTGAGGCTGAGGCCACGAGTGTGGCCAGCACGATGAGGGCGATGAGCAGGCTTAGCATCGTGGAGCCCACACTCAGGATGACGCTCGGCTTCTGCTGCAGGCCGTAGCGCACCACGATGGGGTAGGACACCAGCGTGTTGGACGACATGATGCAGCCCAACAGCAGGGCGGCAAACGGCGTGTAGGCCAGCAGGCTGATGCCCATGAGATAGGTGATGACGAACGGCAGGATGAACGTGAGCAGGCCAAAGACGAGCGTGCGCCACTTGTTGCGCCGCAGGCCCTCCATGTCCATCTCGAGCGAGGCGAGAAACATGATGTAATACAGGCCCACGCGCCCGAACAGCTCAAAGCTCGCGTCGCGCGCCAGGATGTTGAAGCCGTATTTGCCCACTGCCACACCCGCCAGCACCATGCCGATGATATGCGGTATCCTCAGTTTGCCCATGATGATAGGAGCAAAGAGGATAATCAGCAGCACCACGAAGAAAATCAGCGTGGGGTCGGTGATGGGGAAATAAGCGGACAGGTGTGCCATTGCCAAGATCCTTGAATTTGTACGGCAACAAAGATACTCAAAAATAATGAACTACCGATAACCTCATTCCATTTTTTTGGCTATTCGCCCATGCGTCACCCGCAAAAGTGGGGAGTTGAGGAATATGCCATTACAATGCTATCGGCAAGAAACAAAAATAAAATCCGCTTTTCTTGCCGGTAACGGCAAAATATTGTATCTTTGTGGGGTGATAAGAACGATATTTTGCCGATAGCGGAAAATTATGGAGACGCTTACCTCATCGCAGTTTGCCGCTCTTTATGGCCTTTCAGAGCGGTCAGTCAGAAATTATTGCCGACAGGGACGTATAGCCGGGGCAGTCCTCGTGGGCAAGACATGGACTATCCCCGTTGATGCTGTGCCGCCTGTGCGCGGCAAACAAAAATTGTCTCCTCTGCTTCAGGCGCTGAAGGAGCAGAAGGATGGTAAAGTGAAGGGTGGCATTTATCATCGGGTACAGATAGAATTGACTTATAATTCCAATCACATCGAGGGAAGCAAGCTGTCGAAGGACCAGACCCGGATGATTTTCGAGACGCATACGATTGCACCAGTGGAGGGGTCAGCCGTTAAGGTGGATGATATCATAGAGACTGTCAACCATTTTCGTTGTGTCGATTATATCATAGACCATGCCAACGACCCGTTGACAGAGGGTCTGGTCAAGCAGTTGCACCGGATATTGAAGACTGGAACGGTTGACAGTACGAGGGACTGGTTTGCTGTATGTGATTATAAGCGGTTGCCCAATGAGGTGGGAGGAATTGAGACTTCCGCGCCTGAGGATGTGGCCGGAGATATGAGGGCGCTGCTGGCTTGGTATTCCTCTCAGAAGAAGAAAGATGAGGAATGCGTTATCGGCTTTCACCAGCGTTTCGAGGTCATTCATCCTTTCCAGGATGGTAACGGCCGTGTGGGCAGACTGATTATGTTTAAGGAATGCCTCGCCAACAATATTGTCCCTTTTATCATTGACGAGGACCTGCGGTTTTTCTATTACCGTGGATTGCGGGAGTGGCCTCACATTAAAGGTTACCTTCTCGACACCTGTCTTACGGCGCAGGACAACTTCAAGGATTTGCTTGATTATTTCAGAATAAAGTATTGAGGCCGGAACTGTGCGGTTGAGTCTTTGCCGTCGTGTGGGCTTTGCGTCGCTGCCAGATGGTTGGCTCTCCGGGCTGTGGCGACCGTTTCACTAAACTGTGGCGACCGTTTCGCTCAACTGTGGCGACCGTTTCACTCAACTGTGACGACCGTTTCGCTCAACAGTGGCGACCGCCACAGTTTGGCAAAACAGTCATTCTGCGGCGAGAGACGGCGGTGGTCGCGGTCACGCGCCGGGCTGCGGGCCGGACGAGGAGACGCAGATCTTGCCCACCTCGCCGTCGAAGTCCTCCTTGTCCTTTCCTGACTTCGCCATTGCGTCACCCAAATTTCCACGATAAAGAAGGAAAATAGTCATTGACCGGCTTAGCTCCAATGGAGCCTATGGGATAAAGCTGCTGGTATCGCCTTACGAGCAGGCTCGAGGGCTTTTCCAGCAGCTTTATTTCCACTCCTGCGGAGGTGCCTGTCTATGACGATAAACCCTGTGGATGCGTCTGTGCCGGGCCAACTGTACATGGGTTGCTGTCGCAACTTATTTCTCACGCCGATTACGCCGATTTTGGGGATGCAGCACCTGTGCTGTCTGTGTGAAATCCAGGCGCACCCGACAAACCCTGTGGAGATGTACGCCACTGGTGGCAGTGTAGTGGCCGGCCTGGTGCCGGCCACCAGCCGCCGGTGTTGCGGACTTATCTCCATCTGCGAGATCTGCGTAAGCGCATCCGCCTTTTTTAGCTCACGCAGATTTCGCTGACAGCACAGAGACTTTCATCAGTGAGAGCTGCATTATCTGCGTGAGAACTTATACTTCGCTTACGATAATTGTGCTGATGTGCGGGGATAATGCCATACCAAGGGTTGGTGAGGCTGTGTCAAAAGTCCATTTTGAGCCATCTCGAATTTAACACATTAAAGCCCGAACTTTCACAAGCTCGGGCTTTGTTATGTCCCAAAAAATTTGTAATTTTGGGTATTGAATTTAAGCTATGGCAAAGGTACAATTTAAAACTTACACTCCCAACGAAATTGTTCTTTTTCCTTCCAATCTTGGAGAAAGAATTCCCAAGGATCATCCAGTCCGCCTCCTGAGCAGGATAGTGGACGGGCTCGACTTGACCGAGCTCATCCGCACATACAAGTCCGGCGGCACAACTCCGTTTCATCCCCGTATGTTGCTCAAGGTGGTGTTCTATGCTTACATGAACAACATATACTCCTGCCGCAAGATAGAGGACGCGATGAACTGGAACATCCAGTACATGTGGCTCAGCGGCAACCAGCACCCTTCCTTCTCGACAATCAACCGCTTCCGGTCAGAGCACATGAAGGACTGCGTGAACAGTTTGTTCATTCTGGTAGTGAAGATAATGGTGGCACTGGGCCAGGTGAGCCTTGACGTACAGTACATTGACGGCACAAAGATAGAGTCTGTAGCCAACAAGTACACGTTCGTTTGGAAGAAGGCCACCTTGACGAACAAGGCGAAACTGGAGGAGAAGATAAAGAGTGTGCTGAGGCAGATCGACGAGGGCATCGCCCAGGACAACGCCCCGTCCAAGGAGGAAGGGTCGGTGACGGATGCCATAGACTCCGAGCATTTGCAGCAGCTCATAGACAAGGTGAACGAGGAAAACAGCCGGCTCGCCCAAGGCTCCAAGGAGGACAAGGAAAAGGCCCGGCAGCGCCAAAAGGCCGTGAACAAGCTGCAGAAACATCAGGAGAAGCTGAAGGAATATGAAGACAAGTTGGACACGATGGGCTTCCGCAACAGCTAATCCAAGACCGACCCTGACGCCACGTTCATGCGCATGAAGGAGGACGTGATGAACAATGGCCAGACCAAGCCCAGCTATAATCTTCAGATAGGAACAGAGAATCAGTACATCACCAACTTCGCTTTCTACTGGACCTCGATGGACTCGACGACCCTTCCGTCCTTCCTCACCCTTGACCAGGCCCGTTGGGGCAGGCTGCCCAAGGAGGTATGTGCCGACTCTGGCTACGGCAGCGAACAGAACTACGAATTCATGGAAAACAACGGCATTGAGGCCTACGTGAAATACAACTTGTTCCACAAGGAGCAGCTCCGCCCCTTCCGTAATGATCCCTTCCGGATGGAGAATATGTACTACAACTGGAAGGATGACTATTACGTATGCCCGATGGGACAGCACATGGAACATGTCGGGCATAATAAGTCCGTAAGCGACAACGGATACGCCTCATGGATTGACACCTACAGGGCGCAGCGGTGCGAGGGATGCCCATTACGCGGCCAGTGCTTTAAGGGAAAAGGCAACAGGACAATCAATGTCAACCACCAGTTGAAGAGGTACAAGAAAAAGGCATTTGAGAGGCTTACCTCAGAGCGAGGTCTCTTCCACAGGAGCAAGCGGCCTATAGAACCTGAGGCAGTATTCGGACAAATCAAGACGGACAAACAGTACAAAAGATTCCGCCACAGGGGCTTTCCCAAGATCCAAATGGATTTTGGAATTCTCGCTATGGCCTTTAATCTGCAAAAAATCATCAAAAATGTGGGGAAGGATCAGATTAAGGCCGTAATGGAGGCCTTTTCTACCTTATTTGGCCCATTATTGGCATTCCTATGGACCCTTTGGGGAAAATTCCAGAAAGAAGAAACTTCTGTCAATAAAAATAGGCAGCTATCAAATCGAAACCTGATAGCTGCCTAATTTATGATAGGCTGGGCCAAAATCTGACTTTTGACACAGCCTCACTACACTGCTACCAAAGTTGCATACCTCCACGGACTTTATCCGCTTCGCCCGATATTCTCTAATATTCTATATATCCCACGAAGTGGGTAGGGGCAAAAACAAAAATCAAGAATATAAATGGCTGATAGTTACTTCGTGTAAAATCGGTGCAAAAAAATATATAATCAGTCTGTCGCAGCAATTGTATTATCGTATTTTATTGCTATCTTTGTCCCGTCATATAGAATAGAACCTTTGGATGATGCGAAAACCAATTTTGATTTTAGCCTTTTGCCTGTGCTGCTTCTCTGCAATATCAGCCCAGCATGCTAATTTGCAGAAGATGGACAGCATTCAGCGTAACAAGTATCTTAAGGAAGTTGCCTTCAATATTGCCAAGACTTTTGGCCCGGATTATGTGCCTTTGTTTAAGAACGTGACAATCTCGGGCATTCAGAAATTTAAGTCTGCAAACGGCGAATACATCCGGCCGGAAGAGAAGAAGTGTATTGGCAGAGAATACTATAAAGTAACTTTCTTCGAGGACAGTATCAGAAAGTGGTATCAATATCAATATGATCCGGCAAAGCCTGATGACACACCCAAAAAGATAGAACGCGAGACCTATGCCGCCCGTGTGAAAATATGGGCTGACAACGGCGAGCCTTTAAGTGTGGATTATCAGTCAGGCTGGGGATATACTTTCTTGAAGAAAAGCTACTTGGAGCAGACTGGGAAGCAGCCGACAGACAGCAGCGATAAATGCCCTAAAAAAATCACCACAGTCCCGTTGCCTCCAAAGGCAAAGGACGGTGAGCTGATATGCTATTAGACAGGGCTGTTCCTCGATAAGGATGTCCTGTCAATACCGGCGGACGGTGGCCGGCACCAGGCCGGCCACTACACCACGGAATCTCTCAAATCTTCATTGCTTTCTCTTTCATGTTGCTTTGCTGGTCTTGTCAACTGAGTGGTTGGTTATCGTTTATCCATCTCAGCGCTAACAATGTAGTGGCCAGCAGGCATATTGTAGTCATGTTTAGCATAATCGTTCTCCTTTCTGTTTTGTTATCCTAAATAGTTTCTACCTCTTTGTTATCCTGAACAGTTCCTGCCATGCTGTAAATCCTGCTTGTCTATTGAATGGTGTCAATGGTTAATACATGTCGAGGCTGTAGCGTTTGCTTTCTCTTTTCTGCTTGCAAAGATAGGCCGAAAAGTAAAAGGTTGTTATCGCAGGCCTCCGCTTTTTATCCGTTTTTAGCTTATTTTTGACTTGCGTCAAGTGTGTGGGCGCAAACAATCATTAAGAAAAGCTAATACGACGGGTCTGTGGCGGCTTCTTCCCCTTGTCCCGCTGGGATTATCCGGCCACGGCTAAAATAGTGGGAAGAAAGTCAGCAAGAATGAAGGCTATATGAGGAAAATTGCTTACTTTTGCAATAATGAAAAACTTTCCATTTATGAAAAACCTATTAGTCAGTTTACTGTCGCTGTTTGCCCTCTGCGCTCCGGCCAGTGCGCAACAGAAACAAAGCAACGTGGCCTATCAGGACCATCAGGTCCGCATCACGCTCATCACCGACGGCGTGGCGCGGCTGGAGTATTCACCCAACGGCAAGTTTGTCGACGACTATTCGCAGGTCGCTGTCAACAGAACCTACGCCCCCGTGGCGTTCAAGCTTAGCCAAGGCGGCAAGAACGTGAAGATCAGCACCAAGGCCATGGTCATCACCTACAAGAAAGGCACGGGTAAGTTCTCGGCCGACAACCTCACCATCGCCTCGGCCAACAAGAAGGCCAAGGGCGCCTTCACCTGGCACCCGGGACTCAAGGACGAGGCCAACCTGAAAGGCACCTACCGCACGCTCGACGGCTACGACGGCGCTCTGAGGGACGGCAAGCCGATGCCCATAGAGGACGGCCTGCTGTCGCGCAGCGGATGGACATTCATCGACGACTCCAAGAGCTACCTCTTCGACCACAGCGACTGGCCGTGGGTGGCCGAGCGCGACACGACGGCGGATGCGCAGGACTGGTACTTCATGGCTTACGGCCACAACTATAAGAAGGCACTGAACGACTACACCGTGTTCTCGGGTAAGGTGCCACTGCCGCCGAAGTTCGCCTTCGGCTACTGGTGGTCGCGCTACTGGAGCTACTCCGACGACGAGATGCGGCAACTGGTGAAGGACTTCCACGACTACGACATCCCCCTGGACGTGCTGGTGGTGGACATGGACTGGCACTACAACCAATCGCCACGCGGCGGCTGGACGGGTTATACGTGGAACCGGTCGCTCTTCCCCTCACCCGAAGGCTTCCTCGGATGGGTGAAGCAGCAGGGACTGAAGGTCACGATGAACCTGCATCCTGCCGACGGCATCAAGACATGGGAGGAGCGCTGGCCGCAGGTGGCGGAATATATGAAGATGGACACCACGCAGCGCAAGGATATTCCTTATGAGGGCTCCAACAAGCTGTTTATGAGCGCATTGCTCAACAAGGTGCTGAAGCCTATGGAGCACAACGGCGTCGACTTCTGGTGGCTTGACTGGCAGCAATGGCCCAACGACCGTAAATACAAGAACCTGAGCAATACGTGGTGGATCAACTACGTGTTCTTCAGCAATATGGAGCGCACGCGCAACACGCGGCCTATGCTCTACCACCGCTGGGGCGGACTGGGCAACCACCGCTATCAGATTGGCTTCTCGGGCGATGCCGTCATCTCGTGGAAGTCGCTCGACTTCCAGCCTTATTTCAACTCAACGGCCTCAAATGTGCTTTACAGCTACTGGAGCCACGACATCGGCGGCCACACGAATGCCAACCATATCGATCCGGAGCTGTACACGCGGTGGATGCAGTTCGGTCTTTTCAGCCCCATCCTGCGTACACACTCCACTAAGAACTCCGGTCTGAACAAGGAGCCGTGGGCCTTTACGCATGACTACACCACCGAACTGCGCGACATCATCAAGACGCGTTACGAGCTGGTGCCTTATATCTACACCATGGCGCGCAAGACCTACGACGTCGCGCTGCCGCTCTGCCGCCCCATGTACTACGACTATCCCGAGGCTCAGGAAGCCTATGCGGAGAAGAATGAATATATGTTCGGCGACGACGTGCTGGTGACTCCCATCACGGCGCCGATGACGGACGGACGGGCCGAGAAGAGCGTCTGGCTGCCGTCGGGTAACGACTGGTATGAGGTGACGTCGGGTACGCTGCTCAGTGGCGGTCAGACCGTCAGCCGCAGCTTCCACATCGACGAGATGCCCGTGTATGTCAAGGCTGGCGCCATCATTCCGCTGTATAGCGACACGCTGAAGAATCTCAACGGCAAGAACGACGCGGTGACCTTCGCCGTGTTCCCCTCAAAGGGCGGTTCGGCGCAGGCTACGCTCTATGAGGATGAGGGCAACAACAAGGATTACGCCAATAACTATGCCACGACCGCGCTGTCGGCAAAGCGTGAGGGTCGGACGCAGACCGTGACCATTGCCGGCCGCAAGGGCAGCTACGATGGTATGGCGCAGCGTCGCCACTACCTCGTCAAGCTGGTGTCGTCGACCGTACCCGAGACGGTGAAGGTGAACGGACAAGAGGTGAAATACACCTACGACGGTATGACGCTCTGCACGACCATTGACCTCGGAGCGGTGGACTGCGCACAGCCTACGACCGTCGAGATTACCTATCCCGACGAGCGGCAGTGCGTGGCCGACGGCGAGCTCGGGCAGATGCGCCGCGTGCGTCAGAACGTGTATCAGCTCAAGGTGCGTGATGCACACATCGTGCTGACCGACGAGTTGGCCAACATGGAGAGCACGGGTAGGGCCATCACTTATTGGCCGTCGAAGTTCAATCAGCTCATGGATGCCTTCCGCGCAAACTACAAGAACCTGCCTGCCCTCCTCGACAAGCAACAGCTGAGTACCGAGGCCAAGGCTGCTTTCCTCAAGGCGACAGAGTAAAGGAAAGACATAGTAACATAGTAAACAGAAGACATAGTAACATAGTAAATAGAAAACATAGTAACATAGTAAATAGAAGACATAGTAACATAGTAAACATATTATTTATTTTATAGACATAGTAACATAGTAAACAATTTTATAGACATAGTAACATAGTAAACAATTTTATAGACATAGTAACATAGTAAACATAATAGCAACGGGGCGGGGGAACAAGGTTGGTTGTCGTCTTTCAGCAGCAATCATTTATAATGTTACTATGTTACTATGTCTTCTGTTTACTATGTTACTATGCCTTTTATTAATTACTATGTTATTATGTTACTATATCTTTTTATGTCTTCTGTTTACTATGTTACTATGTCTTTTATTTATTACTATGTTATTATGATACTATGTCTTTTTATGTCTTCTGTTTACTATGTTACTATGTCTTTTATTTATTACTATGTTACTATGTCTTTTATTGACGAGTTACTATGTTACTCTGTCTCTCTGTTACTCTGTCCTCATCGTGAGGGAGATGCGGTGACGGCGGCGGTCTACGTCGAGCACCTTCACCTGCACATGCTGGTGGAGCTTGACCACATCATTGGGATTCTTGACATAGCGGTCGGCCAACTGCGAGATATGCACCAGGCCGTCCTGATGGACACCGACATCGACGAAGGCGCCGAAGTCGGTGATGTTGGTCACGATGCCCGGAAGCTCCATGCCCGCCACGAGGTCGTCGATGGTATGCACGCGGGGGTCGAACTCGAACGTCTCGGCTTTGCCGCGCGGGTCGAGGCCGGGCTTCTCCAATTCCTTCATGATATCGTTGAGCGTCGGCATGCCCACCGTCTTGGTGACATAGCGGTGGAGGTCGATGCGGCTGCGTGTGGCAGGGTCCTTCATCAGGTCACTCACGCTGCAGCCGCAGTCGGCCGCCATGTGCTCCACCACGGCGTAGCTCTCAGGGTGGACGGCGCTGGCGTCGAGCGGGTTCTTGGCGCCGGGGATGCGCAGGAAGCCGGCGCACTGCGTGAAGGCGGCCGGACCGAGGCGCGGCACTTTCTTCAGCTCCTGGCGCGAGGTGAAGGCGCCATGCTCACGGCGGTAGTCGACGATGTTCTGCGCCAGCGTTGGCCCGAGCCCACTGACGTAGGTCAGCAGGTTCTTCGACGCCGTGTTGACGTTGACGCCGACGGCATTGACGCACAGCTCCACCGTCTGGTCGAGGCTGTGGCGCAGCTTCGTCTGGTCGACGTCGTGCTGATACTGTCCCACGCCGATGCTCTTCGGGTCAATCTTCACCAGTTCGGCCAGCGGATCCATCAGTCGGCGGCCGATGCTCACGGCGCCGCGCACAGTGACATCCTCGTTGGGAAACTCCTCGCGCGCCACCTCCGACGCCGAGTAGATGCTCGCGCCATCCTCGCTCACCACATAGGTGGGGATGTCGCTGATCTGCCGCAACACGTCGGCGGTCTCCCTCGATCCGGTACCGTTGCCGCAGGCGATGGCTTCCACCTTCCACTGGCGGGCGATGGCAGCATAGGGACCGCCCTTGCCGTCGGGCGCCTTCATATACGGGCAGACGGTGTGGTAGAGCAGGTTGCCCTGCGCGTCGAGCACCACCACCTTGCAGCCGGTGCGGATGCCGGGGTCGACACCCATCACCCGCTTCTGACCCAACGGCGGGGCGAGGAGTAGTTGGCACAGGTTGGTGCGGAACACCTCGATGGCCTCGTCGTCGGCCTTCTCCTTGCTCAGTGCGGCAAACTCATTCTCTATCGACGGACAGATGAGGCGGCTGTAGCTGTCGGCCACGGCGTCGGCGACGAGCGTCTGGCAGGGTCCCGAGCCGTGGACGTAGTGACGCTTGAGGCGGCTGATGCATTCCTCGTCGTCAACGGTGATGGTGACGCGCAGGAAGCCCTCGGCCTCACCACGGCGCAGCGCCAGCAGCCGGTGCGACGTACAGCGGCGCAGTTCCTCGCTGAAGGCGAAGTAGTCGGCATATTTCTGTGCATCGTCGTCATCTTTCTTCTTCGCCACGACGCGCGACGCGATGACGGCCTCACGGCGGAAGGCCTTGCGCACGGTCTGGCGCGATCCCTCATCCATGCTCACATCCTCGGCGATGATGTCCTGCGCCCCTTTCAGAGCGGCTGCGGCATCGGCGACGTCGTCTTTGACATAACGCTGTGCGGCAGCCTCGGGATGCGGCTCACGCTGCAGCATGATGAGCGTAGCCAGCGGCTCCAGGCCCTGCTCGCGCGCCACCTGCGCACGGGTGCGCCGACGCGGCTTGTAGGGCATGTAGATGTCCTCCAGTTCGGTGGTATCCCAGCACTGCGTGATGCGGTCGCGCAGCGCGTCGGTGAGCTTACCCTGTGCGTCGATGGTCTTGAGGATGGTGTCCTTGCGCTTCTGCAGTTCCTTGAGTTTCTCGTAGAGGTCGCTGATGGTCGCCACCTGCACTTCGTTGAGGTTGCCGGTGGCCTCCTTGCGGTAGCGGCTGATGAAAGGTATGGTGCAGCCGGCGTCGAGCAGGTCGAGCGTGGCGTCGACTTGCTCCAGGCGTATGGCCGTCTGGTTGGCAATGATTTTAGCTAATGCATTCATTTATTGGTTCTATATTAATAAGGTACGGAATTATCGTTGGTTGATGAAGCTGCGCGCCCGCTCGATGATGGTGTCGCGTCCGCGGTAGAAATCGTAGGTCGTCATGCCGACGTTCACGTCGGGCGCAATGCCGTCCTCGGTCGACTGCCGGTTGCGGTCGTACATGGGGCAGGCCGAGAAGCGCACGCTCCAGCCATTGGGCAGCTCGGATGAGAACGGCAGTCCGGCCCCGCCCCCCGTGTAGTCGCCGATGATGGTGGCCTGCGGACAGCATTGCATGTATTTCACGAACTCGTTGGCCGCGGAATACACCGAGCGGTTGGTCAGCACAACGACCGGTTTCTGCCAGCGTATGCCCTGTGCGGGCTTGAGGCGTTGCTCCTCCATGCCGGAGAAGTCGTTGTGGCCCCGGCCGGTCTTATGGCGCATGTAACCCACGAGCAACTCGTCGTTGGTGAAGCGCGCGGCGAGCGTCTCGGCCGCCGTAATCATGCCGCCGCCATTGCTCCGGAGGTCGATGATGAGACCGCGGCAGGGCTGGAAATAGAGCAGGATGTCGTCGAGGTTGCCCGCTCCGAACGCATTCTGGAATGTGGCGCAGCGCAGGTAACCGATGTTGTCGTCGAGGATGCGGTAGCTCATGCCGCTGGCGATGCGGTAGTCGGTGCCGAGATACTTGCGGGTGAGGGTGTCGCTGAAGTTGGTGGGGTAGTCCTCGTGGAACTGCCAGTAGCGGCCGACGTCGAAGCCGGCGTAGAGGTTGACGTGACCGTCGCGCAACTCGCCGAGCATGTCGCCCATCACTTCAAACTCCTGGCTCTCGGTCATGCCCGCATCGAAGCGACGCGCATAGACCTGATGGATGGAGTCCCAGTTGATGCCCTTCTCCTGGAAGAAGCAGTAGTGCTCGTCCATAATCTTCCACAGCGCCTCGAAGTTGCCCGTCGGCGTGTCGGGGAATTCGTCGGTGTCGACGCAACTGCCGAAGAGCAGCAAGACGAGGAGGCAGGGCGCAAGCAGCGTCGTCAGGCGGCTGCCGTGGTCGGTATGTGGTTTGTGGAGTCTCATAGCATGGATGATATTTGTATAGGGCGTGGCGGCTGTCGTTTACAACCGCCATCCCACGACGATGCCGTGCGAATACTGATGGTATTTGAGGCTGTTGGCGCGCAGCTGGCGGATGTCGCCCATATAGCCGACGGAGAAGGTGGCGCGCCAGAGCCGGAAGTCGAGCAACAGCAACTGATGCAGTTGGAAGGCGTTGCCGGGCTGGGTGAAGACGATGTTGTGGTCGTAGTTGCCGCGCGAGAAAATCTCATAATACGATTGCCCGTAGTTGGGCGAGAAAGCGGCGCCGATGAGCGGACTGTAGGCCTCATAGCGCAGGGCGAAGGGACGGCGCCACAGCCGGAAATGCCACACGGCGCCCACGGTGGGGTCGATGGCCAGCGCGAGGCGCGCCTGTGCGGGGTTGTTGGAGTTGCGGGTGTTGTAGAGTCCGCCGAGCGTGGCGTCGACCACACCGCCGGCGCGCAACCGCAGTCCACGCAGCGGCCACCAGCTGCAATGCCAACCGAACTTCAGGTTGTACATGGCCGAGAGCATGGAGTTGTCGTTGCCGCGTGTGTCGGAGCTGGTGATGAACGCCTGATGCATCACGGTGAAACTGACGCGGCTCGAGTCGCGCCGCCGCTCCTTGTTGAAGATGTAGCGCAGCTCGGGACCGGAAGCCTTCTCCTGCGAGATATAGGTATCAAGGATGTTGGTGTGGGAGAGGCCGATGAGATAGTTGCGGGTGGTGCCGCCCACGGCCCTCGCTGAGTCGCCCGCTCCCTGCGCCGCCACCGTTGCCACGCCCGTGAGCAGGAGCAGGGCGGACAGCAGGAAGCGCCGGATGAAGAGGGTAGGGCTATAGCGGAAAAGAATCGCTGATACCATAGGCTGAAGAAATGAAGGTTGAAGGTTATTGGTCGAAGAGGTTGAGCTGTCCCGTCATCTCGTCGATGACCTGCTGCTGGCTTTTGCCGGCATCGGGGTCGAGGTCTTCCTCAGCTCCGCCGCCATTGTCGTTGCCGTCGTCGCCACCATCGCCACCGTTGTCGTCGCCGTCATCGTTGTTGGGTTTCTCGGGCTGGCGCAGCGGCTCCAGCTCCTCCACGCGGTCAATGGTGTAGTTGGCCACGCGCTTGCCCTTGGCTTTGACGCCCTTGACCATGATGAACGAGTCGACATCGATATCCATCGGTGGCCGTACGGCATCAGCGCCGCCGAAGGTGACGCGGATGCGCGGATACACTGTGTCGGTGAGCAGCGCCAGCTTGGTCGCAGGGTTGTCGCCGAGGTAGTTCTGCGGCTTCTTCGAGGCGTCCATGACGAAGCGCTTGATATAGAGGTAGCCGTTGTTGTCGGCATCGAAGAGCAGCGCCGTCCAGACCTTGCCGGGCTGCCATTTCTCGATGATCTTGATGTTGTCCTCGAAGTGGTTGTTGAGGTCGTAGTCGGTGACGTAGAAGTCGCCGTTGTCGAGGACGACGAGGATGCTGTCGCCCTCGTTGAACTCGCCGAGCAACTCTCCGCGGCCCTCGTAGTTGAGGCGGTGGATGTCGGCGTCGAACCACACCTTACGGCCGCCGAGCGTCGACCGGCCGTGGCTCTTGAGCGAGATGCGGTGCACGCTCTTCTTGGTGAGCAGGAGGCCCTTGGCCCCGCGCCCCTTGATGGGTATCTCGGAGAAGTCCTTGAACAGGAAGATGTTCTGCCGCTTCTTCTGCGGGTCGAGGTCGAGCGTCACCTTGATGACCTCAGCCTCACCGTTGGGATTGGCCGTGAAGTAAATCAGACGTGAGCCGGGCTTACCCTGGGTGATGTCGTATTCGCGGTCGCGCGTGATGGAGGTGACATTGAAGCGCTTGATGTAGTACGGTCCCTTGGTGCCGTCGCGATAGACCACGTTGTAGGTGGTGCGGGAGTCGTTGCGCTTGAACACCTGCACCCACTGGATATTCTTGCCCACGAATATCTTGTCGGCCACGCGTATAATCTTGTATTTGCCGTCACGGTAGAAGATGATGATGTCGTCGATGTCGGAGCAGTTGCAGATGAACTCGTCCTTCTTCAGCCCCGTGCCGATGAAGCCGTCCTGACGGTTGATATAGAGCTTTTCGTTGGCTTCCACCACCTTCGTGGCCTCGATGGTGTCGAATGAGCGCACTTCGGTGAGGCGCGGATGATCCTTGCCGTAGGTGTCCTTTAGGTGCTTGAACCATGCAATGGTCACGTCGGTCATGTGGTTGAGGTCGTGCTCGATGCCCTTAATCTCCGACTTGATCTTAACCATGAGCTGGTCGGCTTTCGATTTGTTGTATTTCAGGATGCGCTGCATCTTGATTTCGAGCAGACGGAGGTAGTCGTCCTCGGTGATGTCACGGATGAGCTTCGGCTTAAACGGTGTGAACTGCTTGTCGAGGAAGCGGAGCACAGCCTTCTGATTGGGCGCCTGCTCGAAGTCCTTCTCCTTATACATGCGCTCCTCGATGAAGATGCGCTCCAATGAGGCGAAGAACAGCTGCTCCTCCAGCTCGCCCTTGCGGATGAGCAGCTCCTTGCGCAGCAGACCCATCGTGCGGTCGGTGGAGTGGGTGAGTACCTCGCTGATGGTGAGGAACTTTGGCTTGTCGTCCTCGATGACGCAGCAGTTGGGCGAGATGTTGATCTCGCAGTCGGTGAAGGCGTAGAGCGCGTCGATGGTCTTGTCGGGTGATACGCCGGGTGCGAGCTGTATCTGAATCTCCACCTCGCGGGCGGTCAGGTCGATTACCTTTCTGGCCTTGATTTTACCTTTCTCAATGGCCTTGGTGATAGAGGCCTCAAGCGTGTCGGCCGTCTTGGTGAACGGCACCTCGCGTATGACGAGCGTCTTGGCGTCGAGCTTCTCAATCTTTGCCCTGACACGCACCACGCCGCCGCGCTGCCCGTCGTTGTATTTCGATACGTCGATGGCGCCGCCAGTGGGGAAATCGGGGTAGAGATGAAACTCCTCGCCCTTGAGGTAGTGGATGGCCGCGTCGCAGATTTCGTTGAAGTTATGAGGCAGCACCTTCGACGACAGTCCCACGGCAATGCCGTCGGTGCCCTGTGCCAGCAGCAACGGGAACTTGGCGGGCAGGGTGATAGGCTCCTTGTTGCGGCCGTCGTAGGACATCTGCCAGTCGGTGATCTTAGGATTGAACAAGGTCTCGAGGGCAAACTTCGACAGTTTGGCCTCGATATATCGTGGCGCTGCGGCGCCGGCATCAGTCAGTATGTTGCCCCAGTTGCCCTGGGTGTCGATGAGCAGATTCTTCTGTCCGAGTTGCACCAGTGCGCCGTAGATGGAGGCGTCGCCGTGGGGGTGAAACTTCATGGTCTCGCCCACGATGTTGGCCACCTTGTTGTAGCGGCCGTCGTCCATGCGCTTCATCGTGTGCAGAATGCGGCGCTGCACGGGCTTCAGACCGTCCTCGATGCTCGGCACCGCACGCTCCAGGATGACGTACGACGCATAGTCGAGAAACCAGTTCTTGTACATGCCCGACAGATGGTGCACAGCCGAGGCGTCGAAGCGGCCGGCCGGCTTATAGTCGGAGTGCTCGTCCTCGGTGAGCTCGTCGTCAGCATTCTCGACGTCCTCCCCTTCGTTGGTCTTGGTTCCGGCGTCGGATCCTTCGTCGGAATCGGTGTCAGCAGACGCTCCCTCAGTGGGCGTAGCCGCTTTGGACTCGTCTTCAGGAGTGTTGTCGGCAGGGTTGTCGAGTGGTGTATTATTGGTTTCTTGCTCGTTGTCTTTTGTCTTCTCGTCGTCCATATAGTAGTATAATGTTGGCTGTTTTCGTGCAAAGGTAAAAATAAAAAGCGAGAAAGGTGTGAAAAAAGGATGGTTTTTAGTTGCCCGTTTTGATATTTAATTCATACCTTTGCATCGCAAAAAGACAATTTATCAAAGCAATTATGAGCAAAATTATTCGTCCGGAGCATTACAAGTCACTGCTTGACAAACATCAGACCGAGCAGGGCATCAAATTGATTAAGGAATTCTTTCAGCAGAATTTAGCCACCGAACTGCGGTTGACGCGCGTCACGGCACCGTTGTTTGTGTTGAAAGGCCTCGGCATCAACGACGACCTCAACGGAGTGGAGCGACCCGTGACATTCCCCATCAAGGACCTGGGTGACGCCAAGGCCGAGGTGGTGCACTCGCTGGCCAAATGGAAGCGCCTCACGCTGGCCGAGTACCACATCGAACCGGGCTACGGCATCTATACCGACATGAACGCTATACGCGCCGACGAGGAACTGGACAACCTCCACTCGCTCTATGTCGACCAGTGGGACTGGGAGGCTGTCATCACCCCCGAACAGCGTAAGATCGCCTTCCTCGAGGATGTGGTGCGCCGCATCTATGCTGCCATCCGCCGTACGGAATACCTCACTTATGAATCGTTCCCCCAGATCAAACCTTGTCTGCCTGAGGAAATTCACTTCATCCATGCGCAGGATCTGCTCGACCTCTACCCCGACAAGACGCCGAAGGAGCGCGAGGACGCCATCTGCCGCAAGTATGGCGCTGTGTTTGTAGAAGGCATTGGCGGTAAGCTCTCCGACGGAAAGAAACACGACGGCCGCGCCCCCGACTACGACGACTGGTCGACAATTGCCGAGAACGGCAAGCAGGGTCTCAACGGCGATATCCTGGTGTGGTATCCCACGCTCAACCGGGCCTTCGAACTGAGTTCGATGGGTATCCGCGTCGATAAGGAGAGTCTGCTGCGCCAGCTCAAGATCGAGGGGAAGGAAGACCGCGAGAAACTCTACTTCCACCAGCAGTTGCTCAACGGCAAACTGCCGCTCAGCATCGGTGGCGGTATCGGTCAGAGTCGCCTCTGCATGCTGATGCTGCGTAAGGCCCATATCGGCGAGATTCAGGCCAGCATCTGGCCCGACGACATGCGCCGTGAGTGTCACGAGTTGGGCATGGAACTCATCTGAGAAGTCCTGAGGTCCAGTCATATGAAGAAGTTCTGAAGTTCAGAAGTCCGGAAGTCCAGTCATATGCAGAAGTCCGGAAGTTTGGGCGCACCCGATAAACCCTGTGGATGCGTCTGTACCGGGCCAACTGTACATGGTTTGCTGTCGCAACTTATTTCTCACGCCGATTACGCCGATTTTGGGGATGCAGCACCTGTGGTGTCTGTGTGAAATCCAGGCGCACCCGACAAACCCTGTGGAGATGTACGCCACCGGTGACAGTGTAGTGGCCGGCCTGGTGCCGGCCACCAGCCGCCGGTGTTGCGGACTTATCTCCATCTGCGAGATCTGCGTAAGCGCATCCGCCTTTTTTAGCTCACGCAGATCTCGCTGACAGCGCATAGGATGCCATCAATGAAATCCGCGTTATCCGCGTGAGAAACTTACTGCGCTTACGCTAATCGCGCTGATGTGTGGGAAAAATGCCATACCAAGGGTTGGTGGCCGGCACCAGGCCGGCCACTACACTGCTACCAAGGTTGCATACCTCCACGGACTTTATCCGCTGCGCCGCGATTCGTGTTAAAACAAGAATTCGGCTTTGCTTGTTGCTTTGTTTCTTCTTTAACACGAATCATCATTAATTGCCCATGAATTTGTCATGAATGATATTTCTTATTTCTTCCCATAATTTCACCCCAATTGCTTATTTTAACGCTCACCTCTTGTGCTTTTTAAATAAAATGCCGTAACTTTGCACTTATCGTATATTATAACACAATAAGCTTTTAAGAGAAATGGCAGAAGATGTATTCAAGAAGATTGTAAGCCACTGCAAGGAATACGGCTTTGTGTTCCCCAGTTCTGAAATCTATCCCGAGGGCCTCGCCGCCGTCTATGATTACGGACCAAACGGCGTTGAACTGAAAAACAATATCAAGAAATACTGGTGGGACTCCATGGTGTTGCTCCACAACAACATCGTCGGCATTGACGCCGCTATTTTCATGAACCCCACCGTGTGGAAGGCCAGCGGTCACGTTGATGCTTTCAACGACCCCCTCATCGACAACCGTGACTCGAAGAAGCGTTATCGCGCCGACAACCTCATCGAGGACCAGATTGCCAAGTACGAGGAGAAGATTGACAAGGAAGTGAAGAAAGCCGCCAAGAAGTTCGGCGACGCCTTTGATGAGGCTAAGTTCCGCGCCACCAATCCCCGTGTGCTCGAGCATCAGAAGAAGCGCGACGCCCTGCACGAGCGCTATACCAAGGCCATGCAGGGTCCCGACCTCGAGGAACTGAAACAGATTATCCTCGACGAGGGCATCGTTGACCCCATCAGCGGTACAAAGAACTGGACCGATGTGCGTCAGTTCAACCTGATGTTCTCCACCGAGATCGGTTCCACCGCCGGCGCTACCAATAAGATTTACCTCCGTCCGGAGACGGCACAGGGTATCTTCGTCAACTTCCTCAATGTACAGCGCACCACGCGTCAGAAGTTGCCGTTCGGTATTGCCCAGATTGGTAAGGCCTTCCGCAACGAGATTGTCGCACGTCAGTTCGTATTCCGTATGCGTGAGTTCGAGCAGATGGAGATGCAGTTCTTCTGCCAGCCCGGCACCGAGATGCGCTGGTTTGAATATTGGAAGAAAGCCCGTCTGGCTTGGCATGAGGCACTGGGCATGGGTGATGAGAACTATCGTTTCCACGATCACGAGAAGCTCGCCTTCTATGCCAACGCCGCCACCGATATCGAGTTCAAGATGCCGTTCGGCTTCAAGGAGGTGGAGGGTATCCACAGCCGTACCAATTACGATCTGTCGCAGCATGAGAAATACAGCGGCACGAAGATGCGCTACTTCGATCCCGACAAGAACGAGAGCTACGTGCCTTACGACGTGGAGACCTCTATCGGCGTCGACCGTATGTTCCTCTCTGTGATGTGTCACGCCTATCAGGAGCAGCAGCTCGAAAACGGTACGACACGTGTCGTGCTGAGCCTGCCCGCAGCCCTTGCGCCCATCAAGTGCGCCGTGCTGCCGTTGGTCAACAAAGACGGACTGCCCGAGAAGGCAAAGGAGATTCAGGATGAACTGAAATTCCACTTCACCACCCATATCGATGCCAAGGATTCAATCGGCAAGCGTTATCGCCGCGAGGATGCCATCGGCACGCCTTACTGCGTGACGGTTGACGGTCAGACCCTCGAGGACAACACTGTGACGCTGCGTCACCGCGATACGATGGAGCAGGAGCGCGTACCTGTCTCCGAGCTTCGCGGCATCATCGAAGACCGCGTGAGCATCACCAGCGTGTTGAAGAAGTTGGCTAAGAACATTGAGAATTTATAAATGACAACCATCATGCATCATGGAAGGCGGAGCCTTAAGTGGCTCCCCCTCCTTCTTTTCCCCATCCTGCTGTTGGCCTCATGCTCTGAGAGCGATGACACCGTGGAGGAATATCCCGACTGGCAGAACAAGAACACCGCCTATTGGACCAGCACCGTGTCGAAGGCGCAGGCCGCCATCGCCAAGGGTGACACCTCGTGGAAGATATTCCGCAACTACAGCATCGAGGATACGCTCTCGTCAGCCCCCATCACCGACTACATCGTGGTCAACGTGCTGGAGAGCGGCACAGGCAGCGGCAGTCCGCTCTATACCGACTCTGTCCGCGTACGCTACGAGGGTCGGCTCTTGCCTTCGACGAGCTATAGCATCGGTTACGTGTTCGACACCACATGGCCCGACGGCACCACCGACGCCACTGCAGGTGTGGCCGACTTTCTGGTGAGAGGTCTGACCGACGGCTTCGCCACCGCCGTGCAGCACATGCATATCGGCGATAAGTGGCTCGTCTACGTGCCTTGGACGTTGGCCTATGGCGAGAGCGGCAGCAGTGCCATTCCCGGCTATTCGGTACTCCGCTTCACCATCCAGCTTGTGGCCTACAGCCATGCGGGCAGCAGTCTCCCGCCGTTCAAGGCAAAGCGTGGATGGTATGAGCTGGGAAGTTCAGAATAACAAATATGTGACGATGGCCTGACTTGATGGCAGTGTAGTGGCCGGCCTGGTGCCGGCCACCAGCCGCCGGCGATGCGGGCCTGTCTTCATCTGCGCCACCTGCGTAAGCGTAAGTGTTTTTTAGATTACGCGGATTTCGCTGATGCGTGGGGAGTATGCCATACCGACGGCTGGTGGCCGGCACGAGGCCGGCCACTACACTGCCACCAAAGACCGATGAACTTCCGTACTGCTTTTTATCCTGTCTTTTCTTTTTTATCCCGATATTTTTTCTTACCTTTGCCCGCAGTTTGCGCTTGTGGCGGAATTGGTAGACGCGCTAGACTTAGGATCTAGTGACTTCGGTCGTGCAGGTTCGAGCCCTGTCAGGCGCACGAAAAACATACATAATGTGTTAATATTCAACTTATAAACACATTACTGTCTAAAAATTGGCAACGTTTTGGCAGCGTATTTTGGCAAATTGCAAGTCGTTCAAATCTTTCTTTCTGCTTTTGACTTATCGATAAGATAAGGTTTTTAAAATCATCTTTTGCCTCGGTAAAACCACCTTTAGCTTCAGCAGAATCGTCTCAAGCTCCGGCAATATCACCATCAGCTTTGGTAAACTATCTAAAGCTTGGTCAACCTTGCTCAAAAGTTCATCAGTTTGCCTACAACTTCCTCAAGTCTTTTCTTTTGTGCAAGCTCCTCTGCCTGTATATCGATTTGTTCTTCATCTATCTCTGCAGAAATAATGACTGTAGGTGCTTTCTTATCCTGTTTTAACAAGAAAGAAATTTTGAAGCTTAGCCACTTTACTATAGGCTTAGGACAACTATAGCTCTTGCATAAAAAAACTCCCACCGAAGCGGGAGTATAGGATAACATCCTTCGGCAATGACTGCCTTATTGCGATAAGATGTAGGAAATATCTTATTCTGCTTGCAAATATAGTTATAATATTTGGTACTTCAAAGAAAAATCACTAAATTTACAGAAAATTTAATAACTAAACTATATGATGGAGAAAATCTTAGGCATTGACACGGGTACCAATAGTCTTGGTTGGGCTATTGTAGAGAAATACGATGATGGTTACAAGCTCTTGGATAAAGGTATAAACATCTTCCAAGAAGGTGTGAAGATAGAGAAAGGTATAGAGTCTTCTAAAGCTGCAGACAGAACTTCACATCGTTCTGCCCGCGTTAGATATTATCGTATTAAGGTTCGCAAGATACGTTTGTTGAAGGTCCTTAGCGATAATCATTTATGTCCTCCTGTTACTTCTGATGAGCTAAGTCAATGGCGTCTGAAAAACATCTACCCTAACAATGAGTTGTTGCGTCAGTGGGAACAAACCGATGATAAGGCAGATAAAAATCCATATACATACAGGCATAGATGTCTTACAGAAGAGTTGGATCTGACAGATTTAACACAGCGCTATATACTTGGTAGGGCTCTCTATCATATCAATCAGCGCAGAGGTTTCCTTAGCAACCGGAAAAGTGAGGATGGTGATGAAGAGGGAAAGGTAAAGTCTGGCATCAACGATTTGACGAAGGATATGGAAAACATGGGTTGTCATTATCTTGGTGAGTATTTCTATCGGCTTTATCAGAAAGGAGAAAAGATTCGTTGTCACTATACAGCACGAAATGAGCATTATCTGAGTGAGTTCAAGGCTATTTGTCAGATGCAACATTTGGATAAGGATCTTGTCAAGAAACTCGAGGACGTTATCTTCTTCCAACGTCCTTTAAAGTCACAGAAAGGATTGGTGGGGCATTGCGTCTTCGAACCCAAGAAGCCCAAGTGCCCTATTTCACATCCACTGTTTGAGGAATTCAGAATGCTGAGTTTCTTGAACAATATCAAGATACAGACACCAAAAGATGAATCGTTACGTCCTTTGACAGAGGAGGAACGCAAGAAAATATTACCGAAATTTTATCGCAAGTCAAAACCTACTTTCGATTTTGAGGATATCGCAAAGGAGTTGTCGGGTAAGAACAAATATGCATATTATAAGACTCCGAAGGGTAAGCCTTATCTTTTTAACTATCATATGGATACGTCTGTTTCAGGATGTCCTGTGACAGCGGATTTGAGAGATATCTTTGGAGACGACTGGATGAACACCATCTGTGAGGTTTACGACAGGGCCCAAGGTAAGACTCGCTTACAGGTAATAAACGACATTTGGCATGTGCTCTTTGACTTTTCCGAAGATGAGCACCTTATGTCTTTTGGCAAAGAGCGTTTACAACTCAGTGATGAGGAAGCAAAGAAATTTGCCAACATCAAGGTTAGCTCCGAGTATGCATCATTGAGCTTAAAAGCTATATGTAAGATTCTTCCTTATCTTAGAAAAGGCATGATTTACTCTCTCTCCGTCTTTTTCGCAAATTTGGGAGAGGTTCTACCCTCAGAGATTTGGCAAGATGAAGCAAATAGACATGAAATCGAAGAGGGTATCCTAAATGCCATTTCCGACAAAGACAATAATGCATCTGACGACAGAACTACTGAAAGATGTATTAAGGATTATCTGATAGCAAACTGGGGCGTTGCGGAAGAAGAATGCAACAAGCTCTATCATCCTTCTATGATAGAGTCCTACCCCCATGTGCCGGATGGCGTGAATAAACTAGGTTCACCCAGAATCGACAGCATCCGCAATCCGATGGCTATGCGTTCTCTTTTCCGTTTGCGTCACGTTGTTAACTCATTGCTGGCAGAGGGGAAGATAGATCGTGACACTACTATACATATTGAGTTTGCCCGTGAGTTGAATGATGCCAACAAGCGTCAGGCATTGGCAACGTTCGTAAAGGAAAATGAGAATGATAGGAAGAAGGCATATGCAGAAATCGTAAAGCTCTACAAAGAAGAAACAGGGTTGACCATCGTTCCGACTGATACCGATATTCTGAAGTATCAGCTATGGGAAGAGCAAAATCATCGTTGCATCTATACTGATGAGCAGATTGGCATCGTTGACTTCTTGGGACCAAACCCCAAATATGATATTGAGCATACAATTCCTCGGAGTGTCGGTGGCGACAGCACAAAAATGAATCTTACACTATGCAATAGTAAGTTCAATAGAGAGGTTAAGCAAACGCTTCTCCCTTCTCAACTGAGTAATCATGAAGAGATTCTTCTTCGTGTTGAAGGTTGGAAAGAGCGATACGAAGCGTTAGATAAGCGCATTCGTAAAATGCGTACATCGAGTAGTATGTCTAAAGAACAAAAAGATAAGAGGATACAAGAGCGAAATCTCTTGAAATTGCGCAGAGACTACTGGTATGGCAAGTATCAACGTTTTGTGATGACCGATGTTCCGGAAGGATTCAGCCGACGGCAAGGTACGGACATCAGTGTCATTTCAAAATATGGTCGTTTGTATCTGAAATCTTTCTTCAATAGAGTCTTTATTGTGAAAGGATTGGCAACGTCGGATTTCCGAAAGATATGGGGCATCCAAGATATCTATACGAAGAAGGAACGTGTTAACCATGTTCACCATTGCATTGATGCCATTGTGATTGCCTGTATAGGTCCCGGCGAGTATAGTAAACTTGCAGAGTACTATCACGATGAGGAAAACCATGAATGGTATGGTTCTTCCAAAGGCCATATAGTAGCGCCATGGAAGACCTTCCAAGAAGACATGAATAAGATTCAGAAAGAAATTATTGTATCTCACAACAATGCAGATAATATAGGTAAGTCTGGAAAACATAGAAAGCTTATCAAGGGCAAAAAAGTATGGGTAGATGGTGATTCGGCACGTGCTTCACTACACAATGACACCTATTATGGCGCTATAGAAAGAGATGGCAAGGTGAAGTATGTTGTCCGTAAGGCTTTAGATGATAATTTTAAGGACAAGGATGTTGACAATATTGTAGATGGCACAGTAAGAGACATTGTCAAGCAAGCCGTTCAACATTATGGAAGCTTAAAGGAAGCTATTGCTCAAGGCATTTGGATGAATAAAGAGAAGGGAATTGCAATTCGCAAAGTGAGATGCTTTACTCCTTCGGTAACACGTCCTTTGAATATTCGGCATCAGCGTGATGTGTCGTCTAAGGAATATAAGCAACAGTTTCATGTCATGAATGATACAAACTACGCTATGGCTATATATGTTGGTCAAGACAAGAAGGGTAAGGAAAGAAGAGCCTTTGAGATTGTCAGCAATCTCGATGCTTGCAACTTCTTCAAGGAAAGTAATGACAAAAAGGTTGTGGATAACCATCTATTCCCATTGTCAAAAAACGATTTCCCTTTGACTTACGTCCTTAAAAAGGGTACTATGGTCTTGCTCTATGAAAACACTCCAGAGGAAATAGCAGAATGTTCCAAAGAAGAATTGGTGAAACGTCTTTATAAAGTAACGGGTATATCCTCAATGGTGGTTGATGGACGTGATTATGGGACAATCGTCTTGCTTCACTCTCAAGAGGCCAGACCCAGTGGCGAGGTGAAAGCGAAGAATGGAGCCTATAAACAGAATGAAGAATTTAGAAGCTCCATAAAACTTTTGCACACCCAATTTAAAGCTTTAATTGCGGGACGTGACTTTGAAATCAATGACTTGGGTGAAATTAAGTGGTTAAAATAATGTTGAAGCAGACACTTTTCTTCTCAACTCCAGCTAGATTGTCATGTAAGAACAAGCAACTGGTAATATCCAGGAAAGACAGTGATGAAATCATTACTCGTCCGATAGAGGATATAGGTTTCGTAGTGATTGAGAACCAAATGGTTTCTGTCACAATGCCTCTCTTTAACGAATTGGTGAGCAATAATGTCAGTGTTATCATCTGCGATGCCAAAGGTATGCCTTCTTCAATGCTCATGGGGTTGAATAATAATGCCACCCAAGCAGAGAGCCTTAAGTTCCAACTTGATATTTCAGAACCATCACGAAAACAAGCGTGGAAACAACTGGTTGAACAGAAAATTAAAAACCAGGCATCTCTGTTAGACAAAGTAGGGATAGAGCACCATAATTTGAAGGCTTACTATAGTTCTGTATTAAGTGGAGACTCCTCTAATCGTGAGGGAATAGCTGCCCGCCAGTATTGGAATCATTTGTTTGGGAAGGATTTCAGAAGGGAGCGAGAAGGGCTTCCTCCTAACAATTTGTTGAACTATGGATATGCTATTCTTAGGGCAGCAACAGCCAGAGCCTTAATAGGCTCTGGGCTGATGCCTGCATTAGGTTTGTTCCATAGAAATAGATATAATGCCTTCCCTCTTGCAGATGATATCATGGAACCCTATAGGCCTTATGTTGATGAGATCGCTTTTGAGGCTGCCGAGGAAGGAGTACTTGAATTAGATAAAGATGTGAAGGTGAGATTGTTGAATTTGTTGGTAACAGATGTAAAAATCGGAAAGATTACCCGTCCTTTAGCGATTGCTCTCACTACAACATCAGCTTCTCTCTTGAAATATTATAAAGGTGAAACAAAGAAATTAATGTTGCCAGTGTTTTCATGACATTAGATCGACTAAATGCATATCATATCATGTGGCTATTCGTATTTTTCGATTTGCCAGTTACAACTAAGAAAGATCGCCAAGATGCTACTCTTTTCCGCAAGAACTTGGAAAAGGAGGGCTTCTCCATGATGCAATTCTCGGTTTATGTCAGGCATTGTGGATCTTATGAGAGTATGGATGTTCATGTTAAGCGTGTTAAAAGATTCGTACCAAAATATGGAATGGTAAGCATTCTGTCTGTAACAGATAAGCAATATAGTAATATTTATAATTTTCGAGGAGAACCTAAAAATAAAAAGACGGGAAAGAAGATAAAGAGAATCAGTGAGCCAATACAACTAGAACTTTTTTAGTAACTTTGCATAAAAATATTGACCTATACTACTGCTTTTTTATTTCTTAATGATGGATTTTTCCCTTTATTTACTGGGAATGCAAGAATAAAGTTGCGGTTTGATGTAGGATGATAAGAAGATACAACGGAAGTCGATGACAGACTTGTGGCTGATGGTTGCGGTTTGATGTAGGATGATAAGAAGATACAACAAATACATTTTATCTTGATCGGTTGTTTGGTTGCGGTTTGATGTAGGATGATAAGAAGATACAACATATAGATGACCGCATACACCGGCGCGAGGTTGCGGTTTGATGTAGGATGATAAGAAGATACAACCTCTTTATCATGCGGGCGAAACCCGCGCAGTTGCGGTTTGATGTAGGATGATAAGAAGATACAACCGTTTTGCGGTTTAAGAGGCTGATAACTAAGTTGCGGTTTGATGTAGGATGATAAGAAGATACAACACGAAGTGGGTGATATTATCCGGCGACGTGTTGCGGTTTGATGTAGGATGATAAGAAGATACAACTAAATCATCAATTCATTCATGCGTGGAGAGTTGCGGTTTGATGTAGGATGATAAGAAGATACAACTTTTGAATAGCGTTAAGCAACTTTTCAGGGTTGCGGTTTGATGTAGGATGATAAGAAGATACAACGAGAACAATTAAATATGAGACTGAATGACGTTGCGGTTTGATGTAGGATGATAAGAAGATACAACTCCACGGCTGCCATCATCAACACGATGAGGTTGCGGTTTGATGTAGGATGATAAGAAGATACAACCTGACGCGTTCTGCGTAGAGACAGAGGAAGGTTGCGGTTTGATGTAGGATGATAAGAAGATACAACAAATCGCAAGAGGGGACACGCAGGCGAAAGTTGCGGTTTGATGTAGGATGATAAGAAGATACAACTACTGGCGATAAAAAAGTTCTGGAATCCAGTTGCGGTTTGATGTAGGATGATAAGAAGATACAACCACTCTCCACGTTCTACCGCATATTGAGAGTTGCGGTTTGATGTAGGATGATAAGAAGATACAACAACGTTAACGAATGACCATGCCAAAAATAAGTTGCGGTTTGATGTAGGATGATAAGAAGATACAACTGTACTCATAGCTTTATATTTTTAATTAAGTTGCGGTTTGATGTAGGATGATAAGAAGATACAACACATTATGAACAGCCATACGACCAAAGGAGTTGCGGTTTGATGTAGGATGATAAGAAGATACAACACAGAACCGGGGGTAATAATACTATCGTAGTTGCGGTTTGATGTAGGATGATAAGAAGATACAACACATTATGTACAGCCATACGACCAAAGGAGTTGCGGTTTGATGTAGGATGATAAGAAGATACAACCTTGACCAACAACAGAAGAACGCTGGACAAGTTGCGGTTTGATGTAGGATGATAAGAAGATACAACTCAGCCTGATTAGCAAGGAGAGGTAGAGAGTTGCGGTTTGATGTAGGATGATAAGAAGATACAACGCGTTCTGATGCAGCAAGAGGAGCTACAGGTTGCGGTTTGATGTAGGATGATAAGAAGATACAACGCGATGATGGTGAGCGAAAAGGCCCGAAGAGTTGCGGTTTGATGTAGGATGATAAGAAGATACAACTTACAGCGTATGCACGATATGGGTCGTGCGGTTGCGGTTTGATGTAGGATGATAAGAAGATACAACCTATGAAATCAAAGACAAGTGATTGGTTTGTTGCGGTTTGATGTAGGATGATAAGAAGATACAACGCGCCTGTCCACCTTGATGCACACCGCATTGTTGCGGTTTGATGTAGGATGATAAGAAGATACAACGTACCAGCAGGAAGGGAAGAAACATCATCGTTGCGGTTTGATGTAGGATGATAAGAAGATACAACCCGAGGGCACCAACTCATTACAGCGTGCAGTTGCGGTTTGATGTAGGATGATAAGAAGATACAACTTCCCAGGGTTTAATATAAACAATTAAAAGTTGCGGTTTGATGTAGGATGATAAGAAGATACAACAGTGCCGACCATTACCCCACCGAGGAAGAGGTTGCGGTTTGATGTAGGATGATAAGAAGATACAACCCAAGGGGTTAGGATATATCACATGGGGGGTTGCGGTTTGATGTAGGATGATAAGAAGATACAACAAAGCGTGCCAGTGCGGTCGGTGCCGTCGAGTTGCGGTTTGATGTAGGATGATAAGAAGATACAACTTATACCATCAATATCGGGAGACGAAGAAGTTGCGGTTTGATGTAGGATGATAAGAAGATACAACGAAGCGAGATCCACGCCCGAAGCACGCAAGTTGCGGTTTGATGTAGGATGATAAGAAGATACAACACGACCCGCGTTACGATGACTACCCGCTGGTTGCGGTTTGATGTAGGATGATAAGAAGATACAACAATTATTAAACACACGTATTATGGAACGTAACTATTCAGCGATAGGTACGGCAGGGCTGTCCGTAGCACCAAACAGTGCTCGGATTGCCTCAAATGGTGTCTGCTTATGTTTCTTCGCAGTTTCTATTATTGAATGCAGGTCAAAGAAAGC